>Ga0222708_1000294_pt1 | contig 13535 bp, 17 predicted proteins | sample AntAcemetage1576_FD_179806 | JGI IMG/M metagenome (GOLD analysis project Ga0222708, IMG submission 179806) | Saline water microbial communities from Ace Lake, Antarctica - #1576 | ecosystem: Environmental > Aquatic > Non-marine Saline and Alkaline > Saline | place: Antarctica: Ace Lake... | reverse complement strand
AATAATAAAGGAATTAAGGGAGTAATTGATACTGAAGTAGAAGAGATTTACCCTAGTAATTTAGCTTATACAGTTAGAGAATACTTAGAAAAGAAAGGAGTAAGTGATGAACATTTAAACACTATGAGAAAAAGGGCGGTAATGTTCGCTAATCAAGGTAAACAAACTAACCTACCTCGTAAGGGAAATGAATATGTATTTAGGGGAAACGATATCAGCTACCTTGACCAAGCTTTAAAAACTGTATTAGGACTAGATTAGTTATGAATCTTGAGAAAAACTTTGAAGTAGTGAAGAATAGGTTTATATTGGAAAGGATAACTATAGAACAATTTGAATTGCTTAAGAGTATAGCACTAGAGTTATACGACCAAAATATGTCTAATAAGGAAATGCTTCTTAAGTTTATGAGAAAAGACTTAATAGGTACGTTTGAAGAATAAATCTTAGGTTAAACTAAGCTACTGAGTTAACCTTTTAAGTAGCATTTACCATTACTCACAAGGCTAAAAATATGTCCATCTTGAACCATGCAATCGTATTTAATGATGAAGACCTTTTTTCTCTTGAAAATCTTCTTCGTTCTAAGCTATCTTACGGTTTAGGAGAAAACATCAAGAGTGCAATTCGTAAAGCTTGTAGTGATTATCGCTTTCTGAAAAAATACTTACCTGCAAAAGGATTGACGAAACAGGTTATCTTTTTCTTGTTAGATCCAGTTTCTAATACTGCTCAAGGAATTAAATCTTTCTTTGAGAAGTTACAGATTTGGGTTGCGATTGTGTCAGATGAGGAACAAGTAATATATCAAGAGATTTTGGAGTATTATGAACCTCGTGAGGATTGGGATGAGATTGAAGTTGCAGCAATCCGCGACTCTCTAATGTCTGTACTACTAGACCTTGAGCCAATGCAGGACACAAAAGCTCCAATGCAAAATCACCCAGAGTACAAAGTTTATGAGTCTTTCATGATGAATTATGGAAGTGACTTAGCTTCAAATGTTGAGAGTCTAGTTCCCGATTTGAAAGGGAAATCAATTTCCTCTAAACTCTATAATCAATATTTAGGGCAATCTATCTAATTGATTCCACTTTAGTAGTTGTCAAAAGACTTAGTAGAAATGCTAGGTCTTTTTTTGTAAATTTAGGAGGGGAACAAATGGTTAGTTTTGGATTTTATGGAAAGCCAGTCAAAATTGAACTCTCTGATTTTGAAGTTCTGAGACATTTAGGATTTCAAGAGGATAAGACAATTGGCATTAATTACCATAACGATCGCTACGTTCTGCCTGTTCAAAATAACACTCCTAATAAGAGTAATGAGTTGAAAATAGTAAATGTTTGTAGGTTTTTAGATGCAGAAGTGTACGAGACAGGAGTAAATTCTGTGTTCAACACTAATCTTAAAGTAGATGTTATTCTCAAAAAAGGAGATGACATTTGGGGTTTTCAAGCTAAATCGAGTGCAAAAAATTGTGATAACTACTTGACTAAGTATGAAAACAAAAAGCTTGACCCGTTCTACTGTGCTGAAGGAAAAGAGTATAGGGTTAAAGTAGCACACCTCACTAGATATGAATTTGAGGCTCCTGGGGTTAGCTACCTAAGTATTAAAGGAGAAGGTTCTCACGTTTCTCGATACTTATCTAATCTTTCTAAGTGGTTAAAAATACCAGTAAAGAAAGAGTACGTTGAGCTAATTACATTACTAAGGAGAACTGGGAACTCGTACTCTATAGACACGCTAAGGAGGATTCTAAACACAGATAGTAGAGAAATAGTGAATCGAGTAGCACAAGCCAAGACTATATTTCCTATTCAATGGGATAATCAATATGTCTCCATCAGACAAAAAACCAAAGCCTAGTGAAGAGGTTAGTTCTGAACAAGTTATTCCTATTTATAACGGGAAAACTCAAGAACCAACCTCTATAGAACAAGCTGTGATAGCCCTCGGAAATAATCGCCCTACTACTTGGAGTATAATTAAATGAACTTGAACCTTCCTAACTCTACAATCGTCAACACTTTCCTTAGTGATGATGAGCAAGACAAAAGAGCAGTAATAAGTTTAGTTGAAGCGTTTTTATCATCTAGCTTAGGGGATAAATTTAGTCTTCCTGAACTATCGATCTATACCTTTGGAGATAAGTACCCTGACAACTACCAACGTACTAAGTATTTCGTCTTAAAACTTCAAGAAGACCTCAAAGTGGAAAATTTAACTTTAATGAGTAAAGACTTAGCACAGATATCTGAAGGTAAAGGATTGACAAAGATAAGCTATCAATTTACTCCTAAGATGTTAGGTTTGCTCTTGTTGGCTAAGAATAACCAGTTTAGAGAATTTGTAAGAAAGTACAATAGTTCTTACGTTCCTTATAACTTAGAAAAGAAGAAAACCAACATGAGGAGATATGTAGTGGCATATAACTAGATAATTGTTCTTGGGGATATAGAGTAATCTGTGTCCCCTATACTTAAAAAATAATGAATAAAGAAAAAGATTTAACTACCCTTTTAATGGCAATATCTTTTCTACACGTCTATAGAGATATACTTACAGAGGATGATTTGTGGCTACTATTAGGGATAGATAAATACAAAAATTCTCTAATGCTTGTACCTTATGAGAATGAGTTTTACGATCTTCCTATGACAAGGGAAGTTCAACATATGGTAAGAATACTGGAAGCTCACGAAATAACATATAAAGAACTACTATGTCAATTTTAAAAAGTAACAAATTTGGTTTATCTCCTGAGTTGTACAGTAGGTTCAGGGACGTTCTAAAAGAGGTAGTTGAAGAGCTAATACCTCAAGACAGACTATATCCTAAAACATTAGGAGTGTACTTGAGGGATTTAGGAAATCTTTTATTTTTAGGAGATTTAGACGAGAAAGCAATGGTCAAATTTATGGCGCTAGTGTCAGAATATTATAATAATGAAGATACTGATAATGATGTAGAATAAAGATATATCATTGAAGTTAGCTAAATGAATACTCCTATCAATCTAAATATCTCAGAAATCAAAAAGAAATTTGAAGAAGTTTACCCTGGAAAAGAGGAGGCTTATTTATTTTCTGCCTACTATTTAGGCTATTCTGCTAATCTTCTCTCTAAAACTCCTGATCTTAGTATTCCTGGACACGATCCTCTCCTAGTAGTTGCTGCTCATTTAGGAAAAGTCCAGTGTAGGATTGAAAAAGAGAACAAACTCTATCTTGAAAAGTGTAATAGTGATAAAGTACCTATCATTAAACATACTACTTCTCAAGTATCTGAGTCTACTGCTGAGTGGTACTAATCAACTTGGAACTACTTAGTAGCGTAATATTAAGTAGTTTTCCTTTGCTCTTTACTTTAAATAAATAATATGGTAACACTTGCTCAATTCATGTTTATCTCTGCTTATCCTGATAAGTCTTATGAGTCTCCAGATAATGAAGACTTTGAACAATTTAGAGATGTTTTATTATCCGCAATGCCTCTTGCGAAAGTAGATGGTGAGTATTTTGATAAAACTAAGAAAGAGGAAAAGCTTAGTGGGGCTGCGATTTGTAGGAGAAGTCATAAGGTTATTCGTAGAGCCTTAGAACGTAAGAAAACTAATCTACTAAACATTCAAAGATTCCTATTAAGTAGGCTTTATGAAATCTCTAAAGACTTAGAAGAGGTTATAGATGAAGAATTAGAAAATGATTGGTCACTACAAATTCAACCCCATCTACAAGGAAAGTCTAGTCTTATTAGATTTGAAACTTTACTAGGAGTATTCGCTAAGGTTCTGACCTTATCAGAGGCTGGAAAAACAATGGTAAGCTACTTAAAAGCAGGAGGTAAAGAACTATCTACTGAGAACTCTTTTGAAGATGAAGCTGATAGCAGTTTTAAAATTCCTAAATGATACTAGCTTCTTTCAATGCTGGTTAAAAGTTCAATTTCATGTTACAATATAACAACTAACACAGGAAACTAAACCTATGACTACTTTTTGCTCTATTACTCTCAATGGCAATCTAATCGGAGACCCTACCTGTAAAGAATTTTCTAATGGAGGAGCTATTTGGAACTTCACTTTAGCTCAAAATGCTAAGGATAAAGAAACCAAATCAGATGCAACCATCTGGTACAAAGTATCTTATAACGCCCCAGCAGATGATAAGTTTATGATTACTCTGAAAAAAGGTAGTTGTGTAATGGTATCAGGTAAGCTGCCTTACACTTTAAATCAATACTCTGCCTCTTACTCTTCTAGTGAAGGTAAGTATTCAATGAACTTAGCTGTTGAAGCCTATGGAGTAACACGGGGAACATTCGATTCTAAGAAACCTGAAGGAGGAAAAGAATCACCTAAGAGCTTTAAAGAAGATAACTTAGTACCAAAAGGAGAGTTTTCTATTCCTTCAGATAAGCCCTCAAGACCATCTTTTGCTGGATAAGTAGTAATGTAGTTTAATTAAATTAAGGGTCAATTGGTTAAGAGCTAGTTGACCCGTTTTATATAATGAAAGAACTTAAAAAATACCAAAAAAAAGCAGCAATATCTCTAATACCTTCCAGATACCAGAATCTCTTAAAAATAGAAATTAATCCTTTAGAGTTTGAAAATACTAACTATCTCTTAAGCTTTCAAGGGCTAGTAACTAAACTTAGACAACTTAAATTTATAGTTCACGTTGATAAAAGTGAATTTAATAATCACTCAGAATATAAAAACATTATTGAGGTAGTAATGGAACCTTATAACTCTTTAGTAGAAATAGCCAAAGATTTAGAAGAAGAGTTAGAGGGTATATTTGGTGTTAATACTGTAATGAATCAGGTTAAAATGAAGGGGAAGTGAACATGAAAAACTGATGAAAATTGAGCTAGTAGATAAGGGATTCGAGAGATACTATAAAGTTAATGACCAAAAGTGTCCCTCTGTGACTCAGATAATCTCTTATCACGAAGATAAGAAATTCTTAAATGACTGGAAGAGTAGAAATCCTTTAAAAGCAGATACTACTTGTTCTTCAGCTAGGATGAGGGGGACTAATATACATAAGGCGCTATACAATCTTCATACTAATACCGCTAAATTTACTGAAATGGTAGATAAGTTTAGCAACGAAGAGAAAAAGTATCTAGGTGGATATAAAGACCTTATTGATATTACTTCCTCTGCTTTATTTCTTGAGACTAAGGTAGCTTATCTTGAAGAAAGAAAAGGTTTCGGAGGAAAAATGGATAATGTCTCATGCCTCAATGTTTCAGATTTTGTTCACTATAAAACAAGTACCCCAGTATTTAAGAACCCTCAAGAGCTTTTTATTATAGACTACAAGAATCCTAATAAAGCTAAACAACCAGTACATTTAATAGGGTATTGCCTTCAACTATCTGCTTATTGTGCTGCTTTTAATTTTTCTACTCAACTCACTTATGGATTAAATAAAGCTCTGTTAGTTATAGTTAGTCCTAATATAACAACTTACTACTACCTTAACCCTATGAAGTTAGGTAGATATTGGAGTATTTATAAAGAGCTATTACAAGGGTACTATGATAAGAAAAAATGTGATTGGAGTAAGATGAAAGAAAGTTTAGGAGTTTATGACGATGATAGAGGTTATCCCCGTATTGCTCCTAATAATTTTTTACCTGACCGAATAGAGCTTAAGACTAAAGGTTAAATCTATTATGGTACTAAGCAATGGATATTTTAGAACTATTTGCTTCTCAATTAGTATTAGTTAAAGAGCATTCGACTTGGATAGAATATTTATGTCCTAAGTGTAAAAGTACAGGATTAAAAATAAATAAAAATACTCAAAGATACAAGAATTTTAAGTGTTCTTGTAGCATTCAATCTATCTCCTACGAGATATTTAAAAATTCAAGTATCCCTTATGAGAAAAAGATGAAAGAGCTACCAATAATTATTCAGGAAGTATCCAATCTACTAAACGTTAAATTATCTCCTATATTTAATACTCCTTCTCTCCATAACTTAGATGAGGTGTACTCTAATCCTGACGCTAAAATTACTTACTCTTATAGTAATACACAAAGAACCCTAAGAATAAACAAAGTAAAGAGTAGTGGAAAAAAAATTATATTTCCTCAAGTGTTAGTTTCTAGTGGTTGGGTAAATGGTATAGGAGATAATCTTTTTCCTATATATACTAATCAAAGACCTCTTATAGGAGAGTTGATATTAGTAGTAGAAGGAGAAAAATGTGTTGAGTATTTTAACACACAAGGAATAGAAGCGTTCACTTACCATACTACTTATTCTTACTCTTTAGAGAAAATCAAAGAAGTCTTAACGCTTAGTAAATCTCTTATACCTAATGTCAAGCAATTTTTGTATATCCCAGACTTAGATGTACCAGGACTAAAAAAAGCTACTGTATTTCAACAGGCTTCTTGGAGTTTAAATATTCCTACTAAGATATTTGATATTAGAACTAAACTATTGGAACCTTTAGAGCAAGGACTTAATTTTAAGAGAGGTTACGATATTGCAGATTATATAGAAGAAAATCCAAATAATAGTTTAAAGGAGATATTTGAAGATGAGTTCTCAAGTAGATAATGTTCCGTTTAAAGATACAGCTATAACTCAAGCATACATCAATCACTTAGATAACCTCCATTTAGCAGTGGAAAAGTATGAGTATTCTGCATTACAAATAGAGGCTGATTTAATAAATATTCATAGGCTTTATGTAGAAGTTTTAGGCTTTAAACTAGATGATGTAAGGAAACATTATTTTGAAAGGGCTGCGCCTAAAGTAGATACAGTAAGAGCCTACACCTTAAAGGATATACTTAACTATAAAAACACGGAATTGACAGGAGATATTGTTCCTAGAATTTTTACTACTGGGGTTAACATTCTATCTGCTTATGCTAAAACTGGTAAAAGCCGATTTATGTACTTTTTACTTCAATCTCTTATTATTAGTAAAGAGTTCTTAGGGTTTCCAACTAGGCGAGTAGGTACTATTCTTTTTTATCAGTTAGAAGAACCTACTAAGTTAATTCAAAAAAGACTTAGGAGTTCTGATTTTGATAATGAAGATAATACTGATATTTTAAAAGCTCTTGAGACTGACCAAATTATAATTATAAGAACTCTTAAGATATACGACGGTCTTAGACAGTTAGAAAAAGATATTAAGAGGTACGGTAAAGAAAATAAGGTTAGCCTAGTTATTATTGATACTCTTAGAGGAGCCATGAGAGGTTCAGGATTATCAGAGAATAGTGCAGAATGGGCTTCACCTATAGGAGATTTACAAGCATTTAGTATTGCTAATAACTTGTCGATTATACTTCTTCACCACCACAATAAGGCGGGGAAAGCATCAGGCACGTCTGCAATAGAAGGAGAGGCTAATCAACTTATCAATGTATTTAAGAATGTAGATGAGAAAGGTAAGCTTATCAACGCTAAGTACCCTCATAATGTTCTTATATTAAAAACTACTCCTAGAGATGGGGTAGCTGCAACCTTTGTAGTAAGAGGAAAGAGAGATGGAAGTAAAGAGTTTTTAGAGTTGTTAGAAGAGGAAAATATATCAGCAGAAATTTTATCTTTAGAAGTTAAGATAGTAAACTTACTAAAACAAAATGAGTATAGAGAAAATGTTTGTACTGGTTTAACTATTGAAGGTATCGCAAATAAGCTAAGTCATGAAAACAGTGATACTCTGACTATAACGTTAGAGAGATTACAAGAGTCCTCTTTTATAGATTCTAATAGAAGTAAGGGAATTGATTATTACTATATTCCTGACTATATATTAGACCTGTATGGTTCACTAGGAATACTAGGAAAATCTGAAAGGTTACTGATTAAACATCAGGATATTTCAGTTCTATTACAAGAGGCAACTACGAAGGAAGATGTGAATTACGCATTTAAAGGTCTAAGTAAAATTGACCAGGATACTGTTTGGGGACTACTATCTCAAGAGCATCAAGATCGTATAAAAGAAATTCTAAATTATAAAGAAGATAACTAATATGCCTTATTTAACTATCTCTGCTGAACGTTTTACCACCGCCTATAACGACTATCTTTTCATTCCAGGAGTGTCTAAGAAAGTAGAATTAGAATACCTCTCTTGGTCAAATGCTAATAAGCTACTTAACCAGTTTTTTCCTGAGCTAGTAGTTGAATTTGAAAGAGATGAGAGTAATTCTTTTGGACATAAAATAGAAAATAGTTTAAGAAAAGAAGTAAAAGAAGATATTGTTAGATTTATTAATGAAAAGCAAGAGCAACTAGCTACTATCACAGATTGGAAAGCAAAAGCTAAACTAGAAGAAGAGCTTAACACTTTACTATACGACAATAGAGGTTGGTATGTTCTACCTTATTTAGTAGATAGAGAAACAGGTTTAAGAACCCCCTCACTATTCTTCCCAGTAATGGATAATAAGAATAACGCGATTATTAATCCCGATGCTAGAGATATTAATGACGCTAAAGCAAGAGCAGGAGTTAAAGCAATAGCTCTTTATACTGGAATAGGACTACGTTTATATACGAGAGAGGATATAGCTCCAAAAGGACTCATTGAAAATTCCTCCAAGTGGAAAGGTATTCAATACATTATCAGTACATCTGAGTCAATAGGACGTGAGGTAGATTCTTCAGTAGTACATTTAGGAAGGTCATTAGCAGACTTAAAGAAAATAGCTGACGATTTATATAGTGAAGCTAATCCAGAATAAATAGCTTTGATTGAGGAGGTGACTAACTCAGTAATCAAGTAGCTACTAGACTAATGGAAATAAGAGGGATAACTATGTTTGAATATTTGCTAAGTTTACTTTCAATCTATCAGTTAAAAAGACTTAAGACGCTAATTACCCTAGTTCTAAGTAAAAAACTTCAATACTATAGTGGAGAAGAAACCTATACAAATAATTATAAAGGATTAAGAGTAGAGGTTAAATCAGAATTAGAGGGGAACTATATTTCCACTTGGAAAGTTTATAAAGGTGAAGAGTTAGTAAAAGCTGAAGAGGATGAGTTTTATTATAGTGTAGGAGAAGCAGAAAGAGATGCTATTAATTATATTATCAGTTTAGAAAATAATTAATATTTGATTAGTTTTCCTCTAAGGGTTTTGCTACTCTTAGGGGATTTATTATCAGGAGAAAAATGAAGACATTGCAGTTAAAGTGGGCAGATATACTAACTCCCGATGTTGAGCTAGAAGAAAATGTAATAGTTGAAGGTAAAGTATCTGAAGAAGAGTGGAATAAATATTTAGACTTATTCAGTAAAGCTAAGATAGTAGGACTAGATTTAGAAACGCATGGTGATGATGAGTATTCTGCTTTATATTTTCACTTTGGTCTTATTCGTCTTATATCTATTTCTATTCAAGTAGAAAATGATTATTTTGCCCTTATATATGATTTAGGAGGTAACTTAGACGATATAGAGAAAAAGAAAGCTACATTTATTAACTCTAAGTTCTTTTTAATCCTTAAAGGTAAATGCGAAAATACTGATATTCCTATAGTAGGTCAAAATCTCAAGTTTGACGGATGTTTTCTCTTATATCATTTTGGTATTCAACTACTAAACTGTAGAGACTTAATGCTTTGCTCTCAAGTGATATGGGCGGGGATAGAGGTAATCCCAGGAAATGCTTCAAAAAATAGAGCTGATAGGTGTCTCTTAAGTCATTCTCTCAAAGCTATAACAGAAAGAATAAACATACTATATAGCACCGGATTCTTAATAGATAAGACTGAGCAAAAAGAAGATTGGGGATGGAGAATATCAAATGCAAAGTATAACTACTCTGGTAATGACTCCATTTTACCTCTAAGACTTCTTCCTTATATTCAAGACTTAGTAGTTAAAAATGATTTGTATTACTCGGTAATGTCTGAGTGTTTAGTTTTAAGTGCTTTTATTCAGATGGAAGTTTACGGCTTTCCTTTAGACATAGAACTCTTAGATGAAAACATTAATAAATATAGAAGTAAATTAGAGGAATATAATAAAATACTTGTTACTTCTTTTCCTAATATCAATTGGGGACAGGTTGAATTATTAAGACAAGCTTTTAATGAGAAATGGCCAGAACTCTGCTTAGAGTCTTTAGATGTAGAAGCTCTTAAGAGAGTTGAGTATTTAGAGGCTAAGGCATTATTGAAGATGAGAACTCTTAACGTACTTATTCAATATGCACAAGGGATTAAAGATGTAGCTTGGAAAAATAAAGGAGAGAATTTTTATAGTGTAAGAACTAATTATAGGCAGATGACCGCTAGTGGAAGTGGACGGTCTAGCTGTACTGGGGATTTGAGTTATAGAAATTCTAAAGGCAATAGAAAGAAGATATCAATAGGTACTCAACTTCAGAACCCTGCTAAAACTCCATATTGGTTTAAGGAGGAAAACTTACCAGATTTTAGAACGTTCTTTAAAGCTCCTAATGATTATTTTCTTGGGATTATTGACTTATCCGCCAGTCATTATAGAATTTGTACGGAACTAACACAAGATCCTGTTTTACTTGAAATTTATAAGAATGGTAAAGACGCTCATTTAATTATGGGGTACACTATTGCTAAACTCAATGGTTATGAAGTAGCCTATGAAGAGTTTTGTAGTCACTATGAAGAAGGTAGTAAGTTAGTTAAAGAGTATAGAAGTTGGGGAAAGACGGCTAATTATTCAGGTCTAAACCAGGCAGGAGCTAAAAGGATACAAGCCTCGTTTAAGAAGAATGCTATTGATGTATCACTTGAACAATGTAAGTTAATTCAAAAGGCTTATCGTGAGACGTATGCTGTTCTTTATGCCTTTATTCAATCTTATGTAAAAACTTCTAATAGCTATGATATTAAGTTTCCTTTTTATAATATTAATGGCAATCCTACTACTGGAACTTATGGAAAGTGTAAGACATTTACTAATAGAACTGTTTATCTAAAGAAGCAGGAAAAAATAAGTAATTGGGGAACCAAATGGGAAATTCCATATACTGATTCAATATCTCTTATTTGGTTATGTGGAGAAGCAGATATTCTTAAATTTGCTCAAGGTAGGATTCAAATAGAATTTTTCAAGAATCCGCAGTGGAAAGCTAGGTTTTGTAATAACTGCCATGATGAACTCAATTGGACGGGATTAAGAACTTATTCCTATGAGATAAATAATTGTGTCATGGGCATTTTACATGAGGAACTTAGATACTGGATTAAAAGTATTCCAGTAGACATAGAATTTGATCCTAATAGTCTAACTCACCAATCTTGGAATGATAAATAATACGATGGAAACAGAAGCTATGTTAAATATTTATCTTTAATAGACTTAAAGAAAGAATTTAAAAAAACTAATCAATGTGCATCTACTAATTTTCAAAGTTAAGATAGGTAAACGTTTTTAAATAAAAATATGATTCAGAATACTGATTTCACTGCTACTACTGCTTATCCTCTCTTTCTTCGTAGCTATTCTCGAACTTCTGTAACTGGGGCTAAAGAGACAGCTAAAGAAGCTAAGGATAGAGCGATTAGAGGATTACAAGATTTTGGATTGTTGACAGATAAAGAATTAGAGTTAGTTAGAGAGTATTTTTATAAGAACATTGTTTTTGTATCTGGTAGATGGTTTTGGATCGGAGGTACTGATTGGGTAAAACAGCAGAAGAACTTTATTGGTGCGTATAACTGTGCCTCAGTTCCAGTAGATAGCTGGGAAGCGTTTAGATTTAACTTTAGAGCCTTACTAATGGGGTGTGGAGTTGGGACAGTAGTTGAGGAGCATATTATTAATCAGTTGCCAGAGATTAAGTATCCTGTTGAAGTAAAAGAAGTAATTGAGCTAGGCTCTCAATGGGATGAGGATAATATCTTTGAGAGTAGTAATTATACTTATTCACTAGACTCAGATTCTAAAGCTTTAATTATTAAATATAAAGTAGGAGACTCTAAAGAGGGTTGGGTTGATATTGCTACTGACTTATTAAAATTTGCATCCTTTGATTTCTCTTACAACTTTGAAAATGTAAAATATGAAAAAATTCACCTTTACCTAGATTTATCGGAAGTTAGACCTGCTGGGAAAACTCTTAAAGGTTTTGGAGGATTAAGTAACCCTGAGAAACTAGAAGAAGGGCTTAAAAATATTATTAAAATACTAAACACTTCAGTAGGAAGAAAATTAAATAGTTTAGAAATATGTAAAATCTTAGCTATTCATGGGGTAATAGCCGTTTCAGGGAATATCAGAAGATGTATCGCTTACGGGGAGCGGGTTTCAGCGATTTCAGGTATGATTCCAATTCAAGATATTAAAGTAGGAGATTTAGTTCTAACTTCATCTGGGGAATATAGACCTGTAAAAAATGTCTTTAATCAAGGTGAGCAAGAGATAGTTGAAGTCCGTACTCCTACTACTTCAATTAAATGTACTTCTAATCATCGTGTAGCTGTTTTTGATAGTTTAAACTCATATACTTGGAAATACGCAGGAAAATTAATTAAAGGAGATAGGTTAGTATCTGTTCCTCATAAAAAAGGTTCAATGACTACTACTACAGATTGGGCGTGGTTAGTAGGATTTTTCTTAGGAGATGGTCATGCAGATATTGCTTCTGCTAAAAGAAGAAATGGTGGAGAAGGTAGTGTAGTATTTGCCATGTCTACTCCTAGATTAAAAGGAGAATTAGGAAAAAAAGTTCTTCAAATTTTAGTGGGTATGGGATATACTCCTACTTCTAGAATAAAGGAGAACACTGCTTTTATTTGCGTTTACAAAAAAGAACTAGCAGAAGAGCTAGGTCAATATAAATGGTCTTGGGCAACTCCTATAATCCCTGAATGGGTTTGGAACGGAACAGTAGAGATTAGGGCATCTTTTTTAGCAGGATTAAGTGATGCAGACGGTGCTCCTTCAGGAAACGTGTTATTAAATTCCACTAAGTTAGAGTTTCTTAGAAATGTGCAAAAACTAGCATTATCTCTAGGAATAGCTACTGGATGGAAAAGTAGTATTGCTCCTAGTACCAAAATTAAAAGAGATATTAATTACGATACTCTTTTAGAAAAAGGGCTAGTTAATTCTAATTGGATACCTTTAGAAGTACAATTTGTAGCTCCTATAGGAACTGCTAAAACTTTTGATATTGAAGTAGAGGATGACCATGAATTTATTGCTAGCGGATTATTAGTCCACAATTCAGCCCGAATTAATCAAGGAACTCCAAGCGATAAATTCTTTTCTGAATCAAAAGACAACTTATGGATACAGGATGATCAAGGCAACTGGAAAATTGACCCTGACCGAGATATGCTTAGATTTGGAAATCATACTCTTTGTTACCATAATAAGCCTGATTTGGAGACTATTATTGAAGCAGTTAGAAAGCAATACTACTCAGGAGAAGGGGCAATTCAATATGTTCCAGAAGCTATTGCTAGAGGTAATGTTGATTTACTGAATACAAGCGAAAAGAAGCTAGAGTTTATTGCACTCTATTGTCAATCAAGAAGAGATG
>Ga0222708_1000293_pt1 | contig 13540 bp, 12 predicted proteins | sample AntAcemetage1576_FD_179806 | JGI IMG/M metagenome (GOLD analysis project Ga0222708, IMG submission 179806) | Saline water microbial communities from Ace Lake, Antarctica - #1576 | ecosystem: Environmental > Aquatic > Non-marine Saline and Alkaline > Saline | place: Antarctica: Ace Lake... | reverse complement strand
TAAAATATGAAGGATAATAAAATATAAGATAAGAGTATAAAGATAGAAAATTATAAGAATAGAAAAATAAAAAAAAAATAAAAATATTATTAATTAAATAAAAAAGGAAATAATAAATAATAATAATTAAATAAAAAGGAAAAATGAGACAAAACAATATAAAAAAGATGTATAAAAGCCTAAAAATAAAATATGGTGTAATATTTATTAACTGGTTAAAAGAAAATAATAAAACATCTAAAACAATATCAATTAAGGATATGGAGGATTTTAAAAAAATAGCAGAAAAAAATATATCAAAATTAGTAAATGATATGAACAAGACAAATACAACAACAATTACAACAACAAATATAAATAATTGTGATATATTGAATAGACAAGATAAGAGAAAAGAAAAGGTAGCATTAAATAAATGTCTTAAAAAATTAGGTTATAAAAATGAATCAATAAAAAGAATGACATTAGAAGAACAAGGAGATATAATTAATAATATAAATATATTAGCAAATAATAATAATTCAACAATAGTAGAAATAGATATAATTAAAGAATTAAAGGTATTTAAGGATAAAGTATACGAATATATAAGTGTATATTATACAAAAAATGATATAAAAGAAGATTTTTTTAACATATTCGATTACATGATAAATATAAGTAAATATATACAATTAAACTTAAAATATGATAAAAAGAGTAAATTATATATAGGAATACCGTTAAAATATCAACAACAGATAAAAGATACAATAAAAGATTTAATAAAACATATAAAAATATGGTTTGAAGCGTACATATGGGGGAATTACATAAATAAACCAAGTGAACAAATAAATATAGAATATATAGGATTTATAAAGGATACATTAGTAAAAGAGAATAAATATTTTAATATATCGGCTAAATCAGATTTATTTTATAGATTAATAATATATAATATTGTAAAAATAGAGAATATAAATATATATGCGTTATCATCAGATGCAACAAATGATAGAATAGAGGATGATATAGATAATATACAAATACCGACAGATAATAAAAATAGTGACCCGTTAAATATTATATTAGTATGGCAGACATTCAGGGATACAATGAAATTTACAATATATGATTATGCAACCAAAACAAGTAGAGATGGTGGATATTCAACGTATTATAATACATATGAGGAATTAGATTTAACAAGGTATCAGATACATAACGAAGAGTTTTACAGTGATATTAAGCCTAAAAAGGATATGAAGGAATTAAAAGAATATATTAATAAAAATGTTGATAACAGCAACTGTTTTTTATATAGTTTTAAATTATGGCTTAAAGACATTAATAATGATGAATTAAACGAAATATATAAAATGAATGAATATGAGTTAAATAAATTATTTTTAATAAAAACTAATCTTAAAAACTTAAAATATGTGTGTGAATTGTTTAAAATAAATATAAATATTAATTATTTAAGGGTTGGAAAAAATAAAGCGGATATAAGACAAATAGGATTAAAATATAAAGATAATTATATATGTAATTTAGGTTGTATATGTGACCATTATTTTATAGATGAAGTAACAGAATATAAAAAAACGGTTATAAGAAATTATCATAGATATATAAATCATATGCACGCCGTGGAATCATTCGAAGAAATTAATAATAAAAATATAAATGCATATAGTGGTAAATATTTTGTAAATGATAAAAAAGTATCAGCAAATGTATATATGACATCATTTAATTTAATTAAATATTTATATCAAAATGATTATTTAAAAGTGAAACCATTATATATACAATCATTAGAAAATAAAGATATTACAGATGAAGATATAAATAATATAGCATTAACAGAATTTATATTAAAACAAGGTCAACATAATAAAATATCTAAAAATAATAATAATAAAGATATTGATAATACAATTATGAAAGATAAGAAAGATAAAAAAGATATAATAGCGTGTGATTTTGAAACATTACAAAATAAGGATAAACAACATATACCAGATTTAATGGGTTATCATCATAGGGGTAAAAATGATATAATACGATGTAATAAACATTTTAAATTATATACTTTATTTGATAACCTTATAAGAGATTTACCGGATACAACACAATATTTATTATATTTTCATAATTTAAAATATGATTATGCATTTTTTAAACAATTTAGATATACTAATATATTAAAACGTAATGGTGTAGTATATCAAGTTGAATTTAGATATAATGATAAGATTTTTAAAATTAGAGATAGTTTAAAATTATGTAATCAAACGTTAAACGACTTCACAAAAAATTTTGCAGGTGGTGCAGTTAATAAAACATATTTTCCATATAATTTATACAATGTAATATCTAATGATGATCGTAATTTATTTGGTATTAAATATGATAAATTAACAAGTGAACAATTAGAATATATTAATAATATTGGTGATAATGCAAATATAACAGAATTTAATAATTTTATAGATGAAATGAAAAATAATAATGACAGTTTATTTAGTTTAAGACTTAAATATTTAAAAAATGATGTTGACATATTATATAAATCTATTATGGGGTATTATGAAGGTATAAAAGGTGTAACCGATATAATTAATGAACAATTAAAATATAATAATAATGAAAATATAAGTATAGATGAAATTAAAAATAAATTAACAATATCTGGTATATCAGGGGTTGTAATGGACAAGTTCTTTAATAATAAAGATATTATGAATTTTAAGGGTTTATTATTAGATAAATTTAAACCACATATAAAAGGTGGTATTACATGGTATAAAAATAAGTCAATTAATTATAATGAAGAATATTTAAAATGTAATCCAAATTTTAAAGGTTATTTTTATATAGGTAATAAAAAAATATATTATAGTGATATAAACAGTAGTTATCCAGCAGCATTAAAGGAGTTATTAAAAATTGGTAAAATACGTAGTGGAAATTTTAATTTAGTTAAACCAACTACAATTAATATAACAGATGATAATAAAGATAAATTATTAAATTATTATTTAAATGAAGTAACAGGGTTTTATAAAATAGATATTAAAAATGTAATACCTAATAATAATAATTTAGGTTTATATATGTATAAAAATAAAGATAATGTAAATTCTTATACTAATGATTATAAAGGTATTTATAATTGTGATTGTTTAGAATTATACAGATTAATTAAATATGGTGGTTTAATATCATTTGATATTATCGAAGGTTTCGATAATCATAATAAACAACATCCAGACTTAAAATCATTAATTAATACTATTGAAGATTTATATATAAAACGTAAAAGTGGTAATAGTAAATTAGATTCAACAATTAAATTATTATTAAATAGTTTATATGGGTATAGTATTATAGCCCGTGTTTCTAAGTCTACTAAGTCTTTTAGTGATAAAGACTTTAAGGCATGGATTAATAATAATAAATTTAATGTAGAGTTATACACTGAATATTTCGATACTATTAATGATATTAAATGGTTTGAAGTTATATTAAATGATTATGACACTTCATTTAATAATTTCTCGTTTATGGGTTGTTTAATATTATCTATGTCTAAACATAATTTATATGATATGAACAATTATTTAAATAATAACGGATATGATATTAATTATACAGATACAGACAGTATAAGATATTGCAGCGTATCACCACCTACATATAACCATAAACCAAATACGCTTGGAACTTGGGATACTGATTATAAAAATGGAAATTATGGTATATGTGATATTATATTAGGTAAAAAGGCATATTGTGTATTATATGATACTATTAATAATATTAAAATTGGTATATATAAGTTTGATATAAATAAACATAATGAAATATTTTATAATAGTCTTAAATATTATAAAATGTCTTTTAAAGGTTTAAATATGATAGGACGTGAAATATCAGGCTATTTATTAGATAATTATAATAAATATTATGATATTACACGTGGTATTTATCGTTTCGATTGGTTATATATAGATATTTATAATGATGGTTTAACTATTAATATTACTAAATATAATAATATGAAATTAAAATATGATAATTCGGGTGTATCTTCATTAAAGGATTTTATACAAGTATTTAAATTTTAAGTAAAGATAAATTAGAAATTACAATTAGATAAAAAGGGGTAAGTATTAATTAAATTATAAATTTCATTTTGTATATCAGATTCTTTAATTTTAAGAGATTTTAATTTATTGATAATCTTATTTTTTTCATATTCAGATAAAGGTTTATTATCAATCTTTCTATTAGTATTTTTATTATTCATTATTTTATAATAATAAATAAAATATAAATAATAATTATGATTATTATATATTATATATTTTTAATAAAATATATAATAATCATTTTAAATTATAGCATACATTATTAAAATATATAATAAATAATAATAAATATATTATTATAAAACATATTAAAGGAATAATAATAAATGATTAATTAGATTTAGATTTAGATTTAGATTTTAAACGATCAGTTAATAATTCAAGATCTTTAACATTTAAATAAGAGTATTTTTTTTGTTTATCATCAGGATAAGATTTATTATAATCACGAACGATATTTAATAAAATATCACGTCTAGATAATTTTTTAATTTTAGATTTAGGGATATAATCAGAGCCTAAAGCATTATTGATTTTATCAGGTGAAAAATGAATATTAAGATTATCAGAATTATTGGACATTTTTATTTATATAAATAAAATATTTATAATTTTTAATTATATAAATAATAAAAATAATTATTAAAAATATATATCATTCGTAAATATATTGAATTAAATTAGATGCATTACGTTTAATATCACGTAAAATTGACGAATGGTCATTAAAAGATAAAATAATTTGATTATTAAAATCATTACGACAATAAGGACATTTGGTATTATGTAATTGAATTAAACAAGATTTACATAAAATATTATGACAAATATTACAATTAATATGAGGGGTATTAATAACAGAATCATAACATAAAATACAATTAATATCATCATTATTAACAATATCAAATAAATTAATATCACCAATATTAGTAATATTAACATCATCATTAGTATTATTATTATTATCATCATTATTATAATAATCATCATTAGTATTATTAGATATATTATTATTAATATTATTAATATTAGAAGTAGTATTAATATTAGTATCAATATTAGGAATATTGATAATATAATTATTAATATTATCAAAGTAATTAATATCCATATTAAAATGAGTATCAATATAATAAATATGAGGAGTATTAATAAAATAGTGAGTATCAATAAAACGTAAAATAGAAAGAATATAAGAACGATTAGAAATTAAAAGATAGTGGAAATGAAGAGAATTAGATAAAATAATATGATAAATAATGACATGATTAATATATTTAATATAATTATTAATATGAAGTTGATTAGTATTATTAATTTTATCAAGAATGATAGAACAATAAGAATTTAAATTTAAATTAATATGATTAATATAAATATTAATATCAAAATTATTAAAAATGTTATTAATATAAGTAATATAATAATGGTCATGAATATTAATATTAAGATAATCAATTAATTTAGATTTAATAAAAACGGAAAGTTGAACCATATTATATAAATGTGAATTTTATATAGATATATAAAAAATAAAAATAATAAATAATAAAAATATAAATAAAATGAGACAATATTTTATAATTAATAGTGCATCTAATAATCTTTCATTAGATTTTACAAATTTTAATAAATTTGTAATTTATGAATGGTCAATACCGTATACATTTTATAATATTTATAGTTATAATAATTCATTTAATATTAATGAAACAGTTTATACAATACCAATAAAAAATTATGATATAAACAGTTTAAAAACACAAATAGAAACTATAATTAGTGGTACTACTATTACTTTTGATATTTCAACTTTTAAAACGACTATTTCGAGAGCATCAAATTATGATTTAGTTTATACGCCTTTTTTAGAATTATTAGGTTTTACTTCTACACAAACTTTAACAGGTCAAAATAGTTATACTAGTTTTAATGTTTATAATTTAAATAAACATATTGATAATATATATATTAATTGTGATAGTTTACATAATGTTATTAATTATAAACCATTAAGTCTTAATAATTATACTTATGGTTATATTACTAATATTAATACTGGTAATTTCATTTTCGGTAATACTATTAATAATATTAACAACCATCAATTATTATTTAATATACATAATTCGAATAATCAATTATTTAATATATCTTGTAATTTACATGATTATTATAATAATATTATTAATGTTAATGGTCAAAATGTAATTTTATTCTGTTATATTGAATAATTGGAGATATTTTTATCTTTATATTGTGATGTCATTTCCATTTTATGTATATAATATAGTATTTTTATTATATTATTATTTTTATTTAATATATTTTTAATTAATATAATAAAAAATGGTTTATAATTTTCCTAATAAGATTACGAATATTGATAAAGAGTTTAGTAATATTATAGATTTACCAAATAATAATAGTAAATTATTAGGTAATTTATATAAAGATAATGAATTATTAATATATATTAATAATACGTTAGTTCAAACGTTAAATAGTACAGGTATTACATATCATGTGGATAAAACAATTAGTGAAGATGTTTTATATAATGGTGGAGATATTATCGTTAGAAATGGTAAAATATATTTTAATGATGCTTTAAATACTTCTAATTTTATTACTTATAAATCTTCTAATGTTTTAGATGTTACGGCAGGTAGTGAAATTGAATTAAATTCACCGTTAATTTCATGTCAAAATAATTTACATGTTGACAGTAAATCAACTGTTGCAACTTCTATTACTAATATGTCGTCATTTGCTAAATTTGAAGTTGGAGGCCGTGTATGTATTCGTGGTAATACTGGTGATAATTCAGCCGTATTACAATTTATACAACATGGAGACACTGTACCTCATGGTTATATTTTTTATGGTGAAGATAATAATTTTAAAATTAGAAATGATATAAACGGTAATAAGGATATGACATTTTCACAAGATGGTATTTTAGCTGCTCCATCTATTACCACTCCTTCTTTAACGTCTACATCCTCTTTATCATTACCTAATAATACTGTTACAAATGCTATGATTAATAATTTAGATGTTACAAAGATAAATTTTAATAGTAATATTAATATTGGTAATAATACTTTAACTGTTGGTGGTACTGTTAATAATAATCCTTCTTCAGATAATAGTTTTTATAATTGTTTATTAAATAATTCACTAAAAGGTTATTTCGGTTATAATTCTAATGCTGATGCTATATATGTTAATACTAATTCTTCGATTCCTTTAATATTTTTTACAAATAATGTTGAAAGATTCCGTATTTATGGTACTGGTGAAGCTCAATTCCAAGGCGACGTACAATTCGACGAAGGTATAACTTCTACTAAACGTATTAAAACTGATGAATACGTAGAAGCTAAATATTTTAGAGATACACCCTTGGTTTTTTCTACTGTTGTTAATGAAAGTAGATCTATTGAAAATTATAAACATATTGTAATTAATGCCTCCGCTTGTAAATTAAGTTTTAGACAAATTGATATAAATATATCAGAGTTTGGTAATTTTTATTTAGTTAATAACCATACTGCAACATCTACAATTACTATTGATATATCCGCATTAACTGTTGATAGAGATATTAAATTATTTAAAAATGATGAACCAGTGGTGGAAGTTGATAAAACCGTTTCGTTAATAGTAGATTTCACAATTAAGAAAGAAAGTATAACACAAGTATTTTACGAGGTTAAATCTGATACTGTGGTTTTATATGTTAAAAATTAATTATATATACATATTATATTTATATTTATTTAAATTTTTAATTATTAATATATATATATATATAAAAATGACTGATAAACTTAAATGTAAAAATTGTTTATTATATTACGACAATGACAATTTTATTAAATATAAATATAAAGGTAATATTAAATATCGTTTATCAAAATGTAGAACATGTAAAAATATAGATAATGATATACAAAATATTATGATGGATAAAAAACCAATTTTGAAATTATTAAATAATAAACATTTATTATCATTATTTATAAATAAATATAATACAAATAATAATATTGATAATACAAATAATTATACGTCTAGTACAAATAATAATATTGATGATACAAAAATTATTATTGATGATATAAATTACACTAAAATAAATAATATTGATGATACAAATAATAATATAGATGATACAAAAACTAATATAGATTATACAAATAATAATATAGATGATACAAATAATAATATAGATGATACATATAATATAGATGATAATAATATAAATTTAGATGATAATAATATAAATTTAGATGATACAAAAACTAATATAGATGATAATAATATAAAATTAGATAAATTTAATCCTAAAATATTAACAAAAGAGAATTTCAGTATATTATTAAATGCTAAATCTAAAAGTGGTAAAAGTACATTAATACGATATTTATATAATAATTATTTAAAAAATAATTTTGATATAGTTATATTATTCACTGATAATGAAATTAATAAATTATATGATTTTGTAGATTATGAAAATATATACAACGATTATCATTATCATATAGTAAAGACATTATTTTTAATTCAAAAAGAAACTAATAATAAATATAAAATCTTATTTATATTTGATGATTATATAGCTAAACCAGGTTTAAAAGAATGTCGTATATTAAAAAATTTATTCGCTAGGGGTCGAAATTCTAATATGTCAGTTATTTATAGTACTCAATATATTAATTTAGTTTCTAGATCTAATCGGTTAAATAGTAATTATTTATTTGTTTTAAATGCTACTCAACCTTCAAATAACCTTATGTTATATAAAGATTATTTAGAAACTTACACTAAAATATTTAATAAACATAATTATAATGATATGTTAATTAAATTTACTAATGATTATCATATTTTAATTAGTGATTATATGAATAGTAAATTATATACTTATAAAGTTCCTATTTAATTATTTTAATTTATATATATATTATATACTTATAAACTTCCAATATAATTATTAATATATATATATATATATAAATTATATATTAATAATTAAAAATAATAATAATAATATTATTTTTATATATAAAAAATGTATGATAAAAAAACATTATATGATTATCATAAATACTTACAAGATAATAACACTGATATTACATTTAATAAATGGTTTAAAAAAAATGATTTATTAGTATCTAATAATAATAATTTGTTTGATAATAATTTAAGTAAATCAGATATGATAGATGAAATTATAAAATGTAAAAATAAAAATAAAGGTATTAAACTTATTTATAAATTACTAACATCTTATTATAAAAATAACGAACAATTTAACGATATTATGATTTAATTTTATTATATTATATAATATATATATATATAATTTATATATATTTATTATATTTTACATATTATTAAAATTTCAAATTTGATATATCATTTTTAATATGATTATATATATGTAATATACCGTTTGTGAATTCTTCATTTACTTTATTTATTTTATTATGTATTATATCTATTATATATTTTCCTGGTTGTGATTCTTTAAAATATGTTGCTACACTTATAAATACTGATATAAATAATGTAATTGTCCCTATAAATAATAATATCGGCATTGTAAATGTATACACTGCTGCTAATGCAGGTGATATAAACGATATAATACCTGTAATTGATACTCCCATAAATACACTCATAATCCCATTTAATATATCTACATCAAATATTAAACTAACCCAAAACTTTTTAATAAACTCTATTACATATAACATTAATTCTTTACTTTTAAATAATACTTGTCCTATATATTTTATAAATTTATTATCTAATATTAATGGCTTTATTGTATTTATTAATTTTGAACTACTAGGTATTTTATCTAATAATTCTATTAATTTATTCCTATATTTATATATAAACATTCTGAAACTATCCGTATATGTATAATTATTAATTTCTCTTGCTATTTCTAAAAATTTATCATCTTTTAATAATTCTCCACCTTCGTTAAATGTTTTTAACAAATCTTCACTTGTTACAACTATATTATTTTCTATTACATTTTTTAACGCGTCTTCTACTGTTTCACTTATTACATTTTCTATATAATTTTTATCATATATTATATCATTCATTATATTATTTATATCTATATTATCCTCTATTACATTATCTATTTTATCTACTATACCTTCCACATCTTCATATATAAAATTATATTTTGGGATAAATGAGTCCATTTTATATATAAATATATAATAAAAATAATAATTTAAATAATTTATAATGTATTTTGAATATCATTTATTATAATATCATTATTATTATTATCATTATGAACATTATTATTATTAGTACGTATAGATTTTAATTTACGTTTAATTTTTAATCCGCAACATTCACTTAATGTTATAGTTTGTATAAAATTAGATATTACAGGCATAATACCTGATATTAAAATATTAATAATTTGTAATGTAAATATAAAATATATTTCCATTATATATATATAGTTTTTAATATAATAATTAAAATTATAATTCATATATTAAAAACTATATATATATATATATAACATAATGAGTGATATTATTAATATTTTACATAATGTCACAAATGAATTAGAAAAAGATATAACAAATGAAAGTGTGGATATAGCAAATAAATTAAAAAATGAATATGAATATTTTAAAACTAATATAGCTAAAGATTTAACCACTTATAGTTGGAAAGGTGTATTAAATATTGATGGTAGTATCGATAGTAGTAAATATAAATCATTATATAACCGTTTAATGGGTAAAAGATTTAAAATTAATAATTTTATTAAAATAGGTAATAAGGTTACGGGTGAATTTGAAACAATAGGTGATGAAATTATTAATTATGGTCAAAAATTTATACATAATATTAAACTTGATAAAGATATCGTTTTTAAAAATAAAATTATGACTTATTATTATCGATTAATACAATATGATATTATTAATACTTTAAATGAAGATAAAGATTTAGTTATAAACACTTTTAATGATAATCTTAAAAGATTTAATTTTATTGATGATATATCATATTTTACATCTAATATTATTATTGATTTAAAAACTAAATTAAAAATTACTGATGAATCAGACGTTATTATTAATATTGTTACTCGTGCTAAAAATATTGGTGATTTTATTAATGCTGTTGATAATGAACAATTAAGACCTTTAGCATCTGCGGTTTTACAACTTATTAATACTGTACCTAATAAATTAGCAACATTTTTTAATAAATCAGGTATAATCTCCATATTAGGTAAAGCTATTGGACAACCTAAATTATTTATGGTTACTGGTACTATATTATTAGGTATATTTTTAGCTACTGTATTTTATGAAGGTGAGAAACAATTTAATAATATTATTAAAATATTATTTGGTGTAAGTATTAATGAAGAAGTTATCAGAGACTTAAAAATAATATTTAAGAAAATTATTAAAATTTTTAAATTTCTAAAATCTAAAAGTAAAATTATTAAATATACTAAATAATACACCTTATATACTTATACTAATATATAATTATTATTTTAAAGCCCTAGCAGAACCTTTAAAAATCTCATAAACGTATGAATACATAGCGTGAACTTCTAAAGTATTAGCCGTAGCATTGGCTATATCTTGAATTTCTATAATAGGTTCTGTACCAAATTTCATACCAGGGTATATAGTTTTTGGTTCATTTTGTGAATTTAAAGATGTATTTAATGCGAAATAGAATCTATCACTACCATTAAGTGAAAAACTGTTAATATCATTGGATAATTCGAATAATTCACGTAAATTCTCTGAACCTTCGTGATATTCATATATAATATCGCTACCAACCTTTAATAAAATATTATTAACATCATTCGTATAAAAAGAGTCCGCATTAAAATTTGCTGTTGTAGACGTTGTTAATAATAATTTCAATAATTCATCATTTGTAAAAAGTCCACTTAATGTAATAGGTACCATATTTGAATTAGAAGATGTATAGGAATATTGACGAGTTAGTGGTTTTATTATTTGTAATGTTTGTGGTTCATCCAGTTTTAACATTAATTTATCATTTGTTATTTTATTATAATAGAATATCATTTTAGACGAAACAATTAACGGATTAGTTGCATTGGCTGAAAATAACGTGCTATTTTGGTTAAAATGAGTAATAATTTTCATGTCATTAACTAAATAACGTGGAAATGGTATCCCATTAACACCAATTGGTATATATATACTAAATGAATAATTTTGAGCTACATTAAGAGTTTCATTATCACCAGCTATTTTATGTTTTAAATCCCTTTTATTTTTAGTTTGTAATTGTTCTAAATTATATAAACGTAACGCATTTCGTGACCAACTTAAATTAGATGATACACCCGGTATTACAATTTCTATTGCTTTATCTCTTGCAAATATATTGTAACCATCTTTAATAATAGGACTATTAGCAGCAGCACCCAATATTTTAAAATTAAGTACTACATATTTTAACAGATGTAAACTAGGTGGAACATTAATGGTATTAATACTACCAACAGTATTAGCATTTAAAGTATGATAATATTTATATCCTATATTTATATGGTCGTGTATGTATATATTATCTTTATTATAATGTTGTTTATCTATATTCGAACCTTTTAAATACGAAATTGATTTTTCATGAGGTAATATATTATTTAATACTGATGACATTTTTTATTAAAAGTAAATATAATTTTAATAAAAAATGATGAAATTATATACATAATTTATAAAATAATTAAATATTATTAATAAGATATAGATTATTATATACTCTTATTAAAATATCATAAAATAAATTATAACGATTACTAATTTTTATTAAAAATTAATTATGATTTAATACGACATTTTAACGACTAAATAATTTTCTATCTTTATACTCTTATCTTATATTTTATTATCCTTCATATTTTAATGCTATATTTTACCCTATATATCCTGCAATTTCTATTTTTTAGTCTTCATATATTAACATAGCTTTTGCCTAACATATATTTATTTTTATATCTTATTTTTACTCTATTTTTACTCTATTTTTAAATTTTGAAAATTATTTTTTTTTATACTAATTTTCATCATTTTATCATTTTCTTAAAATAGAATTTTTATAATTTATATTAGGTAAATTCTATTTTAGTATGACTGCATATAGAGATGTAGAATTACCCCTATATTTTACACTATTTTTACACTATTTTTATTAAATTTTGAAATTTTACATTTTATCATTTTATCATTTTCTTAAAATAGAATTTTTATAATATTTATTAGGTAATTTCTATTTTTTATGACTGCATGTAGAGATGTAGAATTGGACGATAATACTTAAGATAT
>Ga0222708_1000290_pt1 | contig 13762 bp, 18 predicted proteins | sample AntAcemetage1576_FD_179806 | JGI IMG/M metagenome (GOLD analysis project Ga0222708, IMG submission 179806) | Saline water microbial communities from Ace Lake, Antarctica - #1576 | ecosystem: Environmental > Aquatic > Non-marine Saline and Alkaline > Saline | place: Antarctica: Ace Lake... | reverse complement strand
ACGCCGGGGAATGTGGTAATGTTCGGTCAGATGGACGGTGTGTTTGTCCTGAACACCGTCGGCTTGCTGGTGGCCGAGAACAGGATCCGCGAGGGCGGAAACTTCTACACGGTGTTTTCCGCTGGAACGCGCACCGATCATAAGTCCCCGTTCTGTCTCCAGGAGAAGTAGGCGATGGCGTATCAAACCGGGACCGCGTCAAACCAAGAAGATTTAATGCAGGCGTTCTACGACTTCGCTGTCGACGAGGGGTGGACGGGTAACATCTTCTCCGCGGCGAATGACTGGTGTGCCATCAACAACGGGACGGAGTTCTTTCAGTTCCGCTGGGACAACAACAACGGTATCGGCATCTTTCACTCGACGGCGTTCGTTAACACGAGCACCGCGCCGGGCAACCACACCGGCTCTAGCGGCCTGGGTAGCATCGACTCGTCGGCACCCTATAACTCAACCATCCCCGATGTTAGCACTAGCACCTTCGCTTCCGCGTGCCAACAAATACGAGTGAACAACACGGCGATCACCGCGTATCACTTCTTCACCCCTGCGTCGGGGCAGCAGTACATCCACATGGCTGTCGAGAGATCACCGGGCACTTTCGAGCACCTCAGTGTGGGAACAATAAACAAACGCGGCACCTGGACGGGTGGTGGTTACAGCAGTGGTTCGAGGGGCACTACCGGGACTTCGTTCAGCATTGAAACCGCAGCGTTCGGCATTGGCGCAAACAATCGTGGGCGAACGATGTTCGCCATGCGGGCTGAGGGGCTTCCAAATCAGATCGCAGCAGGCAGGTGGTTGTCTGCGGCAGCAAGCACGACGAGCTTGTCGCTCTCTGACGGCGACGACCTTGCGGGCAACGAGAGGGGTGCTGTGTTCGTGTGCGCTGCGGGGCAGGGCCTCTCGGGTCCGTTCCTGGGGATGCCTGCGGATCCGATGGCGGGGCTGGTTCCTCTGTTCCCGATGGAGTTGTACTACATGGACAACCCCGTCTCCAACGACCAACGGTTCATCCTGCTCGGCTACATTCCAGGTGCGTTGACCATGAACATGCGGTATTACAACCCTGGCCAGGAGTTCACGGTTGGCGGCAACACCTACATGGTGTTTCCTCCGTATCAGAAGGGATCGGCTGGGCGGGGCAATGGAAATCGTGGTATCGCTTACCTGAAGGTGGTGTAAGGTGGCGGACGGTTTGTCGATGACGATCGAGGCGTTCCTGTTCACTTCGATCGCTCTGTCCGCGAATCTGGACACCCAGATGCCGGTCTTTGACGCGCTGCGACCGTTTGTGTTTGCCGAGGCGGTCGACGGAATCCAGTTCAGTTTCGATGCGTTCCCGGATGCCCCCCGCGACAACATCGTCCGGCTGACAATGCGTCCGGACGACCACGGCGACTACTGGTTCGAGCTGCTCCACATCCTCCCCCGTTTTCGTGAGTTCGGCAATGTGCTCACGGCCGTTCAGCAGCCCATTGAGATTTACAACGCGAACCGGCTTGTCGCTCGGTCTGTGACCTCATTCACGAACCCGGCCGGTGAAGGCACCGACATCATTGACCTTCCTTCGCTGCCGACATCGATCGGCCCGCAGAGGTCCCTGTTCCTCACGCTCGAGCTGTTGCCGTCCGGCGCTCCGACCGTCGACGCGGTCCTGGTGTTCGGCACCAACGCCGAGGACCTGTTGTTCCCGCTCACCGCGACCCGCCTGGTGGTGTTTGGCTTCGCCCCCGAGCGCCCGCTGACGGAGGTGCTGAAGTTCCTGACCGAAGTGTTCGTTCACAAGAATGGGACGGAGCAGCGCGTGTCGCTGCGATCGTTCCCGCGGCAGGAGTTTGCTCTGTCGCTGGAGCTCGAGGAGGGCGACGACCTCTCCCGGCTTGACTTCCTCATGTTCGAGTGGCAGAGCCGGGTCTTTGGCGTGCCCGTGTGGACCGAGGCGACCCGGCTGACGGCGGCCGCGACCGCCGGTGACCTCACCGTGACGGTTGGGTCGACGGCGTTCGCCGACTACCGCGTCGGCTCTCTGGGCGTCGTCTGGTTGGACGAGCGGACGCTCGACGCGCTCGAGGTGGAATCCTTCACGGCGACGACGATCACATTCCGCTCGCCGATCGCCCTCGATTACCCCGTCGGGACGCGGGTCATGCCCATGCGGACGGCCGCCGCCGGTTCGGAGATTCAGGGTGGTCGCCGCCTGGTGAACCTTGCTTCTCGCCGCGTCACATTCCGCGTGGTGAACAACGCCGTATTGGACGCCTTCCCTGACGCGACGCCGTTCGTGGCGTCGGGTGGCGTGCTCGACGGCGAGATCGTGGTCGACTCGATCCCCCTGGGCTCTGGGGGCCAGATCCGCGAGGCGTTCGACCGGCGGATGCAGGTGTTCGACAACGGGACGGGGAAGTTCTCGCAGACCTCGGTGGTCCCGCACAACCAGAGGGCGTTTTCGTTCGAGGTTAGCGTGAAGTCACGCGAGGCTCTCTGGCGGCTTCGCCGCCTGCTCTACGCGCTGCGGGGGCGACAGGCACACTTCTGGTTGCCCACATACTACCGGGACCTGCGGCTCACCGCTGTCTGGACGAACGCCACCAGCACGCTCTCCGTGGCGAATGTTGGCTATTCGAAGTACGCCCTGCAGCGCGGCCGGTACAAATACCTGCGGATGCGTCTGTCGGACGGCACGGTGCTCGACCGCCAGGTGACGGCGTCCGCGGAGATCGATGCTGCCGACGAGCAGCTCACCGTGAACGCGGCTGCCCCGCGAAACATCACGCCGGACGAGGTGGTCAGCATCCAGTTCCTCGAGCGGGTCCGGCTTGACCGCGACGAAATCAAGATCGTCCACATTGACGAGACCGGGCAGGCGACCGTGCAGCTGCCCGTGCGTGAGGAGATGGTGTGACATACGCAGCCCAGGAATCCTCGGCCAGTGGCGGTGCCCCGATCGAGCTCTATGCGATCGGGCTCGGAAACGCCGTGTTTCGGTACAACACCACCGAGGCGTCGCTGACCGTTGACGGGGACACCTACGCCCCGCTGGAAATCAGCCGCTCGTCTTTGTCGGCTGGCACGGAGCAGGGGAGCGATGTGATCACCATCGAGCTGCCCGCGTCGACGCCGATCGTGCGGCGCTACATCAACATCGTGCCTGGGCAGGTGGCGTCGCTGACGATCCTGCGGTACCACCGGACGGACGCGACCGCGCAGACGGTGACCATCTTCAAGGGCCTGGTTCGGTCGGTCGCGTTCACGCTCCAGGGGCTTCGCGCCATCATCTCCGCGCAGCCGGTGACCGCGGGCCTGTCGAGGACGGTTCCCCGGTTCGTGTTCTCGGGGACCTGCAATCATGTGCTGTACGACGGCGGCTGCTCCGTCGGGCAGAACGGGTTCCGGCACATCGGCGCTATCAACAGCATCGACGGGGACGCCTACACGATCAACGACCTGTCGGTGTCCCGTCCGGACGGCTGGGCAACGGGCGGGTTTGTGCAAAGCCCGAACGCGACGGATTTTCGCCTGGTGCTCGCGCATGTCGGCGACATCCTGACGCTGTTGCTCCCCTTCCCCGCGGATGTTGCTGCCGGGCAGGAGGTGCAGGTGTTTGCCGGTTGCGATCACTCTCTGGAGACTTGTGTCTCGAAGTTCAGCAACGGAATTAACTTTGGCGGATTTAACTGGGTGCCGCGAGAAAATGTATTCGTCAAGGGGGTTTGAGTGGCATTCTTCGAGATCCTGCTATTCGTCGTGACCCTGATCCTCTCGGAGCTGCTCAAGAAGCCCCCGCGGATCGAGAACGCACGCCCGTCTGACCTGGGCGACTTTGGGTTCCCAACGGCAACGGAGGGGCGTGTGGTGCCGATTTTCTTTGGCACCTGCCTGCTCTCGGGCCCAAATGTGGTATGGTCCGGCGACCTCCGGCCGCAGGCCATCACCGAGAAAATCAAGACCGGCCTGTTCTCGTCAAAGCGCATCATCACCGGGTACCGCTACCGGCTCGGCCTGCAGATGGTGTTCGCCCGCGGAACGGCGACTAGCCTGCTCCGGATCCTGGTTGCCGAGGAGGAGCTCTGGGCGGGATCGGTGACGGCCGACGGCGCGATCGACATCAACTTGCCGGAGTTCTTTGGCGGTGAGAGTCAGGGGCAGGGCGGCATCGTCGGGACCGTGCGGGTGAGGCTTGGATCGCTGTCGCAAACGGTGCCGTCGTATCTGTCGCAGTTCCAGACGGTGGGTGGGCAGACGCCAGCGTACCGCGGAAACTTCTATTTGCTGCTCGAGGGGATGATGCTGGGCACGAGCACCTCCATCAAACCCTGGGCCGTCGAGGCGCGGCGCATTCCGAATCCGCTGTCGCTGAGCTCGGGGGTCGCCGCGATCAACTCCGGGAACGATTGCAACCCAATGTCCGTGATCTACGAAATCCTCACGAACACCGAGTGGGGGCTCGGCCTGCCAACGGCGGACATCGACACCGCCAGCTTCAGCGCCGCCGCCACGACCCTGGCGAACGAGGGCAACGGAATGTCTCTTATGATCGACGCCGCGACGGAGGCGGTGCAGCTGCTCAACGAAATCCAGCGCCAGATTGACGGCGTGGTGTATCTCAACCGGTCGACGGGTCGGTGGGTCTGCAAGCTCGCGCGGTTCGACTATGTGCTCGCCGATGTCCCGCTGGCCGACCCCGGGAATGTGATCGATGTGTCGGACTACTCGCGTGGTTCCTGGCAGGAAACGACCAACATCGTGCTGGTGCAGTTCGCCGCTCGCGTCCGCGACTATCAGGTGACCTACGCCCAGGCCCAGGACATGGCGAACATCCGAAACCAGGGCGGGCAAATCGTCAAGAGCGAGCTGCGGTTCCCCGGCGTGAAAAGTTCGGCGCTGGCGTCCGCGATCGCCTGGCGTGAGCTGCGGACGACATCGTACCCTCTGGCCCGCGTTAAGTTAGTGGTGAACCGTGAGTTCAGCTCGGTGAACCCCGGCGATGTGATCGCGTGGACCGACCCGAATCTCGGCCTGACCTCCATGCCCCTGCGGGTGACGCGGGCGGCATTCGGAGAGCTCGAGTCTGGGCGGATCGTGCTCGACCTGGTGCAGGATGTGTTCACCGCCGTGGTGCCGAGCTTCGCCGCTCCCGGCGCTGGCGACTGGACGCCGCCCTCGAACGAGATCGTGGACATCGTGGCCGCCGACCGGATCATGTTCGAGGCTCCGGCTGCATTCGTGCAGCGCGACCCAGCGTCGCCCGGCGTGGGCGACCGCGTGTGGGCTGGGTTCCGCTCCCAGAACGACGGCGCGGTCACCGTGTCTCTGCGGAACAACTCGACGCAGGTGGTGCTCGGTGGTGTCGGCGGGTTCCTGTTGGCGGGTGAGCTGGCGACCTCTCTGCCGGGGGCGTACGCGCTATCGGCCACCATCCAGATCAACGCCGACCCCGACAGTAAGGGGGAAATCCTTGCCACCCTCCAGGCCGCGACTGCGGCGGATATCGGACTTGGCCTGTCGAACCTCTGCCTGGTGGGGTCGGAGTTCATTGCCTTTACCGGGTTCGCCAGCGCGGCCGGGAACGCCATCAATCTGACCGGTTGTGTGCGGGGGCTGCTCGACTCGGTGCCGTCGGCGACCTCGGTGGCGGCTGACACGCGCGTGTGGTTCATTCACCTCGCCGGTGGCCTGACGGATTCGTCCTTCCCCGGCGACACCTCGGTCAACATCCGGCCGATTGGCGAGTCAACCCTGGGCGAGCTGGCGTTCGCGTCGGGGACCGGCACCTCTGTGGCCCTCGACCGGCGGGCGCTGCGGCCGTACCCGCCCGTGGACCCCCGCTCGGGCGCTGTGTCGCTGTACAACGCCACCCGGTCCCTGGACACCGCCGCTGCCGTCGCCGGTGGCGGCAACAACGCCCTGGGCACGCCGTTGGCGTTCACGCGGCGTGATTTCCGGCAGGGCGATGAGCGGGCGAAGGTGGCGAGCGAGGCGGCTCTGCCCCCAGACTTCCCGGCTGCCAACACCACCGAGTACCAGCTCGAGGTCCGAAATGATCCCCAGGGGACGAACACCTTGCTCTACCAGACGGCGTGGAGCGCGACGGCGATCGGCGTCTCGAGGAATCGGGTGCTCGCCGCGACCGACGGCGTGGTGCCTGCGAGGCTGCGGGGCCTGGTGCTCGCCCGGCACACCATCAACGCCGTGACGCTGAACGCGTCCGTGCCCCTGGTGTTCGATTGGGATTCGACCTCGGCCCTGTCTTCGCTGGCGAATCTGGGGGCCCTCTCCAACAACGAGGTGAGCCCGGTGTTCGTTGCCCCAACGACCGGCACCTATGACCTGTCGATCGGCGACGCCCTGCCTGCCGGTGCCGTCGAGGTGCGGATAAACGGGGGGGGCTGGGCGTCGGTGATCTCCGGCGCGGCGACGACGGGCACATTCTCCGCGACGGCCGCGGACGACTTGGAGTTCCGCCGCACGGGCTCGCCGAGCGCCGGGGAGTTCAGATTCCTCAACATTAATGCGCCATCATCTGCGGCGGACGCTTACGCTATTCTGGTGCTGTGACCGGGTGGACTCTCCCCGCCCAGCACCGTGCCCCGTGGCGAGCCCAACAGAACCGCGAGGTGCCGGTGGACGACGACAAAGTAATTCTGAGCCGGGGCGAGCTCAGGGCCCTGATCCGCGAGGCGATCGCCGAAGGCGTCCCTGCCGCGCCGCACGGGCTCAACCATGCGGCGGTGGAGCAAATCGTCCGCCGCACGGTCGGTGAAATGCTCTCTGGTATGGGCGTGGATCACGGCGACCCGCTCTCTCTGCAGAAGGATTTCGCTCGGCTGCGCGAGTGGCGGGCGGCCTCTGAGCAGATCAAGTCAAAGGGTATCGTGACGGTGTTCATGGTCGCCCTCACCGGTGCGGTCGGGGCCCTGGTGGTGGGCCTGCGGCACATGTGGTCGGCCTAGATACCGCCCTGGCGGGTCCTGCAGGGGCGTTCCGGAAAATAATCAGGCATTTTCTGGGGCTGGGGGTTGCGGATCCGCGACCAATCGGGTACACATTGTGGGGGTGCCGCGTGTGCGGCGCTGCCGTCATGTCCTTTTGGAAGGAGGCCCCCGTGCCAAACCGTTCCCGTGTTCGTGTGCTGCCGCTCGTGGCCGCGCTTTGTCTCGGATCTTTGTCCGCTACCGCCGTGGCGACTACGCCGGGCTGGAGCTATGGCGCGGGCAACTGCGGATTTCCTCAAGTCAACGGGCCCGCAGGATGTGCTAGGTGCTGCCGTGACGCCCTGGCGGCCCAGACCATCACCGCGAACGAGCTCAACGGGTGCCTGCATTTCTGCAACACCTATCAGTTCCCGCGGCGGCCGAACCTGCGGAGGTTCCAGGAGGCGATTTCGAAGGTGATTGTGGACCTCTGGTGATTCAACAACGCCGCTCGCCGCTTATCGCGGCGGGCGGATCTTCTGGGAGATCGATTCATGAAACGGCAAACAGTCATCATCGTCGGCGTCGGTGCTCTGCTCGGTGTCGGTGTCGGCGTGGGCTGGCGTCTGGCGACGGCGGAGACCGAGCTCGAGCGCCTGATCCCCCGCCTGGAAGTCTCGGAGCTGTCGCTGCCGGGGTCGCCCATGTCGGTCGGGCATGACGAGTACATCGTGTGGCTGTTTAACGACATCGGTCGCCCCGCGAAGTGGCGGCCCGAGGACCGCGAGCGCGTGCTCGAGGTGCTCTCGGCGTGGTCCGCGAGGGATGTGGCGGGCGACGCCATGACGATGGCGGAGTTCGAGGAGTGGGACACCCTGCGGGCGATGATCGACATGCTGGCCGCTCGGGTCGAAGCGGGCGCGGAAATCGACCCGGAGGTGATCATGGCCTGGCACGCGCAGGTGGTGGACTTGCTGGCCCATCCTCAGTCTCACGCCCGGATGGCCGCCGTTGGAAACGCTGGCGTGGCGGGCATGCTGTTGGTGCCCCACATCCGCGCGACCGTGGAGCGGCTCGCCGTGTCGGATCCCGACGAGGGGGTGCGTATGGTGGCCCACATCAAGCTCGCCCAGCAGGACGGCCGGGACCCCGGCGTGATCCCCTGCGCGACCTGCCCCGGGGGGATCCTGCCATGAACCGCCGCGCGTTCACGCTCATCGAGTTGCTGGTGGTCATCGGCGTGGTCGCTGTGTTGATCGGCCTGCTCGCGCCCGCGCTGGCGGCCGCGGTTGGCACGGCGCGTCGCGTGGCCTGCCAGGTGAACCTCCGGTCGATCGGCCAGGCGATGACCATGTATCTCGACGCCGGTGACGGCATGCTGCCTTATGCCTGGCGGGATGCCGATGTGGCCGACGGCGTCGCCGGTCCGTGGTCGGAGCTCGCCCGGTTCCTCGACGCCCCGTTCCCCGGCGTGGATGCGGTGTACGGCGGGGCCGTGACGGGCGACCCGTGGGCCTGCCCGGCCGACGACGAGCTCGGGCCGGTGACCGGGTTCTCGTATTGGTACGGGCCGACGGGCGTGCTTCACGCTGGCCTGGGCCGCCGCTGGGCGACGCGGATGTTCCTGGGCGACTCGGCTGGCGTGCTCGCCGTCGACACCCTGCCTGTCCATCCGGGCTCCGGCGACGCGGCTCGGAACGCCCTGGCGGCCGACGGGTCGGTCCGGCCGTTCGGTGGCGTGCTGTTCACGGTCCGGTAATGTGTCCCGTTATCGGTGCCGGGCTTGCCCAGGTGGTGCAAACCGACCGAATCTCACCCCTCGCCGGTCCGTGTGACTGGCGTGGGGCGTTGTTGTATCCGAATCTAGGGGTGCAGCGATTGTGCTGCGAAGGAGATACCCATGATCATCCGCACCACCTCACGCTTCGAGATCGACACGGACACCGGCCTGGTGGTTACCCCCTCCGGCGAGCCCGTCGGGACCATCTACGGTGAGGCGGTCGTGTGGTTCCAGTACCCCACCGCCACGAATCAGGTGTTCGGGATCCGCCTGAAGAACACGAAAGGAGAGGACGGTTTCGTGAGTGTTTCGCTCGCCGCTCGGGACGAATACGAAATGCTCCGGTCGCAGGGGCTTGTCAAAGTCAATCGCCATCCCTGACCCCCCGCACCCCCGCCCTACCGGGCTGGGGTCCGATTGATGCGATACCCCAACAGGCCCGCGGCGGGAGCCGCTCGGAGAACGCCATGCATGGATTCAACGCGCCGCCCCTGGAAACCGACCGGGACCGAACCGGTGTGACGCAGAAGCTCTCGCCGCGTGCGGTGCTCGAGCGCCGGATCGTCTGGAATCTGCTCGCCCACATGGCACGGCACGGGTTCCTCCCCGTGGAAGTCAGCGACGGCGAGGGCGGGTCGGTGGCGCTCACCGCCCTGGCGGTAATGGAGGCGGTGTTCGACCTCGACGACGCCGAGATCCGGTTCGGGACGGTCACCAACACCGACGCGCACCTCTGGGTGCGGTTCGTCGCCGGAAACGGGATCGATTGCCTGCCCGATTGGATGGTCCCAAAAGCAGACCTGATGGGCTTCGACGCTGCCATGACGGCGTTCGAAGTGGAGGACTACGCCTAGCGCCCTCACAGACGGACGCCGCCGGGCCGGAATCTCCGGCCTGGCGGTGGCGTCCGCGGCTTGTGTATCCGAAACTAGGGGTGCAGCGATTGTGCTGCCGAGGAGAACGCCATGACGACCACACCCTGGAAATCCTGCAGCGCCCAATCGCTCGCCGCGACGCTCCGTCTGGAGCTTCAATCCTCGGGCCCGGTGCCCATCGGAAATCTGTTCCACCGGGTAATGGAGTTTGCGGACCTGTGTACTTACGAGAAGGTGGTCCGTGCGTTGATCGACCTGGGCGAGGTTCGCCGCGACGAATACCACATGCTGCATTGGGTCGGCTGATCCGCTCGGCCGCGGCCGGACCGGCCGCCCTCACAGACCGAACCAGGCCAGGCAGAATCTCTGCCTGCGGCCTGGCGGCCTGGCAGTGTGTATCCGAAACTAGGGGTGCAGCGAGTGTGCTGCGAAGGAGAACCGCGATGATCGTCACCAGCATCAAAATCCAGGGCGGGTTCGGCAGCCAGGGCCATGCAACCATCTCCCGGCAGCCCGACGGCTGGGCGAAGGTGGAAATGGCGAGCTGCAGCGACCTGATCGTGCTGCCCACCATGAACGACGACGAGGTGTTCTCGGTCGCCCGGCTGATAGCGAAGGAAATCTTTGGCGTCCGCAAGGGTGGCGACGCCAACGCCTCAAATTCCGAAATCAACGAGATCTTCGATGTGCTCCGGAGGGTGTGCGATTGATCCGATTGTGACGGCTGCCGCTCGGCCGGAGTGAGATTCGTTCTCCCTCCGGCCTGGCGGCCTGGCAGTGTGTATCCAAAACTATGGGTGCAGCGAGTGTGCTGCCCAGGAGAACGCCATGACGACCAACGCCCCCAAGACCGTCCTGTCCGCCGAAACCCAGAACAAGCTCGCCCGCAAGCCTTGCCAGGCACGGGAGCTCGGCCTGGTGGAGCTCTCCGAGGCCGAGGAGCGGGACATCCCGGTCCGCGTGCCCGGCTTCGCGGGCGGCCTGTTCGAGATCTTGCATGCGGCCGCGGCCGAGGCCCAGCGCGAAGGGATCTCGGACTTTGTGATCACGGTGGAGAGCAAGATGTATGTTGTCTCGACCGAAGGGTACGACTACGCCCGGTACATCGGCGTGGTCGGCCGGAACCAGGCCCTGTCGCTCGCCGCCGGTCGCCGGTGAATAATCCTCCGGCCGGGCGGGATCGGCCGCTCGGCCCTGGAGGACCCCGCGTTGAAAACGCCCGAAACGCTTCAGGATCAAATAGCGGACCTTCAGCGCCGGGCGGTGAGCGCCAGGCGGAACGGTCCGGAGTTTCTTGCCCGGCTGTATCTGGACATCGCAGCCCGGCTCCAGGCCCAGATCGACGACGCGGACGCGCGCCGGGCTCGCCGGTCCGCGTCCGGCGGCCCTGCCCCTGGTGCTGGCGCTCGGACGGGCCGCGTCGCACACGGGCCGCTCACGGCCCCCAGGCGGGGCGTCAATAAATCGAGTTAGTGGGTCCGAAAGAACCGGGCGTCCGCGGCCCTGGTGCCGGTGTTCGCGCCCGCGGGCCCGATTCTTTTGGTAGGATGGTGTCCCTGGGCGCTTTGGGCGGGTAAGACCTAGCGTTCTCTCTCCCCTGGAGCGGTGAACGAACGACGCTGCCGGGAGGGCCCCCCTCGCTCACCCGGTGGTTTACATATCGGACTCTCTCTTTCTCCTGTCTGTGCTTCCGGCACAGACGGACCCCCAGGGTGCATGTTTCACATCCTGGGGGTCGCTTTATTTCTGGCGTATGCGACAGTACTGGTGTCAGCGATTGTGCTGCCCGCTGGAGAACGCCATGAGCCGCTCGTCAACCCCCACATTCCGCATCGAATCGACTGGTGCCAACACCGTGCTGCCCATGACCTGGAGCACGAAGGACATGGGTCGCCCGTCGCCCGCGAACATCGAGAAGATGGTCGCTCACTACATGGCGTCCTGCAAGCCCGGCGGGTGCAATGCCCGCATGGCGGAGGACGGCATGGTTGTATGGATGCCCCTGTCGGTCCGCGTGATCCGCCAGGCGGGCTCCGAGATCGTGGCCGAATGGGTCGCCCCGATGTTCTCGATCAACGAAACAAATTCCTAGTAGTGACTGGCGGGGCGTGTTTGTGTATCCGAAACTATGGGCGCAGCGATTGTGCTGCCCAGGAGGGATTGAAATGAGCAACGCTAAGGATTGCACGCTGGCCTTCGAGATGGACTTTGACTTTGGCGCGGCGGACGCGATCTGCTCGGCCTGCCCGAAGCAGGCCCGGAAGTGGTCGGACCAGATCCGGCAGCTCCAGCAGACGCTGTTCGCCATGACGGGCATGCCCGGCGTCGGCTTGCGGATGGAGTGGCAGGAGGTTAAGGGCCGCCAGAATCGCCAAACCGGCGGGTGGTGCTCACGGTTCCAGTGTGTCATCCGCGGGACCGAGGCATTTTCGTGGGATGCGTTCGAGGACCTCCGGCTCCAGATCCTGAATGGGCCCGGCCGGGCGACCATCCAGGTATGGTCGATCATGGATCGCCAAAACTAAGACCGCACAGACGGACCAGGCCGCGGGGGATTCGTTCCCTCGCGGCTTGCGGCCGTGCCGATCGGATCGGAACATTGGGGTGCCAGCGATTGTGCTGGCCTTGAGGAGACCCGCGATGAATGCTACCGCTGCCAAGAACGCCCTCCGGCTTGCGTGCTCGTCGATGCCCGACCGGGCGATCCAGGACCTGTTGCTCGCCCTGGAGAAGCCCTGGGACGCCTACCTGCCCGAGGAGCGGACCGTCCGCGTGTACCTGCTCGCCGAATTTGAGAAGCGCCAAGGCATCGACGCCGTCGACGCTCTCATGACCCGCCTGGAGGGCTCCGTCGCCGATTGACCCGCAGGCCGCACAGACCGACCGGGCCCTGGCAGAATCTCTGCCTACGGCCTGGCGGCCTGGCGGTGTGTATCCGAATCTAGGGGTGCAGCGATTGTGCTGCGAAGGAGATACCCGTGAACATCAACGCCGATCAGATCGATTTGCTGGTGGAGTTCTTTGAGGCCCTGCAGGAATTTGGCGGGACCCCGCACCTCGACTACTCGGGCCGCGGAATGTTCGGCCGGACCTGCCTGGGCGTGAGCATCCGCTACTCGCACCTCCGGGTCGCGTCGCTCGCCGAGAAGCTGGGGTTCGAGGAAAGTTTCGGCGACGATTCGACCTCCGTCGACGCCCTCGGAAAGGGGCTGATTGTGTACTTCCCCGGGCTCCACCTTGACGCGGAGGCCCAGGCCGCCGTGCTCGCCGGGATCCCCGCCGAGGAATACGACGAGGATTGAACGGCCGCCGTCACAGACCGAACCAGGCCCGGCAGAATCTCTGCCTGCGGCCTGGCGGCCTGGCGGGGTGTATGCGAAACTAGGGGTATGAATAACTCCATTGCCATCCAGACCGTCCTGTCCGCCGAAACCGCCGCCCTCGCCAAGTACAAGGCCTCAAAAGATGCGGAAGGCCGCGCGGTCTGGGCCGAGGAGATGATGGTCCTGGCCTGGTTCGCGGACAGCCTGATCAGCTCGGGACCCGCGGCCGCATTCGCTCGGGCGTCGGAGAACGAAACCGGGCAGCGTGACATGATCCCCGGTGCCGTATGGGACTACTGCCGCACGCAGTGGGCGAACGATAAGAACGCCTGATTCGTTCGCTCGGGCGCGGCGGAACGGCCGCCGCGCCCGTCGGGGCCTGGAGCTCGGGGCCTGGCCCGTCCGGGCCGCGTCGGGGCGTCGGGGGGCGTCGGGGGCCTGGCGGGGGGCGTCGGGGCGTCGGGGCCTGGCGGAGGGCGGACGCGGCTCACGGTTGCCGCGTCCGCCGGTCCGGCCGGGCTCGCCGCGGCGCTCGAGGCCGATGAATAGCGCCTCATATTCTGCCCGCGGTGGGCGTTACCGGACCCGGGCGCTCGGTTGATTGAAGATTCTTTGATGCTTGAGGTGGTCCGGTCGCTTGCCGTATCCGAAACTAAGCGTATGAATACCACCCTCGCCAACGCCAACAATGCCCGCGACATCCTCGGCCTGAAGAACCGCCCGTACGCGTTCAGCGTCGCGTGCCTGGCCCGGAGCTTCGCCAACCGCTCGCAGGGTTGGATGATCGTCAACGGTGACGACAGCGCCTACTGGGTGGTGTGCCCGGCCGACTTCGTCCGCCTGATCCGCGCCGGGTACGAATCGGCGGCC
>Ga0222708_1000289_pt1 | contig 13770 bp, 13 predicted proteins | sample AntAcemetage1576_FD_179806 | JGI IMG/M metagenome (GOLD analysis project Ga0222708, IMG submission 179806) | Saline water microbial communities from Ace Lake, Antarctica - #1576 | ecosystem: Environmental > Aquatic > Non-marine Saline and Alkaline > Saline | place: Antarctica: Ace Lake... | reverse complement strand
ATGTCCGGCCGGCACCCCGGCAACACTACCCTGCCTTTTCCAAAGGACTGTAACCCATGAATTTTGTTGATCGCGTCATCGCGGGGTTTTCGCCCCAGCGCGCGCTTGCGCGGGTGCAGGCGCGGGTCGCTTTGCAGCGGATTTCGGCGCATTACGAGGCGGCAAGCGTTTCCAAGCGCACAGGTCACCGCCGCGCGCCGGGCACGGATGCCGATGCTGCGGGCAGCACCCGCCGCCGCGTGGCCAATGTAGCCCGCGACATGGTGCGCAACACGCCCTTTGCCGCGCGCATCCAGCAGGTGATTGCGAACAATGTAGTTGGCGATGGGATCATCCCCAAAGTGCGCCTGCCCGGAAACCTGTCCAAGGCGGGTGCTGCCCGGTTGCGCGACGGTGTGCTGGGCCTGATTGAGCGGGATCTGGACACCACCTTTATCGACGCGGATGGGCGGCAAAACTTGTACGGGCTGCAACGCCTTGCGATGAACGCGATTGTCGACGCGGGCGAAGTGTTGGTGGTGCGGACATCGGCGCGCGGCCACCGCCTTCAGGTGCGCTTGCTGGAAATCGACTATCTCGATGACAGCCGCCAAGGCGCGGATGAGGCGGGTGGTTGGGTCAAAGACGGGATTGAATACGACGAGGCCGGGGTGCGCGTGGCTTATTGGCTGTTTGACCAGCACCCCGGCGCTTCCAACTGGGGCAAGCCCGGATCACCGATTTCGCGCCGCGTCCCTGCGGCGGATGTGCTGCATATTTACCGCCAAGACCGCCCCGGCCAAATGCGCGGCGTGTCGTGGTTTTCATCCATCGCCATTCCTTTGCAGGATTTGGGTGAGTTTCAGGACGCGCAGTTGATGCGCCAAAAGATCGCCGCTTGTTTTGTGGCCTTTCGCCGGATTGAAAGCCTTGGTGAAGGGGATGCGCGGTCGGCAGAGCTGGAATCGCTTTCTCCGGGTTTGGTGCAAGATATCGGCCCTGACGAAGAAGTGACCTTTGGCACCCCGCCCGACAGCGGCGATTTTGATCCCTTCAGCCGGTCCATTCTGCGCGCGGTGGCGGCAGGGGTTGGCGTGACTTATGAGGCCGCGACCGGTGATTTGTCGATGGTCAATTTCAGCTCGGCCCGGATGGGGCGGGTGGAGATGGACCGAAATGTGTCGTCCTGGCAATGGACCATGCTGATCCCGCAAATGTTGCAGCCGATGGGGCGCTGGTTGATGGAAGGCTGGCAAACTGACCTTGCCGAAATGGGCGTGGGCGATGCTGGCTTGGCGATGTTGCGGTTTGGGATCGGGTTTGAATGGGTGCCGCCTTACAAGGTGCTGGTCGATCCCACCCGCGAAATTCCGGCCTTGATCGAAGGCATTCGTGGCGGGCTGTTTTCGCTGTCCGGGGTGGTGCGGTCGCTTGGCCACGACCCCGAGCGGCTGTTTGAGGATATCGCAGCCGATAACGCAGCACTCGATGCGCTTGGCCTGCGGTTTGAAAGCGATTTCCGCACCTCCGCCGATGGTGCCCCGCGCACGGCCCGGCCTGACAGCAGCGATGATGCGGCGGACCGGCAGGCAAAGCCAAAGGCGCGGGCAAAACCACCGTCACCTGCAAAACCACGGGCGCGCGCGCTGTTCGCCGCCCCGCGCCAAACCTTTAAAGGGGTGTAAGAATGAATGAGCTGTATCTTTACGGCAGTGTTGGAGACTCCTTTTGGGGGGAGGAGTGTTTCACCCCATCAACAGTGCGCGACCAGCTGGCCCAAATGTCTGGCCCGATCACAGTGCGCATCAATTCGGGCGGCGGTGTCGCACCCGATGGCCAAACGATTTACAACCTGTTGCGCGATTATGACGGCGAAAAGACCGTCATAATCGACGGTATCGCCGCCTCTGCTGCCAGCCTGATTGCCATGGCGGGTGACCGGGTGGTGATGCGCCAAGGGTCTATCCTGATGATCCATGATCCCGCGTTTGATTACATGGATGAACGCGGCACAGAGGATGCGCATTTGCGCGCGGCGCAACGGTTGCGCGTCGTCGCCACGTCCTATGCGGGTGTCTATGCCAAGGCAGCCGGGATCAGTGTGGACACGGCCCGCGCGATTATGAAGGCCGAAACCTATTACGAGGGCCAAGCCGCCATCGACGCAGGTTTTGTTACCGAATTTGAAGATGAGGCGGCAGCGGTGCCAGCGGCGTTTGATTACAGCGTCTATGCCCGCGCCCCCAAACGACTGCTGAAAACGGGGGCGCATCTTGCGCCACACGCCCGGAGCAGAATGGCCGCTGTGGCCATGATTATGGGCGTTCAGCCCCTTAACAGAGGAAAAGACAAGATGGCAAAAATCAAAGCGGCCTTGCCGGGTGATGATGAAATTGACCTGGAAGGCGAAGACACGCTGACCGGCGGTGATGACACAATCGCCGGGGGAGATGAGCCTGAAATGGAAGGCGAAGACACCTTGGAAGGTGGTGCCGATGATGTGGACCCCGAGGAAGAGGAAGACGCGCCAAAGCCTGCTGCCAAAGCCAAGGTTAAGGCCAGCCTTGCGCAGGTGTTGGATATTTGCGCCGCGATGGACCGCCCCGCAAGTGAGGCGCGAGATATGATTTCGCGCGGCTTGTCCCTGAAACAGGCGCTGGCCGAGGTTACCGCCAAAACTGCAAAGGATACCCCTGTGACCGCAAATATCCGCCCGGGTGCGCCGCGCGCCCGCATCACGCGCGACGAACGGGAAACCCGCCGCCTTGGCATGGAAGGCGCGCTTGTGGCCAAGATGGCCCGCGACCGCACCGTGACTGGCCCCGCCCGCGACTTTATGGATATGTCACTGGGCCAGATGGCTGCTTCGGCCGTTGGTAAACCCGCGCCGTACGAGGCTGCTGGCAAGCTGCGCGTTTTGGAAATGGCGCTTGGGTCGCAATCCACCAGTGATTTCCCGGCGGTGTTTGAAAACGCGCTGAACAAGCGGCTGCTCGCGGCGTATCAAGTGGCGGAACCCACCTATCGCCGCCTGTCCACCCGCATGGATTTCACTGATTTTCGGCCGCATCCGATTGCGGGCATCGGTGATCTGGCCCCGCTTTTGCCGGTTGGAGAAACGGGTGAAATCAAATCCGGGTCCACGGGTGACAAAAAGGAAATGGTGGCTTTGGTCGCCTATGGTCGCCAGTTTCAAATTTCTCGCCAGATGATGGTCAACGATGATCTGGGCGCGATTGACCGGCTGTTGGCCACCCGTGGCCGCATGGTGGCCGCAACCGAGGAGGCGCTGTTTTATCAGATGCTGCTGTCGGGTGCCAATGCGGACGGCCCGACCTTGTTGGAAACTGGCCGTCAGCTGTTCAACCCGACTGATGTGACCAAAGCGGCTGCGGCTGCGGCAATCACCCCTGCGTCCCTAGATAAGGGGCGGGCGGCGATGTTGAAGAAAAAGGGCATTGCGGCCAAGGCCGAAGATGCGCTTGATCTGGAAATCAACCCTTCCATCATTCTGGTTGGTCCTGACAAGCTGTTCGAGGCGCAGCAGCTGCTGGAGACAATTCAGGCCACGCAAGCCTCCAACGTCAACCCATTCTCAGGCAAGTTGGAAATTGTTGTTTCGGCCAAGATCACGGGCAACGCTTGGTACTTGTTCGCAGATCCCGGCATCGCCCCTGTGCTGATGTACGGCTATTTGCTGGGCGAAGAAGGACCCCGGATGCGGATGCACGAACCCTTTGGCACCCAAGGCGTTGCCTATTCGGTTGAACTCGACTTTGGTATCGGCGCTATCGACCATCGCGGCGGGTACAAAAACGCCGGGGCCTGATCTGGCCCGGCTGTGATCTGACCCCGGCGCGCAATTCTGCGCCCGGGGCGCAAACCAATCCCAATCCAAAATCATCGGAGTGAAAGATGAAAAACTATGTTCAATTGGGGGCGGTTGTTCCCCTTATCGCGGCGGCGGCTGTTACGTCTGGCCAAGGCGTGCTGTTTGGTGGCCTGTTCGGCGTGGCGGGCCATGATGCGGCCATCGGTGCCCCGCTGGAGCTGCATGTTGAGGGCATCTATGATCTGCCCAAGGCCCCAAGCCAAGCCTGGGCGCTTGGCGCGCTGGTCTATTGGACTGGCACGGCCTGCACCACGGTTGCGGGGTCCAACAAGCTAATCGGCGTGGCAGTGGCCACGACCGGCGCGGGCGCTGGGGAAACCATTGGCCGGGTGCGGCTGAATGGTGCCGGGGTTACCCCGTAATCATGCGCGCCTTTGCCACCGCCATGCGGCTGATTTTCGCAGATCGAAATATGGCGGTGGATGCTGTCTGGTATCCGGCGGGCGGGTTGCCCCCGGTGCCGGTGCGGCTTGTCCCCTCGGCCCCAGATGAGGTGCAGGAATTCAACGGGGCGCGGCTTGTGTCGGGCACGTTGCGCGCCCAAGCGCGGCTGGACCAGATGCCAAACCCCGCCAAGGGTGACCGGGTGGAGATTGGCGCGCAGCCCTATGCCGTGCAGGCCGTACCGCAGAAAGATGCCCAAAACCTGACTTGGGCTTTTGATCTGGTGCCCGTACCGTGAAAATCATCGTGCAGGTGGAAAACGATTTGCCCGTCGATATGAAGCGCCACGTCGATATTGGCGCACGGGCCGTCAGTGCCGGGGTTTCAGTGGCTGCAACGCAAATTCAGACAGCATGGCGCGCCCAGATCACCGGGGCGGGGCTGGGCAACAAGCTGGCCAAATCCATCCGCGCCGACGTGTACCCAAAAGGCAGGCCAAGCCCGAATGCGGCGGCGCTGGTTTATTCCAAAGCGCCAAAGCTGATATCGGCACATGATACAGGCCCGCTGATCCGGTCGCAAAGCGGCTTTTGGTTGGCGATACCGCTGCCTGCCGCTGGCAAGGGCGCACGCGGGGCTAAAATCACCCCGGGCCAATGGGAAAAGCGCACAGGGCGGCAGCTGCGCTTTGTGTACCGTCAAGGAAAATCGTCGCTGCTGGTGGCCGATGATGCCCGCCTGTCCAAAAGCGGGATTGCCGCCGCGAAAAATGGCAAGCGCCGCAAGGATGGCATTTTGTCAGGCGCGCGCACCGTGCCGATTTTCGTGATGGTGCCGCAGGTAAAGCTGCGCAAGCGCCTTGATCTGGAAACCGCCGCGCGCGCCGGGGGGCTTGGCCTTCCCGCGCGCATCCGCGCCGCATGGAGCAAAAAATGACATCCAAACGCGAAACGGTTTTGTCCGCCCTGATGGCGCAACTGTCTGCCAGCACTGCCACGGTGTTGCGCAACGCGGTTTTGGCAGAGGACGTGCCGCCCCAAGGCCTGCTGATTTTGCGCGACGGTGATCCGGGGCAAGCGGAGGTCGATCTGTCGCCTCCGGTTTGGCATTACGAACACCGCGCTGACCTTGAGGTCTTTGTCCAGGGCGACAATGGGCTTGAAGCCGCGTTTGATGCGCTTTTGTCATCTGTGGGGGCGCTGCTTGCCGCTGATCGCACCCTTGGTGGCCTGTGTGATTGGGCAGAGGCCGAAGCCCCCGCCCCGGTGGACCTGCCCTTGCAGGGTGCCATCCCCATCAAGGCGGCAAATGTCGTCATTGTGCTGCACTACAGCACCACCGATCCCCTTAATTAACCCGCAAAAGAGGAGGCGTTTATGCCCCGCGCACAAGGATCACAGGCGCAAGCCTTGCTTGCATTTGAAGCCATTTACGGCACGGCCCCGGCCACGGGTTACCGCAAAATACCATTCGCCAGCAGCGGTTTGGCGGCGGTCCAGCCCTTGCTGGAAAGTGAGTTGCTGGGCAATGGCCGTGATCCCTTTGCGCCGGTCAAGGATGCGATTGACGTGGATGGCGACATGCAGGTGCCGGTTTGCGCCCAAACCCTTGGCCTGTGGCTGAAAGGGCTGTTGGGCCAACCTACCACCACGGGCACGGGCACATTCACCCATACTTTTGTATCGGGTGCGCCAAGCCTGCCCAGCATGGCGATTGAAGTGGGCCACCCGGACGTGCCGTTCTATTCGATGTATTCCGGCGTCAAGGTCGATTCCATGATGATCAACATGGAGCGTAAGGGGCTGGTTACGGCGCAAGTGTCCCTGATCGCCCAGGGCGAGGCGACAGGCCCCACCTCGGGCGCGGGCACCCCAACCGTGCCGGTGCTGCAACGGTTTGGCAGTTTCAATGGGTCTGTGATGCGCAACGGTGCACCCCTTGGCAATATCGTGTCCGCCAACCTGAAATATGCCAACACGCTGGACCGGGTGGAGGTGCTGCGCGATGACGGCAAGATTGAGGGGCTGGATGAAGGGGTGGCCACCCTTGGGGGCCAGCTGGTGGTGCGGTTTGATGGTGCGGCGCTGTACGACCAATCGGTCAACGGCACGGCTTGCAGCCTTGTCTTTGGCTATGAGATTTCGCCAAGCGTCAAGCTGACCTTCACCGCGCATGAAGTGTATTTGCCCCGCCCCCGGAAAGAGGTATCAGGCCCCGCCGGGGTGCAGGTGACCTTTGATTGGCAAGCGGCAAAGGCCGTAAGTCCCGCGCTGATGATGACGGCGGTGTTGATAAATTCCGTGGAGACATACTGATGTTGGCCCTGAACCTGAACCCCGCCCCGCATTGGATTGACTTGCTGCCCGGTGTGCGCGCCAAAATGCGCCCGATGTGCAGCGCCTTTATGGCCCGCGCGCAAATGAGCGCCGATGTGAGCGCGGCGGAGGATGCGGCGGACCATTCGGTTGCCATTGCCAAGGCAGTGTTTGATGCCGCCGTGATCGAATGGGAAGGGGTTGGCGATGCGTCGGGCACCGTCTTGCCCCCCGCGCCTGCCGCGATTTCGGCTTTGCTGGATATGCGCGCGCCTTATCAGGCGTTTTGCGCGTTGTATTTTCATCCGTGGCTGGCGGCGGATGCGGAAAAAAACGGATCTGCGCCCTTGCCGAATGGCACTTTGGGGATGGCGCAGAGTATTGCAGTGCCTGCGACAGATTTTGCCCCGACTGCCCCCGCCGCCTGAACGCGCCCCAAACGCTGGAAGGGTGGCAGGTCTGGGACCTTGTGCAAGGCTTGGGCGGGCAAACCCGCACCGTGGCGGGCATGGACCAACTGCTTCACCTGGGCTGGGATGCGACTGCTGTTTTGGCACTTGCACGCGCACGGGGCCTTGATGCCCGCCTGCTGGCCGAATGGCTGCCCGCCATTGAATACGCGGCAATGACCGCCATCAACAAGGATTGAAATCATGACCCCCCAAGTTTCCGTCCGCCTTGCCGTTGTTGGCGGGTCGCAGTTTCGCGCTGAAATGGTACAGGCGGGCCAGCAAGGTTCGCAGGCGATGGACCGCATCGCGCAAGGCAGCCGCAGCCTGTTGCAGCCCTTGCAGGGGGCCAGTGGGGCAATGGGCACGTTTGCGGGCCAAGCGGCGCTGGGTGCGGCATCAGGCGGGTCTTTCGTCAGCATGATCCCGCAACTGTTGGCAGGGTTTGGGGCACTGAACCCGCTTGCTGCTATTGCCGCCGGGGTTTTTGCAGGCTTGGCGGTGAAGATGTTTGAGGGGCGCGATAGTGCTGCCGAGATGGCCGAAAAAATGGGCGGGCTTAAAGGGTCTATCGGCGGGGTGCAGGGCGCTGTTTCCGCGCTGGAGGGTATACAGCGCACCTATAATGAGACGATTTCGCAGACTGGGGGCGCGTCCAGTTCTGCGGCGGCCTTGGTGGTTTCCAACTCAAAGACAGAATTCTCGGCGCGCAAGGAGGTGCTGGCCGTTGAGTTGGAGCTGCTGCGCATCCGTGGACAAGAGCAAGCAAGTAACCTGAAAAATCTACAAGACACTCTGCGGATGGAAGGGGAGGCTGCAAAACGACAAGCCGATAGAATGGTTCCAACAGGATACGCAACACTTAGAGAAAATAATTACGACCCAAGTACAGACACAGCTTTTTCCGGTCCTAGGATTAGGAATCTTGATGATGTCAATAAATCCATGGACGGCTTTATTGAACGCAACAAGGAAGCATCGCTGCAAATTCGCAAATTAGGGGCCGAACAGGCGCTGACTAATCTGGCGATCAAGCGGTCCGAAGAATTGATGAACACCACCTTTGAAAACATTACCACGGGCGGGGTTGGCAAGCCTGCGGACCCGAGTAAACCACCGGGCACCAAAGGGGCGTCCGGGGCGGCGTCCAAGCAAGAAACCGCCGCAATGAAGGAAATGCAAAAGCTTTTCGATGAGACCCGCACCAAGGCCGAACGCTACCGGATCGAGGTAGCCAAGATTGAGGAGCTGTATAAATCCGGTGCCATATCCACCGAAGTGTACCAGCGCAAAATGGCGATGTTGAAGGACGCCTATCAAAGCCAAGGGAAATTCGCTGCTGATGTTGCCACGTCTGTCCGGGGCGGAATGGATAAGATTTTTGATGGTATCTATGAAGGGTCCGGTAAGGCGAAAGAAGCGGTCGCAAGTTTGGCCAATGAGATTGGCAAGATGCTGCTGCGCCAAGGCACTTACAAGCTGTTGGGGTCGCTGCTGCCCAGTGTGTTTGGGGCCAAGGGGATGGTTCCGCTGCTGAATGCCAATGGCAATGCGTTCAGCGGCGGGCGGGTAACGGCCTTTGCTGCAGGTGGCGTTGTGAATGGGCCCACGCTGTTCCCGATGCGGGGCGGCACGGGCCTGATGGGCGAGGCAGGGCCAGAGGCGATTATGCCCTTGACCCGGATCGGCGGCAAGCTGGGTGTCAAGGCCTCGGGGGGCGGGAGTGGGGCCAGTATAACCTATGCGCCCGTGATTGATGCGCGCGGGGCCGATGCAAGCGCCGTGGTGCGGCTGGAGGCGGCACTTGCGCGCGCGCAAGCCGAATTTGAAGGGCGGGTTATTCAGACGGTCAACAAAGCGTCGCGGCAAAGGCGCATCCTGTGACGCTGGTTTTTCCGCGCGCCGATATTCTGGCGGGGCTTCGGTTTCAAACCTCGACCCCGCCGATCGTGCCGTTGTGGCGGCAGGAAATCAGCCGCACGGCGGGCGGGGTAACCGTGGTCAAGGACCTTGGCCCCCTGCTGTGGCAAGTGTCCTATGTGACCGAACGCTTGCTGCATGATGCTGCGGGCGCGCTGGAGGCCGATCTTTTGTCACTCGCCAATGGCGGGCAGGCGTTTATCGGGCATGATCCGCGCCGGGTTGCGCCTGCGTCCAACAAGACCGCCCCTTTGCTGGGGGTCACGGTTCACAGCGTGCAGGCAAACAGGCTTGCCCTGCGTCTGACCGGGTTGCCTGCCGCGTTTGTGGTGACCAAGGGCGATTGGGTGTCAATCAATGATGGCATCAATCTGCACTTGCTGCGCGCCGTGGAAACCGTGGTGGCCGCAGGCACGGGCCTGTCCCCGTGGTTTGAGGTGCGCCCCGGCCTGCGCCCCGGCATATCCGTGGGCCAACCCGTGACCCTTCGATTTGCCCCGGCCCTGTTTTCGGTGGATCCGGGAACTGTTGACCGCAACCCTTCAGGGCGCATCCATGACACAGTGTCCTGGACCGCCACACAGGTGATCTTGTGAAGCTGCTTTCGCCCGCCGCCGCCGCAGCCCTTGCCGCGCGCAACATAACCCTGCGTGATTTTGTCTGGATCGAGGCCCGCGACCGCATCACCGGGGAAATTGTCCCCGCCGGATATTGGTCAGACCTTGGGACAATCATGGCGCAGGTGATTGATCCGCGCACGGGCAGCCCCGTATCGCGCAGCTTCAAAGGGGCGAGCGGGCTGATTGATGTTTCGCAAATTCCGATGGTTTCCAACCTGTCGGTCCAGACAGTGACGATCACCGCCAGCCAGATTTCCGATCCGAACAATCTGGCGCGCGTCTATAATCTTAAACAGGCCCGGGTGGAGATTTTCCGGGGCCTGTTCACGCCTGCCGCCCTTGTCCAGCTGGCCCCGGCGTATTCGCGCTTTGTCGGATTTGTGGATTCGGTGAATATCACCACCCCGGCAGAGGGCGGCGAGGGGCGCATTGAATTGACCTGTGTCAGCCACAGCCAAGAAATGGGGCGGCGCAACACGGCCAGCCGGTCCGATGCCGATGCGCGCAACCGCCAGATCGCAGACAGTTTCAACCGGCATACAGCCGCTGTCGGGACCTGGGAAATTGTGTGGGGCAAGGCCACCAGCAACACGGGCGGCACCCCGGCCCCTGCGCCCGCGCCGCCCCGCACCGTAACCGGTTACGAGAAAGAGGGCGGGCGATGATCCGCGCCGCCACGGCCCGCGACCTGCCTGCCCTTGTGCGGATGGCGGGCGATTTTATCGCTGCAACCGCGACAGGGTTGCCCTTTGATGCCGATTATCTGGATTCGTCCTTTCGGGCGATGATCGCGGCCCCTGACAGGCTGGTTTTGGTGTTGGATATCAACGGCGCTTGCGGTGTTTTATGTGCCGCTGCGGCCCGGTCACCTTGGGCACCTGTGGCCATCGCATCCGAGATGGGCTTTTGGATTGATCCGCCGCATCGGGGCCGTTGGGGTTTGCGCCTGTTGCACGCCTATCTGGATTGGGCGCGGGGGATGGGCTGCGGGCGCGCCGGAATGGTGGCCTTTGCGAATAATCCGCTGGACCGGCTTTATCAAAAAGCCGGGTTCCGTCTGTCTGAACTCACATATGACCGGGTGATCTGAATGGCGTTTTTTTCTGCGGCTATTGCCGCTGTCGGCGGTCTTTTTGCGAGTGTCACTGCGAAATTCATCGGGGCTTGGGCGCTTCAGGCGGTTGCAGGTATGGGCCTGTCAATTCTGGCGCAAAAACTTGCGGGCAAAAAAAGCCAGAGCGCGGATTTTTCGGTACGCGGCCAAATTGGGCGCGGCGCGGATGTATCACAAGCGTTTGTGATGGGCACCTTCGCCACCGCTGGCACCCTGACATATGCCAACACCAAAGATGAGGGCGGTTCACCCAATATCTTGATGTATTGGGCGATTACCCTGTCTGACCTGCCTGTAAAAAGCTTGGCCGGGGTGTGGGTCAATGGTGCGCGCTGCGAAACCTCCCCCTCGGCCGTGGCGGGGTGGTTGGAGGTGGATGCCTTCACCGTTAACGGCGGTGAAAACCTGCGCATCAGGTTTTATGACGGTACGCAAACAACGGCAGATTCTGAATTGATGGCGGCGTCCACGCCGGAACGGACTTGGGATGCTGCCGCCGTGGGGCGGGGGCGGGCCTATGTTGTTGTCCGCGCCTATCTTAACCCGGATAAATTCCCGAACGGCTTTCCGTCGTTTTTGTTCGAGGTGGAGGGTGTGCCTTTGTATAATCCTGCACTGGATTTTACAGTTGGCGGTGAGGGGCCCCAGCGATGGGATGACCCGTCGACATGGGAGGTCAGCCATAACCCGGCCGTGCAGCTGTACAATGTGCTGCGGGGGCTGCGCTATGGCGGTGCATGGTTTTATGGCCTGCAAGATGTCACGGCGGCGCAATTGCCGGTGGCGCATTGGATCGGGCAGATCAACAAATGTGCGGCCCTGGTTGTGGGGGCAAGCGGGCCGGAGCCGCAGTTCCGCGCCTCGGGCGAAGTGCCGGTTGCGTCCGAAATTGTCGGGGTGGTCGAAAGCCTGCTGACAGCATGCAACGGGCGGCTTTCGGATGCGGGCGGGGTTTACAAACTTTTTGCGGGTGCGCCCGATGCCCCGGTCATCAGCTTGACCGACGATGAAATCCTGTCCACCTCCGAACAGTCCTTTACGCCATTCTTCGGGCTTTCCGATACTGTCAACGGCGTCTCCGGCAAATACCCGTCGCCTGATGCGGCCTGGCAAATGGAAGTGCCCGCCCCGCTGTATCGCCCGGACTATGAGGCAGAGGATGGCGGGCGGCGGTTGCTGGTGGATCTGTCTTTGGATTTTGTACCTTATGCCGAACAGGCGCAGAGGCTGATGAAATCTGCCTTGAACGAGGCCCGCCGGGCCCGGCGCCACACGCTTTACTTGCCGCCGCGCTTTTGGGTGCTGGAGCCGGGGGATGTGGTGGCATGGTCCAGCACGCGCAACGGTTATCTGGCAAAGTCTTTCCGCGTTGATGGCATGATCGACATGCCGAACGGAGATGTGATTGTTGACGTGACAGAAGTTGACGCGGCAGATTATGATTTTGTCACTGCGGTGGATTTCACCTTGCCAAACCCGCCCGGCTTGGCAATCCAGCCGATCACGGTGCAGCAACTGCCCGGGTTTGCGGTGTACCCGTCAAGCATTGCGGACGGGACCGGCGCGCTGCGCAGGCCCGCGATCCGTGCAGTCTGGACAGCTGCTGTAGCGGATATTCGGGCGGTCAAGCTGGAAATTCGCGTCAAAGAAACTGGCCAGCTTTTGCCCCCGACCACCGCAGAAACGGTTGGTCTGGGTGAGATTTACATCGCCGATGGTATTTTGCCGCTGACCGAATATGAGGTGCGCGCGAACCTGATCCCGGACGGCCAGCGCCCGACAATCTGGACCCCGTGGCTGGCCGTGACCACCCCTGACGTGCGCTTGGGAGAGGTTGATCTTGTCCAGTCTGTCCGCGATGCGTTGGCGGAGGCGGTGGCGGTGCGCGCGGATGTGGTGGCCGAGCTTGATGCGGCAGTTGCCCTTTTGCGCGCGGAAACCAGCACCGCAATCGGCACGATGCCCGCCGATATCACAGCACTGATCAACACGTTGGCGGCAGAGGTTGCGGCGCGTGTGGCGCAGGGCGTGGACGCAGCGGCGGACATGCGGGGCCAGCGGGATGATCTGCGCGCCTTGGTGGCCGAGGTTGTGGACGCCGTGGCGCATAGCGAACAGGCGCGGGATGAATTGCGCCGCAGCCTGACGGCGCAGATGGGCGCTTTCGGGGCAGAGTTTTCAGAGCGGATCATTGTGCTGGCCGATGAGGCCCGCGCGAGTGCGGTGCGGATCACGGGGTTGGAGGCCACCTCCGGCGCGCTGGCTGCCAGCATCAACACGGTGGAGCTGGCGCTGGTTGATGGGCTGGACGCGACCGCCGCCTTGATTGCGGAAGTGGCGGTTGGGTCAGCCGTCCAGTTTGATCACGCGCAGATTTGGTATTTCGACCTGGACGTTGAAGGCTGGACGGGCAGCCCAACTGCGCCCGAGACCACGGCACAAGGCTGGCTGCGCCCCGGTGCGGGGTCGTTTGTCGCCTCGCCCACGGGGCTGGCTGTGGCGGGGCAGGCCTATGCACAGGTGCGCGCGCGCATCCGGCGGGTGGGCGCGCCCGTGTGGCTGGGTGAGTTGTGGTGGGCCGGGGTGGGGCAGGCATGGGACGCCGCCCGCCGCGTCACAGCACCCGCCCCCACATGGGACGGCGATGTGGCAAACCTGACAATCAACCCCGCTTGGACCGGGTTGATTGATGCGGTCCGATTTGATCTGGCAACCGGCGACGATGCTTCCAATTATTACGAACTTGATTGGGTCGCGGTAGGGCGTCCATCGCCGGGGGCATCCTCGGCGGATGTGGCGGCAGAGCGGGCCGCGCGGATTGCAGGCGACAGCGCGATTGCGCTGGATGTGACCACGTTGCAGGGCCGTTTGACCGATGCCGAAGGGGTGCAGACCGGGCAGGCGGGCGCGCTGTCGGGGCTGACCACGCGCGTCGATGATACCGAAGCCGGTATCGCGGCAGAGGCCACGCGGATCGACACGCTGGACGCCCGGATTGACGGCGTTGATGGGGTGCTGGATGGGCAGGCCACGGCGCTGGATAGCCTGACAGCCGAGGCATTCGGGGCCGATGGGTCGCAGATTTACCAAGCGGGCG
>Ga0222708_1000285_pt1 | contig 13920 bp, 13 predicted proteins | sample AntAcemetage1576_FD_179806 | JGI IMG/M metagenome (GOLD analysis project Ga0222708, IMG submission 179806) | Saline water microbial communities from Ace Lake, Antarctica - #1576 | ecosystem: Environmental > Aquatic > Non-marine Saline and Alkaline > Saline | place: Antarctica: Ace Lake... | reverse complement strand
CTTTAGCAGTTCGCACAAGAGGACAGCATTGGGATTGCCGCCCCTTCCGTGTAACGCGGTTTGGCTGAAGACAGTCTTCGATGCCGACGATACGACGTGGGCGGTTGCACCAGAAAACGCTGGAGGCACTTCTATTTGAAGCACTTGGATACCAGTAGTTTCAAAAACTTGTCGATAAAGAATCTTATGAACCGTCACCCCGCCTTTCTGCTTCACATTGGAACTGGAAAGATTGAAATAAGGAATCCCACGAAGGCGATCGCACTGATGAGTCGGGATATCCTCGGGTCGTCGGCTGGGTTGCGCGGCGATCGGGACATCAGAGAAGGGCTCGTCTGTTCTTTCTGCTGTAACATCTGGTGATTTAATATCGAGAAACTCTTCTCTTTTAATTCTGGCTCCAAATTCTAGCTCAACCCCGTTGGACTTCCATGTGATGTTTACTGAGAATACGAGTAATGCACCAAAAACCAATGTCGTCCCCACAATCCCCCAGAAAATAGCACTTCCTCCAATTCTCATTCTTTTTGCCCCTGTTTTGTCGGCTTAATAAGTGTCCTCATCAATTTTTCTCCTTCTTGGAAGCTTTTATTCCAAGAGTAAACCAGATAATGATTGCAATCTTGCTCAAAAGAAACATGACCTACACACTCCTAGTTGTTTTACAGATTGAAAATGTAGCAAAAAATCCCTAACACGGCGATTTGCTCGAGCGGACGCGACCAATCCAATAGTGGGATGATGAACGTCGCCAACAAGATTAACAAGAAGAATCTTTCTCTCATAAAATTGGTTAGCATCCTAGAGTTTTGCTGATCGCATTTGCTGTTTTTTCTACAAAAGTTTTGCGCTGTGCAGACCCTTTAGGTGGGAGCCTGTTTGACCAAAAGAACTCTCCGATTGCCCCTCCCCTGCGGGTTACACCATAGTTGGACGAAGGGAGGTTTAGGCTGCCATTGTTTCTGCGGGTTTGCGCGATCGCCTGAGCCGAGTCCGCATATAGCTCCTCTAGGATTGGGTACAAGTGGTTGTTAATTCCCTTGGTTATCTGGTCGGTAAACTGAGTTTTTCCGATTGAACCCAAGCTGTACGGATATTGCTTACTCCAAGGTTGACCATGAACCTCCAGCCAGAAGACTTTTCCTGGGTTGGCTTTCATCAAATCTCGACTTTGATTTAGGTAGGAACTCCAACTGGTGTAGTTAGCTGGGGAATTTTTCCGACCCTTAAGCAAGTTTTCTAGTTGGGTTTTGGAGACCCCGGCTTGTTGGTACGTCCCTTGCTGCTGCAACCACACAAGCTCCGGCCTCCTAACCTGCCATCCACACTTCTCAAGCTGCGGTTGCAATATATTAGCAATTTCCATGTTCATCCCCCTTTCATTGGGAGCGCCTGTGGAGCCACCCGGAAGAATCCAGTGTCCGGCAACTAGGATGATGGTTTTATCCTTGATAATCGGCTGCTGGGAGGCAGGTTCTGCCGTGGGATCTGGGAGAGCAGCAGGGTTCATGGCTTGAACCGCTCGAACAAAGTTACCCTCCCATGCAGCGATGTAATTTTGCTTTTCAACGGAGGTGGCCTGGTACGCTGCAAACATATTTTGCAGGGCTTTAATCTGGTCCGTCCTCCACAACTCCTCGGGGTCTCCCTTGGATAGGTTGTAAAACTCCAGCGCTTCGCCATACCTCCTAAAGGCTTCCTCGTGATTTTTAAAGATGGCATATTTCTTTCCTCCAACCGTGAAGGTCTTCTCTTTGGCAGGTGAGAGAGCTAGAACATTGTAATTCTTGTCGAACTCGCCAAAGAATCTATGCTGACCCCACAACGTCTCTGTTGCGGCTGTGGTCAAGGGAATTTCTCGTGGGATACCTGCCTGCTTTTCTAAGGTTACAGCAGGAATAAGGTAGCGGGCTAAGAACTTCTCTTCTGCAGTTTGAGGATTTTCGTGCCATTTGGGTAAGTCGGCAGCAGTGATTTGTACGGAGGGTTGCCATTCGGCGGTTGCCAAGAGTCCCCCCATTGCCGCGTATATCAAGAATTTCCGACGATTTACCATTGCATAAGACCTTCCTTTTACCTCTTAATCTCGAACATTTCTGCACCCTTAACCAGAGATTCTGGTGTGCGATCCAATACCCTATTTCCATTCACCATTGGCCACGCCTCAAAGTGAAGATGAGCGCCACTACTACCAGGCCATCGTTTTGTGATAGTGGATAAGACTTCTCCTGCTTTCACCTTCTGCTCCAGCTTGAATCTTCGGAGCATTTCGTGATCGAGGTGTACATAACGGAACTTAATCTCTTGTCCGGCTAGGTTCCCTGTGATGGCGATAATTCCACCTACCCCGGTATGGAATTGTAATTCAGTTACCTTGCCATCTATAGAGGCGATCGCTACCATCGTCCCTGTTTTAGTCACCCAGTCAACACCTTGATGTTCTCGACATTTCTGGGTTTTTGGGTTGCACCCTAGAGGTCTAATTCCTCCAACCCGAGAAGTGAGAATTGAATTTTCTTGAGAACTTGCGTTTGCCAGGGGGAAGAAGAACTTTGGGGCTTCGACTTGCTGCTGTTTTTGCCGATTAAAAACAAAATCTTTCAGCTTTGAGATGTTACCCGGTTCATCTTCCCCCTCGAGTTTTGGGACGGTGACGAGAGGGAGGTCACCTGTCTCAACGTTCGCACTTTGTTTTATCTGAAGGTTCTTAACCTCCGGGACTGGTGGGAGATCTCCTTTAGCGGGAGGCGCTTGAGTCGATTGCTCTGCGGGGGGAGCGGTTGTTGGATAAATAGCTCCCCCCGGAGGTAATGACTTCGATGTTTTTACTCCGAACAGAGGGGCGATGGTATTGAACCCTTGGACGATCGCCTCCGGGTAAGTAATCCCCCCAGCAACCGCTACTGCGATCACCATCTGCAATCCGTACTGCTTGCCCCATTCTTTTGCCTTCCCCCCGACTAATGCCGCATTAGTCGGCAGGGTGGTGAAATCTAACTTGGGGAATTTCCAGGGAGGAGAATGAACGGGTGGAGGGGCGATCGCAGGGGGGATGAACTGAGCTTGTTGGTTAACTGGTGTCGCCACCGGGATAGTTACCGGGATAGTTGCAGTTTGAGTTCCCCCCGTTATCCCTCGACGGATTGTTATCTCCATCCCTTCTGGTAATTCACTCAGGTTTGGGAGGGATATATTGATGCCACTCAATTGTTCCATCTTTCCTTAACTCCAGCAGTGTTGTTTGATTCAATCCAACCCAGAACGTTGAACCGTTAGCCCCTGTGCAATAAGCTCCTTCGGGGGCATCACTAAGTGAGAGGTTACTCCGAAGCTCTTTTGTCATAAATGCGAGCCGAGATTCCACTTCATCGAGATCAGCATAAGTTCTGCCAGCAAGCATTTGGCCCCCCGAGCATTCCCTGTCTGTTGTGCCATACTGCGGGCCATCGTAGTCTGGCCCGACCTCCGTTTCATCTCCATCACCTCGCGGAAGTATTAATTTCACCAGTTTGGAATCTAGAATAGAATCTGGGATTTGGACGTTATTTTTCAGCACCTCTTTGACGACTGGCGCGGGATTTCGGAATGGCATCTCTAGCGGGAAGAATCGCCCTTCTTCCTTGAATGTCCGTGCGCTAAGGCTAACTGTGGCGATCAATAAAAAAGGGATGATTACTCCTTTCTTTTTCATCGCGTTGCAGACCTCCCTGCGGATTTTTGCTGACGATGCTGCTCCTTCTTGGCGTTCCAATCCGCCACCTTGACAGCGCCTTGCTCGACTGCTTTGCGTGACTTGCCACCGATCGCGCCACCGAATTGATAACCTAGTCGATTAACATTCATGATTTCTGCTGGGTTGGAAGCCTCCCAGCTATGATGGACTCCGGCAAGGCCAAGAACAACGCCCGATACGATTGATGCTGTTACGAGCCAAGCTACACCTGCCGTTTGGTAACTAGCTGCCTTTGTATGTGGGGGGTAATTTCTGAATACGGGATTCTTCCATGGGAAGTAAGTTCGGTTGACCTGTTCGCCACCGTAGGCGATTCCCTTGAAAAGGCCCTTGAGAGATACTGATGCGCTTCCGGTTCTGGATGGGCTAGATGATGTCATTTGCTTTTTTGATTAAATAATGGAACTTCGATCCCCAGGGTTTTCAGGAACTCTGGGTCACTGTAATATGCCTGGAAATGGTGTAGCCCACAGCCTTCGTAAATGCCATGTCCATTTCCTAGGAGGTCTTTCGCGATTGGGCTGCCTATAGACTGAACAGAACCAGCAACGCTATTCATCTGGAGAACAATCTTCCGGGGATGGCGTCTCATGGCTTGGTTTTCCATGTCTTTCGAGTTATAGTCTTGCCCTCCCAGGACTAGGTACATCCCCAGAGAACGTCCAGCGCGGATGAGTTTAACCAAGAATGGTTCGACGTCAAATCCTGGCGCGATTTTCAAATCCTCCCGGGAGGTGTTGTATTCATCGATTACAACAAGAAAGTATGGGATGGGAGATTCTGGGTTCGCCTCATTGTATTGCTTGATGTTTATTCCACCCGCATCCCCTAAAATGGAGCTCCTGGTTTCCATCTCCTCTTCGATTTCGCCGATAACATTGATCGCCGACTCCGGAGATGACTGAACATTTTGGACGGGCCATCTGAGCCAAGGGAACCATCCAAAACTCTTGTTAAAGTAGAGCATCCCCTTAAAATCAAAGATGGCAATTTGGAATTGGGCGGGGAGGTTTCGTGCTGCGATGGAATAGATAATGCCTTGTAGTAATACAGTCTTCCCACTTCCAGGAGAACCGATTACATAAAGTGCATTGAAACCGTCTTGGGCGAAATCGTAGCGAAACTCTGTGCCGTCAACAAACTGCCCTATCGAAACAATTGTGTTAGCTCTTTCTGCCCGCTCCGGTGCTGGAATTACGCTCAACAAGTTGGTCTTGACTGTCTCTGAGCGGATTAGATCCACATAGAAGCAGTAGTCCCCTTCGTTGTTTGTGAAACCAGTCGAAACATTGGAAACCGGAACATTCCGAGAGGAAAATTGTGTTCTGAGCGCTTCCAAGTTGAAGCAGTCAGGAGGTTTGCTAAAGCCAGGACCTATTTTATAAAGGAGCCTCCATCCAAGCGGACTTTCAATAATTTCTCCGGTAAATCGAATCTTTTCACCGTCTTTAAGCAAGTAGGAATTAAAGTGATTCGCAATCTTTTTTCCCATATCAGCCTTCCACGCATCTCCTGGTGAGTTGGTGGCATGGGGAGCTGCCAGGGCTAATGGACTAGGACTGATAGGCTGAACCAATGGGGTTCTGCCTGATTCCGGAGTAGCTAACGGAGCTACTAAAGCAGGGGGCTGTACCGCAGGCTCCGGGATTGAAAGCGGAATGGATGGAGTGACCGGATGGGCGATCGCCTCGTCGAGGTTTTTCATTAACTCAGCAGGGATGTTTTCCTGCAACCTCCAAAAGTCTCCTTTTTTGATAGCCATCTCCACCCATTTGGTTGCAATCACATCACGGGGAAACTCAGGTAATTCAGCCGCGTATGTTTGCAAGGGTAAGAACAAATCGGAATGGGCGTTCTCTTCCCCAAAATGCTCATCTATAAGATGATTCGCGATCGCATTTACAGCTTTCGCCCTCTTCTCTTCCTGGGTCTCCGGGAAAAGTCTGAGTAATAGTCGAGTGAAAAACCACAATGAGCTAGTCCCCGATAGCACAGACAGCCCGAATGCGATTCCGGCATATTCGTTGGGACTTTCTACTGTCACGACTCGAATTGCCTCTCTTTCTGCGATAACACCAATGTCGTCGGCAATCGGGAGCGTGGAGGGTTCGTGACGGGTTTCAACCACCTTAATACTGGACAACATCAAGAGGAAGACAGCTATAAGCAATAATGATAAGGCAGTCGTCCCATCAGACAAGGTTTTGTCTTTCCAGCTAATCTGCATCTGCATTAACCGATCCTCCTACTTGAGATGCGTCCTTGATAGCTCTTTGTCTCACTGCATTTTGTGCCGCCAACTCGTCAAACTGGTTATTTAACAGTTCAACCAGCGTAGCTAGAGCTGATGTGTCAGTCCTCGGAATCCCTTCGTTAATCCGAGGGTTTAGTTCGATAGGAGGGAGGTGCAATTCTCCGGTAGCGGCTGTCACCGCCCCCATCGCCCCTATTGTTGTTGTGATTCCCTTACAAGCCTCTGACAGAACGGATTCCTGTATTGCATTTGCACCAATCTTACTGCGGTACTGTAGTAAGCCTTGAAGGATCTTAATTCGTTCTTTCCCTACGGACTTTTCTTGCGCCCCTTCCAAAACGCAAGCTTTAAGATGGGCTGTCAAAAGAGGTTTTATGCTTTCAATTGTCTTCTCTATTTGAGCAATCTGTAGCCGCATCATTTGGGTTGACGCTTCAACCCCTGGGTTACCACGCAAGCCTTCAGGAACATCAATAACTGGGGACACTGGAGTGACTTCGATCGGGATATAAGTCTCTGACACCCTGGGTTGCCCACCGCTCAGGAGAATCCCTGCTGAGGCACAAACAACCAGAAACAATGACGTCCCAGCGGAAATAAGGATGTAGTCTCGCCTGCTAAATTTTCTCCTCATACTCATAGGTAGGTTAAAGGTAAATAACTTGAGTCTGAGTCGTTACTGGTGATGTCGATGTCGCAGGGGGATGGTCCTGTGCGGGTGAGGAAGCGACTATTAGCCCGATCGCAAATGCCGTTGTCACTATCCAGATCGTCGCAATGTGAAGAAATTTCTTCACGCCTTGCACCACAGCCTTCACCTTCTGCGTTGGAGTCGGCATCCGAGGCGTGAATTCGTATCGGCTTGGCAAATGGTAGGACGTTTGGACGCGATGGATGGGTTGGGGATAGTAGATGATTGGTTCCATGATTCCCTGCTAAAGTTAGTTGTTGATCGAATGCCCGGGCTTCTTGTAAAGCCTGCCTTGAGATTTCAAGCGCTCGAGTTGAACTGTCAAGCGCTCGGGTCGAACTGTCAATCAGCGCTGCACCTTCCTTGAATGTTTGGCCGTAAAGCTCGGGGTTGTCGCTTACCCTGTCAACGGATTTATTTACCCTAGCGACAAGTCCATTAGCCTCTTCAACCGATGTATTCACCAATTCAACCTGTCTGGCAAAGATGTTAGATGGCCTCGTGTCGGCTTCATCTGCCTCCTGATTGGAGCATCTCATCGCCGCGTAAGTCACTCCAGAGAGTCCTGAAGTTGCAAGAAGCGCAAGGAGAAGACTTAATGCTGGAGACCTACCCGATTCCCTGAGTAGGTGATAAGTTCCTCCTCCAACAGTGAGGGAGATGAAGATCGTTGTAACGATTGTGATTGTCGCCCTTTCAATAGATTTTGTTGTCATCCCATCTCCCTCTCCCGCGTTTTTTACTTGCTGCCAGCCAACCGTTTTTCTGTCCCGTTCTCCTCTCCGGGTTGGCTGATTGAGCGAGGAGGGAGGATGTTTTGCAAAAAACTTTGGGAGGGGGGGAGGCGCTTCTCCAGGTCCTTCTTTATCTCCAAGACAGCTTCCTCCATCCCTCCGTGGGGGGCATAAGAGGCACCCTGGAGCATTTCCCGTACCATCACAACGGCTGGGTTTTTTTGTGCCGCACCTGCATGGCGGGCTTTGAGCACCACTAGCGCGATCGCCTCCGAGCAAGCCTGGGCATAAGCCAGGTTGTTCAGATCTTTTAGTGCTTCTGGGTCCATTAAGGACTCTAGGGTTCCCAGTTCGAGAACTGCTGCGGTAAGGTCTGGGGGAAAAATCTGCTGAGAGGACGGGTGAGTTTCCTCTTGTTGGGGAATGTTTTCCGGCTTCTGGGAGATCGGTTGTTGGCTCTTGCTCCAGTCTGAGAAGCTTTTTTGCTCGCCTGAACTTTTGTGGCCGCTTAGTTGCTGGAGCAGCACGATGACTTCTTTGCGGCTGGTATCATACTTCTCCAGATTAGAAATTTTTAAGAGCTTTAGGGCGTCTTCGACCGGAGCTTCTCCGTAGTTCTTGATTAGTTCTTCGTGAGTGTAAGTTGTTTTCATCGGTTTAGATATCTAATGTCACGGTGGGTTCTATTGATGTATCGAAGGAAGGGAATATGGGGTGGAGGTTGTCTGAATAGTAGACTGCGAATTCTCTCCAGGTTCTAAACCTTCCGTTCGTGGTCTCTCGGACAAACTCCGAGAAGGTGTAAGCCCGCCTAACCCCTTCGATGTCGATAAAATCTTGGCTGATTTTTTGTCGGAACATCGCAAGAGTGAGGATCTTGCTGGCGATCGCCACCTGAACCTGGTCGAGGAGTTCAATTTCTTCCCTACTAAAATGCGACTTTACTCGCCCTCCTCTCTGATGCCTTGGGAGTCTTGCTGCGCTGCGCCGTTTCCATAAAGCCTGTCGGCTGATACTTCCATAACGAGCGAGAACCAGACTTTCCGGTACTACGAGAACGTTTCGAGGGATTCCAAAGCGGAGTTGAAACTCCTCATCCGCATCGCAGTACGTCATCAGTTGTGTCACATGGCCCCTCCTTCGATTTTTACTGGTTTACATTTCGGTTTACATTTCGGTTTACATTAAGTTGACATTTGGTTTATTAAACTCTTTGTCAAGTCAATGTAAACCGCTTGTCAATTACAATAAAAACACGCCCTTTCGAGGCGCGTCCATGTTTTATTGTCAATTTGGCGAGGCTTGTTGTAACGCGCAACAGACTCTCCTCCAAAGCGCTTATAGGGAAGGGGTTTTAGCCGACAGTCGTAACGGAGGAGAGCCTACAAGGCTCTCCCATATAGTTGACAAGCGCGAAATTCCCACAGAACTGGGTGCGTTTGCGTACCCAGACTTTCCCCTCTTTTTCCCATCCATAGGCAGGGTATTGGTATCCCGTTACCTCGCCACTGCGTCGTAAATGAGTTGTTAAATCATCGAGAGCTTCTTGGTCCCAGAGCAGTCTCATGTCCTGCCCAACTATTTCGAGTGGGTTCTTTCCAGCCGTTGAGGTGATTTGCCGATTGGCAGCAATCAACTTGTGGTTTGAACTCACCAGTGCCCCACTACGAGGGTCGCTCATGAGTCTGTTCAGGATCTCCAGATCCTTTTTGTAGTCATCTGAGTGAGGACCTACGTGATCTGTCATGAATGGTTTTGCCCCTTTACAAGATAAATGGACGTTGATGATTCCTAGGTGAATTTGGGCTTCTTGAAATAGCGGCGATGAGCATCGGATAAATAAGGACCGCCACCACAGGCTTGAGCAGAAAATGTAGAGTCCATAGCGGTCAAGAGTTAACACTTGGCGCTTGAGTGACTCTCCGAAGACCGATTTGTTTAACCAAAGTTGCAACCTGCGATGCCGCTTGATTGCGATCTCAGCTTCCCTTTCAATGGTTTGCTGGTTCATGTTCACACTTCGCAAACAGTTCTTCAGGGGAAAGGGGTTCCCCATCTTCATCGGTCAAGACCATCCCAATGAGAGCCAATTCCTCCTGGGTGGGATGGACCTTCCCCTCTAAGATGTCTTCTACCTTCTTGTGGGGAATACCCATCTCGGCGATCATCACCTCAACGGCTCCCACATCCATCCCCTGTTTGCTGGCCCAGTCCACGATCTTGTGGGCGATCATGTGAGGTTCTTTGGATTTACCTTCAACCGGAATTGGCGGAAAATGCTTGAGGGAAAGCGACTTGATCCGGTCAAGAGCTTCGTGAATAACCGCGACAACATCCTGAATCGCGTCAATCTCTGCGATCGCAGAGAAGATCCCATTTATACCAAGTCGTTGCTGGGTCGTTGAGGAGGATGCAGAGAGTCGGTATTCATGGAAATTCTCCAAAAGGCTTCGCATCTCCTTCTCTTTGGGTATCCCAGGCTGGGATACAAACTCCAAGAGGGTTTGCTTCTCTGTTCTGAGGAAGGCGGCCAAAATCCCTAGGTTGTCATCCTGTGGGTGAGCCTGTTCTCGTGACCATCGACTCAAGGTTGTGGTCGAGAGTTTTCCCACCGTTTGCCCAATTTCTTCGGACATGGCTCTTAGGGACTTAACACAGTTCCTGTTGATCAGATAGTTGATCAAATAGGCGGTCCTTTTGACCTTGTTAGGGTTGAAGTCATTTTTATTTTCTGGCATTTTCGACTCATGGCGAGTTGTAACTACTACCAGCATATTGCATTTTGCTATAAGATAGAGGCACTATACCGAGTTACAACTCGCCATGCTAAATGTTAATAACCAGAGAGGTTGTTTGGAAAAGAGCCGAATCACCCCGGATTGACGCTACCGTTAATTTTTGGGGAGGACCAAGAGAATTGAGACGTCTCTTGCTACTCAGAGAAGAAGCCCTAGGGTCAAGTGCTGAAATATCCGGTAGGACGCTTTATCGCATTTTCCCTGGAGGATCCCAAAATACTCCAGTCCATGTAACGAAAGACATCCAGTCCATATATTCAGGCGTAATAGAGACATTGAGTTGTCGAGCGATTGAGAAGGCGATCGCCTTCTACCAAATGGGTCATACCCTCGACTTGGAGATGAGATCGCTCCTTGAACAGGTTGATGCCCAAAATCTTAGGAGAGTATCTTGATGGCGTGACGAATAAACTCAACGACCCACTTGAAGACTTCAATCTTCCCAGTGGATAGGTACATCGCTGTCGTCGTCGCCAGCAAGAATCCGAATATAACGAGAACCGCCAATACTAGCGGTTTTTTTTTCGCAAAGACCAGGTAGGGGGTGAGATAAGCCAAGCTGGCAACATACAGCTCCCTTTCCTGTATGTCCAAGCCTAATCTATGGAATGCCCTTCCCAAAGGAGCCAAGACCGTGATGTTTTTAAAATTGGGCTTGGCAGACTCCCGCTCTTTCTGAAGTGGTTCCAGGTCCTCCTTTATCTCCTCCATGAGGTTCTGAGATGCCAGGGCGTTGTGGGCAATCTCTAGCTTGATCTTATGCAACTCCTCTCGGAACTGGGTGTTAACCTCATCATTCCTTCCATCTCCCCAAACTCTTTCTAATGCGTTAAGGCGGTACTCAGTCAGGGTATTTTCAGGATGCTGTTGTTGCTGTTGAGTTCGCCGCAATTCTTCGGCAACAGCCTTAACTAAATATTGAGGATTATCCTTGTTAACAAAACGAAGCTGACGCTGTTCTATTTCTGAAGCAATCCATGACGACCCGCTATAAACCAAGACTTTAGTCCCAGGGCATTGGGCTTCAAAAAGGTGTAGGGTTTCCAACGGGGAACTTGATTCGACATCGGGCAGACTCAAGTCGAGGATGACTAACTCAACCCCCCCTCGCTTCACCCGGGCGATCGCCCCAGCAAAAGTTCCCTCCCTTTCTATCTCCCTGGTTTCCCCTTTGACTTGCAAAACATCCACCGCGATTTCAAAATCGTCAATCCTGTCCTCGACAAACAGAATAATCCCTTTGCTCATCACTACTTCTCCTCTTGAATCAAGATAGTGTATTTCCCTTGAATAACCTTGAATAGGTCTTGAAGAACTTTAGTTAAATCATCGGGTTCGGAAGGCTTAAGGAAATAGAGAGAGCAGCTTTCTAAGTAAGCTTGGGCTACGTCCTCGGGCAATGAGGAGGATGTGAAGACAAAGACGGGGGCGCATCTAGCCTGACTTTGGCGGAACTGAACCAGTACATCATGACCAGATGTCGCGGGCAGGCTGAGGTCCAAGAATACAACACCAGGGATGCAATACCCTTCTTCTACTGCGTCCAAGAAATCATCACCCGACCAAAAAGAAAAAACCTTAGCCTCGGGAACAATTTCTTTAATGCAGTCAGCAAAAATTTCGGAATAATCTAGCGAATCTTCTACTGTGGCAATAATTAAACGCTTCTTCTGTTGTTTAGGTTGACTCATTATGATGGATTAAAGGATGAAGGAACGGTAAAAGAGAAAGAAGCCCCCTCGCCTGGGATAGCATCCGCCCATAATGCGCCTCCCCAAAGAGAAACAATTTTCTGGCACGACGCCAAACCCAGCCCAGTGCCTTCGTACTGTTCAAAGGAATGCAATCGACCAAAGGGCTGGAGGATCTTCTTCCCCTCGGTGGCTGCATCAAATCCAATCCCATTGTCTGCAACCGTAAATTGCCAGTCGTATTTCTGTCGGGCAGTAGCCAAGGTTAGCGTACTGGCAGTTTCGGACATTTTGAGTTGGCAGGAGATAAATATTTCTGGGTATGAATCAGGTTTGATGAATTTGATCGAATTTTCGATTAGGTTTTGGACCAGGACCTCAAACTTATAGCGATCGACATAAATCTGGGGCATCTCCGACAAGATTTGAATTTGTGCATTTGATTTGTTAATTGCTTCGGCTAATCCATCCAAAGCGGAGTCGATCGCCTCCGAAGAACGAAACAAACTCATCTCTGGGAGATGCCCAGAAATTCGGGAGTAGGAGAGCAGATCATCCATCAACAAACCAAGCCGTTTCGCGGCAAGTAGAGAGCGGTGGACCAGGTAACTAATTGAATGGGAGTCCTTTCTCACAAGCACATCGATTACCTGGGAGCCTGTGATGGTATTTGCCTTGGATGCCTTAACGAGAGTATCAATTTCCCGGGTCGCCATTCTCAGTCTGCCAACGATAGTGTTTGTCGGCTCCTTTAAGTCATGGGAGGCAGCGTGGGTAAACCACTCAAGGCTTTGGAGCGTTTTTTCCAGGTTGTTATGAGATTTAACTTCATCGGCGATATCAAGCAAGAGTCCGTCTAAAAGGATCGAAGACCTGGCTAATGCCCCACGAGAAGCGACTCGGACATATCCGTACAAGTGACGAACCTCTCCTTCTGCCCCCACGATCCGATATTTTTGCTCCCAAGACCGAATATTTCTAGTGATCGCTCCACTCGCCTCGCCGAGAAAACCTTCTAAGTCTTCGGCACAAACAACATCGGCAAAATTTCTGCCTAAAATCTCCTGGGGTTCATACCCGATCACCTCCCCCGCATTTTTGGAAATGCTACAGACATTCCAGAAGCCAGCGGAACCAAGTTCCCATGAAATCCGAACCACCTTACCACCGGAAAACAGTTGGTTCAGTCGATAGAGGGCGTCGTTGTATTGAAGGGTATTCAATGGCGTATCACGCCCCAGCCCCCCCCAAGAGGTGAGCAAGTTTTCAGACAATGAATGGATGATAGTTTTGGCAAACCCGTGAAGGAATTTAATCTTGGTTGCGGATAACCCCGCAGGAGCAAAGCAAACCAGGGCCCCCCACAAATGTGGGGTCCCAGGAATTGACTTGGTAGAGCAAACGGTGGCGCTGGCACATACTAAGTCCGCAGGTACATTTTCTGAGCGAATCTCTTGGGTGAACCTATCAGATAAAGGCAGTTTGGGCTCGGCAAAAATACATTGAGGGATCCCAGAAAGTCCATCGCATCCTTGAGTGCAACCCGTATTTACCCAGCAAAACTTTTGGTAGTCAATATGGGACAACCTCGCCGGAGTGTTTTGGGGCCAGCTACCAACAAGAGTTAATCGGGTTCCTCCTGTGATAGAAGAGGCAAAAAAGAATGCAGACTGGACGCCAAGAGATTTGGCAATAATTTCCATCGCGCATCCCAACGCCAAGTTTTCTGGCGTTGGGATGCGTGACGGTCTTTCCTGTTGTTCCCTCTTCTCCGATTTGAGGGCTTTAATTTTATTAGATAGCTTTTCCTGTGTATAGGCGATCGCGATACAGGAGGCAACTTCTCCAAGCCCACGAGGAGAGGGAAGATTCTGGAACTCAGACAAGAAGACCAAGATAACATAGCCCGTTTTGGTCCTCAGCAGGTTAACCGGGAAAATCCAACCCACAGAACGCGGTGAGATTGCAACATCTTTTATTGGACTGGGAGCCTCATCCATAGAGAATAGAAATGGCTTG
>Ga0222708_1000280_pt1 | contig 14080 bp, 10 predicted proteins | sample AntAcemetage1576_FD_179806 | JGI IMG/M metagenome (GOLD analysis project Ga0222708, IMG submission 179806) | Saline water microbial communities from Ace Lake, Antarctica - #1576 | ecosystem: Environmental > Aquatic > Non-marine Saline and Alkaline > Saline | place: Antarctica: Ace Lake... | reverse complement strand
TTCACTGGGTCACCAGTGGAACACTCGCGTCATCGTCGTACCAGGTCTGGCGCGCGTGCGCCGCGGCCCGTACCGTTTCGACTGGCTGCGTCACCCCAACTATTGGATCGTCGTCGTCGAGGGCATCGCGCTACCGCTCGTGCACTCCGCCTGGGCCACTGCTCTGGCATTCACAATTCTGAACGCCGTGCTCCTGTTGGCCTTTCGGATCCCGACCGAGAACCGCGCGCTCGCCGCGCTGCGCACATCGTGATCGCCGTGCACATTCTCGACGGGAAGGGTCAGCGATGAGTGGCCGGGTTGCGATCGTCGGGGGCGGCCCGATCGGATTAGCCACGGCAATCGAGGCGCGCCTGGCCGGGCTCGAACCGATCGTGTTCGAACCGCGCGTGGGCCCGATCGACAAAGCCTGCGGCGAAGGTCTCATGCCGGGAGCCATGGCCGACTTGGCGAGGCTCGGGGTAAATCCGGCCGGGTATCCGATTAGGGGCATCCGGTATCAGGATGCCCGCCGCGCCGTCGACCACCGCTACCCGCCCGGGGTTGAAGGGCGAGGGGTGCGCCGCCTGGTGTTGCACGCAGCGCTGCGCAAACGTGTTGATGAGCTCTGCGTCGAAGTGGTGCACGAAAAAGTCACGGGTTTCGAGCTCGGCGCTGCGGGGCAGGGCGGCGAATGCACTGTGAACGGGCGCTCGGTCGACTGGATTGTGGGCGCTGACGGGCTGCACTCTGCAGTGCGTGCGGCCGCGGGGCTAGACCGGCCATCCACTCGAGGCGCCGACGCCCGGCCTTCGGCGGCGCGCCCGAAACCCGACAATCGGCGTTTCGGACTGCGTCGGCACTACGCGGTTGCCCCCTGGTCTGACCTCGTTGAAGTCACCTATCTCGATGACGTCGAGCTCTACATCACCCCTGTAGATGAGCACACCGTGGGGGTGGCGTTACTCGGCCACCGCCCGCTCAGCCTCGACGAGGCGATCGCGCGCGTTCCAGCGCTCGCTGAACGACTCGCCGACGCAGTCCCCGCCTCAGAGTTGCGCGGAGCGGGCGCCCTAGCCCAACGAGCTCGATCGCGCACCAGCGGCCGAGTCGCCCTCGTGGGTGACGCCTCAGGCTACGTGGACGCGCTCACCGGTGAAGGCCTGCGAGTGGGACTGGCACAGGCGCGAGTGCTCGTGCACCAGCTGGCCGCGGGTAACCTGCCCGGGTATGAGCGTGCGTGGCGCCGATCGACGCGCGACTTTCGCGTGCTGACTGCCGGGCTGCTGGCTGCGGCAACCTCGCCCGCCCGCGGCCTCATCGTGCCGGCCGCCGCCGCACTGCCGCGCGTCTTCGGCGCAGTCGTGAACCGCCTCGCGCGCTAGCTGCGCGCTGGGCTGTGCGCTGAGCTGCTCGCCGTTTTACAGGCCCAACAACGCCCGCAACTCGTCGACATCGTGCGCCACAGCTATGGCGTGCTCGAACTCCGCAGGCTCGCCGTAGCCCCACGACACCGCGATCGTCGGAATACCGTGCACTGCCGCACCCTCCACATCGTGCACGCGGTCGCCCACGAGCACGGGGCGCGTGAGGTCAGCATCCATCGCCCGAAGGCGCACGAGCGCTTCAGCCACAACGTCAGCTTTGGCGCTGCGCACCTCATCGGCCGAGGCGCCGGTGATGATGTCGAAGTGGTGGGCAATCGTAAAGTGCTCGAGTACGAGGGTCGCCGGCAGTTCAGGCTTCGAGGTCGCAAGACTGAGGGGCACACCCGCGGCGGCAATGTCTCGCACCAGTTCACCCATGCCCGGGTACAGGGTGGCGTCGTAGGCTCCGCGGTCGAGGTAGCGCTCGCGGTACACCTCGAGCGCGTGCATCCGTTCGGCAAGTGTCATGCCAGCCCGGTCGCGAAAAGCGTCAAGAAGCGGTGGGCCGACGTAGCGCAGCAGTTCATCGGCATCAGGGATCGGCAACCCCAGCGTGGAAAAGGTATACGCCAGAGTGTCGATGATGCCGGGGGCTGAGTCGGTGATGGTGCCGTCGAGGTCGAGCAGAATCGCTGTGTAGTGAAGCACGCTCTGAGCCTAAGCGGCGCGGTCACACGAGCCGGCCATAGACCCTCTTGGCCAGGCGGGAGGACAACACCGATGGCGCGACTCAGAACAGTCGCGGCACCTTGTCGTCGAGGCCGCGCATAGCGTCATAGTCGAGCAGTAGGCAGCGAATGCCACGGTCTTCGGCGAGCGTGCGCGCCTGCGGGGTGATCTCTTGCGCGGCATAAACTCCGGCTACGGGCGCCAACAGCGGGTCGCGATTCATCAGTTCGAGGTACCGGGTCAACTGTTCGACACCGTCGATGCCGCCCCGGCGTTTGATTTCGATGGCGACGGATGTCCCGCTCGCGTCGCGCGCCAAAACGTCCACCGGCCCGATGGCCGTCATGTATTCGCGGCGTACGAGCGTGTGACCCTCGCCGACCAGCTCGATGTGTTCGGCGAGCAGTTTCTGCAGGTGAGCTTCGACGCCATCTTTTTGCAGACCCGGGTCGACGCCCAAATCGTGACTGGAGTCGTGCAGCACCTCGTAGATGCTCACCACCAACATGTCGGCGGTCTTCGCCTGGGTGACGCGCCAGAGTTCGGCGACTCCGGCGGCGAGCTGATCGTCGTCGGGTTCGTCGAACGCGAGAGTGCAGGGCGGGCTCATCCAGTTCAGTGGTTTGTAGCTGCCACCGTCAGCGTGCACCAGCAGGCTGCCGTCACTCTTAACCATGAGTAGCCGGGTGGCCATCGGCAGGTGCGCGCTGAGCCTGCCCGCGTAGTCGACCGAGCAGCGGGCAATAACAAGGCGCATCCCCCCACCCTATTACCGCCGCTGCAAATGAAGGAGAACAGGGGTCCAACTCCGGCGGGGAGGGGTTTGGAGCCCAGGGTTCCTTCATTTGTGACGGGCGACGGGCGACGGGCGGGGGTGGCGCGGGGCCGGCGGGGCGGGCGCGGCCCAGCGCAGGCCCGGGGGCTCAGGGGTACAGGCCGGGGCGGTGCTCTTCGGCGGTGCCGCCGCCGCCGTCGACGACGATCAGCTGGCCGGTGATGTAGGAAGCACCGGGTGAGGCAAGCCACGCAATGGCACTGGCGACTTCGGCCGAGGTACCGCTGCGGCCGAGCGGCACGAGAGCACCCTCGAGGGCCTCCTGCTCAAGCTGCGAGGCGGTGGCGATCCAGCCGGGAGCGACGGCATTGACCGTGATGCCGTTACGCGCCTCATCGACGGCGAGCCCGCGAGTAAAGCCGAGCACGCCGGCTTTGGCCGTGGCGTATCCGAGGTCGTGACGGGCGGCCTGCACGGCGCCGGTCGTCGAAGCGACGCTGACTACTCGACCCCAGCGCCGCTCGCGCATACCCGCAATCACGGCCCGGGTGACAAGAAATACGCTCGTGAGGTTCACGTCGACGGCGCTGCGCCATTCGGCCACGCTCATGTCGATGTCGCCGCGCGGCATCTCTTCACCGATTGCGACCATACCGGCGTTATTGATGAGGATGTCGGGGTCACCGACGAGTTCGAGCACCGTCGTGAACGCTGCGCTCGCCGCCTCTTCGGTCTCGAGCCGCGCGACGACGCCGTAGGCGTCGTGCCCTTCGGCGCGTAACTCGGCCACGCGGTGCTCGATACGCAAGGTGGTGGCAGTCATGGCGACGCGGGCTCCGCGCTGGGCGAGCGCGCGGGCTGTGGCGAAGCCAATGCCTTCGGCAGACCCGCACCCGGTGACGAGAGCCGTGTGGCCTGTCAGATCGAGGTCGGTTGGCAGAAACGGGCGCGCGGATGCGGGGCTGGTCATGCGGCGAGTTTAGGGCTGAGCATCCGGTGCGAGGCTCGGGGCTGCCGACGGCCGGCGGGTAGCACTTCCCGTTTCGCGCGCGGCGGGGGTGGCGACGTACGCGACCGCGATGAGTACGAGTACCACCCAGAAGGCCGAGAGGAGCCCGAACTGCTCGCCGAGAAATCCGAGTAGCGGCGGGCCGACGAGGAACGCAAAGTAGCCGACGGTCGCGACGGCGGCGACCCTGGCGGCGGCCCGGGCAGGGTCGTCTGCGGCGGCTGACATACCGACGGGAAATCCGAGCGCAGCGCCCAGACCCCAGGCAAAAATACCGATGCCGGCCGCGACCGGGTGGGGTACGAGAATGAGCACCGCGATACCCGCCATGGCGAGCAGCGCTGAGGCGCGCAAGACGGGGACGCGCCCAAAGCGGTCGAGCACCCAGACGCCGCCGATGCGCCCCGTGGTCATAGCCGTGGCAAACAGGCCAAAGTACAGCGCGCCGCTGGCTTCGCTGACCCCGCGTCCGTCGACCATGGCGAGGGCGAGCCAGTCGTTTGCTGAGCCTTCAGCGAAGGCCATACCCAGCACCACGAAGCCGATGAGGAGCGTGCGCGGCTCGCGCCAGATCGACATGCGCTGCGCAAAAGTCGAGCGGTCGGGGCCGGGGCCGTCGTCATCAAGGCCGGGCAGGGAGCGGTGGCGCGGAATGTATCGAACCGCCACCAGGGTTGCAGCGGCGAGTAGCGCGGCCATAACTCCGAGGTGCACGTCGAGTGGCACGCCGAGGGCAGTGACGCCGGCGGCAGTGCCTGCCCCGACGATGGTGCCGATGCTCCACGATGCGTGAAACCAGGGCATAATGCTGCGGCCTTGGGCTTGCTCAACTCCGGCGCCTTCAACGTTCATTGCGACGTCAGTCATGCCGGTTCCTGCCCCGAAGATGAGCAGCGCGGTGAGGGCGACCCCAAACGAGCCCAGCGTGGCCGAGCCGAATCCGAGTAGGGCGAGGGCGCCCACGCAGCTGAGCAGGGCGACAAAAATGGTGGCGCGCGAGCCGATGCGCGCAATGACATGCGCTGAGGCGAGCAGGCCGAGGATCGAGCCTGCCGCCATGCCCATGATGAGTATTCCAAACTGGTCGGTGCGCACATCAAGTGCGTCTCGAATCGCGGGCGTGCGGGCGAACCAGCTGGCCATTGCGAGCCCGTTGATTGCAAACACGGCGAATATGGCCAGGCGCCACGCAGTCAAGGAGGGCTGAGTACCAGCAGCAGTAGTCACAACATTCTTTCGAGAGAAGGATGCCCGCTCGCAGTGGCCGTTCGCTGCGGGTTCCTCAACGCTAACAGCCGTACTCCAGCCGCCGACAACGTCAAAGACGCGTTCACCAACTGAGCCTCTGGTGTTGATCGACGGGCGCCCTGATCGACGGGCGCGCCGAGCGATGGGCTCCGTGGGCGACGGGCGACGGGCGCCGTGCTCCGCTGACGACGCTAAACGCTTTAGGCCGCGGTGCCGGTCACGATCCACCGGGCGCCGCGCGCCCGCACACCGAGGGTGAGGGCGCGCGCACCCAGGTAGGCGAAGGTAAAGGCCGCGAGCAGCGGCGCGAGCCCAGTGGTGAAGGGCAGCACTGCGAGGTAAACGAGCAGGTTGAGCACACCAGTCCAGGCGAGGTAGCGGCCGTCGCCAGCACCGATAAGCACCCCGTCGAGTACAAACACGAGACCCGCCAGCGGTAATCCGGCGGCCAAAATACCCAGCGTGAGGGGCAGCGCCGTCCGCACCTCTGCATCCGATGTCACGGCGATGGTCAGCAGAGGAATGCTGGCAACAACGAGCACGGAGAGCACGACACCCGTCAGCAGACCCCAACCGACGAGACGCCGGGTGATGGCGTGCACACGGTCGACCTGCGTTGCCCCGAGGCTGTGCCCGATGAGTGCCTGCCCGGCAATCGCGAGCGCGTCGAGGGCCAGGGCGAGCAGACTGTAGACCGCAAACCACACGTGAGTTGCGGCGAGTTCGGTGGTGCCCAAGCCGGTGGCGGCGACCACGGTGATGATGAGGGCGATGCGCAAACTCAGAGTGCGTAGCAGCAGCCACCACCCCGAGCGGGCGACTGCTTCGATACCGGTGCGGCCGGGACGAAACGGGGCACCCGCAGCCCGCGCATGACGCGCACACACGACGACGAGCGCGGCGGCCATGCCCCACTGCGCAATCACCGTGCCGATGGCCGAGCCGGCAATACCCAGGCTGAGACCGTAGATCAGCACCGCATTGAGGGCGATGTTGGCGGTGAAACCGGCTAAGGCAACGATCAGCGGCGTGCGCGCATCCTGCAGCCCCCGCAGCATTCCGGTGGCGGCAAGAACCAGCAGCATGCCTGGGATGCCCCACCAGGCAATCGTCAGATACGTCAGGGCGGCGGCCTCGACTGCGGGAGTGGCCCCGAACAAGCCGACGATGAGAGGGCTGAGCGGCACCATGAGCACGAGCAGCAGCACTCCGACGCCGAGGGCCAGCCACAGCCCGTCAATTCCCGCGGCGTGGGCGCCACGCGCATCGCCTGCGCCGAGCCGTCGGGCAACGAGCGGCGTTGTCGCGTAGGCGAGAAAAATGAGCAGGCCGATGGCTGTTTGCAGCATGACGCTCGCTATGCCGAGGCCAGCGAGAGATTCAACCCCCAGGTGGCCGACCATTGCCGTGTCGGTGAGCACAAACAGCGGTTCGGCGATGAGGGCGCCGAGCGAGGGCACGGCGAGGCGCAGAATGTCGCGATCGAGCACGCGCATTGCCGTCGTGCGCGGCCAAAAAATCATGTTCCACGGTAGCGCGACAGTTATGCTCAGCCCCGTGACCGACATAAACCTGAGCGGCATTGACCGCGACGAACTTGACCCTGCGATTCGCCCCCAAGATGACCTGTACCGGCACGTTAACGGGCAGTGGGTTGAGCGTACGCCTATTCCCGGCGACAAGGCTCGCTACGGGTCTTTTATGGTTCTCGCAGAAGAGGCCGAAAAAGCAGTTCGCGTGATCATCGATGAGGCGCAGACGGCAGAGCCTGGCACTCTCGAGAAGAAGGTCGGCGACCTGTACGCCAGCTTCATGAACGATGAGCGCATCGAACAGCTCGGTGCGCAGCCCTTGCAACCCCTGCTGGCCGAGGTTGACGCGATCGATTCGGTGGCTGCTCTGCTGGCGACCCTTGGCCGCTTGGAGCGCCGCGGCGTGGGCGGAGTCCTGCGGCTTTTTGTCGACAACGACCCGGGCAACCCGGAACGCTATCTCGTGTTTGTTGAACAGGGAGGCTTGGGGTTGCCCGATGAGTCGTATTACCGCGACGATTCACACGCCGACACGCGCGTGGCCTACCGGGCGCACCTCGAGCGCATGCTGGCTCTGGCAGGGCTCGACGACGCCAGTGCCCGCGCTGACCGCGTTGTCGCGCTGGAGACCGCGCTGGCCTCGCACCACTGGGACAAAGTGCGCAATCGCGACGCGCAAGCCACCTACAACCTGACGGCGTGGCGAGAGTGGAGCGACAGCGCAGCGGGCATCGACCTGGCCGTCTGGCGAGACGGTTACGGCATTGACGCCGCGACACTGACCGAGGTTGTGGTGCGTCAGCCTGACTTTACGGCGGGCCTTGCCGCTGAGCTCACCGGCCGCGATCTGGGCGACTGGCGCGACTGGCTGCGCATGTCGATCATCCGCTCGATGGCGCCCTATCTTTCGGCCGCATTTGTCGACACGAACTTCGACTTCTATGGACGCACTCTCACCGGGGCGCCCGAATTGCGTGCGCGCTGGAAGCGGGGCGTGGGCTTGGTCGAACGCGCCATGGGCGAAGCGGTGGGCGCCGTGTACGTCGAGCGGCACTTCCAGCCGGAGGCAAAAGCTGCCATGGACGACCTGGTCGTCAACCTCGTCGAGGCGTATCGCCAGAGCATCGAAAAATTGGAGTGGATGACCCCCGAAACCCGCGCCCGCGCTTTAGAAAAGCTGTCGAAGTTCACCCCCAAAATCGGGTATCCCGATGCGTGGCGCGACTATTCGGCGCTGCCGATAACCGCAGATGACTTGCTGGCCAACGTGCAGGCGGCGGGTGAGTTCGAGTTTCAGCGCGAGCTGGGCAAGATCGGGTCGCCCATCAACCGCGATGAGTGGTTCATGACCCCGCAGACGGTCAATGCCTATTACAACCCCGGCTTCAACGAGATCGTTTTTCCGGCCGCTATTTTGCAGTTTCCGTTCTTCGATGCGGGGCGGGATGCTGCGGCCAACTACGGCGCCATTGGCGCGGTCATCGGCCACGAGATCGGGCACGGTTTTGACGACCAGGGCTCACGCTTTGACGGCGATGGGCGACTGCACGACTGGTGGACGGAGGCCGACCGCACCGCCTTTGAAAAGCGCACCGCGTCGCTGATCGAGCAGTACAACGCGCTCGAGCCCGCCGAGACACCGGGTCATCACGTCAATGGCGCGCTCACCATCGGCGAGAACATCGGAGACCTGGGTGGCCTCGGTATCGCCTACCGCGCCTATTTGCTGTCACTTGAGGGCACCGAGCCGCTGGTCATCGACGGGCTCACGGCAGGTCAACGATTCTTCCTCTCGTGGGCGCAGGCCTGGCAGATCGCGATTCGCCCTGAAGAGGCTCTGCGACTGCTCTCGGTTGACCCGCACTCGCCCAACGAGTTTCGCTGCAACCAGATTGTGCGCAACCTCGACGCGTTTTACGACGCGTTTTCTGTCACCGACAGCGACGCACTGTGGCTTGCTCCGGAAGATCGGGTCGCCATCTGGTGAGCCCGACCTGGGGCTTTGCCCCAGTCAAGAAGTAGGACCACGCCTCTATAGTTTGGTTTTTTTCTCAGTTTCGGTATGCTCAACTCAATCATGAATTCGGCTCAACCCGATGTTCGCCGGAGGTCATGACACAACACCCGCATTAATCACCCGAAATAACCACCCGCAACACCCGTAAACACCCGACAACACAGCGATCAACACGGCGCAGTACCGACTGCGAAACAGCGCTACCCGGCGTTTTGTGTTGGCCCCCGCATCGTGTTGGTACCCGACGTCGCGCTAAGGCGTCACCCCCCGAAGTAACAACCCGTTACACCGCCCGCTCACACGCCCGCGGTGTGCTCCAACCCCCCTAGGAGCTGATGCACCCATGTTGCGTAAACGTTTTTTTGCGCCCCCAACAGCCGCACTACTTGCCATAGCGCTCGGGCTCGGAGGTGCCGTCGTCTCCACGACCGCTGCCTCGGCCCAGCAGCCGGACACAATTTGCCCGAGCACTGAAGGCTGGGTCAAAACGGACGGCGTCGATTCGATGTCCGTCACTGCAGTTGCCCCGACAGGCAAGCTAATCGCGGAAGTCTGCTACAAGGCCAGTACTCAGCAGGAAAGGCTGTCGATCAACCCGGAGCTCGCCTCCGTGCTGATCACGTCGACACTCCTCAACCCCGGCAACCAAGTTGCTAATATCAGCCACTACTCACTTCGGCTGGTTGATGCCCCGGCCGTAGGGTCGACGCCGCAGCCTAAGCCAGCGGTGAGCGAGGTTGGTTTTTATATTTACAAGATGCTCGACCCAACCAAGAGCCCTTCATGGCCTAACTCCGGCCCGCAGACTTTCATCAAATCAAAGCCGGGCACAGAGTGGTTCCCTCTAGGGACTTTTCCTAGCGACCTGCCGGCCGCGGTCTGTGGCCCCGGTTGGGCCGTGCAGCAAGACAAGATTGCATTCAACGGAGTCTTCGCCTGGCCTCAGACGATCACGTACCCCACGAGCGCTCTCGGCGGTGTTCTCGTCGCGGCCAAGCACGAACCGCTTGAGCTGTACACAACGGTGCCAGCGTGTTCGCCGCCGGTTACCGTGCAGGAGTGCGTCACCGCCGTCTGGTCGATGCCAGCGTGGATCGGCGAACGCCTTCCGAGCTTTGACCCCTTTCAGACACTCGTCGCCTCCTACCCAGCAGAGTGCTTCACCCTGAACGTTCCCGTTCCTGACATCTGTGGAACGCAGTATCAGGTCGACAACTACGTCAACGATGACGTGACAACCGCCCTGTTGGCGGGCAAAAAGTTATTCGGACCCAATAAGCCGCAAGAGAGTTTCCCTTCTGGACACACTGGATGGAATGAGCCCAAGGCCGTCTGGAAACTCGTGAAGAACGCAGACTGTGCTCTGGCGACGGCTGCGGTTGCGGTTGATCCTGCATCGTGTTCCTCGCCGGCAACTCTTGCGGTGGGGCGTTTTGCGGTCTCTTCGGGTGTGACGTGGTTGGTGTCGCCTTCTGAGGCCGAGCCGCGCTCCTACGTGGTGACGTTCACTGCCCCTGCTGGTTCGTTGTTTGCGAATGGAACCACGGAGTTGGTGGTGAACGGGCCGCTTGATGCAGTGCTCGGCGACGAAGACTGCGTGTTCCCGTCGACGGATGCGTTCCTTGCGTTCAACCCGGCCACCTGCTTGGTCGGTGAAACTTTGAACGCTTCGGGCTTCGAGTTCGATGCAGACCTGGCACGGTTGGCGGGCACTCCTGTGGTCAACGGTGACGGATCGTTCACGGTGGTGTTCACCGCGATCGGTGCTCGGACGACGTTTGATCAGAGCGAAGACGTCATCATGCCGGGCCGGACAGTGAGTGACGACGGTAAGACACTCACCTTCACCGGGATGCTCGCTGCTGCTGATAAGTCTCGGTGTGCTCTGGCGACGGCTGCGGTTGCGGTGGATCCTGCATCGTGTTCCTCACCGGCACCTCTTGCAGAGGATCGTTTTGCGGTCTCTTCGGATGTGACGTGGTCGGTGATGCGTTCTGGTGTCGATTTCCGCTCGTACGTGGTGACGTTCACTGCTCCGGTCGGTTCGTTGTTTGCGAACGGAACTTCAACGCTGGTGGTGAGGGGGCTGCTTGATGCAGCGCTCGGCGGTGAAGACTGCGACCTCCCGACCCAGCCGTTGACGGATGCGTTCCTCGCGTTCAACCCGGCTACTTGCTTGGTCGGTCAAACTTTGAACAGTTCGGGGTTCGTTTTCGACGCGGAGCTGGCACAACTGGCGGGCACTCCCGTTGTCAACGATGACGGATCGTTCACGGTGGTGTTCACTGCCATCGGTGCTCGGACGACGTTTGATCAGAGTCCAGATGCGGTTATGGAAGGCCGGGTGGTGAGCGACAGCGGTAAGACACTCACCTTCACCGGGATGCTTGCCAGCCCCAGCGCCGACGAGTGCCAGTTGCCATCCCTGGCGAACTGGCCGGCCAGCGCTGTCGCTACGCCTCAAATCTGCACACCATCCGGCCCGAGGAGTGGTGCGATCACTGTGCAGCTCTCCACTGGCCCTGCGGGCAACGAGAATCCGGTGCGCTACTACCTGGCTTTCGGTACAGCAGAGCAGCGGGAACTCACCAGTGCCAGCACCGCCGTACCCACGGGGGCGTACACGGTGACGGCGGAGACATCCGACAGTGCCGACAGCGTCAACAACGCGGGCAACACGGCCACGTTCTCGGTGGTTGTCGGAGCACCTGCGGGTGGCACGTGTAACTTGCCGACCTTGGCATTCACCGGAGTTAGTGAACTGACGGGGGTCGCCGGCCTGATCGCGCTACTGCTCACGTTGACCGGTGTGGCGCTGCTTGCCGCACATCGACGTGCACGGGTGTAGTCCAGCGCCATCAGTGCACGGTCGAGTGGGGCCACTGACCCGATAGCGGTGAGCCCCTCTCGATCTACTTATGAACACCGAACCGGGTGTCGCTGCACAGGTGACACCCGGTTCGTGGTGTCACCCTGGCGGCATGATCACCACGGGCCTCGCGCGACAACTTCGAGATGCCGGCCTGCGCTGGAAGCCCGCGTCAGGCGACCGCTTTCAGATCGACGGTCACGAGTTCGATTCCGACGTTTTCACCGTCAGCGATCTCACGATCGAAGCTCACGAATACTCGACGGGAACCGTGCTCGGATTCAACGGCACAACCGAGTGGGCGCTCGATTCAGTCGAGGTCGACGACACCCTCTGGTTGCCCCGCGAAGACCAGTTGCGCGACCTCTTGCGCTCAGCTTTTCAGAACCTGGAGCGAACGACTGATGGTTATCGGGTCACGATTGACATCGACGGCGGCCCCCTCGTTTTTGAGGGCCTTTCGGCGCCCGAAGCCTACGGCTTGGCTCTGCTGGCTGCGCTTGATCGGGTTTCAGCCTGAGGGGCAGCACCCGAGTCGGCCACGGCTACGGCCTCGGTCTCGGCTCCGGCGCCAGCATCGGCTGTGGCCACGGCGCCGACGTTCACCTCAAGGCCGTAGAGGGTGCGCACGGCGGCAAGGACCTGGTCGCCGCGGCCCGCGGCGGCATGCCGACGCGCCAGGGTCGATGGAGTGTGCAGCAGCACGCTGGTGAGGTGGCGCAGAGCCTCTTCGACGCGGCCGTCGTCGCCACGAGCCCGCGCCCGATCAACCTCGGCCTGCACGACACCGAGCACGTGCTCACGCAGAGCGACCACAGCGGGCCCGACTGACGCGGCAGTCACGTAGGAGTGAGCGGCCGTATCGACTACGGCCCGAGCATCCTCTTCGGCAGACCACTGCACCAGTGGAGCGTGCACGCGGATCGTCTCGAGATCAATCAACGCAATGCCGTCAAGTGCGCCCACGGCGGGGTCGACGTTGCGCGGTAGTCCTAAGTCAACGATGAGCGCCCGCGTGCCCTTGGGCACGTCGTCGACGCCGACGCTGAGCCGGGTTGTGCAGGTAATGACGACGTCGGCGCGGTCGAGTGCCGCTGCAAGGTCATTCGTGGGGGTGACCCCTTGACGTTGCGCGAACAGCTGCGCGCGGCCAGTGGGTGAATACACGGTGATGCGCTGTGCGCCGCGCTCTCGCAGCGAGGCGACCGTGGTGACGGCGTAGCGACCGGTGCCGATCAGAAGCACCTCGGTTGAGCTCCAGTCGGCCAATCGGCTTTCGACCAGGTCGAGGGCAAGTCGGGCCAGTGAGCGGCCCATGCGGCTTGCGTCGCCCTGAGCACGGGCAGCACGCGCCGTGCGCATTGCCTCTTGGATGACGTGGTCAAGCCGCCCCGAACTGGTGCCCGACTGCCGGGCGTGAGTGGCCGCCCGCTTTATCTGCCCAGCAATTTCTTCTTCGCCGATGGCGACTGAGTCGAGCCCCGCGCACACGGAGAACAGGTGGTGCACTGCTGCGGCATCATCCAGAACATCGGCGGTCGTGCTTAGCTCGACCGAGATGTCACCTGCGACACTCAAAAGCGCCCGTTCAAAGCTTTGGCGGGCAAGGGCATGAGCCGTGATCGCGGGCGCGTCGATGTCGAGGTACAACTCGACTCGGTTGCAGGTTGCCACGGCAATCGCACCGCGTACTTGAGGGTTGTCAGCCGCCACCATGTCGGCCAGACGCCCGGAGTCGACAACAAGCCGTTCGAGGGTTTCGAACGGCGTGTTCCGGTGGTTCGCGGTCACACACATCAGCACGAGAGACAACAGTAGGCGGTGCGGCGGCGCGAATCTGGAGAAATGCCCCCGGGCTCTCCATGAGTCAACTATTTCTCGCGTTCTTCAGAAGGGCTTTCTCAGCGGACCCGCTCTATCCTGAGGGGGTGGCACTGTCTTCTGCGCATCCGATCATTGACGGCCGAACGACGCAATCTGCACTCGTGAAATCTCTGCGAGGTGAGCGTCTGGAGCGGCCGCCGGTCTGGTTTATGCGGCAAGCGGGGCGCTCATTGCCCGAGTATCGCGCGTTGCGGGCCGGCGGAGACATGCTGCAAGCCTGCCTGACACCTGAACTGGCGAGCGAAATCACTCTGCAGCCCGTTCGCCGCCACGGTGTTGATGCCGGCATCTTCTTCAGCGACATTGTGGTTCCGGTGCTGTTGGCGGGGCTCCCCATTCGTATCGAGCCCGGCCGGGGGCCCGTGATCGATGAGCCGATTAGAACCGCATCAGATGTGCTGCGGTTGCGGCCGCTCGACCCCGCGGCACTTGACCCGATTCGCGCCGCAGTCGCCATGACCGTAGCCGAGCTCGGCACCACGCCGCTTATTGGCTTCGGCGGCGCGCCCTTCACGGTCGCTGCATACCTCGTCGAGGGTGGCCCGTCGAAAGACCAGCAGCGCGCGCGGGCAATGATGCACACCGACCCGAGATCGTGGGCCACGCTGCTCAACTGGTGTGCTGATGTGACGGGGCAGTTTTTGCGTGCCCAGATCGAGGCGGGCGCTTCG
>Ga0222708_1000278_pt1 | contig 14084 bp, 15 predicted proteins | sample AntAcemetage1576_FD_179806 | JGI IMG/M metagenome (GOLD analysis project Ga0222708, IMG submission 179806) | Saline water microbial communities from Ace Lake, Antarctica - #1576 | ecosystem: Environmental > Aquatic > Non-marine Saline and Alkaline > Saline | place: Antarctica: Ace Lake... | reverse complement strand
GGTTACACTTCTCGAGTCGGGCCGCAGTAACCCCGGGCTCCAATATTTGCCGCTGTGAGCGGCCACTCGCCGAGAGGCGTTCTGCGGTCCGGCTTTATCAACTGATGGGTGCTATCGCGCTGACCAGAGCCTCAACCCGGGCGCGGATGTCGTCGCGAATGACCCGAACCGACTCGATGCCCTGGCCGGCCGGGTCGTCGAGCGCCCAGTCCTCGTACCTCTTGCCGGGGTAGATCGGGCAGACGTCGCCGCATCCCATGGTGATGACGACGTCGGAGTCGACCACCGACTGCACGGTCAAAATCTTGGGCACGTTGTTGGCGATGTCAATGCCCTCCTCTGCCATTGCCGCGATCGCGATCGGGTTGATCTGGTCTTTCGGCTCTGACCCGGCTGACAGCACGGTGACGCGCTCGCCAGCGAAGTGCTGCAGGTATCCGGCAGCCATCTGCGAGCGGCCGGCGTTGTGTACGCACACGAACAGAACGATGGGCGCAGGCGCGGGTGAGTGGTTTTTCTTCATACCCTAAGTATAGACAGACATCTATATAATTGGTCTGTGTGGATGCTCTGCCCGGGCTGACCCTGAGGCTCAGCCGAACAACTCGTCGAGTAGGCCGCGCACTCGCATGTCAATGTCGTCTCGAATCTCGCGAACCCTGTCCAGGGGCTGCCCGGAGGGGTCGCTCACCGGCCAGTCGAGATATCGGCGCCCCGGGTAGACGGGGCACGCATCACCGCAGCCCATCGTGACGATGACATCGGCCGCGCGAACGACGTCGTCCGTGAGGGGTTTCGGAAACTCGCCGCCGAGCGGCACGCCGATTTCGTCGAGCGCAGTCACCACGACAGGACGAATCGCGTCGATGGGCGCAGATCCGGCCGTGCGGACGCGGACTCGATCCCCGCCGAGGTGGCGCATGATGGCGGCGGCCAGTTGGGATCGTCCAGCGTTTTGCACGCACACGTAGAGCACTTCGATGGGCGTTCCAGGGGCTCGCTTTGAACCGTGGAGTGCAACCACGCGGTGGGCGCTGAGTCGCTCGGCAGCGAACTGCGCCGTTGCGGAGGACAGCGCGCGTTCCCTGTCACCGTCTCGCGCCCGCAACAGGTCGTAGCTGTCGAAAACGACATCCTGCACGGTTTCACGGGAGAAGATTCCGGCGAAGCGTGTTCCCAGATCGTCGATGATGCGGCCGAGGACCGCACCGCTGAGGCCGGCATCGGCTGGCAGGGGTTGCCACTCTTCCAGCCGCGCGGCGATCACCTCGGTCAGCGAATACCAGACCTCGCGGCCGCGCGGAGTTCGCTCTACGACCCCCGCCTCGCGCAGTACTCGCAGGTGGTGCGACACAGTGGGTTGCTTCAACTGCAGAGCTTGAGTGAGTCGGCCGACGGTCAGGGCACGGTCGGGCGCATCCAGCAGCAGCCGTGTGATGGTCGTCCGCGTTGGATCGCCAAGTGCGCCAAGCCCGCTAAGCCCGCTAAGCCCGCCAATTTCACCGCGACCGCCGACCGCGCCGAGGCCGCCGAGTCCTGCGAGTCCGGCGTCCACTGCTCTCGGCGTTCGCATAGACCTGAGTCTATGCGATGCCGTACAGTGACCGCGTGACTGTTGAGCTGCCCGCCGCACCCCCTTCGCTTCCGATTCGGATGCTCGCTGAAGCACTCGGCAGCGCGGGCCTCATCACCGCCGTTGTGGGTTCGGGAATCATGGCCACTCGTCTCACCGACGACGTCGGGGTTCAACTGCTGATCAACGCGGTCGCCACGGCCGCGGCACTGGTCGTACTGATTGTCGTGCTCGGGCCCGTCAGCGGTGCGCAGCTCAACCCCGCGGTGACGCTGGGGCTCGCGGCACAACGACTCGTGCCGCTGCGAGAGATTGTGCCTATCGTGGTTGCCCAGGTAGTGGGGTTTATTGCCGGCGCGGTGCTGGCCAACCTCATGTTTGGGGGTGCGGCCATTTCGATCAGCACCACGGCGCGCACCAGCCCCGGCCTGTTGCTCGGTGAGGTTGTGGCGGCCGCGGGGCTCGTGGCAGTCGTCGTGACCCTGGTTTTGCGGGGCCAACAGGGCTGGGTGCCGGCGGCAGTTGGCCTCTACATCGGCAGCGCGTATTTCTTCACGAGTTCGACTAGTTTCGCGAACCCCGGCATCACGATTGGTCGTATGTTCAGCGATAGTTTCGCCGGCATTGCGCCTGCGAGCGCACCTGGTTTTATTGCCGCCCAGCTTGTGGGCACGGCGCTGGGCATTGCCGTCGTGCGGTGGGTGCTGGTGCCTCGCAGTATGCACGCGCGTTAACGCGCCGGTCACGCGGGGGTGGCAGACTTCACCCATGAATGAGGAAGCCGCTACTGACACCGGGTACCAGGTCGATGGCGGCGTGGCCGGCGACTTTCCTGATGACTATGACGAGTCGACGAGCGTTGACGATGGCACGTTACCGGCCGATCGTTACCTCGACCGCGAGCTGAGCTGGCTGCACTTCAATCAGCGTGTGCTGGAGTTGGCTGAAGACGACAGTGTTCCGCTGCTCGAACGCGTGAACTATCTCGCCATTTTTGCCACGAACCTCGACGAGTTTTTCATGGTGCGAGTGGCTGGCTTGAAGCGGCGCATCGTGACCGGGCTGGCGGTGCCCACTAACACGGGTCGGGCACCAGCTGACGTACTGGCCGACATTAACGCGGTCGCCCTTGAGTTGCAGTTGCGTCACGCGCGAGTGCTGCACGATCATGTCAAGCCGGCGCTGGACGCCGCGGGAATTTCAATCGAGTCGTGGTCTGACTTGGATGAGGCTGACCGTACTCGCGTTGACGACATTTTTTCGAAGCAGATTTTTCCGGTGTTGATGCCGCTTGCGGTCGATCCAGCGCATCCTTTTCCGTACATTTCTGGCCTGTCGTTGAACCTGTCGGTGCGTGTGCGCAACCCGAAGAGCGGCCGGGTCGAGTTTGCTCGCGTGAAAGTGCCGCAGGTGCTGTCGCGGTTTGTCCAGTTGCCCAATGACGGTTCGGGGGGCGTGCGTTTTCTGACCCTCGAAGACCTCATCAGTAATCATCTCGACCAGCTTTTTCCGGGCATGCAGATTCTCGAGCATCACGAGTTTCGTGTCACCAGAAATGAAGACGTCGAGATTGATGAAGACGAGACTGAGAACCTCATTCAGGCCCTGGAGCGCGAGTTGCTGCGTCGTCGTTTCGGTCCGCCGATTCGGCTTGAGATCACTGACGATATGGATGCGGTGACGCTCGGTCTGCTGGTGCGCGAGCTGGGTATTACCGAGCAAGAGGTGTATCGCCTGCCGGCGCCTCTCGATTTGGGTGGCCTGTTTGAGATTTCGAAGCTGAATAGGCCGCATCTGAAGTTTTCGAAACACGTGCCGGTGACGCCGGTTCAGCTGCAGCCCGCTGAGCCCAACGCCGGCTCCGATGTGTTTGCCTCCATTGCCCGCGGCGATATTTTGGTGCACCACCCGTACGAGTCTTTCGCCACGAGCGTGCAGGCGTTTTTAGAGCAGGCGGCGCGTGACCCGAACGTGCTCGCCATCAAGCAGACGCTTTATCGCACGAGCGGTGACAGCCCCGTTATCGAGGCTTTGATCGACGCGGCAGAGGCCGGCAAAGCAGTGTTGGCTCTCGTGGAGATTAAGGCCCGATTCGACGAACAGAACAACATCGACTGGGCGCGAAAGCTGGAAAAAGCTGGGGTGCACGTGGTCTACGGCCTGGTGGGTTTGAAGACGCACTGCAAGCTTGCTCTCGTCGTGCGGCAGGAAAAAGATGGCACCCTCAAGTATTTTTCTCACATCGGCACGGGCAATTACAACCCGAAGACGAGCCGCATCTACGAAGACTTTGGGCTTTTCACCGCCGACGACCAGGTCGGCAAAGATCTCACGCGTCTGTTCAACGAACTGTCGGGCTACGCCATCGAGAAGAAGTTCAAGCGCCTTCTCGTTGCCCCACGTTACCTGCGCCGCGGGTTATTGAAATTGATTCACACTGAGGCCGAAAACGCGCGTGCGGGGCGGCCCTCGGGTATCCGCATCAAGGTCAACTCTTTGGTTGATGAGGAGATCATCGACGCGCTCTATCAGGCCGGTTCGGCGGGAGTCGCCATTGACATCGTTGTGCGCGGCATTTGTGCCTTGGTGCCCGGTCGGCCGGGCTTAAGCGAAAACATTCGGGTGCGCAGTGTGCTGGGGCGCTACCTCGAGCACTCGCGAATTTTTGCGTTCCACAATGCCGGCGATGCGCAGGTGTACATCGGCAGCGCTGACATGATGCACCGCAATCTCGACCGACGTATCGAAGCGTTGATTCGACTGGTCGAGCCCGGGCATCTGGCGCAGATCGACGCTCTCTTCGACACAACGATGAGTGATGTGACCTCGTCGTGGCATCTGCAATCCAACGGCGAGTGGCAGCGCGTGCACCGCGATGAGGGCGGGCGCCCCCTTGCCAACCTGCAAAATGTTGTCATGACTGCGATCGCATCTCGGCGGCGCGGTGCGGCTGTGCGATCATGACCGCGGCAGCGGCATCGGCATCCACCGGCACCGGCACCGGCACCGGCTCTTCACACTCAGACGCCATCGAGGCTGCGGGGGCCGTCGTTTGGAAGATGGTCGACGGCAAGGCCCGCATTTTGCTGGTGCATCGCACCCAGCACAAAGACGTGTCACTGCCCAAGGGCAAGGTCGATCCGGGTGAGACGCTGCCGCAGACGGCTGTGCGCGAGATCGCCGAAGAGACCGGGTTTGACGTGACGCTCGGCGCTCCACTGGGAACGGTCGAATACCGACTACCGAATGGCCGCGACAAGGTGGTGCACTACTGGTCGGCCGAAGTGGATGCGGGCCAAGCCGAACGGCACAACTATGAGGCGAACGGCGAGATTCGCGCGCTGGAGTGGGTGCCAGTGACAAAAGCAGCCAAGCACTTGACGTACGCGCACGACGCCGATGTCGTCGAGCGCTTCGCCACCCAGGTGGATGCGGGGCTCGCGCGCACCTTCGCTCTGGTTGTACTGCGCCACGGTAAAGCCATGCCGCATGAGCAGTGGGACGGCCCCGACCACACTCGGCCGCTTTTGCACCGCGGTTTGGAGCAGTCCCGTTCGGTGGCCGGAGGGGTAGCTGCTTTCGGGCCGCAGTCGCTCGTCTCTAGCCCGGCAGCCCGCTGTGTTGCCACCATCGCACCGGTCGCCGAGCTTCTCGGGCTTGAGGTGAAGCAGTCGAACGGCATCAGTCAAGACGCGTATGCGGGTGATGGCGCGCGGGTGCGGCGGCGGGTCGAGAAGCGTCTTGCGAGGCGCGAGACCACGGTGTTGTGCAGTCACGGCCCGGTTATTCCCCAGATCATTGGCGCCGCTGCCGAGTTGAGCGGCTTTGTTATCTCGCCACAGTTGCGCCGAAGCGCCGCTCTGTCGACCGGCGAATTCACCGTGCTGCACTTCTCCCGCGAGGCCGAGCATCCTCGCCTGATCGCCATCGAAACTCACGCGCCCGCACTCGCCGAATAGGCGGGTTCGCGGCTCGTTTACCTGCCGTTCACTCGCTGTGTGCATCGTGTCCACCGGCAATGTTTAACGTGAGGGCGCACGGCATCCTGCGTCGTGCATGCACCCCTGAAAACAACCCCCACGAAGGGAACACAGTGAAAATCACTCGTGCTGGCAGTCTTGCTGCCCTCACACTGGCCGGAGCACTCGTTCTGAGCGCGTGCGCGACCAACGAAGCCGATGCACCCCCCGCTGACGACACCGCCGCCGCTTTGGCGGGAAGCCTCGTCGGGGCCGGCTCGTCTGCCGTCGGCGCCGCCCAAGCAGTCTGGATCGCCGAATTCCAGATGGCTAACCCCGACGTCACGGTCACCTACGACCCGACCGGGTCTGGCGCCGGCCGCGAGACGTTCCTCGGCGGTGGCAGTGCCTTCGCCGGCACCGACCGTGCCTTCAAGGATGACGAGCTCGCCGCTGGCGGCTTCGCCTCGTGTGCAGAAGGCTCCGGCATCGTGCAGCTCCCGCTGTACGTCTCGCCGATCGCCGTCATCTTCCAGCTTGAGGGCATCGACTCGCTCAACATGAGCCCCGATGTCATTGCGAGCGTCTTCGCTCAGTCGATCACGAACTGGAACGACCCGGCGATCGCCGCGTTGAACGAGGGCGTAGAGCTACCCGACTTGGCAATCACCGCCGTGCACCGTTCAGACGACTCGGGCACCACTGAGAACTTCACCGACTATCTCTTCCAGGCCGCACCGTCGATCTGGACTGCGGAGCCGGACGGCGTGTGGCCGTTCGAATCAGGCGAGGCTGCTCAGGGAACCTCGGGAGTCGTTGACGCTGTCACCAACGGCACCGGCACCATCGGGTACGCCGACGCCTCGCGCGCCGGAGACCTCGGTACCATCTCGGTTCAGATCGGTGACGAGTTCGTGCCGTTCTCTCCCGAGGCTGCGGCAGCCATTGTCGATGCCTCGCCGTTCATCGAGGGTCGCCCCGACTTCGACCTGAGCATCGAGCTTGATCGCACGCCTGACAGTGCCGCCTACCCGGTGGTCCTGGTCGCGTACCTGGTGGCTTGCGAGACCTACCTCGACTCGGCGCAGGCCGAGCTCGTGAAGGCGTACTTCACCTACATGGCCAGTGATGAAGGCCAGGCGGCGGCTGCCGCTGGGGCCGGTTCTGCTCCGATCTCGGCGTCGCTCTTTGAGCGCGTCACCGCAGCAATCAACGTCATCAGCTAGTCAGCAGTACCCAACGTGATGCCGCGGGGTGCGGGAGTATTTGCTCCCGCACCCCGCGGCCGTCACACTGGGAGTCGGGCAATCTGTTTCGGCAGAGAGCGCGGCACGCCACGCCCTGACGTACCCCGATCTGCGGAGGAACCGAGTCGATGACCGCGACAGACCCGAACGCGCGAATCGTCGTGACCCTGAAGGCGAAGCAACGACTCGGCGATGTGATCTTCTCTCGCGCGTCGCGCGTCTCGGGCATCATCATCCTCGTCATTCTGGCCGCGGTCGCCGTCTTCCTCACTGCACAGAGCATTCCCGCTTTCTTCGCAGACCCGGCCGACCTGATCGGATCACCCGAGAGCCTTTTCGAGTACGTGTGGCCTCTCGTGTTCGGAACTCTGTGGTCAGCCACCCTCGCCCTCTTGCTGGCACTGCCTCTCGCTGTCGGCATCGCGCTCTTTATCTCGCACTACGCTCCACGACGCCTCGCTCAGATTCTCGGCTACGTTGTCGACCTTCTTGCCGCAGTACCCTCGGTCGTATTCGGACTCTGGGGTATCGGGGTGTTGGCGCCCGCAGTACTGCCGGCTTTTCGGTGGCTGACCGATAATCTCGGGTGGATTCCACTTTTCGCCGGGCCGGTGTCAGGGACAGGGCGCACCATTCTCACCGCCGGCATCGTGCTCGGGGTAATGATCTTGCCGGTCATGACCGCGATCTGCCGCGAGATCTTCATACAAACTCCGGTACTTCACGAAGAAGCCGCTCTTGCTCTCGGGGCTACCCGGTGGGAGATGATCACAATGGCGGTGCTGCCGTTCGGCCGCCCCGGCATTATCTCGGGTGCCATGCTCGGCCTGGGCCGTGCTCTCGGCGAGACCATGGCGGTCGCGATGGTTCTGTCGGCCACGGGAATCGTCACGCTCAACCTCGTGAGCTCAAGCAACCCGTCAACCATTGCAGCAAACATCGCCCTGAGCTTTCCTGAGGCCTACGGGGTCAACGTGAACCTCTTGATCGCCACCGGGCTCATCCTGTTCATCATCACGCTGATTGTGAACTCGATTGCTCGGTACATCGTCAATCGCCGCAAAGACTTTTCTGGAGCCAACTGACATGGCGACGACCACCGCACCGGCTGCGCTCACCAACACTCTGACGCAGGGCCAACTGCACTCTCGAACGCCGTGGGTCGTGCTCGGCCTCTCGCTCACTGCCGCCGCCGGAATTGTGTCGCTGATGTCGAGCGGTGCGGGCGCGGGGTTCTCGCTCGTGGCCGTTATTGCACTGGGCGTTCTTTTTTACCTCGTCATGATTGTGGTGATCAGCCGCCAGGTCGAAGGCAGACGTAAAGCGACCGACAGATTCGTCACAGCGATCGTGACCGGCGCTTTTCTGATCGCGATGGCGCCCCTGGTATCGCTACTGTTTACCGTCGTCGTCAACGGGTCGGCCCGGTTTGATCCCCTGTTTTTTTCCAGCTCGATGCGCAATGTCGTTGGTGAGGGCGGTGGCGCATCGCATGCCATCGTCGGCACGCTGCTGATGACGGGTACAGCCGCTATCGTCTCCATTCCGATCGGGTTATTCACCGCGATTTACCTCGTCGAGTATGGGCAAGGCCGCCTGGCCCGGGCAATCACGTTCTTCGTCGATGTGATGACCGGCATTCCCTCGATCGTCGCTGGCCTCTTCGCGTTCGCGGTTTTCGCGCTCATCTTCGGACCGGGAGTGCGTTTAGGCATTGCCGGAGCAGTCGCACTATCAGTACTCATGATTCCCGTGGTGGTGCGCTCGTGCGAAGAAATGCTGCGCGTAGTGCCCAACGAGCTGCGTGAAGCATCGTTCGCCCTCGGCGTGCCCAAATGGCTGACCATTCTCAACGTCGTCCTGCCCACATCAGCTGCAGGAATCGCCACCGGCATCATGCTGTCGATTGCGCGCGTTATCGGCGAGACAGCTCCACTTCTGATCGTCGCTGGATTCACCGCGAGCATGAACTACAACCTGTTGGCCGACCGCATGCAGTCGCTGCCCGTGTTTGTCTTCACCTCATACGCCAATCAGGGTGTCGACACGCAGGCGTTCCTCGATCGCGCGTGGGCGGGAGCCCTCACCCTCATTCTGATCGTCATGGTGCTGAACCTCGCGGCGCGCCTTATTGCTCGTATCTTCGCCCCCAAACTCGGCCGCTGAGCCGGGCTCTCATCGAAGGAATCGAATCTCTGTGTCAAAGCGCATCGAAGTCAACGACCTCAACGTCTACTACGGCAAATTCAAGGCTGTCGAAGACGTCAGCATCGTCATCGAACCCCGCAGCGTGACTGCCTTCATCGGCCCCTCAGGGTGTGGCAAGTCAACCTTCATTCGCACCCTCAACCGCATGCACGAGGTGATCCCCGGCGCCTACGTCGAGGGTGAAGTGCTCATCGATGGCGACGACCTGTACGGCCCCGGCGTTGACCCCGTGCTTGTGCGCCGCCAAGTTGGCATGGTGTTTCAACGCCCCAACCCCTTTCCGACCATGTCAATTCGCGACAACGTGCTCGCCGGCGTCAAACTCAACAACCGGCGCATGAGCAAAAGCGACGCTGACGAACTGGTGGAGAAGTCGTTGCGGGGCGCCAACCTGTGGAACGAAGTGAAAGACCGCCTCGAGCGGCCCGGATCGAGCATCTCGGGTGGTCAGCAGCAGCGTCTTTGCATCGCGCGCGCGATCGCTGTCGAACCCCAGGTCATTCTTATGGACGAGCCTTGCTCAGCCCTAGACCCCATTTCGACCCTCGCCATCGAAGACCTCATTGAAGAGCTCAAGAAGGATTACACGATCGTCATCGTGACCCACAACATGCAGCAGGCAAGCCGGGTCAGTGACCGCACGGCATTCTTCAACATTGCGGGCACCGGCAAGCCCGGCAAGCTCATCGAGTACGACGACACCACGGTGATCTTCTCGAACCCGAGCGTCAAAGACACCGAAGACTACATTTCGGGCAAGTTCGGATAGCTAGGCGTCGATGCGGCGAGCAACCTGGTCAGCGTCATCGTCGTGCACGGTGAAACGGTAACCGACGTTGCGCACGGTGCCAATCAACGACTCCATGTCGCCCAGCTTTGCCCGCAAGCGTCGCACGTGCACGTCGACCGTGCGAGTACCGCCGAAATAGTCGTAGCCCCACACTTCACTCAGCAGCTGCTCGCGGGTGAAAACCCGGCTTGGGTGAGTGGCCAGAAACCGCAGCAGTTCGAACTCTTTGAACGTGAGGTCAAGGGTGCGGCCGTGTACCTTCGCCGAATAGCTGGCTTCATCGATGACAACACCGGATGCCCGAATGAGACTCGACCCGTCGTCTCGAGCGTGGCGGCCCATGGCGAGGCGCAGGCGGGCATCCACTTCAGCAGGCCCCGCCGTGTCGAGCAGTACGTCATCGACGCCCCACTCGGCGTTGACGGCCGTCAAACCACCCTCGGTGAGCACAACGATGATGGGCGAACCCGCGCCGGTCGTCGCCAAGATCTTGCACAGTGACTTGGCGCTTGCCAGGTCAATGCGGCCGTCGACAAGAATCACGTCGGCAGCAGGTGCCGTAATCAAAGCCACCGGTTCGGCGGGAATATGGCTCACCCGGTGACTGAGAAGGTCGAGGGCCGGAAGAACTTCGCCGTGGACCCGAGAGGTCAAGATCAACAGCTGCGCCACAAGACCTCCTCGGTGTCACCCTCAGTGTACAAGCGCCCTACCATGGGGGCATGACGAGAACGGTAGCAACCGCGTTGCCCGTCTGGGTCACCGTCATTGCCGCCATCATCGTCGTGGGGCTTGTGATGCCCAGCTCGACGTGGTGGGAATTCTTGCCAGTGATCGCGGGCGGCGCGATGGTGTTGATGTTTGTTATCCAAGTGGGCCTGCAGTCAAAAGACGGTCTCGTGAACCGCATGCTGGTCACGGCCACCGGGGTCACCGCGTTGCTCATCGCGGCATCGGTTGCGACCCTGCTGGTGCTGGCGCAGTAAAAAACTGTGTGGCGGGTCGGTCGCTACATGTGGCCACCGCCTCCGGTTCGCGCTTATGGTTACCGTCTGCGGTTACCGCCTCTCAGCCCGCCGTCGTAGACTTGGCCCATGCTTCTCGCTCTTGAGATCTTCTTCCTCGGACTGCTCGGTTTGGCGACCATATCGATCGGGTTTGTGTCGATCGTGGTACTCGTCAACCTGTACCGCGGCCAGCGCTGATCGCGCCCACAGCCGTGTTTAACCTCGACACGAGTCTGCCCGCCGAACTTGCACCCCTCGCCTGGCTGGTCGGCGTCTGGGATGGCACCGGAGTGGTGCACTACCAAGACGCGGGCCGCTCGCGTGAACACGAGTTTGGGCAGAGAGTCAGCTTCAGCCACGACGGCCTCAACTATCTCAACTACTCGTCCCACACCTGGCTCCTCGACGACGCCAACACGCCGCTCAGCGCCGAAGCCGGATACTGGCGCTTGCACCGACCCTCAGAATCCGGCGATTCTGGCCCCGGCATGCTGCCCGGCGAAGGCCCCCGCCCGTTCGCGACCGCCGAGCAGGTGGAAAAACTGCGAACCCCTAACGGCGATTTTGAAGTCGAAGTGTCACTCATTCATCCGGGCGGAGTCAGCGAGCTGTACCTCGGGCGCGTCGGTAACGCTCGTCTCGACCTGCAAACTGACACGGTCATGCGATCCTCCAGCGCCAAAGAGTATTCGGCGGCGACGCGCCTCTACGGCCTCGTTGAAGGTCGCCTGCTGTGGGCGTGGGATATCGCCGCCCTCGGAAACGACCTGCGCACACACGCCTCCGGAACGCTGAACCGCGATGAGTAGCGTGCTGAACAGCCCTCTGCTGGGCCTGCCCGGCGCCGTGGCGGGTGGCGGCGGTTATGGCGGCTCGAGCTCCAGCTCCAGCTCCAGCTCCGGTTCCGGCTCGGTGCACACTGCCGACCACTACGGAAACCCCGTCACCGAGCAGCGGATGCTCGCCGCAGGCCGCGCCATCGTCGACCTCAGCGACCGCGGAGTCATCACCGTCACAGGCCCAGACCGACTCACCTGGCTCGACTCACTCACCTCGCAAGAACTGGCGTCGCTCACACCCGGCGCGTGCGCAGAGACGCTACTGCTTGACCCCAACGGGCGGCTTGAGCACAGCATCCGCATCATTGATGACGGTGTCACCGCCTGGTTGCTCATCGAAGCCTCGCAGACTGCGGCGCTCGCCGCCTGGCTTGACCGCATGCGCTTCATGATGCGCGTCGACGTCGCTGACGTCTCAGCGCAGTGGGCAACACTCGCACAGACCCTGCCGCCGGCGGCAGAGCTGCTTGTCGCCCCGGCATCACCGAATGGTGAGCCTCTACTGTGGCGTGACCCGTGGGTGGCCGTGCAGGTCGGAGGGTGGCAATACTCTGACGAAACCCAGCACCCGGGGGCAGAGCTGCCGGCGGTAGAGCTACTGATCGAGCGTTCGCGGCTGGTCGAGGTTGCCGCCGCAGTGCGCGCCGGATCGATCGGCGTCGCCGGAAACCTCGCAAGTGAAGCGCTCCGCATCGCCGCGTGGCGCCCCCGGTTCGGCACTGAGGTTGACGACCGCACCATTCCCCACGAACTCGACTGGCTGCGCTCAGCCGTGCACCTGGCCAAAGGCTGCTATCGCGGGCAAGAAACCGTCGCAAAAGTGCACAACCTCGGCCACCCGCCGCGGCGACTCGTCATGCTGCACCTCGACGGCTCAGACGCTGTGCTTCCGGGCCCGGCAAGCATTGTGCGCCACGGCGACACCGTCGTCGGAACAGTGACCTCCAGCGCCCGACACCACGAGCTAGGCCCCATCGCCCTCGCCATCGTCAAACGATCACTCGACCCGACCGCCGCCCTGATTGTCGTCGCAGGCGGTAGTGATGGCGCGGACCAAGCTGGTGACGATGACGGCGCTGGTGGCGAGGACGGCACGGGCGGCGCGGAGGGCACTGGCGGCACGGAGGCTACCGGCGGCACGGAGGCCACCGGCGGCACGGAGGCTACCGGTGACGCAGCTGCCGCTCACAGCACCGGCAGCCAGACACTCGAGGTGGCAGCCGCGCAACAGGTCATCGTGCCCCCGAGTGCCGGAGCAACCGCTGGGGTGCCCCGGCTGCCCCGACTCGGCGCCGTCAAGCGCCCCGTCTGAGTACGGGTCGTGTTCACGTGACTGCCTCGTGAGCGAGCAGGGTGCGTCGCTACGGCGACTAGAGCGCCGCATCCGGCGTCAGCTGAACGCCCGTGCCGCGCTCGACCGGGTCGTAGGGTCATTGCCCGCTGTCGTGCAAATCGTCATTGCGGCAACAGCCGCCTACCTGATCGCGCGGGAGCTGCTCGGGCACGAACTGCCCCTCGTAGCAGTCACTGTCACCATCGTCTCGCTCGGCCTCGCACGAGATGCCACCCCTCGCCGAATCGTCGAAATGGTGATCGGCATCAACATTGGCATCGCTGTTGCCGCTCTGCTCGTGCAGGCGTTCGGGCAGGGCCCATGGCAGCTGGCCGTCATTCTCGCCCTCACTCTTCTCGTCGCCCGGGCGCTGTCACCCTCGGCGGCGTTCGCTATCGGAGCCGCAGTGCAATCGATGCTCGTCGCAGTGCTGCCCGCACCCGAAACGGGTGTTTTCGCCCGCAGCCTTGACGGTCTCGTCGGCGGAGCCATGGCGCTACTCATTACTGTGCTCATCCCGCGCTTCGACCTTCTGCGCGAGCGAGGCGAAGCGGCTGCCCTGTTCTCGCTCCTCGACCAGGCACTCACCGGGCTTCACGAAGCCCTGCGCTCGGGCGACACCGCGGCCGCTGAACTGGCGCTTAGCCGCAGTCGGCGCACGCAACCGCTCATCGAAGAGTGGACGCGCCTGCTCGACAGCGCGCGCGGAGTTGCCGCCGGATCGCCGTGGCTGCGAGCCCGCCGCCACCGACTCGCCGATGAAGCTCGGCTACTCGCGGTCGGCGACCTCAGCACCCGCCACGTGCGCGCCCTCGCTCGCCGAGTCGAAGTCGTCGTGCGTGACGGAATCCTCCGGCCGTTGCTCGCCGAGCTGATCGGCGATACGGCCGAACTTGTGCGGCTCGTCGGGCGAAGCCGTGACGACGAAGCCGCGCGTTATGCAGCACGCGCGGTTGCGGCGGCCCTCGCCTCCCGGTGCTCACCCAGCGCCGTTGACGGGGTCGGAGAGCAGGTCGTGATCGTGCTGCTGCGTCCCCTCGCCTTCGACATCCTGGTGCACCTCGGCACCCCGCCCGACGAGGCGCGCGCCCTGCTGCCGCCCCTCTGACCCGCCTGCCGCCGCAAATG
>Ga0222708_1000277_pt1 | contig 14119 bp, 16 predicted proteins | sample AntAcemetage1576_FD_179806 | JGI IMG/M metagenome (GOLD analysis project Ga0222708, IMG submission 179806) | Saline water microbial communities from Ace Lake, Antarctica - #1576 | ecosystem: Environmental > Aquatic > Non-marine Saline and Alkaline > Saline | place: Antarctica: Ace Lake... | reverse complement strand
TCTATCCAACCTTTTGTAAAGTTGACGTCAGGTATTCCGATACCAGTCATCGGACTCTCAACTGCAATGGCATCAAAACATTTCATGGCTTTGACAAGATTAGATCTTGCCCCACTCTCAGACATATCACGCTACCTTACTAAAGCACTGGGGACAAGGTGGAATTTTACTTCGACTCCTGCAGATCTCAGCATGGATCGTGAACTTTCAATGCTCATGTTCCAACGCAAAGCAAAGGCTTCTGGAATCAAGAACGTATTGATCTGAATAATACCAGCGTTGATGATCACTCCACAACAAGTAGAACATGGAAACATTGTCGTGTAAAGAATTGCATTTCTGGCATTGATTCCAATCAAAGCATTCTGCTCAGCATGAACCACCCGACGATATTTCTCCTCACGATCTGCCCAAAGAAGAGGATCTTGGTTTGTATTGCGGGGAAAATCATTGTATCCTGAGCCTATGATTTTGTAGTTGCGAAGAACCAACGCTCCGACTTTCGTGCTTGGATCAGGGCTGCTTCTCGACAGTAACTCACAGATTCTCAAGCAGGTGTCGTCGGTGTCACTCGACGTGCTGATGGTGTCCATCTTCACGTACCTCCCATTTTCTTTTCTCTACAATATCCATCTTTCGATCGACGTGTTCCAGAAGATTCTGGCTACCAGATTTCTGACAAATCTGCATCAAAAAGATAACGACGTCGGCACATTCTTCTGCGACCTTCTCTACATTTTCCTGTGAGTAAGGATTATGTTCCATCACTGAAATGGCTTGAAGAAGTTCTTGATCAACCTCCTCTTTCATGCGATAATAAGTCGCTGAAGGAGGGGTATATCCGAAAGTTTTTACCGCCCAAGCAGTGATCTTATCTTGAGTCCATCTCATGATCTTTCCCATCTTTTGAAGGTTATCAAATTCTTGTAGTGTTGAACTGCATCGACCATCACATCAAAAGGAATTTCTGGTTCCTTTTTGATATTGAAATCTTTTTTGTGTAGCCTGTGATAGCTGGTCTTTACATCAACTACATATCTATGTCTCTTTGTACTTCTGCTCATCATGAGCATAGAGTCAAGATATACATTCGATTCGTTTGTGTAGAAAGAATATAGCACTCGCTGGAGATCGTTTATCTCACGAATGATTTGAAATCCTTTCATCTGAAGCCTCCATATGGATCGTTCTTGGGTGTCTGTTTCGCACAACCACAGTTGTGTTCTTTACCATTGAATGTGAATCCGTCAGAGCGGGCATCATCCCAAGCATCTTGAAAGTTGCTCTCGTGACCTCCTACGGTCTCACCACATTGATCACACTCAAATATGACGTTGTTATCTTTGTCATGATGGCTGCTCATCAGTCTTCACCAACTTTGAAATTGACAGGTGGATGACCATCACCAAGAACGACGAGATACAAACTCTCTCCGGCTTGCAGCTTGGTAATCTCCGCTGGAGTGAACTCCCACGCTGAAACCATCTGAGGTCCGTGATCAGTAAGTTCATCACGAATTGACAAACCCTTGTATCCCTGAGATTTACCAAGAACACGAGTGTGTCCATTTATCTTTCTCTGAACTACCATTCTATACTCCCTTGAGTTCACCCCAACTCGGTCCACATTCTACATCTACATTGAAAGGTAGATGCGGTTCACAATAATCAAGAACTGAATCTTTCATAATTCGTCCGACTTCTTTGGCTTCTTGAGTGTTCTCATAGCTGCCGTTCGTCTCGTCATGAACTTGCAACTGGAGGAAGTGACCTGCTCTTTCTATCTGAACCAAAGCATACTTCATCTGATCAGCAGAGTTGCCTTGGATGACACGATTCAAAGCCTTGTGTACGAAATCGTAAGACATGTCTTCACGTTGTTCAAAGTGCAGACGTCGCCCAAAGATGGTCTTGACATATCCATAAGAGTTAGCTTGCTCTTTCGCTTTGTCAGCCAGCTTACGAACGTATGGAACTTCCTCATCAAAGTTATCAAGAATCTCTTGACCTTCAATGCCAGCAACCTCACGAATATATCCAGTGTTGATTTTCATACGGTAAGCCATCGCTTCGTGTTTGTTCTCAAAAAACTCAGTCTTTCTACGAGCACCCCATCCTACGATATGACACCACCGAGTCGGCTTCCCTATGTCGTTGCACAGCTTGGGTCCACCTTCACCATAACACACACCCAAGAAGATGTTCTTAGAATATCCCCGATTGACTTTGAACAAACCCTTTTCGTTCTTCAACCACATGTCGACAACTTCATCGGTATGAATGAGGCGTGTCATCATTTCATGGTTGTCTGTCGTTGGGTCTTCACGATAGCGCCTCGCTGCCTCGCGAGCCTTTGGCAAATCTAGTACAGAAGCAAAGTGAGTTGTCCATCGTGGTTCTTGCTGAGAATAATCAGCACAACCCCAGATCTTTCCAGGATCAGCGATAAAGATCTTTCTCCACTCACCTGCGATATCTGGATCACGATCTGGAGAAGGCTGCTGCTGTAGGTTAGGATCAACTGCTGACAGTCGACCATATCTTACACCTTTTTGATCTCCACTATCATCTTCTTTGGCAATTTGATGGAAGGTACAATGGATTCTACCATTGACCATGTATCTCCACATAGAAGCAGCGAAAGTAGTTCTGATCTTGTTGACTTTACGAGCACGTAAAATCGCCTTTGCAACTTCGTGGTCTGTTCCGCCCAAAAGGAACCTATCAATCTGGGGCTGACCAGTGCTGGTTTTCTCAAGACGTAATCCGATTGCTTCAAGAGCAGGAGCAAGAGCATCAGGTTTCCACACGTTACCGAAATCAATTCTCACACCAGTGAGATGATGAATTTTCTGAAGTGCTGCTCTCTCTTCATTCTCTGCCCAAAGCTCTACTTGGGATAGCTTGTCTTGATCAATGAGAACACCACGCTGCCTCATCTTTACGAGAACTGGTAGCACATCACTTTCTAGGTTGAAGATTCTCCAAAGATCATCTCTGTCTAGAACACTTCGTTGCTTCTCGTAAATCAAAAGAGGTGAGGCTACATCTTGTTCAGCATAAGCCCCGACATATCTTGAATGAAGACGCCACATTCCAGCCTTCGGGTCAAGACCCTGCGCTTGAGCAGCCTTGACTAATAGACTCTCATCTTTGGCTTCTACACCCCAACGCAGTCCAACACTCTTGAGTGAATAGGACATGTGAAGTTCGTTGATGAGTGGGTCTGCGATTTGGACATCACGCATTTTTGCGTCTTGATGCCACTCAAATCCATCGTTGCATCCGAAGTCATAGTCGTAAGAGAGATTAGCGCCGATAAATTCTCCTCTAAAGTTTTTAACCTGATGTTGAAGATATCCAAGGACTTCACCCACAGGAAGATTTCCGCCTCCTTCGTGGCGGATTGGCAGATAATGCTTTGGTCCGCCCTCGATAGCGAAAGACCAGCCTGTAGTGTACGCATCTCGACGAGTTCCAGGACCGAGGATACGTAGATCAGAATCCTTCGTCTCGCAGTCAATTGCGATTCTCTTAGCACCCTCCCAGGAAGGAAGCAGACTGACAGGAGTAGGTTTCCAGTCAGACTCTGGCATGAGAAATGACATTTGAAGGGCTCCTCCTTTACTGAAATCATTTTTGGTAGTCCTTCTAGCCACGCGATTGCCTTTCTTACGACCTCTGTAGACGTGCTGGTGGTTTGGCCCTGCCCCATAGCTAATGGGCAAGGCCACAGCCCCCCGGTTTTTAGTCGTTGGTGGTCGGGTAGGGTGCCAGTGGGTGCAATGCCCCCTTAGTGCTGGCAAGCTGCCTGTGCCGTCTTATACGGGCTGCGACAGCCGCAATATCGTCAACGGTATTCCATTCAAGTATCTCAAGACAAATTGCAGCTTCTTCAGTTGGAATACTTGCTGATTCAACCCAGAAACCGAAAGCCTCATCAGCATCGTAATGAGATGACTCTTCACAATTGAAGTCAGAAGACATGGAAACATGACCTGCGTTTAACTTCTCGATCAACTTGAGAAGATAAGACTCAGCTTTCTCAAGGTCTTGAAAACCACCCTTCTTCCACCATCTTGAAACATACTTGGTCGCACAGCTTTCAAGATAGGGAACCTGACAATCGAAGCAGAGATCCCAATGTTGATAGGTCGCAGCATAGTGCTGTCCGCCAATTTGTTTTGGACAGATGCACATACTGGTGTCGTGACCACAGGTATCGCAGTTAGAATTGCCCATAGTCTTCATCTCCCATAGCAGGACCATATACCCATTCGTAATCTCCGAGAGCAATCATGATGGCGTTCAGCTTCTCTGGGTAAAGATGCCGATTTTGCTTCATCAGTTTCTCAACTTTATGAATAGATCGAACGACATTTCTGTTGCCATAGGACAACTCGTCAAGACAAAACATATAGTATTCTACCATGTCGAGACCGTACAGCCACTTGAGTTCAAACTCTTCCAGAGTTATAGCATAGTCTTTTCCAGACACACTCCGATTGATTTGTATTTCAAGATCAGCAACAACTTGACGATTGATAACTCCTGCTCTCTTGGCTGGATAAGGCGTGTCGCCGATGTCCCTCTCTGGGATATCGTGTTGCAGTACAGCCCAAATGAGAGCAGGACGAGCATCAGGATACAAGATCATCAACATGGTCAACATATTGAAAGTATGCTTATTCACCATGTCTTCTTTGATATCCATGTGGGTGTGGCAACGAGTGACGTTGCCACCTTCACGAGCATACTTGATACGATTGATCATGACTTGTTCTCCAGACGAACAAGCCATTCATAGCAAGCCATTCGCCAATCATTAGCGGAGCAGTTCAAGGCAAGAACTTTGGCTTTTTCAAAACGATCAGGATCGTCACGATTTTTGTACGCCATCCACGATTGATAGATCGGCGACACAACTCTCTTGAAGAACCTGTCATGAAATCCCACGAGAGGCCCTTCGGTCATGAACATCATGAGATCTTGATCCCATTCCTCGATAGAGGAATTCACCATTGGATATGGATCTATGCTATTGTATCGATCACTTGCTTCTTCGTAGTCGACGAAAAGAAGCTGGGGATATTTTTCCAGATGTTCAGTGTAGAGGTGCATGTTCATAGAAGTCTGCCAATATCGACCGACAGGAATGCCTATTCTCGCGGCCATGTATTCCTGCATCATCGACATGTGAACAACATTCGCGCCGAATGTACCCCAGATGATATCGTTGCTTCGATTACCGACCATCATGTCAAGTTTACCGGCCATGGAAACACGAAAGTAGATAGTCGTGTTACATGGAAAGTCTTTTCCATTCTGCCCAAGATCAACAACAGGATCCCACATCTGAAGAACACACCGACGGTCATCAGGATTCGCTTTCAACAGATCAGCGATAATGGCAAGCTGATCCATTTCAAAATGATACCGCCACCGATGACCATAGGCTCCATGAAACACCTTACCATCATCGGTGAATGATTCCATGTTGGAATTGAACTGGCTGATCCATGCAACATCGTTGCGACCGGCAATCATCCACAGACCTTCCATGAAATGGAAGAATGGATTTGCATTTCGCTCTGGATAGAACAGCACCCTCTCTTTGGGTCGTTCATAAAGAATAGTTGTTGGACCATCCATCACCAGAACTTGTCCGACACGACTGTCTTGCAAGTTTCCATTGTCATGGATCATAACCAGACCTTTGATCAAAGCCTGACTTACGTTTCTCGCTTTCAAAAAGTTCATCACATAATCCCAAAATGATCGAACATAATATCCTCAGACTTTTTCTGAGCATCTGGATTGACTTCGTCACGTTTGACTTCGTCTTCATTGAAGTCACTCATCGCCAGTCGGACTACCTGTTTGGCAATACGACGTCGATCGAAGAGATGCAACCTATCAAGAGCAGCCTCACGAAAATGTTGCGCATAGAGATGGCTTTTGTTTGAAGTCTCCAACACCAGATCAGCATATTCTTGAGGACCAATGTGCTCAGGAATAGCGACGTAGTGCTCTCCTGGTTCGAACAGATCGTCGCCGACACCTTTCAAACGCGCAACAGGAATCAGACCATGGATCATGGCTTCAACGAGAACACGATTGTAATGCCCACCTTGATCTGAATAATTGTTGGACCACGAAGGATCAACAAGTACACGAGCCTGTGTCAGAAACTGATCTCGTTCAACTTCGTTCCAGTACCCGGTCCAAATCATACCGTTGGACAGTGCAGCTTCCCAGAACTTCTGAGAAGAGAACCACTGTTCATTGTCACCATGAAAGTAATTCGGCTTGCACTTGTTCTCGCTGGTCATGTACTGATATTCAATACCTTTGCCAGCGACGTGACGCATTTCGATGCCATCTCTCTTGGGCATGTATGCGATTGCTTCAATCAACTCATGAACACGCTTCCAGCCTTTGAAGGTCTGCATGTTTATGAATCCATTCGTTTTGTATTCCCAAGGAACGACGTCACGAACCGGATTGTGTTGGGGATTCAAAACCAAAGCACGAGGAACACTCAGGTGAGAGGATCCGTTCCATGCACAATGATGAACACAGGCGACAGCTTTCAGCTTGCTTTCAATGTGAAGCAAATGAGGATAACCCTTGCGGGAGTTTCCATCATGAATGAAACCAATCTGCTTGATTCTATCTGGCAGATCATAGAGATCAGGCCAGTCGTCGTTGCCACGATTGTTTGCACTTTTGGAAGGAACAGGAATGGTCCAGATGATAATGTCGTAACGAGCCATTATCTGTTTCGCGCCAGAGATGTTTGCTCCTCCACGATACGGAATTCGTTGCCTGTTGCTGAAATTCCAACCCTTCTGTTGATCATACTTGACACCAGAAGCGCCGATAAACCAATCGGCTTCTTTTCTTTGTGACGGAGCATTGTACGCCCACACAAACTCTTTCAGATGAACGGTGTGTCCTTCCTCTTGAAGACCAGCCATCAGTTGTTCTGTGTGATTGATAATGCCTCCAAGGTCCATGACTTGATGGAGAGCGATCAGTATCTTCATGTGTGATATCCTTACAATGGAACGCCCCCTACCATAGGCAAGGGGCGCGCAAAAGACAAGTGTCAAAGTTCTATTCAGAGTCGTCTTTGTAGTCCTTGAGTCTCTTTCCTATAAATGAACAAAGAAACAGTATTGGAAACAGTAACGACAACAACATAATCAAAAGCAATCCGAGAAGACCTGCTTTTTCATCGTTCTTTGTCATCCAGTTAAGACATAAAGCGAAACAACAACCCCAATAGATTGCGAACCATCCCCACCATGAGATATCAAACATGACGATAGACAGATCGCGGACGACCTTGTCCTAGTCTGACCCTTTCGTATTTGTCGAATTCACAAAGTTGAAATTGCACATCGTGAGGCGACAGAGATTTCCATTCTCCAGGCCAGCCGAGCAACTCTTGATCTTCAAAAAGTTTCATGATGGCATTGAAAGATGTAATCTCTTTCTCGTTCTTGGGTTCATCATTGCCCAAGAGGCGAGAGATTCCTCGACGAGCGCCTGGACCGACTGGTGTCCATCGACTCCAATCCTCAGGAAACGACATGCCTTCTTCATCACGATGTCCCCACAGAGAAGTGTAGGTTGTATCGAGCAGAGTCTCTTTCGTCATGAAACCAGAGCCACCAAATCCTGGGATCAATCGCATTTCTGTAGCGACTTTTTTCCACGATAGAGTATTCATTGCAATATTCATGAGCCGAGGAGCGGCTTGCCATAGAGGCCTAAGAAAGTAGTCCACCACGACTTCTTGTTTCGGTGCGGAAATGCCTTGATTCGTGATGACATATGCCCCGGTGAAGACTCGTTGTCGAAGCGCCAATCTCTGGCGAGCAGCTTCCTTGATGCCTTCAAAATCAAACTCCTCATACTTCTGCCAGCCGATTACCTCAGCAAACTCGTATGTTCCGAAGTAGCGGAACAGAGCACAATTCATGAGGATTTCAGCACCTGTTTCATGAGCGTGGTCGTTGTAGAACATTCTCCTTAATTCTGCGCTCGTCCTATCATAGTGACGATACACGTTTGTGAATTTGTAGGACGATAAAATATCATCATCGACCCAAGGAAAAGAAAGGCCCGCCTCCTTCCGGAGACGGACCTGTTCCCGCTTCTTCATGAACTCGAAGAAGTCTGATGCCCTTTGAAGGATCATCAGATTGGCTGAGACGCGTCTGCTCCGGATGCAGCTTTCTCAGCAGCAGCAGCCTTGTCAGCGGCTTCTTTGTCAGCCTTGGCCTTCTCAGCAGCGGCTTTCTTCTCGGCGGCCTCGGCTTCACGCTTCACCTTGGCTTCGGCCTTGAGTTTTTCCTTGGCTTCTTTCTCGGCCTCGGGGTCTTCCATGTTGTGCTTCTTGTACCAAGCAGCTTTCCGCTGAGCGAATTCAACATCGGTCGGCTCGGTCACTTTCATGATGCCTTGGCCCGACCAGTTGTAGACGTCCCAAGGTTCGGTGCCTTCGCCCTCGATCACATCGGCGATCGTCATGCCGTCTTTGTAGTTGTCCCAGCGATGGGCACGGCCATGAGTGGTACTGTCGTGAACGCCGGTTTTCGAGATGGTCGAGAACATTTTCTTGGTCGGACGTTTTACCGTTTTCGCCTCGGAAGATTTCGCAAGGCCGCGCTCTTTTGGCTCGGGCTTCGGCTTCGAAATCTTGGCAGGTTTCACGGAGGGACCGGCTTCCTTGGTCTCGTCGTCGACCGTTTCCTGGAATTTCTGCAATGCCTTCAGAGTGCCGGAAACAGCTTTGTCCTGATCAGGAAAACTCTTGACTGTACTCACGCCCAAGTTGGTCGCGATCAGATTGCGAAGTTCGAGCAGTTCGTTCATCGACATCGCCGTCACGATTTCAGTTGTGTATTCTTTACCGTTAAAGGTGATTGGTTTTTCCATTAAGGAGACTCCATTTCTGAGTTATGTTAGTGTCAGCCCCATAACACTAGCAAAATCCGGGGCTGACCACAACACTTATTTGTCTATTCAGGACATTTTTATTCTGCACAGATTCCGGTTCTTTGTCCTGTCTCAGCATCAAAGCCACATGCTTGATTGCTTTCGTTTTCTTCAGCGGCCTTGATGGGTTCATCATAGTTCCCAGCAGGACGATAGGTGGTGCATCCTTTCGCACCGTTCTCCCATGCCATGAAGTAGAGATCTTTGAAGTCCTCGAACTTCGTCTCTGTCGGCACGTTGCAGGTCTTGCTCACAGCACTGTCAACGTAACGCTGAGCCGTGCAAAGAACTGCGACGTGTTCAGCGGCTGTGATTGTATTGCTCATGACTGTCCGACCTTTGACACCCAGAATGGAAGAACCGTAATCAGGAATCACAGATACCTTGGGGCCGTCCGGCATGATGACTGTTCTCTTCTGGGTATAAGCGACGACAGGCTCAATTCCAGAAGATACGTTGTCAGCATAAAGTGATATCGTTCCTGTCGGCGCAATCGAAGTCAGATGAGAGTTACGAATTCCATATTTCTTGATCATGCGAATTGTCTTGTCGTCTAGTGTTCTGACGAATTGACTTGCAAGATAACGATCTTGGTCGTAGAGAGGAAAAGATCCTTTCTCAGCAGCAAGCATTGAAGAAGCCTGATACAGTTTGTTCGTGACGAAGCGTTGCAGACGCTCTTGGAAATCGATGAAGTCCGGAGTTCCATACGGAAAGCCCAAGGCTTCAAGAGCATTGGCGAGACCTGTCAAACCGAGACCCATGCGACGCTTTCGCTGGGCTTCCAGTTTCTGCTCAGGTAAAGGATACCTGGACCGATCGATCACATTGTCCATTGCACGAATAACCACTGGAATATCACGTTCCAGCTGATCCCAATCGAAATCCCACCTGACACCATTCGCAGATATACTGGTGATCGGGACCAAGTATTTCGTCACGTTGAACGAGCCCAAGAGACAAGCACCGTATGGAGGCAACGGTTGTTCGCCGCAAGGATTGGTCGCTGCAATGTTCTCGCAGTAATAGAGATTGTTCATGCGATTGATCTGATCGATGAAGAGAACACCCGGCTCTGCCCAATCGAAATTACCACGCATGATCATGTCCCAGAGTGCCTGAGCATCAACCTCACGATAGTTCTTTCCACCGAATTTCAACATGAAAGGCCGACCAGTTGAAACACATTCCATGAGTTCATCAGTGACAGCAACTGACATATTGAATCCACGAAGCGGACGCATGTCCCACGGAATAGATTGATCCATCACTTGTTTAGCACGAATGAAACTCTCGATATCAGGATGATCACAACGAAGCACCATCATCTGGGCTCCACGACGATTTCCTGCCGATGAAGTCGCTGAACAAACTTTGTCGAAGATACCGGCGAATGCCAGAGGACCATCGGTGTTTGAATCGACACCACGAATCAAATCTCCGCAAGGACGAAGAGTTGAGAAATCGTAGCCGACTCCACCACCTTGACGCATTGTGATAGCCGACAACTTCGCAACGTCCATAATCGATTGAGAGTCGAAAAGGCCCAGAGAGCGAGCAACTTGCTTCTCTTCTTCTGTGGGTCCGTCTGTGAAACTGTCGTGAATTGTAGGCATCACAAAACAGTTGTAGAGTGTCACATTTTTCAGCGATCCAGCACCAGCCAGCACACGACCTGGAGGTGAGTAACGCATCGATGTCATTGTCTCACGAAAAGAGACATAGTGTTCATGGTTGTCTTGAAGAAAACCAGCAACACGATTGCACATTTCACGGTGGTCTTCGTTCTTACCACGATACTTGACAGCACCGATGGCATCGCAATGAGGATTTTGAGGTCCGAGCATTCTTTTCACTTTCATTTGTGATTTAATCCTTTGATTATCTTGGCATTTTGACGATGGTGATAGCTTCCGCTGCCCTCGTAATCCCGGTATAAAGCCACTTGAATCTGTCTTTACGAAAACAAAACGACTCATCAAACAAACAAACACTGTTCCACTGAGAACCTTGAGAAACATGGACGGTCAGACCGTAAGCATACTCAAACTTCTCAGCTTCTTTTTTCTCATACCATGCAGGTTCATCACCTTCATTTGACAAATAGTGTAGATGAGCAGCAAGTTCAACTCCACCGACTTCGTCTTGGTCTTGTGATTTCACGGTCATGAATGCTTTGTCGTCTATCACACCATTGAAATGCTCAACGTCAAAGATCTCTCCATTAAGAATGCCGATCTTGCTATTGTTTCGACGACATACGACTTTGTCTCCGACTACAGGCGCAGTTCCATCAATCCCCAGCATACGACGAATCTTTGCATTAGTCGCATGGCGAGTTCTGTTCCGCCCAAGAAGGATCTGATCGTAGCTGAGTATTCTGTCTCCTTCTAACTTGCCGTCGATAACTTCACAGTTGTCACCGTAGTCACCGACTGACAGAAACTGTTCTTCACGAACCTTAGTCGCCATTCTAAGAATGGGGCTGTCCAAGGCTTGTCTGTGAATCTCGTCCAACATGATATCTGGAGTAATATCTTTGGTGAAATAACCTTCGCCCATTACAGGCGGAAGCTGAGCAGGATCACCCAGAACAAGAATGGGAGTTCCAAAAGAAAGTAAGTCTTGACCCATTTGATTGTCAACCATTGACACTTCATCAATGATCAGAACTTCTGCGTCTCTTACAGGGCTTTCCATATTCAACACGAAGTTCGGTTTATCAGAGTTGGTAGCCTCTGCTTTGATAGCGACCCTCAGCTTGTGTATCTTTGGGTGATTATCAAGATCTTCAACACCTTCAAAGGTCAGTTCTGCATGTAGTTGTTCGAGTTCTGTTTGTAACTCTTTCAAACGAACCTTGCTGCTGTCTTTGCTTCGATATATCAATGAATGAAGAGTCTGTGCTCCTAAACATCCTTTCGTTTTCAGAACATAAGCTGCCTTTCCGGTATAGGCACCGAAAAGAACATCTCCGTTGACTTGTTCTGCAAGATACTTGGCAAGTGTAGTCTTTCCAGTTCCGGCATAGCCGAACATGTGAAACACTTGATCAGTACCATGGCTCATCCATCGTCCAGCTTTGTCTAGAGCGAGTTGTTGGTTACGCGACCATTCCATGATTATTTCCTATGTGAGAAACGGGGAGACCTCAGCCTCCCCGTCGATAACCGAAGCGTGACTTCCGGCATCCGGTGAAATCCCTCAGAAAGGAATCTCTCCGTCATCTCCACCAGCGGCGTTACCGCCAGAGGATCTCTTACCAGATGGTACATCATCATCTGTTTTCGCATTGTCAAAGTCAGGCCGAGCAAGCCCTTCTTCGATCATTTTCTTGAAGTCCTGTGCTTCTTTCAGAAGTTTCATACCCTCGTCGGTCCCAGGAGGGATCAACGATTCCCGCCATGTGTCTGCGAACGGGCCGATGTGAAAGTTGAAGAACGATCCACCTTCTGCTTTCTGTTTGACAGTTGACACCGCTGCACGATTGGCAAACATCGGTGGTCGGCCTTTCTGGGTATACATCGAAGTCATCCAGTCTTTCTGCACCTTGATTTTGGTGCTGGAGAAAGACATCACTCCATAGGATTCTGCTTCTTTGCCGTCGGCCCCGAGAATCATCACGTAGACGTAGTATGTCTCGATGATTTCGTTACCTGTGCCGCCCGGAGCCTTGAACGGAACACGTTTTCCATCGTCACCCTTCGGCGGAATACGAGAGTTTCCGTTCGCCTTCAGAATGTCGGCAACGACTTGACCATGCGGATCATGACGCCCAGCAAGACCACCGCCCTTGTTGCGAGGAACCCACTCAACCCATACTTCTTCTTTGTAGAGAGGCTGAACGATGATCGGCTGCTTCATGATTTCGCCGGTGACTGTGTTCAGAATATCGCCAGCCTTGCAGCCCTCGATCTTCTGATCCTCAACCTCTGGCGAGTTCGCTTGCAGCACGTTGAGGAATGGAATAGAAAGGTCGGTGACCTTCGTATCCTCAAAACCTTCGTGAGCCATATCACCATAATCGTAGGACCCTACTGAACCGACTTCAGTGGTAGTTTCCTCGATCGTTGCGACTTCGTCTTTCTTTGCCATTTTGGGCTTCCTTTGCTTAGTTGCTATGACTGCGTCAAACTCACCATTCAGGCAGGTGACTCCATGACCTCAGCGGTCTGCTTCGGTTATCTTGCTGATCTTTTGAATGTAGATGCCAAAGATGTCACGAGGAAGGTTGACACCCTCCTTCAACTTCTCACGAACCCATGCCTCAAGAGTCATCCAATGGACGTTGCTCTCGATCTTCATGTTTGCTGGAACACCTGTCGCTTCCAAGGCTTTCTTGACCTTGTTGAAATTTTCGTGATCATCACGGGCGAATTCTAAGATCACTTGTCGTTTGACAATGTGACCGAAATCGTTTTTGTCAAGCCATGCGATTGCCGGAAATTTCTTTTCGCCGGAGATACTTGCTCTGATCTTTTCACCAATCTCAATGGTACGACCGTCATCAAGTTTCAATTTTCCTTGCAGACCTTCTGCGGCTGCTGGAATTTTAATGTCGGATAGCTGACGAAGAGCCTGATTCACTTCTTCGAGTTCTGCTTCAATCTTTATTTTTAACTTCTCGAGCGCTGTCTGCTCATCAGCAAGCTGAGACAGCACTGTCATTAAGTTGGACGGAATTGTATCGTCCTTAAAGGACTCGTATGGGTCATTGCTCATGTTGTTTCCTGGGTTGTCACGCAAAACATTTATAGCATGGCCAAATGCGTTTGACAACTTAAAATAGTCTTGCCGTAATCTCGGTGTATGTATTATGACGTCCAGACCACTGTAGGAAGTTGACGAGTCCTCCAGAGTTGTTCGCTGCAATCGCCGTTGCCATACCGATCAATACTGGATTACCAATCAAAAGAAGATAATCATTGTTGTTGAACCCAGAGAGGCACTCGTGAATATCACCGATCACCAGTTCAGGCTTGAACGGATTTGCAGAGGGAGAAAGAATGAACTTGATCTTTCCCCATTTGTCAGCACGATTGATAGATGGAAATCTCTCCACCAGTTCTCGCTTGTCGTTGTCAAATCTCATCTGCATCTGAACTGCGAAT
>Ga0222708_1000275_pt1 | contig 14142 bp, 18 predicted proteins | sample AntAcemetage1576_FD_179806 | JGI IMG/M metagenome (GOLD analysis project Ga0222708, IMG submission 179806) | Saline water microbial communities from Ace Lake, Antarctica - #1576 | ecosystem: Environmental > Aquatic > Non-marine Saline and Alkaline > Saline | place: Antarctica: Ace Lake... | reverse complement strand
TTAATAAGTTGTATAGTCTCCTTCGTACAGTGTGTATAAGATGTCAATTTATTGAGATGTGTCGAGTGTGCCACATCTTCAACTCGGCATGATCCGAAAGGTGTGACTAACATTTACAGAATTAAAGAGGATGTTCTTTAATCTTGTAATGAAAGTATCCGACTTTATCACAGACTTTCTAATTAAGAAAAATATCACTCGATGTTTTTCCGTCACGGGTGGATTCGCGATGCATCTTAATGATTCTTTTGGTGAAAAACTTGATGTAGTCTATACACATGGTGAACAACCCGCGGGGTACGCAGCCCTTGGATGGTCATCTTATGAACATAACCCAAGTGTATGTTGTGTAACATCGGGATGTGGTGCAACAAATGCAATGACTCCATGTCTCATCGCATATCAAGATAGCGTCCCCGTATTTTTTATTAGTGGGCAGGTACAATATCAAAATAATATTCGAACTCATGGTGGTAAAATTAGAGGCTATTTTGGTTCAGATTGTGACATCGTTGAATGTGTCAAGGGTATTACAAAATACGCAGTTGAACTTACTGACCCTAAAGATACTTTGAAAGTTCTTCAAGAGTGTATTCATAATCTTACCAGTGGACGACTTGGACCAGTTTGGCTATCTGTACCAGTAGATGTTCAGTCGATGCAAGTTCCCGAAATAACCGAAGAATGGATAGTACCACGAGATGCTCATATGACAACTCTACCTCGAGAGTTTCATGATGTGTGGTCAAAATCTAAAAGACCTATTATCTTAGCGGGTAATGGTATACATCTCTCAAAAACAAAAACCAAGTTCCAAGAATTTATTAATACACATAATGTTCCCTATGTTGTAAGTTTTTTTGGTAGTGATTTAGGTGATGATTACATTGGAAAAGTTGGAATAATAGGAAATAGATCTGGTAACTTTGCAATACAGAACGCTGATCTTATTTTATGTTTAGGATGTCGTTTATCTAAAAGTATTACTGGGTACAATAGATCGTTATTCGCGAGGGAAGCTAAAATAGTTTATATTGATATTGACGAAAGTGAGTTTTTACCCGAAAAGAAAATCGATATTCAAGTTCATATGAGTTTAAATGCTTTTTTTGATATAGACTTACCAGTAGTTAGTAGAGATCCATCTTGGAAAGATAAAACTAATTCTTGGAAACAAATGTGGTCGGTTGAACTTCCTATAAAAACAAAACCGAATATTTGTCCATACAAACATCTTTATTCATTCTTTGAAAAAAAGCCGGAAAATAGTATTATTACTGCCTCATCGGGTTCAATCTATTGTGTCACATGGCATATGTATCGTCATAAATTAGGGGACCGTTTTATTACGAGTAGTCATGGTGATATGGGGTATGAATTACCTGTGGCTATAGGGTCATCATTTCATAAAAAGCGAGTGTTTTGTATAGTCGGTGACGGTTCCTTCCAGTTTAATATTCAAGAGCTACAGACTCTAAAACATCATAATATACCAGTTACCGTTATAGTTTTTAATAACAGTGGGTATGGAGCTATAAAAATTACACAAGACACGGTTTTTAAACGGAGGTATGGAACGAGTCCAGAAAGTGATATATCTTTTTGTAATATAGAAAAAGTCACAAAAGCCTACGACATACCATATTATAAAGTCAAAGATGATGAAGATGTTGGATATTTGAAGACAACGAATGGTCCTATCGTAGTAGAAGTTGTATGTAATGAACAGGAAAGGTTTCCCAAAGTTACAAACCGACAATTAGAGGATGGAACATTTAAAAATGTACCACACGAAGATATGGCACCATTTTTAAGTGAAGAAGATCTAGAAGATAATATGATAGTTGAAAAAATCTAATAATTATCTAAACGTTTTTTTATAAAATCGCGTCTATTTGTGTATTCATTTATACCCATTGTTCCTATACTACACAATAGATCCATATAATCATGTTCAAATTTATGCGCATTAATAATACAGTCTTCATAGTTTGAGAGGAATGTATCGTTTACCTTGAATATAATGTATCTGGTTTCAACCTTGTCAATTAACTTTTTATCGTATAAACTCTTGATATAATCATAAGTGTTTATATCTATCGATCCACCCATACACGTCGTTTTATTTTTATTTTTGATTTGTACGAGGGTATCACTTACAATTTCGAGAAACTCTGGGGATTCAATATAGTCTCTCTGTTTATTCAATGATGAAACTAAATCCACACGACCTATGCATATGTAATCTATCATATCCATCGCATCAGATCTAAGCATAGAGTCTAAGTTTTGTACACCTTGTAAAGACTCTATATTTATACCCTTACTTAAATTATACCCTTTAGAAAATGATGTAAATTTGGAAAGAGCGAATTCACTCTCAACCATTGGAGCTACTACACTATCGACACCGATATCAATAGATAAATTGAAATCAGTCTTTGCCTCTACACCACCAATTTTAACAGTAAGATCTAAACCAACCTTATTCGTTATGCTTCTCAGTTTGTATACATTAATGGGATGCGCACCTTCATCCTCGAAAGATGTTTTTACTCCGATAGCTCCATATTTCTTAAGAAATGTTAAATTAGTAGACAAAGAGTTCATCATTTATCTAAATAAACACAATATCTTTAAATTAGATATAAAGGTTTGTTATGAAATAACATTATGTCTTTCACTGTGGGTAAAACACTACTGACATATGATAAATCATACAATGATATTATAAAAGTTAAATCCAGAAACAAGAATTACCACGTGAATTTCAGTAAATCTATTATCAAACCTCAAACTAATGACGTCGTTATAATAGATCGCAAAGTCGATGAACTTTATAATATATCCTCTATTTCCGAACGGGTATTTCTTATAGACGCAATTGAAGAGAATAAAAATATGGAAAATGTGATGAATGTCATCGATTTCATGTCAAAATCCAAAATGAAAAAGGATGGCACGATGCACGTAGTTGGTGGGGGTATCACACAAGATATAAGTGGTATGGCTGCTTCAATGTATAAAAGGGGTATAGATTGGACTTTCACACCAACAACTTTACTTTCTATGTGTGATAGTTGTATAGGGTCTAAAGTTAACGTAAATTTTAAAAATTATAAAAATCAGATTGGAACAATGTATCCACCTAATCACGTCACTATTGATACACATTTTCTAGAAACTCTCACCAAAGAAGATATCGATTCGGGTATTGGTGAAATGTTGAAACTGCACACAATAGCCGGAATGAACTGGGATCTGAAAGAAATGGAACATTCTATTCGAACGTGTCTCAATATTAAGAAAACATTCATTGAGGAAGATGAATATGAACTTACAATCCGACCTATATTAAATTATGGTCATACATTTGGTCATGTATTTGAAACAATGTCAGAATTCAATATTCCACATGGTATATCTGTACTACTAGGTATGTATGTTGTAGATGCATACTTTGGTCAAAGTTTATCTAAATACGACCCCTACATAGATACAATTAAAACGTATACTCGGTATATCATCCACGATGAAAAACTTTTTTTAGATATTCTTCAAAATGATAAGAAGGTTAATGGTACTGTTTTAAAATTAATACGGGTACACGATGGACACTCCGATATCGTTAAAACTGTCATAGATACGAAGTTAGTTAAACAGATATATTTATGTATTAATAGATTATGATACTCCTATTTGGTTCTACAGGGTTTATAGGTAAATCAGTATATCATCATCTATCTCAACGAGGTAAAGAAGTTACCAAAGTTACCCGAAATGAGTATGATATGTCACATCCAGATTCACTCTCTAATCTTCAACGATATGATGATATAAATACTGTGATTTGGTGTTCAGGTTTCAACTATAATGATTCAATAGGATCTCTCAATCACTCAATCTATGATCTAACCATGGATATAAATGTCAACTCTGTCACGAAATCTATGGATTATTTACTACATAACAAAAAAATTAATAAAGGTGCACGTCTATGTATTGTAAGTTCTATTCTTGAAAATAAAGGTAGAATAAACAAATTATCATATTGTGTATCGAAAAGTGCTATTGGTGGTTTAGTTAGAGCTTCGAGTGTTACATTATATGAAGATGATATACTTATTAATTCTATATTACCTGGTCCAATTGATAATGATATGACTAAAAAAACATTATCAAATGAAGAATATCAGAAAATATCACCATATTTCGTAAATGTGGAAGATGTATGTAAAATGTGTTACCTTTTATGTTTTGATAATAACTCTATAACTGGTCAATCTATACAAATAGATAATGGATTGACATCTAAGATTATTTACGCGTAAAACTATAACTTTCACCCAAACTACTCACATCTTTCACCTCCCACGTAGCCCCAAACTTTTCCGCCCATTGAGAAAGTAAGAGCTTCTCTGGGTACACAAGATTACACACTTTTGGCATTTTCCATCTACAATATATATACTCTCGAACAATCTTTCGAACATCTTCAATGTCGATGAAGTCAAAATATCTGTCTTGATCAATAATGATGTGTCCCTCACGCTTACACACCGCACTGAATCGCGTTGACAATTCCCCAGGTCCATAACATCCCCATATACGTAAAGAATATGTATTTGGCAACGTCTCAATACGACGATCGATAAGCCATTTAGACATTCCATATGGATCAGAAGGTGGGTTTCCACGAAGAGCTGCACCACTCGAGAAGTATAGTAATTTACCCTTGAACACACTTGCGACATTCTCAAACATCAAAAGGTTTTTATAAAATACTTCACCATCATCAGGTCTCAACCGACTTCCACCTATGACTGCACAGTGAATTACCACATCGTACTCGTGATCTCTGAAATATTCTTCAACGGCTCGAGGATCTGTAAGATCAAGTTCTTGGTGAGTGACACCCACCCAATCAGTATCCCGGAGTAGATTCTTACCAATGAAACCCCTAGACCCAAGTACACAAACTTTCATCTGATTTAAAGAGTTGCACTGTCTTTAAATTATATGGAACATACACAATTCGCTCCAGATATTGCTAAGATTAATCATAACGCAGGATTTTTCTCTTGTTGTAGTGTTCGTCTAGGTTCGATTGTTCATTATTTCAATAAGGAAAAACAGCTCCCAAAATATGTAGATAGCTCCACACAATTTAGATGGTACAAAGAACTAAACACTGATGTAACATTCCAATATTTCAAACACTATAATGAAGTGGAGAATGACATTACATATACAAGTGATGTCGATTACCATGACACCAAACAATTTGGATTCTATAAAGATTTGGATTTTGAGAAAATTAATCCACTCATTGAAAAGTATTTCTCACCTTCAAAGATTGTCCAAACTAAAATTGATGCAATCATCAAGAAGTACGACATAGATTTTGAAAATACCTGTACTCTCTTCCACAGAGGTCTTGACAAAGTTACTGAGACTGAAATCTGTAGCTACGAAGATAAACTCGAAAAAGCTAAAGAGCTCTTGAAGGAAAATCCGAACATTCATTTCCTCATTCAAAGTGATGAAACTGGTTTTATAGAGAAAGCTCGGGAAACATTTCCTGACAACTCGTTCTATTGTAAAGATGAAATCTTTCATATGGAACACGATTCAAAGACGCTTATTGATCATAAATATAGAGACAATCCCGAGGACAGAGCTCAAAATTTGCTAGCGGTCCTCAAGATCATGTCTAAATGTAAGCACGTCATTGTAAGTTCAGGAAACTGTGATATATGGACCATACTTTTCCGAGGAAACACTAAAAATGTAACCCAATTTTTTAAGAATGAATGGGTTAAAAACTAATACATACATATTTTTATATGAGAACGTTCACAGATGAGAGAGGTGAAATAATCTTTAATGTGGATACACCCCCATTCGAGATAAAACAGTGTTTCTCGAGCATCAACAAGAAGAGTGTTCTTCGTGGATTACATTGCAGTCCCTACCCAAAGTTCATAACTGTAAACCGTGGAAAAATCTTTGACGTCGTGGTACAACCTGATGGTTCCTATGATGCGTATATTCTAAAGGCGGGAGATTCACTTCTCGTAGAAGCTAATTGTGCACATGGATACTTTTGCTATGAAGAGAGTGAAGTATTGTACTTCTTGGGGAACACATATGATCCACCACTTGAAAGAAATTACATATGGAATGACCCCATACTAAACATTGAGTGGCCCAAAGAAACTGAACATGCTATCGTTTCGAAAAAGGATCTCTCGAACCAGACATTTAAGAAAATTGACACAGTCATTCTCGGACCTAATGGGTACATCGGAAAGCATCTTCTAAAACATATTCCGAATAGTATGGGACTTGATACACGACTGGAAAATATAGAGGAGTTGAAAAAGTATCTAAAAATACTGAAACCAAAGAATGTTATATCAGCTGCAGGTATTTCAGGAAAACCCACAATTGACTGGTGTGAAAGTCATAAGGCAGAAACAGTTTTTACAAACGTGACGTGTCAACTACAACTCATACATTTATGTAAAGAAATTGATGTACATCTTACTATCATAGGTTCCGGGGCGGTATATAATGGTAACAAACTTTTCACTGAAGAGGATGAACCAACATTTAAGGGTACGTTTTATTCGAGAGCTCGTGTGGTTCTAGAAGATATTATACGAAGCACATACACCCAAGATGTTTTGTATTTGAGAGTTCTGTACCCTATCACAGGTGATGGAGACCAACGGTGTTTCATGGAGAAACTTAAAACTCGGAGATCTAATATTCATGATACAAAAGTCACGGTCAGTGTATTACCATCTCTTCTTCCTAAACTACCCATACTCTTAGATCAAAAGGTGACGGGTATATTGAACTTTGTCAATGATGATGTCATCTCTCTCTCAGAACTTTTACAAAAAGAAAATATCGAACACACAGTAAGCTCTGAAAAGTCAAATCGGGGTATGTGTTGTCTCGACACAACCAAACTCAAAAAGTTTACAGATATTGAGAGTGTTATAACCTTAAAGAAATTAGTATAATTATTATCATAATGACCAAAAAAGTCTGGTATGCCCCAAACCGTTTCGAATCATACGGGGAGGATGAAATCAAAGCTGTCGAAACCTGTCTCCGTGATGGCTGGCTCGCTGGCTTTGGTGCTCGTACCGTTAAGTTTGAGGAGAGGGTGTCCGAACTCTTCGGAAAGAAGCATGGCCTCTTTGTAAACTCTGGGAGTAGTGCGATCCTCCTCGGTCTATGTGCCCTTGACCTACCCAAAGGTTCTGAGGTTGTCACACCCGCGTGTGGATTCGCCACGACTGTCGCCCCTCTCATGCAATTAGGTCTCAAACCGGTGTTCTGTGATGTCGGTCTCGATTCATACGTACCCACAGTTGAACAGCTTAAGAAAGTTGTCACCCCAGAGACGAAGTGTCTTCTTCTCCCCAACCTGATTGGGAATGTCCCTGACTGGGAAGCCATCCGAGAAGCTTTCCCAAACCTCACACTCTTTGAGGATTCTGCTGACACCATCACTAAAACACCTTGTACAGATATTAGCACGACGAGCTTCTATGCGAGTCATGTCATCACCGCTGGTGGTGTCGGTGGTATGGTAATGTTTAATGATCCCGCACACCTCAAGAGATCCCTGATGTTTAGGGATTGGGGACGTATCGGTGACAATATCGAGGAACCCAGTGAACGTTTCAATCACTCAGTGGATGGAATCCCTTATGATTGGAAGTTTCTCTACGGTGTCGCAGGATACCACCTCAAGGCTTGTGAGATGAATGCAGCATTTGGTCTCGTACAGCTCGATAAGTTGGATGGATTCCTCAAGACGAGACGTCAAAATATTGAGAGGTACTTGGAGAATCTCAAGGATACCCCATACTATACACTTCCAGACGATTCTATGACCCCCAATTGGCTCGCCATACCCCTTCAGTGTCCAGACCGTCTTAAACTCTTAAAGTTTCTCGAAAAGAATGATGTTCAAACACGTGTCACATTCGCGGGGAACATCACAAGACATCCAGCGTTTAGGGAGTATCTCGGTGTGTTTGAAAATGCTGACCGTATTATGAAGGATGGATTCCTACTTGGTGCACATCATGGTATGACTCTCGAGGATGTTGATCGTGTGTGTAATCTACTTAAAAAATTTGCCAACCATAAGTTAAACAGGAGATGTACTCTAATGTAATGGTCACCGGTGGGTGTGGTTTCATCGCATCTAATTTCCTGAATATAATGAAAAAAAGATACCCCGATACACATTTTGTAAATATCGATAAACTCGATTACTGTTCAAATGTTGAAAATGTTGAACCTGGTGTAGCCACCTTTATCAAGGGGAATGTGGGTGATGCCGAACTCATTGAAAAGTTGGTTAATCAATATAATTTTGATGCAATCTTTCATTTCGCAGCCCAAAGTCATGTTGATAACTCTTTTGAAAATGCAATTTCTTTTACAATGGACAACACGTATGCGACCCACGTACTCGTAGAAGCATGTCGACAATTTATTCCTGGTGTAGAGTTTATTCACTTTAGTACAGATGAGGTGTATGGTGAATCTAAAACGGATGTACCATTCACAGAAGATGATGGTGTTCTTAGACCAACTAATCCCTATTCAGCATCAAAGGCTGCCGCTGAAATGATTGTTCGTTCCTATATTGAATCCTTTGGTATGAACATCAAAATTATTCGTTGTAATAATGTTTACGGTCCAAAACAGTATCCAGAAAAACTTATACCAAAATTCAAAAGACTCTTGAAAGAAGATAAACGATGCACTATTCATGGATCTAGATGTGCAACAATTAAACGAGCATTCATGCATGTCGAAGATGTTGTTGATGCAGTGGAAACTGTATGGAAGAAAGGTACTCCAGGTGAAATCTATAACATCGCTTCAGATGATGAACTCACTGTAATGGAAGTGACAAAGCTCATCATTGAGACAGTTAAGGGGACTACCGACTACGATAAATGGATTAGGTACGTTGATGACCGTCCATTCAACGATCAGAGATATCATATTTGCGCCAATAAGTTAAAAGCGTTAGGGTGGAAACAAAAGAAGACGAGAGAAGATTTAAAAAAGTTTTTGAGTGTTTAAAGAAAAGATCAATCGTATACATATAATGACATACTACCTCCCTGAATCTGTGGGGTGGGGTAATGTCGCTCTATGTCTATCCGATCTAGTGTACAGAAATATCAGACCCCGTGTATATAAAACCCTAAATGACTTTGATAGAGGTGTTGAATTTTCAGATATTGAAATCACCGATGACCCAAATGAAAAACGTTTCGAACCACGTATCGCGATTAATCCAACCTATTATCACCAAGTGCATTCAAATCTCAAAGATGTAATCCGACCCAATGCAGAACTCCAGAAACTCATAGAACTCCATGACCACGGTCTCATGCATGGTATACATATAAGGCGTGGTGCTTGCTCCAAGGATTCTGAACATATGGGGTGCCACGGTCTAGATGAAAATGGTGAAATTAAACCAGCATATTTCGCCAAAGATAGTGCATTAAACAAGTTTATTGAAGTTGTTGAAAACACCGATGCAAAGTTTTTTATGGCAAGTGATAGTCAGGATGTAAAAGAAATGTTTAAGAAACGCTTCCCAGATAAAATTGTCACGATAGACAATACACTTACACTCACATACGATTGTAAAGTTTTAAAAAATGATGGAATAACCAAAAAAGAGAGATATGGTGCATACCTCGATTGGTTTTTACTCTCCAAATGTAAGGAACTCTACATCACAGCTGGTAATCAAGATCTCACAGACCTCTCAACATTCGGATACAGTGCTGGTGCATATGGAAGGTCTAACATTCACTTCGTCTTCAACTAAAAGTTTAAAATGTTTAGGTGATACTCAAGGTCATCATCAACGATATAATTCACATTCTTGATGTCAACCCTTTTTCCATACAACTCATAAAACTTTTCGTCAACCCTTTTCTTTCTCTCAATGAATGTTTCAAATTCTTTTAGAAGTGTGTTGAAATTAACTTTTGGTAAGTTTTTATAATTTTGTATGTATGTCATCCAATTGCCAGTCTTTCGTGTATCGTGATCCAATGTAGTGAACTGTTCAATCTGTGAAGTCTGATGACATATGGGAACATTCAATATAGGTTTACCCTGTGCCATCATGAAACCATGCAACACGATATCAGACGCTTGTTCAATATTAAGGTTACTCAAGAAGGCGATGACACACTCCAATGAAAACCAAGAACCTTCACACCCACCATTATTAGGTAACCTATACACATTACCCTTTTGTGGTTTGAGATCATAGAAGTGCGATGTTCCCAAGTTTAAGAAACCATTCACCCCGACCTCATCAGGGATACTTTCGAATATCTCTTTCCAATCTTTATGAAAGACGACATCATCATCAATGAAAAGTGCAGATTCAATACGTTCATCTATCATCTGTTTAAACATGAAGAGGGTCTTAACCAGATTACTCGTGAGCTTCACCCCATAAGGAAGTTTCAACTTCGCATTCACCCATTCCACAAATGGGTGGTCATGGTTGTAATCCTCGAACCAACGAATATCCTCGATGGGAACACGTTCTTTGAGATGTTCCAACAAAAATACCTTTCGCTCAGGTGAAAGATTCGGACAATGTTTCACGAATAGAACTTTCGGTACTTTCATATACCGGATAAGTCAATATTTTCTCTAAGTACTATAATAATAAGATGTCTCGTCTCGGAGCAATGCATTCGATGGCTGGTCAGATGGATGGAGCTGGGGCTCGTGCGGGTACCGCTATGCAGGGTACCGCCGCCTATCAGAGTGCTGCCAAAACGGTAGGTCAGAAGGTTGAATTAGATATCAACTGGGGTACCATAGGTATTATCCTCTTCCTCGGTTTCTTCTATATGGTCATCGCCTCCATAGGTATTGACACATTCTCAAAGTGTGATGAGCTAAAGGGAAAGACGGTTCAAGAGAACCTGAACAAATGGCTCATTGCCACACTCGCGATCGCTCTCGCGATTCCATTCACTCTCTTTGTTACCAAGGTTGCTGGATCAAAGAAGCTAGGTGCATTCACTCTCATCTATGCGATCATGGGTCTCATCGGTAGCGCTGCAGCCCTAAACTGGATTCGCAACTGTAAAGTCACTAAGGATGATAAACCCAAGCTCATCTATAGCGGTCTCAACGTAGCATCATTCTCATGTGTGCTGCTCATTTCCATATTTTTATTCGTGAAAAAGAATAAGACGGCATGAAGCCCATTGTCCTAAATATATATACTCTCATGATGTTCTTGGCCTACGTGATGCGTAGAGCAGGGACATTTTCCATGGAGGAAAAGGTGAAGATGATTGAATTTTTAAGTTACATGGCACTCAACCCAAATAAGGCAATAAACCCAAGCATAGCCAACCTACCGTTCTTGAGCTCAGCATCGGGGGTGAATGCTCCAATTTTCTCGGTGCTGAAGTTTTCGGCTGTGAACAACGACGCGAGTGCCAATGTAGTAACAACACCAGTCGCAGCCACAGCATACATAGGATCCTCAATCTGCTGAATGACATTTTCACCCGTCATCATCCAGTTTAGAGAACCCCAAAGAACACCCTGCATAGCAGCGCGACCATTGAGGACCTCAGCGAAACGAGTCCGTGGGTTGTATGGTTCGACCGAAGGCTGAACCGATGGTTCGACCGAAGGCTCACTGGATGAACGAACCTTGTAGGAAGAACGCGTACGACGCTTGGTCAACTTAGTCTGATAACGCTTGTAATACGAAAACTTTACGGGTGCACAAGTGATAGAACTCATTACTGATTTACTTGGGATCTTTTTCCTTAAGTAAGATCCTGTTTAAAATGTACATCTGAACAACTATACCAGTTGATGTGTAAACTGTTGTCATATTGAGACCATATCTCCTGTACTGGTGTACCAACCACAATAAACTCGATAAAAGACCTAAGAGCATTACATTCTTTCGTTCCACATCAATCTTATCTGAGTTCTCCATATCTTTGTACATCAGGACGAATCCAATTCCAAACGCGATACTCGCGATAATGTCGTTTACATCCATCATTTATTATGTGCACACATAATAAAATGGAAACACTGTTGCAGAAATTCGCTGGGAAGATTGACAGCCAAAGTCTCGTCAGAACTATTGAAGAACTCAAGATTGAATACATCGACGATGGTCTCACCAAAGAGGATATCCCCCCAATTCTCGGTCGCCTCATGATGGAGTCTATGAAGTTCAAGAAACTTCCTGGTCCCCAAAAGAAGAAACTTGTCATCGGTGTACTCAACCACTTCATCGAACAGATCGACGATGGTGAGAAAGACTCTGAATTTGAAATCGTTCTCAAGAGTATTGTCCCACCAATGGTTGATAGCTTTGCCACTATGATGAAAACTCAAAAGGCTCTTAAAAATTGTTTGACTAAATATTTACCCTGTCTCGCTTAAGGAGTAGGTACGTAGTCATAATAGAATGCGATTTCCTTCATTGGAGGTTATGATTCGCTACGGTATATACACTGTTAAGGAACTCGAACGTTTCGCCAAAGGACTTACCCCAAAAAGAAATATTAACATCCTAAGTGAGTGTACAAAGTGTGATTTTGTATACGACGGACAAATGTGCTTGAATTGCCACCCATGAAATACTGTCAGGTGACGAGCTACATGTCCAAGGGACCAGTCGTCATCAGCAATAATCATATGTGTGCAGAGAGGCAACTCATACGACGCCTATACAGAGAATGTAGAAAGAAGGGCTACAAACCCCATCAGTTTACGGAGTGGCTCCATCGGAAACATGGTGAAATGGTGATCGAACGCAAAACCGTATACGGAGATGCAATCTCATTACCTTGTGTCCTATGTAGGAAAGCTATGGAGAGGCTAGATATTTGTTGGGCAGCACACGATGGTGAACAGTGGGTTCACAGTAAAAAATCGGAACATGTTCCACCTTCATTACCAACCGCTAAACAAAAAAGAAATCTAGGTTTTGGGAGTAATAATTAGACCCAAAGCCGATTCTAGATTGTTATGACTTCTCTTTAGTGGTTTTGTTCGCTTGAGTTTTAGTGCGTTGTTATTTGAACTAGAATTCTTTATTTCATCCATCTTTTTTGTGTTTGAAATAATGGGTATTATATTGTTTATAGCCGGAGACGTATTCAATTCTTTTGGTTTTTCTATATCAATGGTGTTATTCTTTCTGAACTCCTCTATAGTTAGGTCACCCCCAAATTCTTTGAGACTAAACCTATATGGGGCAGGTTTTATGGACCCAATTTGGTTATACATTTTCTTTCGCATCATCACGATGTTCCCACAAATGAGACCACCTCGACTAAGACCGTACTTTTCTAATGCATAAGATTTCATACAACTCCACGAACAAAAGTTTCCAGTTGTATGAAACGTGTTTCTTCTATCATCATGTTTAACGGGTAATTTTAAGGGTGTTTCCGTGAAATCATGACAACACCACCAACACCACATACCTTGAAAAAATGCCTAAGTCTTTAAGTTCATCCAATAATACTTATTAGATTATCTAAATCCTCTTGAGTAATACCCTTTTCCTCAATCATCTTCTTCACTTCTGGATCTTCTTCAACTTCCTCTTCAGGGGTGGGGCCAGTGGATGGACCCACATCACCTTCATAAGATTCTCGCATCCTGAAGAATAGGAAAAGGGCGATGAGTACAGCTACCGCTATGATAATAGTTCTGGATCTATTCTTCATATAGTTTAACTCGATATTTTAATTAACGACGACGACGACCACCACCACCTCCACCACCACTCATCACCATCACCACAACCAATAAGCAACAACATAAAACAATCACTCCACCAACACCGATCGCGATCTTAGTATTTTGGGGCATACCCCCAGGTTTAGCTAAACCACCCCCAGCAGCGGTGGCAGCTGGGGCGGCACCAGTAGTGGTGGCAGCTGGGGCGGCACCAGCAGCGGCACCAGCAGCAGCAGCGTTACCTGCAGCAGCGGCGGCAGCTGGAGTGGCACCAGCAGCGGTGGCACGAGCAGTAGCAGCACTCTTAGCGTCTGCAGCACTCTT
>Ga0222708_1000274_pt1 | contig 14271 bp, 8 predicted proteins | sample AntAcemetage1576_FD_179806 | JGI IMG/M metagenome (GOLD analysis project Ga0222708, IMG submission 179806) | Saline water microbial communities from Ace Lake, Antarctica - #1576 | ecosystem: Environmental > Aquatic > Non-marine Saline and Alkaline > Saline | place: Antarctica: Ace Lake... | reverse complement strand
AAAAGAAATGCTGGACATTATAGCACTAGAAATTAAAAAACCGGTGCACCTAGTCGCATCGTTACTTATGAGCATGGAACTTAAAGGTGTTGTAAGACCGCTACCTGGTAAGATGTTTATGCTGGCCTAATAGATAGTACCAAATAAGAAATCTGAAAGAGTTTTCTTAGGTAGGCGATGATTAGCTGTTATTTATACACCTTGTTTTGACTAGTCCTTTTATTAATAAATAAAGTGATAATTAAACTCCTATAAACAGAAAAACTATTATAAAAAAATTTAGAATGGCCATACAAGCTGTACCTTAAAAAATTAAAGTTATTCTATTACTATTATTTGCTTATATACTAACTTCTTGCAATGGCAAAGAAGGAAAAACAGGCAATAAACAAGGGGTGTGTAACAATTCCATAGCTACAAGAGTCTCAAATAATCAAAGAAATCTCAATCATAAATATTTTATACACCGTGATTATATTGGCATGTCGATAGATGAATTAAGGGTTGTTTATGCTAATTCAGATATTACTGAAGATCCGGTTTTCAATTAAGGAATTGATGGGGAATCTAACGATCTTGTCGTAAAAAAAAACGGCAAAACCTGATTTTTGTTTGGACGCTAAAAGATCAAAATAAAACCCATAAAATAACCATACTTTCAGATAATTTAACAATCGATGATAATGTTCACATTGGTAGGTACCTTAAATACGTTTTAAAAAACACCCCAACAATTCTCTGAAAATAGATATGATTAACGAGCAATACGAATACATATATGTTCCAGATCTTAATTATCAAGTTGAGTTTATAACAACTGACACAAGCCGCGTGTCTAATTACAGGCATAAAGAACCGTAGCCCGTGTTCTTATCTGTCAAGCGCCCAAATGCTAAAATTGATAGAATTGATAGAATTTCAGTTTACAGGTAATAAATTTAATTATCAATGGAGTACCTCGTAAACAGAGTTTTCGTTACTAAAAAATAAGCTGAAATTGGTGCCTCAACTACCGTTTTAAACTTTCATCTACAAGCAATATTATAAACTCAACAACTGTTAATTTACCAAATTCTTTGCTTAAAAGATTGAAAATGATATTTGACTCTAAACCAGCCATGATAGATGGCTCACCGAGCGCAAAAAAGTTTCGGCCCTCTACTTGCTTGATAAAAATTGCCGTAGTTTTTTAAGAGTACGGGTATTGAATCCACCATTCTGGTAATTCGCGTCATTTTTCTACCACAAAGGCATCGGGAAATTCGGCTTTTACGATTAACAGCTCTTTACGTAAAAAGAAAGTGTTTTCAGAGTGAACATCGCATTCCTGCAAGTTCCGCATCTTTGTACTTTACGTTTGCAACTCTGTAAACACCATCAACCATAAACGTTGTTTTGTATTCTGAGAATCTCATTTTCTGCCATTTCAAAGCCAGGACTACTATCGGGTAAACCAAACGAAAATTTGTTCCTTAGCATTTTAGACGGAGCCATCAACCAGTGCATAAACCTCTCTTTAAAAGCAGAAACCTCATAGCCCAAACCAAACAATCCCAATAGTTCGTAAATACGTTCTGAGATTTCCTTGCCGTAAACTGTTTTCTTTTGCATACTGATTATAGATGCAGTAAGCATGCGTTCAAACTCTTTCTAGGTAAAACCGGTATCCTATGGTAGTTGTTTCCAATCTGACTTACTAACGAAAGATCTTACACAGGTTAAACGTTCCATTTTATCTCTTAGAATATCGTTGCCGCGCATAACAGCCCAAGAAAGAGGGAATGTGGCGGGACGACCATCTTTGACAACAACCCTCGTTTTTGCGCTCGATCTCGTTTTATGAGAATTTTCCGATGCTGCTGTTATACCCCAACTTTGCCCTAACCCTAGCAAGCGTAGCATTTGCGACCACGCGTGCCTTTACCGCACCAGCCTCTAAAGCTGCGTCTATCTCGTGCTTATTTTCCATGAAGTGATTAAACCGAGTGCGCTCTTGTTCAAAACGGGCTACAATAACCTCGTAAAGGGCTTGTTTTGCGTGTCCGTAGCCGTAACCACCGGTGGCATAGTTTGCCCTCATAGAAGCAATTTGCTCGTGGGTTGCAATAAGTTTATAAAGTGCAAACACATTACAGGTGTCGGTATTTTTAGCGTCTTCTAATGGCGTAGAGTCTGTTTCTATAGACATGATTTGCTTGCGCAAAGGCTTGTCTGCCTGAAAAATATCTATAAAATTACCGCGTGATTTACTCATTTTCTCGCCATCCGTTCCTGGAACGAGCATGGAATCTTTTTGAATTTCGGCTTGCGGCTCTATGAGTGTGTCACCCATAGCATTGTTAAAACGGCCTGCAACATCTCTGGTAATTTCTATATGTTGCAACTGGTCTTTCCCTACGGGAACTATTTGTGCATCGTATAGCAAAATATCAGCAGCCATGAGCATGGGGTATGTAAAAAGCCCAGCATTTATATCACCTAACCTGTCCGACTTGTCTTTAAAACTGTGTGCTAGCGTAAGTCGCTGATAGGGGAAAAAGCAATTTAGATACCAGTTGAGCTCGGTTACCTGCGATATATCGCTTTGGCGGTAAAAGGTAGTACGATTTATGTCCAGACCGCAAGCGAGCCATGCTGCTGCGGTAGCATAGGTGTTTGCCCGCAACTGCGCTCCATCTTTAATTTGGGTAAGCGAGTGCATGTCTGCAATAAAAAGATAAGCATCGTTTTTATCACTATTTGCCATCGCAATCGCTGGTATGATTGCCCCCAATAAATTTCCCAAATGCGGTGTTCCCGTACTCTGAACTCCTGTAAGTACTCTTGCCATTTTCCTTTAAATTGTCTTGCAAAGGTAGGTAGATATAAGGATGGTTGAAAAGAATATGGTTTATAGATTTATTGACAAAAGACCTGCTTGTTTATCACTTCGCTATAGACGTGCCGACTAGCAGAAAGACTTTTCAAATGGATAAATGCTGTTTGAGAAGGCTTTATGGAATACCGAATATCAAATAAAGAAGACAAGGTTTAAAATTTTCATAGTAATCCCCAATAATGTACAAATAACCCACCCATCACTACAATACCATCTCAGCTCTTCTAGACCTTAAGAGCTGTGGAAACTATAAGCAGCTAGCAATTAGATAGCCAATACTGAAAACTAATAGAATATTTTTTCAAATATCGAGTATTAATTAATAATAAAAAATTAATGCATCGATTTTGAACATTTTCTTCTGCCGCCAATATGCGACTAAGAGCAACCGCGTTAAATCGTAGTGCGCAATCTAAAAGAAAGGTTATTTTTACGAACTTGAAATGGCCACGCTACATATTAATGACTTTATACCGTGTATGGTTTTACATACTCATGGCTATTCCTATTTTAGTATTACTCCCCATCATATTTATAAGTGTTTTAAAACAGCGTTGGTACCCGCTGTTTTTTGCTATTGCGCGGTTTTGGTCTGCTTTTATACTTTATGGCATGGGTTTCTGGCCGAGTATCACGCGCGAGGAAACAATGATAAAAGGTAAAAGTTACATGCTGGTTGCAAACCACACCAGTATGACTGATATTATGATGATGTTGCTGGTCACAAAAAACCCTTTTGTATTTGTAGGCAAGGCAGAACTAGCAAAGATCCCTTTGTTTGGTTTTTTTTACAAGCGCACAAATATCCTGGTAGATAGAAATAACGCCCGTAGCAAGATAGCCGTTTTTGACCGAGCGAGTGCACGATTGAAAAGCGGCGTAAGTATTTGTATTTTTCCAGAGGGCGGCGTCACTGCAGACGAGCATGTGTTACTAGACAGTTTTAAAGATGGTGCTTTCCGCCTAGCTATAGAACATCAAATACCGGTCATGCCCGTAACCTTATTTGATAACAAGAAACGTTTCCCGTTTGATTTTTTTAAAGGTTCCCCTGGCAAAATGCGCGCACATACACACAAAACAATAGAGACTGAAGGGATGACGGTGATGGGTGACAAAGCACGCTTTCGCGAAAGCGTAAGAACCATAATCTTAGCTGCACTTGAAAAAGATATAAAATAGAAACCCGCTTCATGACACTAGGGCGATTTTTATCGTGGTCATCGCAATCGTTGAGTAAACTTAACCAACCTCAATTCCTTTCTTTTTCATATTAACTTGTAAACCTTGCAATGGCAATTTACAAGCTAGAAGGTAAACGTGACGCCAGTATAAAGACCTATATTGCAGGGTCTAAAGTCGGAAACATCATGTTTTAACGTATTTATTTGACATTTAAAAACGGGTTCAATCACCGCACCCAGTTTATCTAAAAATTTGTAGCCTAGACCTAAATTTGCACTTTGGTGAAAATTGTTGAAATTTGAATCTTTCCCTAAGTCTAAGCGTTTTGCGCCGTCAAAAACTGCCGCACTATTCTCCGTGAGAAAAAAAGCGCTTGTACCACCAGTAACATGTAAACTTACATTGCGGTCTATAATCCTGTAACTTAGCTCTAGCGGCACCTCAACAAATGTGAGGCGTTGAGAAATATCCCAAGACAGACCGTTAAAGTTATTCCCGTCGCTCACGAGTTCCTAAGAAAATCCAGAAGCGCCTTAATCCGAACCTACGTGCGTAACGGACTGTCTATCAAATTGAAATGAAGAGCTGGACAGCACTTGCACATCGAACCCGTGATTAATTTCTTGTGTAGTATAGCTCTTATTTACTCGATATACACCTGTTCTTACAGTAATTTTAGGTGCTACATTATAACCCACGAGCACGCCATAGCTCACGTTAAACGCGGGACTTTTTGCGTTGTCTTTAAACGCTTCACCTATAGAGAAACCAAACATACTGCTGGAAAACAGTGGTACAATAACTGGCGTTCCTGACCAGGTTTTTTTTAAATGCTACCGGGTGTTCTTCTTGTTTGATTTCGTTTTGTTTTGCGGCAACCTCGCTTAGATCTGCTTTTTTAATGTTGCTGCTATCTTGCGGCAAGCTGTGAATCTGTCTTGTTTATTTTAAGAGCGACAGCTGTATTGTTTGTAGTTACAGGGGTAATGTTGTTTGTGCTTTCTGAAACCGACTTAGAATCTTCTATTTTGCTGCTAGTGATCTACGGAAGCTTGTCCCCTTGATGGCGCGATAGCTTGCGTACTTCCTGTGTTGCTATTTTTAGGTTTATTAGCTAAACCACCTTCGTCCCTAGTGTTGCAGGTGTTTCTTGATTGCTCCTTCAGCGCACCTTGTTACTGGTCGCTCATACTGTTTGACTTCTAGGTGTTTGTACTGTCATTTAAATCGCTCTTTGAGATCGCGTTGCTTTGATTGTTAAGTATCATTTCATTTTGCCTGCTTTGTTATCTTTTCTGTTGGATTTCCAGAATCAAAGTCTAGTTTATGAAGTGCGCCAAACAGATTCCAAAACAAACTCCATAAGGCAATTACTGCTGCTACAATACGTGTATAGCGCAACCACCACGGAATAAGGAACCCACTAAGGTTTCTAAAATTGCTGATTTTTTTAGATAGCGCTCACGCTGCTGCAAACGGCATAGCTTGAAACTACCTGAAGCAATCTTGGAAAACCCTTTCGATATGCTTTTTTTAATCCTATTAACTTGCGATGCCCTTTACAATGTTCTGACATACCATCTTGACTAATTCATCTGATCCCAACTCTTCCTTATTATCTACTTATTCTGCAACAAAAATTTTGCGTTCTAAATATTGTGCTACATCACCGACATCGAGCCCGATAAAAATTTTAAACACATAACTTCCGTTGCTTGTTCCTCTAAATCGATATACTTGTTCTTCGTAAAACGTATCTACATTTACGCAATCGCCAGCAGGAATCATCGCAGATACTGCTTTAACTGTGCGCACGTTTAAATTAAGCGTGACCTCAAAACCAGAAAATGCATGGCATGTAGCGGGCTTCCCGTAACGTATTATAATATTACCGTTTTCTGCTAACTTAAAAACAGCAGATACTTCTACAGCATCTATTTTAAGGATGATAAAACTTTATAAAGAACCGTTCTCCTATGATAAGCTGCAGGAGAAAGTAACGAGACGTGCCAGTACCACTCCTAAAAAATTAATATTGGTATTCAATAGCTCTTTCTATTTAATCGATGCGCATTTGCGCAAAAGGTTGCGCAGGTCTTTAAAAAAATAAAAACCGCAAGAAGTGTTCTTGCGGTTTGTTCAAAATAATCACGTAACGCTTAAAATTATGCGCTGGCAATTTTAATCGCGTCCATGATTTTAATTTCCAGTTCATCTACGAGTTCTGGATTATCCATTAAAATATTTTTAACCGCATCACGCCCTTGGCCTAATTTAGTATCTTGATACGAGAACCATGATCCAGCCTTATTTATGATCTCGTAGTCTACTCCCAAGTCTATAATCTCCCCTATCTTAGAAATTCCCTCACCGTACATGATATCAAACTCTGCCGTACGGAACGGCGGTGCTACTTTATTTTTTACGACTTTAACCTTCGTCCTGTTACCCATAACATTACCTGCGGTGTCTTTGATTTGCGTAGAACGGCGTATATCTAAACGTACAGACGCATAGAATTTAAGTGCATTACCACCCGTGGTGGTTTCTGGGTTACCAAACATGACCCCTATTTTCTCACGTAACTGGTTAATAAAGATCACTGTACAGTTCGTCTTGGAAATAGTGCCTGTAAGTTTACGCAATGCTTGTGACATTAATCGTGCGTGAAGCCCCATTTTACTATCGCCCATTTCACCTTCTAGTTCACTTTTAGGTGTAAGTGCAGCAACAGAGTCTATCACGACGATGTCTATTGCTCCAGAGCGGATCAGGTTGTCTGTTATTTCTAGTGCTTGTTCCCCGTGATCTGGCTGTGAGATAATAAGATTTTCTAAATCCACTCCTAGCTTTTCTGCATAAAAACGGTCAAAAGCATGCTCTGCATCTATAAAAGCTGCAATTCCACCAGCTTTCTGGCACTCTGCGATTGCGTGCAAAGTCAGGGTCGTTTTACCTGAGGATTCTGGCCCGTAAATCTCCACTACGCGACCACGCGGTAGCCCACCGATGCCTAGTGCAGCGTTTAAAGCAACAGAGCCCGTGGAGATAGACTCTATGTCTACTATTTGCTTGTCGCCCATTTTCATAACCGCACCTTTACCGTAAGCCTTATCTAGCTTATCCATAGTTAGTTTGAGTGCTTTTAGTTTTGCCTCTTTTTCTTTATTATCGCTCATCAGAATATTTTTTCTTTGTAAAAATACGCTGCATTACTATCCTATACAACTGTTCCACAAATGGTTTATTAACCACATTTGATTTTTATTGTTTCGCTTTCGCGAAAGCGAACTCACAAAACCTATATTTTACTCATAAAAAAAGGGAATCTTGTTACAGATTCCCTTTTCTAAAACAATTAAAAAAGTTTATTGCTTTATAAATTTTAAGGTAGCGACCTGTGCGCCTTGCGTAACATTTACAAAATAAACGCCAGATGCAAGTCTTGCCATGTCGTTTAACTGAACTGTTCCAGCTAGCTGGTCGAAACGCTGTGCGCACAAAACCTGTCCTGTCATGTTAACGATCGTAACATTAACGGCGTCTTGTGACGACTGGCTAAATGTGATGTTAAGCTCGTCACCAGTTACCGGGTTAGGATATAGGCTCAGACTAGCTGCTAGTGCAGTGTCGTTTGTTCCCGCTGTAGTTTCTATTCTAAACGACCCAATATGGAAATCATAATCTTCTGGATTGTCTACGGTACCGTCTGACCCTAAGAATGCAAATTGTACGTTACCCGTAAATGCAGAAAGGTCTGCAAAGAATTCTGTTCCAGTAACCGCAGGTTGATTATTTACGTCCCAAGTGGTTAATGCAGACCAGGTTGCACCATTATCAGCAGAAACAGCAAGAATAACACTATCGTCAGAACCCATCGTGTCCGTGTTGGCAGGGGAGCTAGTACCAGAAAACGTGTAATTAGTCACGGCAACTTCTACCGCTAGGTTATAAGTGCCACCTGACAGGTCATAGGTTTCACTTATTAACCACTCTCTATCGACATTTTGATATAAGTTTAAACGATTAGAGGGAACCACAGTTCCTGCTGCATTTGTATAGGCTCTATTTGCTCCCCAGTCAGACGCTCCTAGACCAGATGGTCCAGCAGCGAGCTCTCCGCCACCTGCTTCAGACCAGCATGTATTAGGCACGTTAGTAGTGAAGTCTGTCGTCACAGGGAATGTAGTTACGGCAGCACATCGTGTTCTAAAGCTTACTGGGCCGCTATAAGGACTGAAATCTGTGGTACTACAGGCAGCTCTTACATAAAAGTCATATGCTGTGTCAGCACTTAAACCCGTTGCATTAAACGGATTACTTGCCCCAGCATTTGTAGGTGTTCCTGTAGGAGCGTTACCTGCTGCAACGATCTCTATGTCCCAAAGTGTAGCTGCAGTTGCGTTGCTTTCTGTCCATGAAAGTTGCGCTGTAGTATCGGTAATAGTTGTTGCCGTTAAAGCAGTAGGCTCTAAACATGATGGCGGCGCAGCACATGTGTACGTTGCAGCCCAACCTGCTCCCTGTACAGAACTGTCAGAAGTGAACCTAATGGTAATCGCACCTGCAGCGTTAGTCGCTCTAAAAGACTCTGGCGCAATAAGGTCTGTTGTAAAAGCAGTTGCTGTTACGTCTATTCCATCAAACACCTCAAGGTCGTCACAACAGTTTTCTAAATCTACAAGTGTAAAGTTTAAGGTAACAACATTTCCTGCTGTGTCTGGAAAATAGGTTGCGGTATAGCTTTCGTTTGCGCTGTAATTTCCAGATGCACCACCTGTATCGTAAATAGTGTCACCACATGACGCTGTGGTGGTAAAACTAAACGGACCCGCATACGTACTAAATGAAGTAGTACTACAAGCTGCACGAACATAATAATCGTATGCAGTAACCGCGGTCAAGCCGGTTACATTAAATGGATTACTTACCCCAGCATTGGTGGGTGTTCCTGTAGGAGCGGTACCTGCTGCAACGATCTCTATGTCCCAAAGTGTAGCTGCAGTTGCGTTGCTTTCTGTCCATGAAAGTTGCGCTGTAGTATCGGTAATAGTTGTTGCCGTTAAGGCAGTAGGCTCTAAACATGATGGTGGCGCAGCACATGTGTACGTTGCAACCCAACCTGCTCCCTGTACAGAACCGTCAGAACTGAACCTAATGGTAATCGCACCTGCAGCGTTAGTAGCTCTAAAAGACTCTGGCGCAATAAGGTCTGTTGTAAAAGCAGTTGCTGTTACGTCTGTTCCGTCAAACACCTCTAAGTCGTCACAACAGGTTTCTAAATCTACAAGTGTAAAGTTTAAGGTAACGACATTTCCTGCAGTGTCTGGAAAATAGGTTACCGTGTAGCTTTCGTTTGCACTGTAATTTCCAGATGCACCACCTGTATCGTAAATAGTGTCACCACATGACGCTGTGGTGGTAAAACTAAACGGTCCCGCATACGTACTAAATGAAGTAGTACTACAGGCTGCACGAACATAATAATTGTATGCAGTAACTGCGGTCAAGCCGGTTACATTAAATGGATTACTTACCCCAGCATTAGTGGGTGTTCCTGTAGGAGCGGTACCTGCTGCAACGATCTCTATGTCCCAAGTTGCCTCTGTTGCGCCCGCAGTCCATGACAATACTGCTGTCGAATTCGTTACGTTTGAAACCGTAAGATTTAATGGTTCTAGACAAGTAGCTATTGTTCGTACCCGAAAATTATCGATGTAAACATTATTATCTGCATTTGAAACGGTAGACTCTCCATAAAAACCAAATTTTACATTGCCCGAATAGGTGCTTAAATCTAAAATTACTGTTTCGCCAGTATTAGAGATGTTGTTGTAGACGTTTGTTGAACCTGCATTATCCCATAATCTCAACGTATTAGCATCACTCCAAGTAGCGCCATCATCGGTAGAAATTATAACTGCAAATTTATCGTCAACTCCTGTCGTACCAGCAACTGCAGCGGAGTTCCAAATTGTTAGACCCAAATCAAAAACCAATTGCTCGTTTCCTGTAAGGTTATACGTAGGTGAAATGAGCCATTCATCAGTGGTTGTTGTCCAAATTTCTATTCTTGCAGAACCAGACGTTCCGATGTTTAAAAAGCCGTCAGCGATCCAGTTGGACGCAGTGGTAGAAGTAAATGTTACGGAGGGAACTAAAAGACCCGCTGCTTCTGTCCAACATGTTGGCAAATAAGCATCAAAAGGCTCTGCTTGATTTGTAGCAGCTATAAATAGTGTTATTTGTACAGGTGCTGAGGTACCCGTTTGTGCGCTACAGGTTTCGACACGCTGGTAATATCCAGCACTTGCTGCACCGTAGGTAAAATTATAAGTAGGTAATGTAGCGCCCGCAATATCTGCATAACTCGTATTATCCACACTAAATTGCCATTGGGTGTTGGAACCCGTACCAAGAGCATCGCCTGTTACAGCAAGTACTACTGGCAATCCGGCACATGCTGTTGGAAAGTTTGCCACCGTCTGGCCTCCTACTGGTGGCGCTGTACAAATTGTACCACCAGTAAAGGTGGCTTGCAGCTGATGTCTTCTTGTAAAAACACCTATTAAACCCGCTGTAATTGGCGTAGAACTGGAAGTACCTCGCGCTTGTACAGTTGGAACTGTGTCAAATGCCCAGCTAAAGGCTCCTGTTGAAGGACTCCCTGCAAACGAGCTCGCATCCCAATCAAAACCTATTTCTATTGAACCACCCGTATACGTAAATGTGGTAGACAGCGGGAACACTACAAAACCTGTGCTCGCAGGAATTACCGTGTTGTCTACTGCGGCGTTTTGGTAAACCACTTGCGAACCGGCGGTTAAAACGGTAAAAACATCGGCTGTGTTAAGTGCTGCCTGCGTACTATTTTTCATGTTAATAGTAAGGGAAGCAGTTGCTCCAGCAGTCATTGTAAATGCTGTTGTTTTAAAAAGCCCGATGGAACTTATTGTGGCACCGCTATAAATACCAACAGCATTCAAATCTGCCTGGGTATACAACTGTACACTCTGCGCGTAATCAAAAGAACTTGTCGCAGAGGACCTATAAATAGGGGTTCCATTCGAACCACCTGTAGTGCCACCAGCACCTGTGCCTACGGACACTGTCGTTTGTGCGTACCCGTACATAGCCACAAAGAAGGCTGCCGCGTACGTAAATAGTAATTTACATTTCATAATATACATTTGAAGGTTTAAATTTTGAATACTATCATTCTGATTCTGCAAAATAGTGCTTTATCAACGGTATTTTAAGAGATGTTTAACATAATAGACCATCTGTTTTATTTTACCGTTATAAAGCATAAATAACGCAGACACGCCGATTAATATAATACGTTATAACGTGATTTTTTGACGAGTTTAACTACTAACCGTTTAACCCAACCGCCTACATTCAAAATTAAAAGTGAGCTTTGTACTATTTTTAATACCTACAATAAGAAACGTGGCCGCAAACACAATCGTTTTAACACCACGGACTTTCAGATCCCTTTTTTAGGAATGCCTTGTAAGTGATTTAAACAAATAGGAACGTTATATGTTGCATATGGTCTTTTTATTTGCGAAACTCTGTATACACTTAGCAATAATACGAACCGATCTTATCCATCCTTGCATAGCAAATATGCTACCGTGTAATCGCGACTGCAATAGTTAAAAGAGATGTTACGTTTTTTATAACAGATGTTGTTTTCTGAAATATATTGTTTTAATAACTCCTTACCTCTTGAAATGTACAGTGAAATATATTGAAAACGATTATGCGTTAAGGACGGGAGCGACTGTTTGAGGTCTTTATTGTTTGCGAAAACAATAAAAGCGAGTGCGTACAGCCTGACCTTGTTATGACGTTATTTACAATTTTGGACCTATTTTTTTCAACAAGGTAACGCCCAAATAAAAATTCCGTTTACTCCAAGAGGAATAAACGGAATTTAATAAGAATAATCTATGACTTAATCAGTCAAACGCTTGATGATTACATTTTTACTATTTTAAATTCAGCCGTTTGGTCTTCTGAAAATACTTTTACCACGTAGACCGAGGCAGCGAGTCCAGACATGTTAACAGATACTATTGCCGTATTCGTTTTGTTGCCTATCACTTTTCTTCCACTCAAATCGTACACTTCAATAGCAGTAATGTTTCGGGAATAACGCACCGTAAATACATCTAATACTGGGTTTGGATAGTATTTTAATGCGCTTAAGTCAAATGACTCTAGGTTTAAGGTGACATTTATAGTAACTGCTAAAGCAGCACTTCTACAGGCACCTACAACAGATACAGCATAATACGTTGATCCGTCTACTAACTGTGTTCCCGCAGCGATTGGATTTGTTCCAGCCAAGGCGTCTGCACTTGTAGCGTACCATACGATTCCAGCTCCAGTAACCACAATGTCCTCTATGGTAACATCTGAGGCTACACTACCCAAAATTGTTTGATTTGGACTTCCAGTAGGAGTAGCGACTGTTGTTACCGTTATAGATACCGTTACTCTAGCGCTTTCACAACCATTTACGGTTTGGGAAACATAATAGTCACCTGTAGCCAGAACTGTTGTTCCTGCCAAAGCCGTTCCGCCTGTTGCAGCGGCGTACCATTGTAATCCTGCCCCTGCAGCCACTAAATCAGCAACTGTGCCAGCGTTACAGATGGTTTGTGCAGCAGCAGTTGGTGCAGCTGTAGTGTTAACCGTAACACTTACAGATGCTCTAGCGCTTTCACAACCATTTACGGTTTGAGAAACATAATAGTCGCCCGTAGCCAGAACTGTTGTTCCTGCCAAAGCCGTTCCGCCTGTTGCAGCGGCGTACCATTGTAATCCTGCCCCTGCAGCTACTAAATCAGCAACTGTGCCAGCGTTACAGATGGTTTGTGCAGCAGCAGTTGGTGCAGGACTGTCTCCAACCGTTAGTACTGCACTCACATTTGTGGTTCCGTCCCAAATTCCACCGCCCGCAGAAGTGAACCCTCCGTAAACAAATGTACCAGGAGCAAATACAAATCTACTCGCTACAAAATAGGTTCCAGCAACAGAAGGGCCGAACGTGACTTGATACTCGTCGTCATTTCCTGCTTGCCCAGTATATGTAGCCAATTGCCAGCTTGATTCAGACCACGTGGCTGGATCTGTGTTAGCAGTATTTCTGCCGATCCAAGCTTGTATTCCAGCATCTGGACCAGAAGCTTCGGTAACACCTGCTTTATAAACCTTTGCATAAAAGGTTTGTGATTCACAGTTTGTAATTGTTGCGGCACCTGGGAATTGTAAATTGGCATAAGGAATAGCACAATCAACTGCGGTTATTGCGGTTGTTGCCGTTACAGAACAGTTAGCTCCAGATGTAGCAGTTGCTATGTAATTATTCACTCCTGCGGTGCTTGTTTTAAAATATACCGTTGTGGCATTTGCATTAGCCACGTAGGCTACAGTTGCAGCGGCATCCGTAAATAAATTAGTTGCTGGTGACCAGGTAATTAGTTGATTTTGAGTACCTGTGACAGAAACGTTATCAAGTGCCCAATAATACTCCCAACTAGTTGTATCATATTTGAACCTCACTTGTACATTTGCTTGGTTTAAAGCTCCAGCAGGTAAAGCTATATTTTGTTGGGCAAAAGCAGTAGGTGCTCCAGTAGTTGATGTAAATGTCTGCACTGTAATCCAACTCGTACCACCATTTACCGAATATTCAACTTTTACGACACCAGAAGCTCTGAAATTATGCCAAAACGATACATTCACATTCGCAAAATTTAGCGTACTAAAAGAAGGAGACGTTAAAGCAGTATTTGCCGTACTTCCACTTCCACCTGCATCATTATCAGACAAGTAAAATTGAGACGCATCATTTGATGAGAAACTATTAAATCCGTTATTTCTCAAAGTCCAGGCTATTGCAGCCGGAGCATTGCCTGTAGAATTATTTGCTGTAGTCCAATTATTAGTTGTATCATTAAAATTTTCACTTAATATACTCACATTACTCAAAGTTCCACCTGATACAACCAAGCTTTGAATAGCGTCAGTACATACCGTTGCCGTCGCTGGTGCAATTGTCATTACTGAAGGTAATGGATTTACAGTTACGTCAAAAGTGATTGTTGTAGCACAAAGGCTACCACTTGTTTGGGTTGCGGTTAAGGTGTAGGTCGTAGACGCGGATGGGTTAAACACCCAACCAGAAGTTTGGT
>Ga0222708_1000273_pt1 | contig 14273 bp, 19 predicted proteins | sample AntAcemetage1576_FD_179806 | JGI IMG/M metagenome (GOLD analysis project Ga0222708, IMG submission 179806) | Saline water microbial communities from Ace Lake, Antarctica - #1576 | ecosystem: Environmental > Aquatic > Non-marine Saline and Alkaline > Saline | place: Antarctica: Ace Lake... | reverse complement strand
TCTGTGGTCATGGTGCTAGCTCCTCCGGGCTTCGATCGTGGAGGTCATGGTACCATAATTCGAGCCCGCGTGCTGTACTCCTGTGCACGCCCACACGCCGCTACCCGGGCGCCCGGGCCCCGCGTCCACTTCGAAGCGGACACCCGGCGAGACGTCCGCGGCGAGGAGCACGTGAAACACGCATTTGGCTCCGCCGCGCGGGTTCGGCGCCTGGATGAGCGTGCCGTTCTCGTAGGAAAATAACCGGCCGAGCACCCGCGTCGTACGCCGCTGGCCAACTAGTTGCAAGCGGCCGTTTTGGATCGACCACCCCGCTTTTACGGAGGCGGCCAGCCCGTCGAGCACGTCACGAGCTGCACCGGAGAGGTGCAATCCGTTCTGGATGAGCTGGTCGTCGGCCTCGTCTAGGTATAGGTCCACGGGTAGGCCGATCTGCGCCGCGAGCTGTGTGATCGCCTCCGAGAGCCGCACCCTGCCTCGGATAGAGAGCGCAGCGCGTGCGCCCTGGTATTTGCGCAGGCCGTCCGCGAACTGGATTTTGAGCACGCGATCCGAGCCCGAGTACTCTAGGTTTACCCCGTCGCGCACGGCGTTACCTGCGCCCAGGAGCATGGGCGTCGTCCCCTCGTATCCTGCGAATATGCGTACGAGCGGCCGCCGCTTGCTCAGGGAGAGCGCAATTGACTGCGTGCGCGACGGGTTATAGATAGAGATTTGCCCTTTGTTTGGCTCTTTGGTCGCCGTCCGGGAGACGGAGAAATCCACCCGGAACCCCGACGCGCCCCGGCCCTCAAAGGCGATGTCGTCCGCTACCACTGTAATATGTCGGCCGAACAGGTACGTCATGGGCCCGCCTCCACGTAGAGGAGTCGCACGGATCTACCGAGCGCCGCCTGCCCGTACGGCGGGGCCGCGGGGCCGTACGCAAGGAACACCCCCCGAGGCCCGCCCGTGCGAAACGTATAGTACGGCGATGAGCCGGGCGAGATCCGCCGATGCAGCGCGATCGGCTCCGGGGGCTCCGTGTCCGAGTAGAGCGACATGAACCAGGCGACCGCGAACTCGGACCATTCTAACCGCATCCGATAGCGCGTGCCGTCCAGCTCAACGCTCATCGTCTGGAACACCTCCTCGCCGTTCAGCTCGATCTCAACGGTGGCCATTACGGGATCTCCTGGGAAAACAGCGCCTCACCCGCGGGGGAGAACCCGCTACGCGCCGACTCAGCTGACAGCTGAGCGGCACGCTCGGCGCGTATATCGCGAGTTAGGGGCGTCGCGCTGGTCTCGAACTCTCCGAGGATGGCCGGGCGCGTGCGCACGGTCGTTTGCTCGCCGTCGATCAGCCCGTTGACATAGCCGCCGATGCGCAGGCCGGGCATACCCAAAGCCTCCGCGGCCGCGTCCCCTAGGCGCGCAACCCCGCTGATGATCTTGAACGCGGGCGGCGTCCCCGTGTCTCCCGTATCGACGGACGGAGTCAGGTCCGGTTTCGGCTTGCCACGAGGCCGTGGCGGTGGTAGGCGAACGCGCTCCTCGCGAGCGCGCCGGATTTGCTTGGCCTGGATCGTGAACACGAGGCGTGCGACGCTGTCCCATTCATAGCCATACGATTCGATCGCGATTTGCGAGAACACACCGCCGCGGTCCGAGATGTAGACCAGCTCGCTCGTCCGATAGCTTTCCAACCATTCGATCGCCTCCTCCAGGTACGTGCGCCCGTCCTCGACGACGTTGCTCGCCGGGATCTGCCACGGGCCCGGCGTCTCCGTCTGGCAGACGACGATCGTGAGCGAGCGGAACCGCCGCTGGATGTGGTCCGCGATCGGCGTGTCACCCGCGATCGGGTGCTCAGTTACGTCTTGCTTCTCATTGACTGCGACGGACATCTCGGAATGGAATGTGAGATCCGGGCGTAGGCCGCCCGGATCTCGGCGGTTGAACGAGACGAATGTCGCCATATCAAGGCTCCGATGGTTGCACGCTGGCGTTCGCGTCGCGCAGCGCGGAGGTGAAATCGTTTGCCATGGTGGCGGCCATCTCGGGAGAGTACGACATCCCGCCTTGCACCTCGATCGTAACCGAGCCAACATTAGTCGTGCCGCCCGCCGCCGCGCCACCGCCCGAGGCGCTGCCACCCGAGATGCGAGCGTTGTAGGCAGCCATGCGTGCGTTGTAGTCGGCGGACGAGCCGCCTGTACTCGGGCCCGATCTCGCCGTGTACTGGCTCCTCATCCGAGAGCCGCCGTCGTGCGATCGCCCATCCATGAGCTGATTCTCGTCCCGCACAGCCCCGAAATTCTCCATATGTCCGCCAGCAAAGCGGCCGAGCCCTTTTCCAATACGCCCGACCGACCGGTCGTAGGCCGGAGTCGCACCGGAACCGAATGCTGTGCGTAGATCCTCGCCGCGTGCGAGCCCGCGCGTCGTTCCTCCGATGATATCCGTGGCCGTCGCGCCTAGGCCTAGGACGCCCATACCCACGTCCCAGGTACCGCCCCACACCTCGCGGATGCCGTGAGAGTAGTCGTAGGCCCTTTTTAGTTGCTCTGCCAGCTCGATCATTAGCGAGACGACGGCTGCGATGTTCGCAGCTAGGTCAGCCGTCACCTCGACCGCCTTGACCACGAGAACGATAAACGTGACCATCGACGACTCGATCTGAGACAAGCCCTCGTCGTCCTTGCCCTGAGTGAGGTACGTGAGAAACGACTTGGACGCGACGCCGAGGCGTTCCATTTGCACAGCTAGGCCGTCGACCGCTTTCGTGACATCCATCATGGCCGTCTTGAGCCGAGGCGAGCGATCGATGAGCCGCCCGATGATCGAGTCTCCGCCCTCCATATACGCGAACAGATCGAATAGAATCGCGATGATTCCGCCCAGGACCACACCTAGAATCAGCCCCACGCCTCCGAGCATCTTGAAAAAGTACACGACGCCCGCGCTCGCCGCGAGGCTCATGAACCCGACCACCATTTCAGTGACGAGAGGCACGACACCTTGTAGTAGTGTCATCGCCTTGTCCGCTGCCTGCGAGCCGCCCAGCTTCTCGAACGCGGATTGTGCGAACGTGCCGATCTTCTTGAACTCATCGCCCATGAGCTGAGCCCACGATTTCATCCATTTCGCAGACAGCGGCGACTTGCCTTTCACGAAATTGTTCTGAATGAAAGTCTGGATGCCCTTCGCAGCGTAACCAAAAGCGGGGGCGAGCGCGGCGCCCAGGCTGTTACCCAGGCCCTCGACCGTGAATTGCAGTTTGCGAAACTCCACCTGAGCGAGTTTCAGGTTTTTGGTCTCTTTCGGGCTTAGGATCAGGCCCAAATCCCCCGCCACCCTTTCGAGGTCTCTGAAAGAGGCCTCGCCGGTGGTGAGCGCTGGGATGAGTCGGCGCCCGAGATCGTCGCCGAACGTACGCACGGAGGCGGTGAGCGCCTGCGTGCGGTCCTTCATCACAGAGGCCCTTTCCATGAAAAGGCGAAGCAGCTCGGCGGGCTTTTTGTCTTTCAGCTCGTCTAGCGAGATGCCGACCCGCTTGAACTCTTTGAGAGAATCCGCCGAGCCTTCCAGCGCGGATTTCGCGCGGTCCGTGATCGTACCCATCGCATCCGCGAGGTCGTCCGTGGACCCGCCCAGCACCTTGAAAACCGTGTTGAGCCGCTGGATCTCCTGGGCGCTCGTCGAGAAACCAACGGCCATGCGCTCGATCTGCTCGCCGAACGCAGCGCTGCGCTTGACTAGGACGCCCTGAGCGCCGAACCCGACAGCGAGCGCGGCGCCCACACCGGCGGCCGCCGCGAGCAACGCGCCCATCGACTGCGCCGCACGGGCAAACGCCGCCTCGACGTCGAACCCAGCTTTTTCTACTTTCTTGAACTCGGAGGCTGCTTTTGAGCCGCCGCTCGCGCCGAGCTTAAAATTCACCTCTTTCAGGGTTTGTTTTGACACGCGTTACCTCGTTTTAGACGCCTCGATTTGCGCATCCAGCTCGTCACATAAAACGAGGGCTTCTGTGATCTCGCGAAATGACCACGACTGCCGGATTACCGGAGCCGATACGCCTCGGCCCACCTGCTCGTGTAGGACAATACGCCAAATTGTCCAGTCGATCAGATAGCCTTGCGGTGTTTTCGCGGCCCTCGCCGCGATCATCTTTTCCCGTGGTGAAAGCTTTATCGAGGCTTTCAACCACCGAAAGATAAAAAATCCAGGAACCCGTTATATGCGATGACCTCCTTCAACACGCCCAGCAGCTCCGCATAGTTTCGCGTGTACGCTGAGTCGTACACGTTGTCATCTCGGAGCTTCTCCCCGTCGCGCGTCGTCTCGGCCAGGATCCGGCGGATGAGTTTCATGTCAAGCTCGCGGAGAGCCTGCTTTACACCGCGCCCGATCGCGCTGTTGTCCAGCCCCTCCGCCTGCTTGCCCATCATGTATGGGATTGCGATGGGGGCCAACGGCTCGGAGAGCAGCGCAGAGAGGTCTCGGACGATGGAATCGCCGCCTCGTGACGGCGTGATCGCCGTCGTGGTGTAGCGATGCTCGACGCCGCTGCGATCGACGAGATTGAACGTGGTGGTGTTCGTGATTTCCATGCGGGTTAGCTCCTAGGGTTCACGGTAGTAGCGCCTCGGGCGTGTTGAGCCCGCCGAGTGTCATGAGCCGCTTACCAAACGGCAGCTCAAGACGGAACTCGCGAGTACCTGCAACGCGCCCCTTAGACGGGCCCGGGCGATTCATGAAAATCGCCTGCGGGGAGCTGATTGTATCACCCGAAATGGTATCCACGTGTGAGTACGTGACGGTGAGCAGCGAACCGCGCTGAGCGCGTTGACCGCGAAGCAGGGTGTCTAGGTACCCCACGCTCGGGCTGGTTTCCATGAGCGTGATGGTCACGCCCACGCGCTCGTCATTCAAACGCGAGTAGACGGGCGCGCGCCCGTCGCTGCTATTCGCAGACTCGTGCTCATCGGATAGCATCTCGTACTCGACCGCGCCCTCCTCGTCGAACGAGCCGATTCGCACAGAACCGATCGCGATCACGTTAGCAGTGAGGTCGTAGAGTTTTGCTGTTTGGAAACTCATACTAGACTCCTATCAGGGTGCGGTGACGACGGCCGAGCGGCTGAGGTCGACGTTAAAGATGAATCGGCGGACCTCTGTCGTGGTCTGCACGGCGGCGTTGACCCGGATAATCCCAGCTGCGATATCGGCAGCTGTGATAGGAGGAAGAGTCACGAGAATCTGACCTGGGACGATCTTGCCGAGCGCCTGCGCCCTCTCTAGGAGATTCGAGATCACACCCGAGGTGAGCGCCTGCCCCTCGATGTCCACGCCGATGAGGTCACCGCGAGCGGCGGCCTGGGTATCCTGGTCAATCAACGCCTCCTGTGCGCGCGCCTTGATCCAGTCAGCGTTGAGCAATTCGAGGATCGGGCGGCCGATCGTCGTCGTGGCGGGGTGGACGAACGTGGGAACGCCACCGTAGCGAAGCGCTGTGTTCACGTTGTTAGCGACGGCGGTCGCGCGCTGCGCATCCGTGAGCCCTGTGACGAGCCCCGGCACGTTGGCCGCCCCTCGGAAACCGAACGATCGGGCATCCGGGTCGAGCGCGAGCCGACCGGCGGGGTGGATGATCTCGATGCCCGCGGTGAGCGGTGCGTCGTGGTAGTAGAGAGTCAGGCCCTCGACCAGCTCAACGCCTGCGAGCGGCCCGCCGCCGAGGGGAACGGACAACAGCTGCGCCTCGGAGGACACCATCGAGGTCTGGCGTCCGTCCGCACGGGCTGCGTTCGCGAGCGCGACGCGAGCCGGGGCGGTGGCAGTGACTGCCCCGCCCACTGCGATCCAGTACACGAGCCCGCCATTTGGGGCGGCTTTCATGGCGTTGTACTCTGGGATCAGGTTCGCACCCGAGGCGGCCGCCGTGACGACGCGCAGGCGCTCGGGAGAGGGGTTCTGAGCGAATGCCCGTGTCAACACGTTCGCAGTGTTCGCGTCGATGAAATTCGACGTAAGCGCAGCTGCCACGCCCTCGGCGCTCACGAAATCGAGGAAAAGCTCATCATCCAGCCAATCGCCGCCGAACCCAACGGGCTCGGGGATGAACCACGCCACGCCGCCGAACCCGGCCGTGGGCGTGGGGGGCGGTGCCAGGGTGACATTGACCAGGACAGTGGGATTATGCGTAGCAGCCATGAATTAGCCTCACGGTGTGGGGGGTAGCATCGGATCGTTATTGTATAGCACCTGCACGCGCGGCGTGGGCGCGGGCGCCCCGACGATCGAGCGATACTGCGCGGTGAACGTGCGCTGGTACCTCTCCTCGATCTCCGACTCAACCGGGCCTGACACGTCGAGCGTATCCCCGAGCGGGACGAACGAGAACGGCCCGTACGCCGTCGCCTCCTCGTGGCGAGCTGCCAGGATCTCTAACCAGTCGTCTGTGCCTGGACCGTAGCCGATCACGGACAGCTCGACGGTGCGTGCGGAGTCGAACACGCGCCCAGCGGGCGTCGTGCGCCGATGCACGGTGCCGGTCGACCGGCCGACGACTAGGATGTCCACCACGAGACAGGGAGCGGGGCCGAACACGTCGGGGCGCCCGCGGCCCGCGGGGTAGATCTCGTCGTCCGTGATCCCGAGCGCGTCCTTGGCCCAATCTCGGAACGCCTGGATTATATTCTCGCGTATAGACATAGCCGCCTCTGTGTCACGGGGTGGGTAGCGTGGGAACGGAGGCTGCGTCTAGGCGTCGCACACGATACGCGAAATGCGGGATCACGCGCCGGTACGTTTGCTTGTCTCGCACCTCGTAGAACACGCCCGCGATCTCTAGGATCGCCCCCCACGTGCGCGTGTCCTCGTCCGGGGCGGCGATGTCGAAATCACACAACACGCGACGTTGATCGCCCGTGCGCTCGCCCTCGGGTAGAGTCGCGAGCACCCGCCCCGGCACGGGGTTAACCACGGCGACGAGCGCCTGCGACGGGAGTCGGATTACGGTCCTGCGACCGTCCGCCCCGCGTGTGGCGCTCGTCTGCGTCGCCCAGACGAGGATTGGTTCCATGCCTACAAATAGGGAGCCCATTGCCTGCATAGTGCGACCTCACACAGATAGGTACGGCGCCGTGCGGTGCGTTTTGCGCCCGACCGCTTTGAAACGCGTGCGCGTCGATTTCTTCGACGAAGACTTCTTAGGAGCCATCATTGCATTCGCGTCGTCCTGCGCATAGCGCCCGTTTTTACGAATGAAGGCTTTGAGCCCAGCTGCGTTTCGAGATTTGTTCGCGCGCACCTTCGCCACCGCGCGGCTGCGCCGCTTGCGCGTGCTCCGAGCGGTCGGAGAGCGCACGGCGCCTTCCCCCGCTCTCGACCTACGCGCGGATTTCTTCTTAGCCTCGACGAACAGCCCTCTTCGCATATCTCCGTGCTCAACCAATGGATGGTCGAAACCCTTTAACAGAATGGTGAGTCGGGCGTTTCGCGGCGTGATTATGTTCGCGTCGATCGGGTGCGCGATCTCGTCGTAGAGCACCTGCGCAGCTGCTAGCAGCGCATCCGATACCGAGGGCTCACCTTTGCGCACGCCCCGGTTCAGCTCCCACATAAAAGCGGCTGCCATCGACTCTACGTTCTCATCGAACGCGGGGAGGAGGAACGGCCTCTTTGGCACGCCCCCGACTCCGAACTCGTTCCAAACCGCTTTCTGTGCGTTCGTCGGGCCGCTTCTACCTTCGCCGCGGATGCCTACGACCACGAAATCCTCGCGCATGGCATTGCGGATCAGCTCCTCGACGTCGTGCCAGCCGTTATCCAGCTCATGTATCTCGCAATCAGCGATCACTCGCACGCGTTTGGTTCTACCCATCACGGGCACCCGAAAGAGAAACCGGTGGTCAGGGGCTTTGTACCTACGCGTGTGTTTCTGATTTCGAGATAGCGGCGACCGTATGCGGTGAGCGCGTAATCGTGGTTGCCGGGGAGGAACGCGGGTTGAGCGTAGTTTCTACTCACCTCGCCCGCTCGCTCGCCTGTGACCGGACCAGCTGCGCCGGACGCGCCCATCGTGCTCAGCGTGGCGATGTGCGCAGCTAGGAATGCGAGCGCCTGGGAGTACGCGCACCCGAAAACGCTGGCGGACACAAAGCAGGTCGCGAGCGCGATGAACGCCTCTAGTTGCGTGTCGTCGTACGCGACGGCGAGCGCAGGCGCGATGAGTTTCAACGTGTCAAGCACGGGCATCTTACACCTCGATTGTTCTGATACGGCGCCCGCCGGTTTGATCCGATGTGCGGCGCGCGCGCAGTCTGTATGCGCGCGCCCACACGCGGGCGCCCTGTGCGGGTCAGACGGGGCGGCTCACAGTGATCTGCGAGCTGGACAGCATCCCGGCGACGGCCGGGTTGCGCTTGAGCACGGCCCACACGGCCTCTCGGACCTCTAGGCGGCCGACCTCTCCCCCGCGCAGCGTAGCGGGGAGGTAGAGATCGCCGCCGACGACGACGCCGGGCGACTGGTACGCCTCCACCTGCTCGGAGATGAGCCGACCGTCCGTGACTCGGCTAGCCACGCGCTCGCGGTCCACCTCAGTCGCGAGACCGAATAGCACGGCCCCCGAGGTGCGATTCTCGACGACGAAGATCGAGCCCAGAGGCTCGCCGTCGTCGGCGGGCTCGTTTTGCATGTTCTGCGTGGTTTGCTTATTAGCCATGATCAGCGCCCCACGAAGTGAAGGCGGGTATCAAGCGCCTCGTAGTTTTTAACCCCACCAAAGAGCAGGTACATCGGGATGGTGATCCCGAAATTATGCTCTTGGATTGGGAGCATGGTCAAACCGCGGGGCATGACAATGCGGAACGAATCGGGGCGGTCGAAGACGATCACATCCGAACCACCCGGACCCGCGCCGTCCAGCTCGGGAGCGTACGCGATTTGAGTGATGAACATGTTGTCTTGCGCGAACGCTTGCAGGATGGTTTGGTCGGACGATGAGCCGACCGCGCGCTTTCGTTGTGAGAGCCGCGTGTAGGGAGTCAGTGCCATGATCATGCGGGTAGGCCCGCCCGCGCCGCCGGTGCGCAGGTGCTGATCGGAGGCCGCGTTTTGGAGGTCCTCCAGGATCGCGTCTGCGGGGGTGGCCGAACCGTAGGCGACTGCACCCGTGCTGCGAGTCGTGAACGGTGAATTCACGACGCCCAGCAGCTGATCCACGTCGGAGCCCGACCAGATGAGCCGGTTCACGAACTCATCCGCGCCGCGCTGTGCCGCGAACTCAAGCTCACTCTTCACACTAAAGGAGGCGAGGTCGAATGACATCTCCTCGAAGAAATTGTACCGAATCCCGCTGACCGCTGGGATGATTCGACCCGTCTCCGTGCTGAGCGAGACGCCCGTAGCGGCGGGGATGTTGTCACCGTTGCCCCGGTAGAAACCCCATTCGGAGTTATGCTCAAGGCGGTTCTGAGTGAATGTTTTGTACCCCGGAGGAATCGAGCTATCCACACGGAACAGCTCTAGACCCGAGAGCATCTGGTAGCGGCGGCGTAGCAGCTCGCTCGACTGGTACTCAAGCTCGCGCGCCTGGAACATCCCGCCGTTCGAGATGAGAGAATCCTGCGCGCTCTTCTTAGCGGCGTCGCGCATGACGCCCTCATACATGCGCTCGATCGCGTCCGCGTTTGCAGTCGCGGCGCCGCCGTCGAGGCCGTGCCGTTTGTAGAACGCGACGTTCTGATCGCGACGCGCCTTGGCCCATTCACGGGGCTGCGCCTTGTGGTCGCGATACACGCGCAGGAAATTTGCCTTCGTGCGCGAATCGACCATAGTCTCGGCCGAATCTGAGATAAACTGAGCCATTTTCGAACTCCTGTTCAGCGGCCGAGGGCCAGCTCAATGATATTGGGGTTGAGCCACTGTGCAAACGGCTTGGGGATAGGGAGGCGCCCCGCACCGGCCGTGTTGAACCACTGGCCGATCTCACCGGCTGCGGTGCCGACTAGGACGACTTGCCCGCGCTGGGCGTCCGAGCCGCCTGCGACGTAGACCGCGCCGCTGCGCAGAACCTCGACACGCTCACCGGCGCGTGCCGCCGGGATGGGGCCGGGAACGTAGGGGTAGCTCATCTCTTGGTCGAGGCCGAGCACGGTGCAGCCGACTAGCACGTCCTCGATGTCGCCCGCGGGCTTGACCGTGGTGGCGTAGACACCGTCGGCGCTCATGTACGTCGCCACGGCGAGGGGGTAGTCCGCGCCCTCATTGAGATTCGAGACCACCGTGATCACTGAGTTACCCGGCGCGCCCTGGGCGACGACGGACAGCTGCGCCTGAACGGTGGGGCGCAGCGTGATGGTCACGGTGTCCGTGACCGCGACGGCCGACCCGGCGCCCGCGAGCACGGGCTGCGCGTTGAACGCAGCGGCCGCGTCGCTCGCAGCCTCGGCCACGGTGGCCGTGCCGTCCGAGGTGAACGTGAACGTCTCGTTCAGGTACAGGGCATCGGAGAGGCGGTACGTGTACACGGCGTTACTGGCCACGGTCGCGAACCGCAACGTGATCGTGTTGAGCGCGCGCCCGATGTTGTGTGGGAGCGCGACGGTCTGAGTCTCGCCCAGATCTGCGATTTTACCGAGGCGCCCAGCGGGCATCGGCGTAACCGATCGCTGGCTGATCGAGTAGGGGCCAAAATTCGACATGGGTATCTCCTATGAAGGCGGGTTCAGCGGGTGTGGCGGTTGAGCCAAGCGGTTTCGACGCTAATCTGATCCGGGGAGTCGACCACGGAGCTGCGGGCGACGCTACGCAAAGTGTTCGAGGAGCCCTTAGCCGCGTCGGCCTCTAAGATCGACGCGACGGCGCCGCGCAGGAACTCGGCGGTGGGGCGCTTGGGCATTGCATCGCCTAAGAAGTGCTTCGCGACGGCGTAGACCGCCTGACTCGGGCGCACGGTCTTGATCCCGTGCTTAGACGCGATGACAGCGGCGCGCGCGATGGTGTCGACGTCGAGGCGGACGGTGTGGCGGCGACCATCGGACGCTGGCTTCTTACCGTCCTCCTCCTCGTCCTCGGCGGGCAGCTCCTCGTCCTCGTCCTCGTCCTCGGCGGGCAGATCCTCGTCCTCGGCGGCGGGCTCGGCTGGTTCCATGAGCGCGGTCAGCATGTCTCGGATCTCCGAGACCATGGCGTGCAGCTCAGCAACCTGCTCGTCGATCGTGGCATCCGCGGCCTCGACCTCTTCGCCCTCCTCCATGTCCTGGGCCTCTTCCTTACCCTCTTCCATGTCCTTGGCCTTGGCCTTGCCCTTGCCCATGGAACCGTCCGCGACGCGTACTTTGCGCTTGCCTAGCATTTTGCCATCCGTTAGGAGTCGCACCGTCGACCCGCCACGAGCGGCCTCGACGATGGCGAGATGATTGTAGTAGCGTCTCGTCTGTACGAGAGCGGCGCCCTCGTACAGATCCGACTCAGCGAGTGTAACGAGGTACCCGGGAGACAGCTCCACGGCGTCGCCCGCCTGTATCGTGTCGATAGCGGCTTGATTCCAGACGCGCAGATGTACGCACAGCTCGTCGCCTCTCATGGCGGCGGCCACCACGCAGCCGTGAGTCAGCTGCTGTGCGGTGGCCGTGGTGACCATCCCATCGTCCGTCACGGGGTGTCCGACCGTAATCGGACACCCCACGAGGTCCGAGCAGCTATCTGCCAACGTCTCCCGTGGGACATAGGCGATCGCGTCGATGCCCGGCACCCCCGAGTAATCCATGGGCCCGACGATGGCGGCTACCCCCCACACATCGAGGTACCCAAAATCGGCGTCTAGCCGCTTGCGTTCGAGAACAAACTCACTCATCGGCCACCTCGGGCTCTGTGACCTCGGCCGCGCGGCGTAGGAGCCTAGGAGGCGGCGCGACCGCCGCCTCGGGCTCTGTGACCTCGGGGGGATCGATCACGCCCTCTCGGATGAGGATCGCGCGGAAATCGGCCGCGTCTGCGAGCCCGCCGCCCACATACATCGAGCGTGTGCGAGCCTTCGATTCGGCGACCTTGGACTCTTCGTCGGCGGTTGCCTCGGAGGACGGGGAAAACCTCACCTCGACGGGGCGGCCTCCGTTCAGGCGTGTGTACAGCTTGACTAGGTTAGGGGACAACTGGTCTTCCTGATAGGCGGAGACCTCCTTACGCCAATTCGCGCGACCCGATTGGTCGTCCGTGGATAGGCCGCTCGGAGACATCCCAAACAGCTGAGTCATGGGGATGCGGGCGGCCTTGGCCACGGAGTGAGCGAATCGATCCCAGAGCACATCCAAGCCCGTGACCGTCGCGAACTTGCGCTCGTACTTCTCACCGGAGTCGGCGTCGATCAACGCAGCGTTGAGCAAGCTCAACGAGCGCTGAAACATCGCCATGCGCTTGTTAATCAGGCATTCGCCGTCCTCGGCCGCGAGCACCCCGGCCAGCCCGGAGATCGAGATGGTCGCCGTTTCAAACCGCTGGATAATGGATGCGATCGACGCCTCGGTTTGGAGGAAGCGCCTCACAGCATCCCAGACGGATTGTAGAACGGAATCCTCGAAATCCTCGTTAGCATTCCGCATTTGTTTGGGTAGCGGCTCGCCGTCGAATCGGAGGAGATGGTCGCGGTGGACGGAGGTAAGCGCTCCGGAGCGTTGTCCGGCCCCGTTACGGATCGGAGTGATCCGATAGCGCAGCGCGCGCCCGTAGTGCGGGGAGGCGATGTCGTCCTCGTACTCCGTGACGGACAGCTCAGCGCGGGTGAAAGTCAAGATGTTCTCGACCGGGGCGCCGAGGTCGGGCGGATCCGCGAGCGTGTCCACGCCGATGTTCGCGTCCGGGATGAGGAGCGCGACCGCTACGCCGTCGAGCCTACCCCAACGCCCAGCCTCTCGGACGATCTTGCGCACGGACAGGTGCTCGGGATCCAGCACGAGCGCACGCGTCGCGGCGTCGAACACCGTCCAGCCCGACCGGATCGAGTCGTTCACGACTTCGTTCACGATGCGCTTGGCCAGATCCTGATCTGCGTATAGCGCAGCGATCTCGTAGCGTTGTAGGCGGCCATCCATGTCCGGGCGCGCGGTGGTGCCGGGATCGGTACCATAGACGTCGATACCCGAGAGGAAGTTTCCGAGCCCGTCCTGCGCGGCTCTCCGCGTGTCGAGCAAGGCTTCCGCGCGCAGTGCTAGGTGGTTTTCGCTTGCGCGCGGGTCGTGTCCCATGCTAGGCTCCTCGTTGCTTAGATAGACTTTCAAGTCTATTGTATCACCCTAACCACTAAAAGCGGAGTTTTGTTATGAAACTAAATCGCGATGCGTTCAAAAAAGCTTGCGTGACGGGCTGGCTGTCTAAGATCCCGTCGGAGGTCGATCTCGCCGAATGGGGCGCAACCTTCGACATGTTCGGATATCTGGTCGAGAGGTACCTAGACGAGACTCGCGACGCGTGCGCCGTCGAGGTAGCTGCGGTGGTGAACGCCTCGTTCGAGGAGACGTTTGCGGTCCTAGACCCGTGGCTGCGCCCGCGCCTGCGGAACGCGCAAGCGGCTGCGCTCTCGTACATCCTAGGGGCGCCTGTCAGCGTCCAAACCGGAGGGCAAGCCCTTGACTAGACGTCGGAGAAAACGCAACCGATTCGAAATGGTCCACGGGCTCGTAGAGGCGCGCGCCGTGTTCGTGGACCTCGTCCGCCGAGGTGCAACCTACGAGAGCATCGGTAAGTCGTACGACGTCGACGTTGAGACAGCTGCCCGCTGGGCGAAGCTGTATCAGGTCAACCGATCTAAAATGGGGTCGCTTGCGAAGCCTCCCAGGCCCGAGGCTGCGGAGCTGCGCCGCGTCTACCAGGAGCACGGGGCAAAGGTGGCCGCCGCCGTGTTCCGCTGCTCTGAGATGACTATCCTACGCTGGCGTCGAATCTACGGGATAGAGAATGCGCACACGCGCGGAGCCCTGACCTTCGCTCAGCATTCGGCGAGGTCTAAGCAGCGGTGGAAGCGCGAGCGCGAGCGCACGGACGCGGAGGCGTTCGCGGTGGACCCGCTCGGGACCAAGGCGGAGGGAGAGGGAGAGTAGCGCACGCGCACGCGGAGCGCTCTCATATGGCCCGGGCGCAACCAGCTCCCGGGCCTCTCTGCGTGTGTGCCACGCTAGGCGACGCTAGCGGTGTCACCTATACCAGCGCCTACCCAGGGTGGTCGACGGGGCTCAGCGTTGAGCGTGGGGGCACTGTGTGCGATTCGCACATATTGCGGGGGGT
>Ga0222708_1000270_pt1 | contig 14334 bp, 13 predicted proteins | sample AntAcemetage1576_FD_179806 | JGI IMG/M metagenome (GOLD analysis project Ga0222708, IMG submission 179806) | Saline water microbial communities from Ace Lake, Antarctica - #1576 | ecosystem: Environmental > Aquatic > Non-marine Saline and Alkaline > Saline | place: Antarctica: Ace Lake... | reverse complement strand
TATAGGGTAACGCAGCTCTAAAGTAAATTTATTATAAACAGTATCTCCGTCAGGATTACGGGTTACAGCGTTTGAATCGTCATAACCACGCAGTCTTACGATATCCCGCCCGTCCAGCGCAAACTGTTGCAAACCGTCACCACCTACAAAGAAACGCTCAAAAGGCACTAAACCACGACTCTGGTTATAAGCTCCTAAGAAACCAAACTCTGCCCTCGTTTGTAGAACGAGTTTATCGTACAGTGTAGTATACCAAGTGCCATCAAATTTAATTTTATAGTACTCTAAAAACCTAAAACGCTCTTGATCTATTTTGGCTAGGTCCGGCGATCCGTTAGTTTGAAACGCCGGGTTCGTCTCTAGGTTTTCGTAATCAACACCGTTCCATAGTGAGTAAGGCAAGGTAAACTTTCCAGTTAAAGAGAATGAAGAACCGTATGTGGGATAAATAGGGTTTACACCCACATTGTTTCTGCTTAAACCTATAGTGTATGCTAGGTTATTTGAAAACCCATCGGGGAAGTTAAATAATGCACTTTGAAAATTTTGAAGGTCAAAATGCTGGAATGAAACAGCTTGTGAGAATTGGAAATAGTCGTCTGGCCATTCTAGACGTTTAGCGATCCCCACACTACCGCCGGTAATTAAGAAACGCTGGTCACGGCGTACATCCCTAAAATCTAAAGGGTTTACCCTGTACTGTTCGCTATGTGAAAAAGATACGTTAAAACTTACTGGTTTTTTACCTCCTAGCCAGGGCTCCGAAAAATTTAAAGAGTAGGTCCTAAAGATGATACTTGCTTGTGCGCGCAAGGAAAGTGTTTGCCCGTCACCCATAGGTACGGGTTTATATTCCTTGCGATTAAATATGTTACGCAGCGAGAAGTTTGTAAAGGACAGTCCTAATGTTCCTACAAAACCGCCACCACCATAACCACCTTGCAGCTCTATCCGGCTAGCACCTGCTTCCTCTAATGCATACTCTACGTCTACGGTTCCTTCTTGCTCGCTAACGTTCTTTAACTGTGGGTTTATTTTTTGGGCATCAAAAAAGCCTAACTGTCCTAATTCACGTATAGAATTGATAATTTTTTGTCTCGAGTAGCGTTCCCCAGGAGTCGTTCTGAGCATGCGGTAAATCACGTGGTCATTTGTACGGGTATTGCCCGTTATGGTAATATTATTGAAAAATGCTTCTTTGCCTTCTATAATGCGTATTTCAAAATCGATAGTGTCGTTATAAACACGGGTTTCTACAGCATCAATACGCGAAAAAAGATATCCGTTGTTTTGGTATAGGTTTGAAATATCGTCAGAGTCTGGATCTTCTGGGTTGCTTATACGGTCGTCAAATGCGACACCGTTGTAAACGTCGCCCTTTTCTACTTTAAGCATAAGCTTGAGCTGGTCGTTTGTATAAACAGAATTTCCCACAAAATCTATATTACCAAAATAGTACTTCTTGCCTTCTTCAACCTTAATTTTTAGCGCTATTCGTTTGTTATTCAATTTAAGTAGCGTGTCAGAGACGATACGGGCATCTCTAAAACCCCGCTCTTTAAATTTATCTACCACAGTTAAGAGATCTTCTTTATAGCCGTCTTCGATATATTTAGATCGCTTGAGAACACTGAATATGTTGCGCTGCTTCGTATTTTTCATTGCGCCACGTAGCTCTTTGTCTTTTAAAAGTTCGTTACCTTCAAAATCTATAGAAGAGATCTTAACTTTGCTTCCTTGATTCACGTCTATTTTAACATCTACAAAATTGCCTCCGGCGGTGTCTACTACTTTACGAGTTACAACCGTAGCGTTTGCATAGAAATAACCTTTTTCGCGGTATTTGTTCTCTATGTACGATCGGGTATTTGTTATAAAGTTTTCTGTAGCTTTTGTTTGTCTTTTGGCAAATTTGAGCTCCTCTTTAATGTCTTTAACTTTGTTCTTTTTCAGGCCATTAATGGTAATGTCGTTAACAGTAGGCACCTCTGTAATGTTTATTTCTATGTCCACAACGCTGCCTCTAATGTCTGCTACAAAAACACGTATATCGCTGAAGAGCTTTAACTCCCATAGCTTTTTAACAACAGCACTTATACGTTCTCCAGGAACGTAAATCTCTTCACCTACTTTAAGGCCGGTAAAAGCGATAACTGTATTTTCATTATAAGTTTGGCTTCCTGTAACACTAATGGTTCCTAGGGTATATAGTTTTGCTTCTTCGCCTATAGGCAGGTCTGGCTGCGTTTGCCCTAAAGCACTATAACTAGCTGAAATGCTTACGAAAAGCAATAAAACTTTTGCTAATTTGTTTATCATTATTCTATAGTTGTTCACTGGTTTTACCGAATCTACGTTCTCGGTCCTGATAATTTGTTAATGCTTCAATTAAGTGCTCACTTCTAAAATCTGGCCAGAGCACTTCGGTAAAATATAACTCGGCATAGGCGATTTGCCACAATAAGAAGTTACTTATGCGATACTCACCACTAGTTCGTATGAGCAAGTCCACATCTGGTAAAAAATGGGTGTACAAATGACCATGCACGACCTCGTCACTAATATCATCTACGGCTAGCGTGCCATTTTGTACCTGCATTGCTACTTTTTTAAACACGGTGAGCAACTCCTCTCTAGAGCCATAACTTAATGCGAGCGTTAAGTTCATGTGCGTGTTGTTTTCCGTTGCCTTGATAACCTCGTTAAGCTCTAGTTGTGCGGACTTGGGTAACAAATCTAGTGCACCTACTGCGCGCAGGGATATGTTGTTTTCTTGTAAGGTTTTAAGTTCTTTTCGAAGGCTAGAAACGAGTAGCTTCATGAGAGTTTCTACCTCGAGTTTAGGCCGTTTCCAGTTCTCTGTGCTGAATGCATAAAGCGTTAGGTTTTCCACGCCTAGCTTTGCGCATGTTTCTACAGTTTGTCGCACCGCTTTTGCGCCTTTTTCGTGACCACGCACACGCATGAGCCCTTGCTGTTTTGCCCAACGACCATTACCGTCCATAATCAGGGCGATGTGCTTAGGCAATCTTGTAAGGTCTAGGTTGTGCTGCTCCATTCTTAAAAATTACAATAACAGGGCTTGCGACCGAAAGTGTAGGTTAACGTTACCCCGCTAAACACATACCAGTCATTATTTGAAATATTACCAAACTGCAGGTTTGCAAAATCTTTTTTACTGCGCTCTGGGTTGCTGCCGTCTAGATTGTCCGTAAATGTATAGCGAGCCCCTACTTCTATACCTAAAACAAAATGGGAACTTATCGTAGTTTTGAAACCTAAAATAATGGGTATGGCTGCCTCAAAGGTGCTGCCGTATTCTTCCAATTCTCCGTTATTGCTTAAGGCAAATAAATCGTAGTGAAAACCGGTTAGTCCTGTATAAATATAAGGAGTAAACTGGGGCGTGCCGGAATATAAGTCCCATTCCCAAAATGTATATTCTATACCTACACTAGCTTCTAGTAGGTTGTAATTGTATTTTAAACCGCGCAAATCACGTGAAATATCATCACTATCGTTATCATCACCTATCATGCTGGCGTGTATAAAAGAAGCTCTGAATGCATGCCTATTACTGCGGTTCCATTTAACGATTGCGCCTATAGTTCCGTCTCTGGGGTCTACATATTGCGTTCTTCCTACGTCACCTATGACATTTGACCCACCTGCAAACAACCCAAATTCATAGGTTTGCGCTTTCGCAACAACAAAATTTAACATTAAACCAATAATTACCACTAACCGCATGAAATTCTTAAAACGTGCAAATATAACAATTCTCTTTACCCAGCATGTTCAAACCTTGGGTTATAACCTCCATAAAACACCTAATTACTCATTTTATTGTTTAGTTGCGTTTATCTTCTCCCCAAAGAAGCTTGTGACGTATTGTATCTATGAAATTCACATGATTTGGCTCTACCAGATTAATAGTAAAAGGCGCTTTTTTTAAAGTAAGTACCGTCTGGTCAGGATAACTGGCAATGCGATTATCGAGTGATGCAAGAAACGAGTCTTCTCTACCTTTTACTTTTATAGTTATAACCGTGCTATCTGGTATGACCAGTGGTCGCGCATTTAAGTTATGTGGTGCAATGGGCGTGATAATAAAAACGCCTGTTTGTGGTGCAATTACGGGGCCGCCGCAACTCAGGCTATACCCTGTAGAACCGGTAGGTGTCGATATAATAAGCCCGTCTGCCCAGTAAGAAGTGAGTAGTTTACCATCTAGCTGGGTCTCAATTTGAATCATGCTCGTGGTGTTCATGCGGCTTACAGTAACCTCATTTAATGCAAAGTTGTGTGGCGCAAGGTGGTTTTCTAGGTGGTTAGACGTACAGGTAATTAACGTGCGCTTACTCAACATAAACTCGTTTGCAAACAGCATGTCTATGGCAGCGGTGACCTCTTCTTTAAGCACGGTGGCTAGGAAACCTAGCCTGCCCGTATTAATTCCTATAACAGGTATATCTATTGCGCCTACGTAAGAAACTGCGCGTAAAATAGTGCCGTCGCCACCTATACTTACAAGAAAATCATAACTACCGTCTAGCAAGGAAAAGGTCGCTTGTGTTAAAGAGGGTATATGTGGCTGCAACAAAGTATAAAAATGTTGTTCTATAAAAACCTCGCAGGATTGTCCACTTAATGCTTCAAGAACCTCAACAACAGTTGCTATGGCATCTTCATGCAGGTACTGACCGTATATGGCTATTTTTTTCACAACTCTAGATATTTGCTTAAATAATCGCTACGCTCTTTAAGTGAATCCAGGTACGTGTCATCATTTGCGGTTGTTATCACCGTGTAACCGTAACGCCTAAAGGTTTGCAATATCTCATTTATACTGGACGATGTAACCTTTAAGGTTATTTGCGCTAAATGCTCTCTATAATCACTAATAAAACAACCGAACAGCTTTGCATCATTGGTCTCTACTATTTGGGAAATTTCACTAAAACTATAATCTTCCGTTCCTTTTTCAACAACAATAACAGCACCAGACTCAGCCAAAAACGGAGACTCGTTAAAAAAGCACATGACATCTTTTAGTTCATAATAACCCATGTACTTGTTTTTTTTGTTTAGCACGGGCATTAGGTTTGTATCGTGCCTCGTAAATGATTCCAGCACATCAAGCCAGTGATCATGTGCTCTTACAAAAAAGCCATCAAAAGCGTAGATAACCTCGTCTAAGGAAGTATTGCGATTAAAGCATCGGGCGTCATTTTCTGACAGGCAACCCAAGTAGACCTCATCACGCATCACCGGTAAGTGTGAAAACGTAAATTGAGAAAAGATGTCTTGTATGCGAGCCACGGGTTCATGCACCTCTATAGGCTCTACGTCACTTACGATAAATTCTTGTAAATTCATGACTACGCAATTTTTCTTGCAAATTAATCATTTCTTAACAACTTGTGTTTGCGTACAGGTTGTATTTTTGACACTTAGCAAATTTACTATGGCCATACTTAGCGTAAACATAAACAAAATAGCAACCTTGCGTAACGCACGCGGAGGAAATGTACCCAATTTAGTAAAAGTAGCGCTGGACATCGAGCGCTACGGAGCACAAGGAATAACCATTCATCCAAGACCAGACGAGCGTCACATACGATATCAAGATGCTCGGGACCTAAAAAAGGTAATCACCACGGAACTTAATATAGAGGGCAATCCTATAGACTCGTTTATAAAACTAGTAGAACAAGTGCGACCGGCTCAAGTAACACTCGTTCCAGACGCACCAGAGGCCCTTACATCTAACGCTGGCTGGGACACTATAAAACACAAAGCATTTCTCACAGAAGTAGTCGCACACTTTAAAAGCTTGGGTATGCGTACCAGTATTTTTGTAGACCCAGTTGCAGACATGATTATAGGTGCCGCAGCGACGGGGGTAGACCGCATAGAACTGTATACGGAAGCGTTTGCAGACTTGTACCCTACCGACCCAGCAAAAGCAATTGCACCATATACCGCAGCATCACATATCGCAACAGCGCACGGTTTAGGAATAAATGCAGGCCACGATTTATCGCTTGATAATGTGGGTTATTTTAAAGCCCATGTCCCAAACTTACTTGAAGTCTCCATAGGCCACGCACTTATTGTCGAAAGTTTGTACTTGGGACTGGAAAACATAGTAAACATGTACAAATCGAAACTAACCTAAACCCATGTTGCACTCGTTAATATTAGGAGCGGGCAAACCTTTTGTCATACTGCACGGTTTTCTGGGCATGGCAGACAACTGGAAAACGCTGGGTACGCAATGGAGTGAACGGTGCTACAACGTGCATATTTTAGACCAGCGCAACCACGGGCGCAGTTTACACAGCGCCGCTTTTTCGTACGCGCTAATGGCTCAGGACCTAAAAACCTATTGCGAAACCCATGCACTAGAAAACATCATATTGTTAGGGCATAGTATGGGAGGCAAGGTCGCGATGCAATTTGCAGCTATGTATCCAGAAATGCTGGACAAACTCATTATTGCCGACATTGCCCCTAAAAAATATGCTCCGCACCACAGCGATATTATAAACGCGCTGCAAGCAGTTCCTGTGAGCCAAATGACCAGTAGAAACGAGGTAGCAACCGTTCTAAGTGAGCGCATACCCGACCTAGGAACACGACTTTTTCTCATGAAAAGCCTGTTTAGAAAGGACAAAAACCAGTTTGCCTGGCGATTTAACCTCCAGGTACTGGCCCAAGCACAAGATATGATAGGTAGCCACCAGCCGTTTGACGGTGTCATCCAGATGCCCACGCTGTTTTTAAGGGGTGGTAAATCAGGCTACATACTCGATATTGACAGGGTTCTTATAGATGCCGCTTTCGCAAAAGCGAACATCAAAACAATACCGAATGCAGGACACTGGCTGCATGCAGAACAACCAGATTTATTCTCAACTGCTGTGCTAAAATTCTTACAATAATTAGCTTACTATGCTTGCATAAAATTACGAAAACGCTTGCGTAGTATTAAATAAATATTAAATTTGAACGGTTAAAAAAAAACTAAATTATAAACCCTTGATTATGAATAAAATAAAACTTTTAGGTTTGCTTTCCCTTATGTCGGCTATGGCATATGCAGGCGGATATCGAGTAAGTACCCAGAGTAACAAGCAGCTTGCTATGGGTCATACTGGTGTTGCAGTTGTAAACAGTGCAGACATCCTTTTCTTTAACCCAGCAGGTTTGGTGCATTTAGAAAATAAATTTAACTTGAGTGTTGGAGGTTTTGGCGTAGTATCTCAAGTACAGTATCAAAATACAGAATTCGGCACCTTTTCTGAAACGGACAGCCCAGCGGGAACTCCTATTTATCTGTATGCTTCTTACGCACTTTCTGATGATCTTGCTGTAGGTTTAGGAATTTACACCCCTTACGGGAGTAATGTAACCTGGCCCACAGACTGGCAAGGTTCCCATCTTGTAAACGAGATTGAGCTAAGTGCCATCTTTATACAACCTACTATTTCTTACCAGCTTTTTGATAGTGTTTCTATAGGTGGTGGGCCTATTCTTGCGATAGGTGGTGTTTCGTTCAACCGCAACGTAAACCGCACGCTCACAGATGAGCAAGGTGACCGCTCTAATATTGCTATCGAAGATTCTGGCGTTACTGGTATAGGATGGACTGCAGGACTTATGTTTACACCTACAGACCGTTTTACGTTTGGTGTTAATTACCGCTCCCTTATCAACATAGATAGTAAAGAGGGTGAGGCAACGTTTACAAACTTTCCAAATTCTAACTTATCTCCGTTTAGAGACGGAACCTCCGGTTTCACTGCTACTTTACCATTACCAGCTGAACTTACCATAGGAGCGTCTTACAAATGGGACAAATTGCTTCTTGCATTTGACTACAACAGGGCATTTTGGAGTGAGTACGAAAGTTTAGACCTCGTATTTGAAAACGGAGTACAATCTATAAACCCTAGAAACTACAAAGACGCTAACACCTACAGGTTTGGTGCGCAGTATGAAGCAACAGAAAAACTGACTATACGTGCAGGTTACTATTTTGACGAATCTCCTGTACAATCTGGCTTTTTTGCACCTGAAACTCCTCGTGGTGACTCAAACAATTACACTTTTGGACTTAGCTACCAGTTAAACCCTAAGTTTGCGTTAGACGCTTCCTTTCTTTACCTTAAATTTAACGAGGTTAACGAGTCATACAACGGTTACCTAGAAGGTGGTGTATCAGCACCGTTTGCAGGCGCTTACCAATCTAGAGCATTTGTAGCAGGTATAGGATTAACATATAGCATGTAAAAAAAAACACCATGAAAAAATTCAATTTAAAGTATATAGCCCTATTTATTGCAGCAACTGCAATAGTAGGATGTGATGAAGGTTTTGACGAAACAGTAACTGACGCAGGTTTTTACAGCTCAGGTACTGCAGACTTCTCAAAATACGTGACAGTAGGTAACTCTCTTACTGCGGGTTTTGCAGACGGTGCGCTTTACCTAGACGCGCAAAAACAATCTTTTCCAGCAATTATTGCAGGACAAATGGCTCTTGCTGGTGGTGGTACTTTTACACAACCGCTTGTAAATGATAATGCTGGTGGACTGCTTTTAAGTGGCGTACAAATAGCGCCTAACCGTTTTGTACTTTCTACGGTAACAACTGCAGGAACGCTGCGTAACTCACCTGGCCCAGCCGTTTATACCGGAGAGGCACCTACTACAGATGCTGCTATTAAAGTATCTGGACCTATTAATAACTTTGGCGTACCAGGTGCAAAAAGTTTTCACCTTAATGCGCCCGGATACGGACTTTTAAACCCTTATTTTGGACGTTTCTCAAGTGCAAGCAATGCAACCGTAATAGGCGATGCAGCCGCAGCGGGCGGTACGTTCTTTACCCTTTGGATAGGCAATAACGATATTTTAGCTTATGCAACCTCTGGTGGTGTAGGTGTAGACCGTCTAGGGAACACAAATCCTGCAACCTACGGCCAAAACGATATTACCGATCCCAACGTTTTTGCAGCTTCATATGCTGCACAAGTTCAGGCATTAACAGCTAACGGTGCCCAAGGTGCATTGGTTAATTTACCAGATGTAACCTCAATACCGTTCTTTACAACGGTTCCTTTTAACGCTATACCCATGGACGGCCCAACAGCTGCTTTTGTAAATAACAATTACGCACAATACAACGGTGCAATGGCTCTTTACCAGCAAGGTGGCGCTATTAGTGCTTCTGAGCGTGCAGCGAGAACCATTAGTTTTGCTGCTGGTCAGAATGCCATTGTAATACTAGACGAGGACCTAACTAATCTACCTAATCCAGGCGCACCAGGAACGTTTCTTCCTAAACTGCGCCAGGCAACTGCGCAGGATCTTATAACGTTTCCTACCGCAGGTATCTTAGGAACACTTGCAGACCCGAGCAACCCAGCATCTATCATAGGTGTTGCAGTTCCTTTAGGAGACGCTAACGTACTTACCTCTAACGAGCGTGCGCTTATTACCGCAGCCCAAGCAAGTTTTAATGCTACTATCGCTGCGCTTGCTAGTGCAAATAATCTTGCTTTTGTAGATGCTAGAGCTGCTCTTGGACTAGTAGCAAACGGCGGTGTCGCATATAATGGTGGTGTTCTTACGTCTGCTTATGCTTCTGGAGGTGGTTTCTCACTAGACGGCGTGCACCCTACGCCACGTGGTTATGCATTTACCGCAAACGTAATTATCGACGCAATAAACGCTAAATACGGTTCGACACTTCCTAAAGTAGACATAGGAACCTACCGCTCTATTATGATTAGTGACAGTGTAACTAATTAGACAACTAGAATAAACGTAGCGTTTTAAAATAGAAATCTGCTGGAGCGTTTGTCTCTAGCAGATTTTTTTTATTTTTAGCAAAACCAAACTCATGAAATTCATAATCAAATTACTACTGACTGCTGTAATCGTAATCGTGCTGTCACAACTATTGCCAGGTATAACGACAGACAGTTATGGAACAGCCATTCTCGTTGCACTAGCACTTTCCCTGCTCAACTTCATTGTCAGACCTATTCTGGTAATTCTAACGCTACCCATCACTGTAGTTACACTCGGTTTATTTCTGCTGGTGATTAATGTGCTCATTATTTACATAGCAGACGCCATGATATCTGGTTTTGACGTAACATCGTTTTGGTGGACACTCGCGTTTTCATTATTGCTTGCGGTAGGCAGGTCCATCATTTCTAAAATAGTGAATCGCGACGATTCATAAGGAAATGCTAATTGCTTTGTTTGCATGTAAATAAAGAGTAATTTTGTCACCCAATTTGGACAATTCTAAAAGTTATAAATGAATATCAAGCGCACTGACCTAGACGCACTTAACGCGACACTTAACCTACACATAGAGAAAGCAGACTATATTGAAACCGTAGAAAAGCAATTAACAAATTATCGCAAAACGGCTGTTATACCCGGGTTCAGAAAAGGGCACGTTCCAGCAAGTCTAATTACTAAAAAATACCGTACGCCTCTTGTAATTGAAGAGATTAACAAAATAATACAGCAGCAGCTTAATGACTACATCGCTCGCGAGAAACTAAACCTTTTAGGCAACCCACTACCTCAAAAACAAGAGGATATTAACTGGGAAGGTGATGATTTTAATTTTGAATTTGAACTCGGTATTGCACCAGAATTTATCGTTGATCTTAAAGGAAAAAAACAAATCATTTCGTACACCATAAAGGCAGACGACAAAACCATAAACGACCAGATAGACCGTATCCGCTTACAGTACGGTAAAATCACGGGCAAGAAAGAAGTAGCTACTGGCGATCAAGTAACAGGTGTTTTTAAGAACGACGATGCTGGTATAAATGCAACCGCAACGTTTAACATAGACAAATTAGACGGTAAAAACAACCTGGAAACGTTTATAGGAAGCAAGCCAGGTGACAAGCTAGAACTTAAAACCAAAGGTCTTTTTGCGGATGCTCACGACCTGATGACATATCTTAAAATAGAGCATCAGGTTGCGCAGGGTTTAGAGGTGCCCATAACCTTTGAACTTAGCGAAGTAAACACCCGCGAAAAAGCAACACTTAACCAAGAGTTGTTTGATAAACTATTTGGCGCAGGAGTTGTAAATAGCGAGGATGAACTACGTGAAAAATTACGTGAAGATGCTAGCCGCCAGTTTGCACAACAAACTGATCAGAAGTTGCTTACTGACGTGACTGAGGCGCTTATAGACAGCACAAGATTTGACCTACCCGCTACATTCCTAAAAAGATGGATTATGACCGCAGGTGAGCAAGAACTAGGCGAAGAAGACGCAGCAACAGAGTTTGAACGCTCCGAAAAAGGATTGCGCTACCAGCTTATTGAGTCTAAAATTATGCGAGACAACGCAGATTTGCAACTTAAATTTGAAGAACTGCAAGCATACTCACGCAACCAGATACGTGTGCAAATGGCACAATTTGGTCACAGTGAAGCAACTGACGAAGAAGTAGACAACATCGTAGCACGTGTCCTTTCTAACGAGGAAGAAGTAAAACGCATGAGTGAGCAACTTCAAAATGAAAAAATGCTTGATTTCTTTAAGAATAATGCAAATCTTAAGACTAAGGAAGTAACTTATGAAGAATTTATTAAAGAAGCCTACGACGCATAGGACTCTCAGTAATCAATATCTTTAGGCGTTAACTTTAAAGAAGATAACGCCTTTTTTACCCTATAACAATTAATTACTACACATGAATATAGCTAACGAATTCGAAAAATTTGCCATTAAAGATCAAGGCATTAATGGAAACTACTACGATAAAATTATGGGTAGTATGTACCCAACAAACCTGACACCTAACATTATCGAGGAACGCCAGATGAACATAGCAATCTTTGACGTGTTCTCGCGTTTAATGATGGATCGCATTATCTTTTTAGGTACGGGTATTAATGATCAGGTTGCAAACATTGTACAAGCACAACTACTATTCCTAGCCAGTACAGACGATAAAAAAGATATCCAAATTTATATAAACTCACCAGGCGGTAGCGTTTATGCAGGTTTAGGAATCTATGATACCATGCAATTTATAAAGCCCGACGTGGCAACCATTTGCACCGGTATGGCTGCAAGCATGGGCGCTGTACTGCTTTGTGCAGGTGAGAAAGGCAAGCGCAGTGGGTTACCACACAGCCGCGTGATGATACACCAGCCGTCTACAGGGGCACAAGGACAAGCCAGTGATATAGAAATTACCGCCCGTGAGACCGTAAAACTGCGTAAAGAGCTTTATGAAATCATCGCAAAACACTCTGGGCAGACTTATGACCAGATTAATGATGACTCAGACCGCGATTACTGGATGCGTGCAGACGAAGCACAGAAATACGGTATGATAGATGAAGTACTAAGAAGAGATTCTTAAAAAAATAGCCGGTTAAGGAGTTCGCTTTCGCGAAAGCGAACTCCCCAAAATAACCTACTGCAACTTAAAAAAAATGAGCAAAAAACAACTAGAATGCAGTTTTTGTGGCCGTGCAAAAGCAGACACTAATCTACTGATAGCAGGTCTCGACGCACATATATGCGATCGTTGTATAGAGCAGGCACATGGTATTGTGATAGAAGACGTAAAAGACGAAGTACGCGGTGGGCTTACCACTGCCGACTTGAAACTGCGCAAGCCGCAAGATATAAAAGCGTTCTTAGATGAGTACATCATCGGGCAGGAATACACTAAAAAAGTAATGTCTGTAGCGGTTTATAACCATTACAAACGCCTGCTGCAACCAGCAAGTGATGACGATGTAGAGATCCAAAAGTCTAATATTCTTATGGCAGGGCAAACCGGTACCGGTAAAACTCTTATTGCAAAAACAATCGCACGCATGCTTGACGTGCCGCTAGCAATTGTAGATGCTACTGTACTTACAGAGGCTGGATATGTTGGGGAGGATGTAGAAAGTATTCTTACTAGACTCTTACAAGCAGCAGACTATGATCTAGAAAAAGCACAAACAGGCATCGTTTTTATAGACGAGATAGATAAGATAGCCCGCAAGAGCGACAACCCATCTATTACTCGCGATGTGTCTGGTGAAGGAGTGCAGCAAGCACTTCTTAAATTACTAGAAGGAACCGTTGTAAACGTGCCGCCTAAAGGCGGTCGCAAGCACCCAGACCAGAAATTTATAGAAGTAAATACAGAAAATATACTCTTTATAGCCGGTGGCGCTTTTGATGGTATCGAGCGTGTGATACGCAAGCGACTGAACATGCAAGCGATAGGCTACAGCGCCAGCAAGCTCAATGACGATATGGCCGATGCTGATAATATCCTGCAATATATTATCCCTAAAGACATTAAAGATTTTGGGATGATTCCAGAAATTATAGGTCGTTTACCAGTGCTCACACACATGAACCCACTAGATCAACGGACTTTACGAGCGATATTAACCGAACCTAAAAACGCTATTATCAAGCAGTACAAAAAACTGTTTGCGATGGACGAAATCGAATTTGAAATCACCGAAGACGCCCTAGATTTTATCGTAGATAAAGCGATTGAGTACAAACTAGGTGCGCGTGGTTTGCGCAGTTTGTGTGAAACTATCTTTACAGACGCGATGTTTGAACTACCTAGCAGCAAAGAAAAAAGCTTTGACGTTACGAGGGAATATGCGGAATCTAAAATCTCTAAAAGCGGTTTAGAACGTTTGAAAGCGGTGAGCTAGTTAACCGTTAGTAGTTGTCAATTATTGGTTATTACACGTTGCCACTTAACAAGACGTGGTTGACATTAAACTTGATAATGAAAACTTGGAACTCGGTTTCGTGTTGAGCACAGGATACCTTAGAACTTTAAAAAATGACGCATTGAAATTTCAATGTGTCATTTTTTTGGATACTTATCTCGTTTCTTCTTTCGTGTAATCCAGCCTATACTTACAATAATGGGTAATAGTATAGGTGATGCCGTTGCTGGTTGCGCAGTATTTGAACGACTACTTGAGAGCAATAAACTGGTGCCGTTTACTTGCAGGCTCGCATCATAGGTTCCGGTGTTTTGAGACTCATATTCTATGCGTGCACCTGCGTAGGGAATTGCGGACGCCTCGCTGTGAATTCCTTGCGATGATGCCATCTTTGTTGTGGGAATACGTCCTTCTAAACAAGCGAATATTAATAGCCTCAGATGTCGTTTGTATTAAAAATTTTTATTTAGTTCTGAACCCATGATTGCGTGTGATACGGTAGCAAAACCCCGTAATCCTGGTTGGGTTGCAATAGCCTGGCTTCTCGCTATAGCCTGTTCAATAGTTTCAAAGC
>Ga0222708_1000269_pt1 | contig 14345 bp, 2 predicted proteins | sample AntAcemetage1576_FD_179806 | JGI IMG/M metagenome (GOLD analysis project Ga0222708, IMG submission 179806) | Saline water microbial communities from Ace Lake, Antarctica - #1576 | ecosystem: Environmental > Aquatic > Non-marine Saline and Alkaline > Saline | place: Antarctica: Ace Lake... | reverse complement strand
CAAATTATGCACCAAATTATGCACCAAATTATTCCGATTCCATCGGCGTAACGAAAGGCATGGCGCAGGCCGCGTATGCCCTTGGCTCTACGCTTGGTCCAAACGACGCCAAGGCGCGCTCGATCACGGCGTCACGATCCTCGATCGCCTGCCATCCGCTTTCGATGCCCTGCCGGTTTCCAATGTGCCATGATCCCCAAGACAGACAGATGGCCACGCCGATGAATAACGCGATGTCGGTGTTCATTCGCCTTGTGGCCCCATTGCTGCAATGAACAGCCCGTTGAAGCGCACATAGACCGCTCCCAGCTGATCGCGTACCGGACGCAAGGCATCGGCGCGTTCGGCTGCTGTCAGGGAGGTGTCTGCATAAATCAAGTCAAGCCGGTTCCGTAGGCTGGTGCGCTGGCGCTCGACGCCGCGCAGTGCATCATGGAGGCGCGCAGCACGTTGGTGACGATCCAGAACGGGAATGTCAAGTTCTTGCGCCCGGACCACCATCGCACGGCTTTCGTTGACCACATCACGGAACCGGAAGAACCGATTGGAGTTGAGGAACGGGCCACTGTCCGTTCGCAGGTTTCGCAGGATGGGAACCTGATAGACCTCGACATCTTGCAGGCGCCCCTGCACCGCCGCCTCGCCCAATTCGTAGACCTGTCCCACAAAGCGCCCAGCGCCGCCGGTCAGGAACTCTCTGGTGTGATCCAGGTACTCAGGTGAGATGTCGATCAAGCCGCGCTCCAGCTGCGATCCGCCGGTGATGGAGTTGAGGCCGCGGGCAACGACGCGCGATGGCCCGGAAGCGTTATATTCCATGAAGGATTGCGGGCCATAATCCCCATATGGGTTTTCGGGACGGATCGGCCGGCCAATCCAGTTCCGGTTTTGCGCCAGTTCGTTGACGTGATCCAGAAGCGTTGGCATGAAAAACTGCTGCGCCGTCTCGCCACTGAGGGGCGAGAACGCACTGAGTGTCGTGGTCATTACATCACGGGTTGCCCTGCCGGGGTCCACGACACCGCGCGTCAGCTTTCCCAGACGGTTTCCGAGATAGAAGAAAGCGTTGTAGCCATAGGGCAATGGAACCGTGATGAAGGTTTCACCATCGCCTGCGGGGTTTGCCAGGATCAGGTTTCGCTGCTGAACGAAGTTCGGGATCTGGTCATACTCTAACTCGCCATCATCATCCTCTTCCGACAATGATGCGTTGAGAAGGTCGTTCAGCATCCCAAAAACAACCATACCCAGGACAATGCCCTTCACCTGTCTGGCTGACATTGCCTTGAGCAGGACTTGAGAACCCTGGATGGCCGCGTTGGCAAACGGGAACAGAGCGTTCATCTGCGGCCCGATCTCTCCCTTACGGTTGAAGTTCACGGTAAGGTTTTTCGACAGCGATGCCGCGTCCTCGATCGTCATGCCTTGAGCGCGAGCCTCCACAAAGGCTGACAGGCGCGCGGAGTTGTCGATTGCAAGGTTCACGCGCTCGATCCATGCCAGCGCCGGGTTGTCGCGGGTGCTTGGCTTCACAAGGCGGCGCATTGTGCGGCTGGCGATGTTTCCCGTCGCCAGATTGATGCGCTGATCCATGTCGACGAATTGCTGCTCTGGTGAGTCGATCCGCCAGAAGTGGACCTTTGCCCCGATCTGCGAATACTCTTTGAAATACTGCGACCATTGCGTACTGGAGTCGCCCGCCAAGCCACGATACGAGCCCGCCAAGCTGCGGGTATAGTTGCGCAGGACAGCCGTTCTCACCTTGGCCTGCATGCCCTTTGGAACCTGCTCTCCAATGTTGACCTGAGCCGTCATCATGTCCCGTATGGCGTTCACAACAACGAACGGCGGTGACAGCATGGTGTTGACCGCTGAGAAGTAGCGCGAAAATCCAGACATCGCGCGCATGAAAACGCCCATGCTTTCGTCGCCCAGCTGGCCCATCGACCGGGCCAGACGCGGATCATCAAGGCGCAATCGGTGTTCGATACCGTCGATCTTCACCGCCATTTCGTTGTTGCCCAAGGGACGCGCCAAGGGGCCGACCACGCGGGTCTCGACCAGCCCCGTGGTACGGTTGAATACGCGCTGCGCCTCTGGCCTTGATACCGTCCACATTGCAGGGTTCGGGAAGCGTTGCGCCAGCTTCACCGCAGATTGTCCGACCAGGTTCTTTTCTGCCCTGATCGTGACTTCCTGTGCCATGGTCAGGATCATCGCCAGCGGGTTGTAGGCCTCAGAGCCACGGCCAAGGGCGGCCTGCGACTCTTGCCCCCTGATATTGTAGCGCCGCCCGATGCCGGAATACTCATTCACGACCAGATCAAACATCTCGGTTTCAGCAAAGCCGCGCAGCGGGACATAGCGCTTATACATCCGGCGCCATGTGTTGGCCTCGTCGGCGGTCATAAGACCGGCCTCCTCACGCCAGTTGATCATCTCCTGCCCCAAGCGGTCAATCATCGCACCAATGGCGTCGAGCCGCTTTGCGTGGGGCGATCCAGAAGCCTCGGCCAAGATGGCGGAAGCCTCGGCTGTGGACATGCCCGCGCCACCATCTGGCATGTTTGGATTGATTGCAGCGATGCGCGCGTTGCGCTCACTTGCGTGCCGCGCGGTCAGCCATAGCCCGACAGCCTCGGCCCCAGACCGCACCATGCCATCCTTGTCGGCCAGCCTGATTGCGCCATCCTTGGAGTTGTTGGCGTCAGATACCGCGCGCACGATCGGCTTGGTGTATTCATCGTCGATGCGATCGAGGCGATGACCGACGCGGCCAGAATACCGCTCTTCGGTGAAGTAGGCGCTTTCGGCCTTGGTGATGTCCTCGCCCGTCGTTGCCATGATGCCTTGTTCGGCACGCAGGAAGGGCAGCATCTTGTCCTGGAGCGTGATGCGGGATCTGTCCACACGGTCCATCAGTGCCGCGCGACTGCCGCCCATGCGGTCCAACACGGAGACATTGCGCCGCGCCAGTTCCTCGAAGATGCGCCGATCAGGGATGTGCGAGGAGTTGGTAGCCTGCGCAATCTTTTGGCGTCCAGCGGCAGACAGGGGCCGCACTGCGCGCGTTGGGCGCTGTTCGCGCTCATACATATCGGTTCCGGCCTCAGTGTCGGCCTGATCGCGCTGTGCGGTCATCTCTTCGGCAAAATCAACTCCGGTATCGACGTCATACATGCGGCGGCGTGATCCGGTGTTGCCTGCGTGACGCTTGACGATCTCACCGGACAGCGCTTTCCCAAAGACATCATCGGCCGAGAAGAACCCGCGTCCGGTCATGGCGCTGTAAAGGGCTTCAAAGAACCGCTGCATCTTCTTGAACGTCATGCGGATGCCGCCGGGGTTTTCGTCCTGACCGGATGCCCATGCGCCAAACTCTTCTGCGATGGCCTCTTCAACCTGCTCTTCGCGCGTCAGGTCGGGGTATCGGCCTTCGATGTCGTGCTTTTCGATCCATGTGCCTTCGGCGCGCTGGGTCAAGCGCGTCCACTCTTGGTCCGTGAACACGTCCATGACGCGCAGCGCGTGGATGGCCTCGTGGTAAAGTGTGGCCTTCGGGTTGATGCTGGCACCAATCACGATGTCCATGGGGCCTATGCGGTTGATCAGGATCGCGCCTTGGCGCTGGCCTGTCAGATCAATGCCCAAGCGCACCCGGTCCAAGCCCATCTTGTTCAGCCGCTCGCGGAATCCGGGCAGGATTTCCCGCACAGTGGTTTCATCCATCAGCGTGGCCGGGCCGTCATAGACTGGCTTTTGAAGGATCGGTTGCGGCGCAAGAGCCTTTTCGCGCAGTTCGGGCGTGATCGTGATCGACCAGACGGGCTTTCGCTCACCAGCAAGACTTGGAAACACATCTTCAAAAATGTCCAATTTGCCTGCGGTCATCGCGCTTCTCAACGCAATCAAAACATTGGCCTGATCTTCCGACATGCTTCCTGGAGATCTTCCGTAAGAGTCATTTATTCCAATCTGCCGTTCAGCGTTCATGTCAGGAGTTATTCTTTCACGACCGATGCGCGCCATCGCTTCTTCGCCGGTGATCGCACCTCTCATAGACATGGCCTTGATATCTGAGTCTGGTCGGCCTCGCATGTCCGGTAGGTCGCGCACCTGTTCCACTTGCGCGCCGGTGCCTTTGGCGATCTTGTTGACGGCACTTTTGATTTGCTGATCGTAGGCGATCGAATAGCCACTGTCGGAAAAGGTGATCCTCTGGCCGGTAACTTCACCGCTCTCCATTTCAAAGACTTGCTTGGCAACGGCTGGACCAACGACGGCGCGCAAGGTCTTGCCCTGCAACATCGCAACCGACCCTTCACCAATCATGCCGTCCTGATCGACATAGAGATCATAAATCTGGCCGCCCTGTGCCATATCAATGATGACGTGCTTGCGGTTGTTCTCGCCGGGCTTCCACTGGACGTTTTCCACCACGCTCTGCGCGGCCTTGTCCCACCGCTCGGCCTGCATGTACCCTGGGGTCCACGCCAGGCTGTCATAGCCCTTCTCTGCGGCCTCGCGCAGGAGGCGCTTCACCATCAGCGCATAGGAGTGTTCTTCCTTGAACGGCGTGTCGGCCAAGGATGTGTCAACGCTGCGCGCGGTGCCGAGGTTGAGGATTTCACTTTCAAGGTTTGCTGCGGTGTCGGCTTTTTCGGCATAGTCGCGCACGGTGTCTCGCAAGGCTTTGTCGCCCCACACAAGCCCGCCCATTGCTTCTGCAACCGCTCCAAACTCTCCTTGTTCTAGTGATAACTGCGATGCACTGATTTGATCCGAGTCCCATGTAAGCGATTGGGCCATATAACGTAAATTGTTGCCAGATCTTGGGAGGTCGCTGTATCTTGTTTGCGAGCCATCAGCTTTTGCAGGGGCGTATGCTATGTCAATCGGCCTGTCCGCTTTCCGCATCGCAATCCAAACTTCTCTTTGCGCGTACTCCCTTGCCGCATCGGCGGCTTGCCCCTGTTTGGTCAACTCCCGCCGCTGCGCCGTGACCTCTGTGGCTTCGGTGTTTTCACGCCATTTCGATGCAAGGTCGCTCTGGATCTCCTCGACAAAGAGGACGCGCTCGCCGTTCGGGCCTTTACGGTCCTTGAGGCGGGCGTGAACAACGACGTTCTCTTGGTAAAAGTGCGATGACTGCACGAAAGGTTCTTTGCGATTTTCATCGAACGGCGTCTGTTCAAGCGGGTCACTGCTTTCTGTGATGCCACGACGCGCGGGCATATTGCGCCCGCTCTTATGCAGGTTTGGCACCCTGATCAGCACCTCACGATAGTTGTCACCGCCGTCCTCGGTGTAATCCTCAAAGGTAGCTCTGCCATCCACATCACCGGCGCCATCAACCCTGTTTTCCCAATACTTTTCTGCGGCCATTGTCACATCAAGTTCTTCTCCCTGAAACACATCAAGATCAGGGAAGGTATAGGTGCGCATATCGTTGTCGAAATATCCCTCAGACCTATATCCGCTGTCATTTGCGTCAAAGACATCGACTGCAAACTCGCTTGGCTTCCACTGCTCTCTTGCCAATTCCTCGGCGCGCTGCTGCACATCTGCTTCGCTGATCTCGTCGAGGTCTTCGTCTTCGTCAAGACGGTCCTCCAATTCCTGACGTGCCTCGTCGAAGTATAGTTCAGCTTCGGATTCCCAATCGGGTTCTATCGGGTTGTTGAAATCGACCGCAATCACAAAGTCAGGAGCCTCGTATCCCTCTTCAAGCCTGTCCTCCACCATGCTGATCTGGCCGTCACGCACGAATTGCTCCAGCGCCGAACGCGGCACCTGTGCGCCATCCTGGCTTTCCAGCCAATCGTAGACACCGATCCACTCCATTTCGATCTGCTTGACGCCCGGCATCTTGCTCAGGATCGCCCGCCAGTCTGCGGCAGGGGCCTGGTTCTGCTTGGCATTCTGCACGGCGCGCAGAAGGGGGCTGTAGAACACGCCTTCCGTTGGGCTATTGTCATCCAGCATCGACAAGGCGCGCTGCTCCTTGACCGTGGACGGACGCTGCATGGACTCGACAAACGCATCCCGATCGCTCTGGAACTTGAACAGGAAGCCACGCCGCGCACCGGTTTCGTTATTGCGATAGGATGACCAATGGCCCCGGAACTTTGCAGCCTCTGCCTTCATGGCGTCATACTGGTCGCGCGTCACACGCTCGCGCGCATTGGCGCCGTACTGCATTTCGCCTGTCTTGCTGTGTTCAAACTGGAACGTCTCGACGCCACCAGCCGCCTCGGCAACTGCGGGGATCTCAATCGACAGCGCCGCATCATCCGCGGCGTTCGACATCTCGGCAATCGCCCCGGGCTCGACCATTTGCGGGGGCCGCATGGGAACGTCTATATTCTCCAGCCGGTCAAAGAACTCGCCGATGTCTTGCGCACCGCGCAAGTTGATCTCCATAGTTGATGTTCTGGGCATCTCCATGACGCGATCCATGATCATCACGGTTGTCGATACGCCTGTGCCTGCCTTCTCAAACGTGACTGAGGGAAGGTCGATCAGGGCGGTAAGCTGGAACTCTTCTGCTTTGATCTGATCGGATGCGAACAGCTTTCCCATGTTCTTGTCTGCCGCCGGGCCCCGCGGCACCAGCGCCACAATGCGACCGCCGGGCCGCAAGTGGGTCATGGCCTTCGCCACATGCTCAAAAGCGGTCTTGCCACCCACACCAAAGGGCGGGTTCATCACGATCACGTCGTGCTTGTTGTTGATGTGGTATTCCTCAAACCTGCCGTTGACCGACCTGGCACCACCTGCGCGCAGCTGGGCCTGCGTCGACAGATTGTAGGACGGTTCAATAATGGTTCGATCGGTGTTGCCCTGAAAGTAGCGCGCAATGGCCCCGTCACCGGCAGAAGGCTCCAGAACCTTCTCATACTCGCGCGATGCTGCCCACTGGACCATCTTGAAGCCCAACGGCTCCGGGGTTGCGTAGAAGTCCACGCCCTGCCGATTGGCGCGATTGCGGGTGTTCTTTTGCCGTCCGAAATAGTGCGTCTTGGCCTGATCGTAGGGCGAGGACAGCGCGACGGTGCGATCCCGGTCCTTGCCGCCCTTGCCCTCGCCATCCATGCCTGGCGCGTGCGTGTCGGCCTCGCTATAGGCGTCGATGAAGGACTCGCGGATTGACCGGGCCTCATTGCCAAGCGCAAGGTTTTCGACTGTTCCGCTTTTCTCTGCGATGCGACGCGCAAAGGCGTCCCGCTCCCAGGCCGTTCCGATCGTGTAGTAGCGGAAGATGGCGTCAGAAAGTGAGCCCACGCGCCGAATGCGGCCCTCTTGCTGGAGGGTCGTCACCGGGCGGGTTGGCATCCCCAGGTTGATCAGCACACGCTGATGGACGTCCGTGGTGTCATGCAGGGAGATACCGGACTCACCGGCGGCACTCTGCACCACCAGGACATCAACGCCAGACCCATCGGCTTGGAAGGCGTTGCGCGCGGCGGTGCGTTCCTTGTTGGTCACGGTCCCGTTGTACTCTCGCGCCCGATCCCCGAACTCTGCCGTGATGGCATCCTTTGGAGGCAAGAGACCTGCAAAATTGAGATTGGAGACGTAGGGATTATCCCGCAGGAACTCCTGGTATTGCGACCAGTAGGGCGCACTTTCATCAAGATCCAATTCAAAGGGGCTACGCCCGCCGCCGATGTTGAAGTCATGGAACACGACAACCTTGCGGTTCATGCTCAGATGCTTTCGAATATCCGGCATCACCTGTTCGGCTTTGATTGCCTCAAGCAACTGCATGCGCTGGAGGTAGCGAAACTGCTTTGTGATAATGCCGTCCAACTGGCCCCATGAGTTGCGGTCCGGGGTGTCTTGGCGCGACTTTTCAGACAGGTAATCCAAGGCTTGGTCGATCTGGTTGCCGATTTCAGAGTTGATCGAAACGAACCGACGATCATAGTCGGCTTCAATCGACAGAGACCGGCCCGACAAGGCCCCATTGGTCTTGAGGCGTTCATGGAACTCGCGCTCGAAGACGCCACCATCGACTGCGGCTTCTGGCTTGGTCAGTTTGTGATACCGGATGCGGTAGCCAAAGTTCTGGACCATGAACAGGCTTTGCCCGGTCTGGCGTGATCCGCTGTCTGTGATGCCGTCGCCAGGATACTCGAACAGGTATCCAGCGGCATAGTCGGTGCTTTTGTCGTATGCAAAAGGCGTTGCCGACAAAAACAGCACGCGCCCGCGGGGCTCTTTGGCGATCTCTTCTTGCTTGGCGCGGGTCCGGGTGTAGAGATCGCGGATCTTGGCGTCGCGCGCCGCACCCTCGGGCAGTGCCTTGGCTGTGGCCCACTCGTCGCCCAACTGGTTGTAGGCCTTTTGATAAATGCCGTCTGGGTGATTGGTGATGGCGCGCAGAGTCGCCAAGGCGCCGGTCGATTGGCCAGCTTGGTTGGACGACAGATTGTGCGACTCGTCTGGTACGACCAAATCCCAAGGCCGCGATGACAAAGCGTTGTTGGCCAGTGCGTTGGCGTATGTTGCCGCAACGATCCCCGTACCTGCATCGCTCGTGTCAGACAGTTTCGTGATGTTCAGACCCAAATCCGTACCCATGGAAACCCAAGCGTCAAGGATGCCCTGAGATGGGGCAAGGATCAGGATGTTGTCTTTGCCCTGCTGTGCCATCCGCTTGATGACACCACCGCCTGAGTACGTCTTGCCGGTTCCAGTCCCGTTGGTCAGGAGCATGCCAAAGCTATCCGGCTTGGCAAAGCGACGCTCGACTTTCAGAACGTCGTCTTGCTGCTCGGGAAGAAGCAGGGGCAGGGTTTCACGAATGTTGGCCTCGTCGGCCTCGATCGGCGTGATGCTGTCGGCGCGCTTCTGGGCCGCGCGCCGGTCGGTTAGGTTGGTGCCGTCTTGAGCATTTTGCTCAGTGTTTGCTGCTGTGCCTTGGTCATCGGGTAATCGTTGCTGGCCACGATCACGGCTTCCTGCGCTGTCTGGATCAGTGGCAGACTCGGTATCGGTCCGTTCGCTTCGCTGAACCGCTCTATCGCCTCGGCCTCCCACACCAATGGCATCACTCGAAGGTACGCGGCCGCCACCAGTGCGTCGCCGCCCGCCTCCTCCGCCAGCCGTGTTTCCTCGCGTTCCAGCGCCAGCGCCATCTCGTCCGGTGGAAGCGGGAACATTTGCTGCGCCCATGTCGTTCGCAGGTTCTGGGTTTCCGCTATCGCGTTCCAGATCGCCGCCGGTGCTTGGTGCATTCTCTCTCTCCTCCCGGTTCAGCCGGGCCAGTTCCGCGATGACTGCGCGGCTGTCGTCCATATCGGCCACGGCCTCGCCGCTTGCCTCCATCTCGTCACGAACGTCATTATACGCCAATCTGGCATATCTACCAAGAACAGAGATAGGCAGGCCCGTAGCGTCTGCCAAGGCGGCGATGATTTCGCGGAACCTCCGCACACCGGCCTTCACATAGATGGTGGCCGCCTCGACGGCCAAGGACACCAATTCAGGGTCGAGGCCTACGTTGGTCTGATTGCGCAGCTTGTCGGCCAGCTGCTTGCCAATGGCAGCAAGGCGCGCGCGCTCGTCGGTGGAAAGCGTGTCGATCGCGCGCCGGGTCTGGCTTGATGCCGTGACGGAACTGGTGGGCGTTGCCGTAGGCGTGGCAGGTGTGACGGCGGCTGCCCCTTGGTTGTCAGCTTGTCCAGTGGCTTGCGGCGTACCTTCACGTCTGGCACGCGCGCTTTCGGCGATCTCTTTGAACAGAGATGGCTTGTCTATGCCTTGATCTGTGCCGCCATTATCACGGATACTCTGGTTGAGCGTGACGAGATAGTCGGCGACCGGCACAGGCTCAAACGTCTCAAAGCGAATTTCGTCGATGTTATTTTTGTCTTGAAACTCACCAAGGCTTTCGCCCGTCTGGCGGTTAATGACAACCCAAGACGAAACCGGGCGGCCATTGCTGTCCGTTTGGGGCGCTACGTCTTGGCTGCTGGTTCCTGCGGCTGGTCCATCGCCCGCAACTTGGCTGCGGCCTCCAGCAACCGGGACCGTTCCGTCTTGCTGCGCATCCTGTCTGTCTCGGCCAGGTGTTCCGCTGTCCTGGCCAGCAGGTCTCGGCCTACTGGCGAAGAGGTCTGCCTCTGGGGTTTCATCGCCAAATTGTCGCTCCCTTGCGGATGTGAGAATGTCGCTTGGATCAACTTGATCACCGAACATATCAACGCCGGCCGACGTCTTGCGCGCCTCTTCCGCATAGAAGCGCAACGCTCCTGCCAGTCTGTCACGTCCTGTTGCCTGCGTCCACTGATCCGTGTTGCGGAACATCAAGCGCAGGAACAACTCGCCCTCGGCGGATATTCCCGTGCCGGAAAGCATATCGGCTTGGCCCACAAACTCCGCGACATTGCGCTTTTCGCGCCGCGCACGATCGACCAATCGAACAGCTTCGATCAGGGGGGCGGTCAGGTCCACACCCTCGTTGATCGTCCCAGCGCGCGCCTCTGCCCGCATCTGTGCCCACTCGGCGGAAACATCCATCAGCGCGCCGCCAATGGATTTTATGCTGCTATCGGACGACTCGATCAGTGCGGTAATCAGGTTTGCATCACCATAGGCGCGGGCCAGAAGGGCCCCTTGAATGCGACGGGTGGCGTCTTGGCTCATTGCGCCACTGGCGTCGATCATCTGGCCACGCTCTGCCTCTGGCACCACGTTTCCGATGAAGGATCGCACAAAGTCGCGGTTGCCGGGCCCGTCGATGTCACCGCCACGATAAAGGCCGACCATGTTGTCGGTCATCGACTCACCATCGGCGAGGGCTTGTTCTGTGGCACTCATGGACGCTGTGGTGCGCGTGTTGGCCTCTCGGGTGAAGGCCTGCCGGTCTTCCGGCGTCATCTCACCCTGCCTGACGCGCACCAGAACTGGCTGGCTCAAGCCTTCGATGTCATAGCCCTGATCGCTGAGAAACTGCCTGTATCTTTCGCCAGCATCTGTCCCATAGGCCTGACGCAGGGCCATGGTGCGGCCATTGCCGCTTTCCACGACGCCATCGGCTGAGATGATCGGTGCGCCGTCTGTTGCCGTGGGCCCTTCGCCAAGCAGGCGTGGGTTCAGATTGCGCGCGATGCTTCTCACTTGTTCCATGGATGTGCCGCGGCCACGGTCTCGGGGCTGGAGGGATGCCGGGTAAGCCGGGTTTACGCGGCCATCATCCAGATTGGACGTGATCAGTGACGCAGCCTCGACAACGGCAAACTCGACGGGAACCTCACGCCCTGTCGGTGTGACGGCGGTATCTGCGCGGATTGTGCGGCGCGGGATGTCGGGTGCGGCCGGCGGTGCGACGGCTGCGGGGGCGGCGGGGGCAGGCCGCTCGACCGGGGCGGCTGCCACGGGGGCCACAGGCGCAGGCGTGGCATCCGCTGCAACGTCGGCGGCGGGCAGCGGATTGTCGAGGCGCAGCGGTGCGGCTGCGGCAGGCTGTTCGACCGGGGCGGCGGGCGGTGCGATCGGCGCACCATCGGCGGTGACTTCCACAATCTCGCCAGTATCAAGATCCTGTGCCACGAACTGATCGGGCACGTCGGCATCGCCGTCGACCACGGACATGACTTCACCGAGGCGGCGGCCGGGCGCTGGCGAGGTATCGACCTGGGGGGCCTCGGGTTGCGTTGCAGTGCCAAGGCCCTGTGGCGCGGCCTGAGCGACGGGCGCGGGCTGTTCTGGCGCGAGGGGGGGGTCAGGTTGCACCGAACCTGGGGTAGGGTTCGGCCCAACTTGGGGTAGGTTAGACATAACATCGGGGGGGTCTGTTGCCGCGCCAAGCCCGGTCGGCTGCACGGGCGGCAGTGGCGCACCGGTCACGGCGGCCTCAAGCGTGGCGCGTCCGTCGTCGATGACGTCGTTTGGAATTGCGCTGTCACGATCTGCCTGCGACAGTCGCTGGCTGCCAAGGCGCTCGGGATCGTTGGGGGTGATGGCAGGCGGCGGTCCTGTCCGCGCCTCTGGTGCAATGACTGCTCCACCCGCACCCATGACGCCACCCAGGATCGCGCCAACGAGCATCGCCTCCGTTACGCCATCGGCAAACCCGCGATCTGGATCATACAGGCCTTGCGCAATCAGGTTATTGGCAACTTGAGCCGCGCCTTCCTGGATTGCCTCTTCTGTGGCTGATCCACCGATACGGCGAACAACTGCGCGCGCTACGCTGTTGCTGATACCTGGCATGAAGCGCTCAAGGGGTCGCAAGGCACTCATGATCGGAACGACTTCCGATGCGCCAACCAGAGATCCCAGATTGGCCGAACGTCGTGCCGTTTCTTCGTCAGCGCCAGCCGCAATCGCTTCTCTGTAAAGGCTTTCCGCATTGAACGCGGCACCGGTCGCCGCTACGCCCACAGGACCGGTCAGCGCACCGGCCAGCAGGAAGCCGACCATGTTGCCGCCACCCTCGGCCAGCGTCGAAATAAACCGATCATCGAACTGCGCATCTGGAATGCCGAAAACTTCCAGACCGCGCTGCCGGAAGGCATCAGCCCCTTGGAAGGAAACGCTTTCGCCAAGAGTTTCGGGGGGGTTCTGTTCAAGAGCGCCAACCTGAATTTCAAGCCGTCCGATTTCGGTCGTCAGGCGATCAGCGTTTTGACGCAACTCATCCTGTTCTTGCGCGGTTAGAGGAACGCCACTTGGTGCAACGCCAGTGCGCAGGATGCCATTGGTAAATTCCAGCTGATTGCGGCGCTCTTGAAGAACACGTCCCGGCTCCGATTGCATTTCAGGAAAGCCGCGCGCGGGGAGGCCCTCAGCAATCGAGCCGCCAGCCAATACGCCCGCGCCAGTGGATGTCAGTCCACGTCCGGCACGACTGGCCAAATCACCAAACGGTTGTGCCGTCTGTTCCTCCGTCGGGCCGGGCACAGGCGTGGACGCAATGGGCGCGGCCTGAGCCGCCAACTCGCTCTCGATTTCGGCAAGGCGCAACTGCGCAGCCCGGCCCTCTGGCACGAATATGCCTTCACGGGCGATGACGGATTGCAACTGAGCCCGCTCTGCCACCAGAGGGTCATTGTCTGCACGCGGCGGCGATGGCTGGCGCGGTGCTGGTTGATCAGGCCTTTGCTCAGGGCGTATCCGTCGCGGATTGGCCTCGGCCAGCAATTCCGCTTCACGCATAGGGTTCGCATATCCGGGCCCACGGCCACTGTACTGCGAGAACGCATCTCTCGCCGCAACCTCGGGGTCTGCTGAGAAGCCACCAGCGTCCGGCATGCTGCGCGGTGCTGCTGGCGTCGGCATGTCAGGCGTGGGGCCATCACCACGGCCACGCCTCATAATGTCGGGATCTTGCCTTGGTGCGCTTGGCGGCCTCGGCGGGGCCGGCGGCCTTGGCGTCAGGTTCTCCCGGTCGCGCGCATCGCGCGCCTCGTCTGTCAGTGGGCGCCGCTGGGGAACAACACTGTCCAATCCAGTACCGCGCGCGCGGACGTCCGGGATCTCGGGCTGAGACGGTTGATCAGGCGCTTGCCGTGAACTTTCTTGGCTCTGAAAGCGCTCCCATGGGGCACCGGGTGCCGGGGTTGAACTTTCCTCTTGGGTCCGATTCCTGAAACGATCCCATGGACCCGCCATTTATATCAACTCCCAATTTGCACTGTCATTCGGATTGCCGCCCTTGAAGCGGTATCCTTCGAGGACGTCGCCAGGTTGCGGATCGTTTTCGATCTCTGCTTCTGATCTTTGGGTAATGCCGCCGCTGGGGTTTGAAAATGGTGTCGCTGGCGGTGTCATCGTCTGTGTCGACGGATCACCGACACCAAGGCCGGGAAGTGATGCCCCGCCACCGGGAACCGTTGGTGTGACCGGTGCGGTATAGGTGAACGTCCCATCGAACGGGCCATCGACAACTTCACTGACACGGGGTCCACCAAAGAGACCACCACCACTTTCTTGCATGCTTGAAGCCCGATTGGCTCCATTCAAAACCATCTGCCACGCTTGGTTTTCTGTAACGTCCTGCGTGCCCCGTATCCTCTCGACCTCGACGATGAAGGAGTTGATCGTGGGATCATCCAAGCCTTGTTCCCGGCCCCATGTGGTGATGTCGCCCGTCATGCCGCGGCTGATGCTGTCGAATGAGTCGCCATTTTCATCGGTGCGCCCGCCGCGCCCACCGCCACCGCCGCCACCACCGCGCCCACCGCCCGCCGCCCGCCGCACGTCATCCTCTGCCCGCAATGAATCCTCGCGGGCGTTATCCTGTGATCGCAAGAAGTCCTCTCGCCGATTGCGCGCCATTTCGACCAAGCCATCACCAAGACCTTGGGCAAATCCACCAAGAATGCTCATGCCAT
>Ga0222708_1000267_pt1 | contig 14382 bp, 15 predicted proteins | sample AntAcemetage1576_FD_179806 | JGI IMG/M metagenome (GOLD analysis project Ga0222708, IMG submission 179806) | Saline water microbial communities from Ace Lake, Antarctica - #1576 | ecosystem: Environmental > Aquatic > Non-marine Saline and Alkaline > Saline | place: Antarctica: Ace Lake... | reverse complement strand
CTCAGGGTCAACCTTATGCTGATAAAGCCCAAGAGGAGCTATCATATAACAACAGACTCCCACCATAGGTTCAGGAAGCATAAAAATATAGTGAGCAACATAAAGATCGATAAGCCGGAACAGGTATGGGTAAGTGACATAACTTATGTGGGAACTAGGGCCAATCCTTCCTATCTGGCTTTGGTCACGGATGCTTATTCCAAAAGGATCACGGGGTATGATGTATCCAACAGCCTTGCCATGGAGGGTTCACTCAGCGCTCTGGATATGGCTCTTGGCAACAGGCGCTACGGGAATCAACCGCTGATACACCATTCGGACAGGGGGCTTCCATACTGCTCCAACGACTACCAAGCGCTGCTGTATGAAAATAATATCAAGGCCAGTATGACTGAAAAACAGGATCCCAACGAAAATGCGATTGCTGAAAGGGTAAACGGGATACTCAAACAAGAGTTCGATATAGCGAGAGATATCAAAGACCTAGAACTAAAAAAGAAACTCATCAAAGATGCTATTGAGATATACAACAGTTTTAGACCACACCTATCTAATCACATGCTTACACCACAACAGATGCACAAACAAAATAAACTCAAAAGAAAACAGTACAAATAAAAAAAGCTCAACGATGCGAGCATCGTTGAGCTTTAAATAATAAATGTATCCCACAATAATCTGTATCGATTATTTAGGACGAGACAAAACAGTTGTTCTAGTATCTGTAGTACTCTGGCTTAAATGGTCCAGTTACTTCAACGCCTATGTAGTCTGCTTGGTCTTTTTTAAGAACGGTAAGCTCTGCACCCATGCGTGAAAGGTGTAATGCTGCTACTTTCTCGTCTAGGTGCTTAGGTAGCATATATACTTCGTTGCCGTAGTTGTCTGCATTTGTCCATAGCTCTATTTGTGCAAGTGTTTGGTTTGTAAACGAGTTGCTCATTACAAAGCTAGGGTGGCCCGTGGCGCAACCTAGGTTTACAAGGCGGCCTTCGGCAAGAAGAATAATGTCTTTACCATCTATGGTATATTTATCTACTTGTGGCTTGATTTCAACTTTAGTGTTGCCGTAGTTTTCGTTAAGAAATGCTACGTCTATTTCGTTGTCAAAATGGCCAATGTTACAAACTATTACTTTATCGCGCATCGCTTTAAAGTGTTCACCTCGTATAATGTCTTTATTTCCAGTAGTCGTAATTACAATGTCTGCATTTTGTAGTACGTTTTCTAAAATTTTAACTTCAAAACCATCCATACATGCTTGTAACGCACATATAGGGTCTATCTCAGTCACCGTTACAATAGAACCTGCACCGCGAAACGATGCTGCGGTACCTTTACCTACATCTCCATAACCACAAACAACTATGCGTTTGCCAGCAAGCATGGTGTCTGTTGCGCGACGTACAGCATCTACAGCGCTCTCGCGACAACCGTATTTGTTATCAAACTTAGACTTAGTAACAGAATCATTTACGTTTATAGCTGGCATAACAAGTGTGCCATTTTTCATGCGCTCATACAGTCTGTGAACTCCTGTTGTGGTTTCTTCAGATAGTCCTTTAATTCCAGCGGCAAGCTCCGGGAACTCGTCGAAAACCATGTTTGTTAAATCGCCTCCGTCGTCCAAAATCATGTTTAATGGCTTGCGGTCCTCGCCAAAGAAAAGTGTTTGCTCGATGCACCAGTTAAACTCTTCTTCGTTCATTCCTTTCCAAGCGTAAACGGATACTCCGGCAGCAGCAATTGCAGCAGCAGCGTGGTCTTGGGTAGAAAAAATATTACATGACGCCCAAGTTACATCTGCTCCTAGTGCTACCAATGTTTCTATAAGAACTGCCGTTTGTATAGTCATGTGAAGGCAACCTGCGATGCGCGATCCCTTAAGCGGCTGCGATGCGCCATACTCTTCACGGAGAGCCATAAGTCCAGGCATTTCAGCTTCTGCAAGTTCTATTTCTAGACGCCCGTAAGCTGCTAGGGACATGTCTTTTACCTTGTAAGGTACGTAGGGAACTGTTTGTGTACTCATAAATGTGTTTAATGTTCAAGGCCTAAGTCGAAGAGCTTATTCATTCTCAACAATCTAAATGCCTTTTATTTATCTTAAATTGCGATTGCAAATTTACGTAAAATCAATCGATTCTCATGCCTCTTCACAAAACCATAACATCTCATGCTGGAACGACTGTTTATGTATGGCACATAACAGAGTCTGAAGCGTGGTTGCGAACAGGTCTCACGCTTAAAGATTCTAGTATTAATAGGTTATTTACCATGAGCTCGGAACTGCACAGACGTGGTTTTTTAAGCATACGCCATTTGTTGCGCACCGCTGGTTATACAGACCTAAGTTTATATTATGACGAGTTGGGCAAGCCACACCTAGATAGCGGCCGTTACATCTCCATCACGCACAGTTATGAGTTCACCGCTATCATTATAAGTGACCAACCTGTAGGCATAGACATAGAAAAGCAACGAGTTAAAATCATGCGCATCGCACCCAAGTTTATCGGATTTGAAGAACTCTATTTAAACGACATTGCAACACCGGTTAAAGAACTTACCGTAGTGTGGGGTGCAAAAGAATCGATGTATAAACTTTATGGGCAAAGAGGTTTAGGCTTCAAGGCGCATTGTATGGTAGCGCCATTTAACATAGAACAAGGAACGACAGTTTCGCGTATTGTTTATGAAAATGACAATTTAAAATTTGATGTTTTTTTTGAAGAAATGCACGATTTCACCCTTGTTTACATTCTGCCGTCACAAAATGCATAAAATACTGGATGTTATAAAAACGGCTCACCGCTCGCTGGCAATACTTATAGACTCAGAAAAAACTAGGAGACAGATTTCCCATCTTTACTTAAACGGGTGCATCACTTTACAAATAAAGCGCGAGAAGTCGCAGGAATAAACGACGTTTTCTTTTTTGTAGGCGGCAGCACAATGGAAGGTGTGAGTCTAGACACCTGGTTGCAGGCGTTAGGCAAAAACACCAAGTTACCTATTGTTATCTTCCCTGGATCCTACGGGCAGCTTAGTGAGCATGCGCACGGCTTGTTGTTTTTGAGCTTACTCTCTGGCGATAATGCAGCCTATTTAATAGGCCAGCAACGACACGCAGCTGCACACTTAAAAACGACCCAACTAGAAATCATACCTACGGCTTATTTGCTTATAGAAGTCGGCAACGTAAGTGCTGTGCAACGAATATCCCAAACAATGCCGCTGCCGCAGGGCGATATTGAAACCATCGTAAATAATGCCTATGCAGGTGCGCTTATGGGTAATAAACTCATTTATTTAGAAGCAGGCAGCGGCGCAAAAAATCCCGTAAAACCAGAAATAATACAAGCAGTAGTATCACAATTATCTATCCCCGTGATTGTAGGTGGCGGCATTAAAGATTTTATGACCATGAATCGTGCATTTGAAGCCGGTGCAAATATGGTAGTTGTAGGAACGGCGATTGAGGACGGGAATTTTGGTTAATAGACAGTGACTTTCCAGATTATTCAGGCACCATTGTCCATACTCAGACTAGACGCATCACAGTTCGGACATTTTAACAACGGTAAAGCCAGTTAAATCGCTTTAGTTAGTTAGAAGTTTTTTTAAGTTTCGGTTCAGGTTTAAGTTTTGATTTGATTTTGCCTACAGTTTCACGTAGGTCTTATCTTTGCTCAAAAAACAATGCACCATGAACGTATCTATAGAACTTACTATGTCGCCCTTGCAAGATGGTTATGAGCCGCACATCATAAATTTCATAAAAACGTTACGCGACTCGCCGTTTACTGTACTAGAGAACCCCTTGTCTACTCAGGTTTACGGAGATTATTATGCAGTTATGGAATTTCTTACAAAAGCTATAGGCAGCAGTTTTGACAAGCAGGACGCTGTATTGGTTTACATGAAACTTGTTAAAAACGACCGCAGTGACTACAAACCACATTTTTAAAAAATGGAGTGGTTTGATTTTTTTATAGGACCTTATAAAGAGGCGCTACCGTTAAACATCGCACTAGAAATAATAGCCATTACAGCCAGTCTGGTGAGTGTTTATTATTCGTTTAAGAATAATGTGTTGGTATTTCCTTTTGGCATTTTGAGTACCATAATTTACGTTTATTTGTTGTTGCAATGGAACCTACTGGGCGATATGCTCATTAATGGTTATTATTTTATTATGAGCATTTACGGCTGGTATTTGTGGTCGCGCGTAAGCAATGGTAAAGACCTGCTTCCCATTACAAAAACCACAAAAACTGACTGGCAAGCGGCAGCAATCATAATCGTTGCGGGAGCGCTGGCCGTTTACAGTATGTACGCAATATCTGGAAGGCTCGAGCAATGGATGTCTTATGTGGACATGCTCACCACAGGTATTTTCTTTGCTGGTATGTGGCTCATGGCATGCCGTAAACTCGAATACTGGCTTGTTTTAATGGTGGGCAACGTGATATCGGTGCCGCTTTATACTTATAAAGGCTATGGTTTTAGCGCTGTACTTTATTTAATTCTTGCTATTATTGCGTACTTCGGTTATATAGAATGGAAAAAATACGTGAACAACGCCCGCCAGGCTACATAAAAGTAGTGCTTTACGGCCCAGAAAGTACGGGGAAGAGTACGCTTTCGCGAAAGCTAACACGCCACTATCGCACAGCGCTTATACCAGAGTTTGCTAGGGATTACCTGCAGGCTAAGTTTAATAACATTGGGGAGTCCTGTAGTTATGACGATCTCATTCCCATAGTGCGCGGACAGCGTGCGCAAGAAAAGGCAGCCATTGAGCAAGGTCACAACCTGCTCATATGCGACACAGATTTGCTGGAAACGCTGGTATATAGCAACGCTTATTTTAACAAGGTACCAAAACCTATCCTAGACCTTGCTCAAAACGATCACGTTGACCTATATTTACTTATGAATATAGACATACCTTGGGAGCGAGACGACCTGCGTGATAGACCGGAGCAACGCGTGGTGCTGTTTGACCTTTTTCGAAACGAACTCGTCACCCGCAATAAGAAGTATGTTCTAGTAAGCGGCGACGCAACACAGCGATTAACGACGGCTATTAAAGCTATAGACACTTTGCTAAAATGAAATTAACCGCGATACAACGAGAGCAGCTAGTTGCAAAAGGTATTACTTTACAACAACTTGAGCAGCAACTGGCACAATATAGTACTGGATTCCCGTTAATAAATCTTGTGCGTGCTGCTGTAAAAGGCGATGGTATCACCTCACTGAGCGAGCAAAAACAACAAGATTGTGTAGCACTTTTTGAGCGCAATACTGTCTCGTTGGACATTATTAAATTTGTTCCAGCGAGCGGTGCCGCAACACGCATGTTTAAGTTCCTGCATGAGTTCCTGCGCGATTTTGACCCGTTAGAGGACTCGCTGAACTCGTACATAAATAAGGCTAATGCACAGAACTTATTCACTTTTTTTATAGCGTTAGAAAAACTTCCCTTTTACGATGAGATTATTGCTGCACTTAAAGAAAAGCACACTAACTGGCATGCACGGGCAGATCATGACAAAAAGATACTTTTTGTTAAAGAAATGTTGTTGGAGTCTGGCTTTAATTATAGTGCTATGCCTAAGGGTCTTGTCCCTTTTCATAAATACAAAGGGCATGCAGCAACTGCATTTGAAGAGCACCTCTATGAAGCCTCTATTTATGCCCAGCGTGACGCGGTGGCAAAACTACACTTTACTATTGCCCCTGATTCTAAAAAGGACTTTAAACAAGAGTTTGAACGCATAGTAGATATTGTCCAGCGAAAAACAGGTGTTTGTTTTGAAATAACATTTTCGCACCAGCACGAATCTACAGACACCATCGCCGTGGACGGCTCAAATAACCCCATACTGTTGTCAAACGGTTGCTACTATTTTAGACCAGCAGGCCATGGCGCGCTGTTAAGTAATTTAAACACACTCGACGCGCAAGTAGTTTTTATTAAGAACATAGACAATGTTACTATTTTATCTATGGCACAAGACGTGAGCTTTTACAAAAAAATGCTGGGCGGCTATCTGCTAGAGGTGCAGCAGCGCATTTTTGAATATATGCGCTTGCTTAAAACGAGAACTTTATGTGCTGCTGTGCAACAAGAAGTAGAGCTGTTTTTAAAAGAAACCCTGTGTTGTGTTTTACCTACAGGGTATGCAAAATATGCGGTGTCTTACCAGCACGAATTCTTAGTAGACAGATTAAACAGGCCACTGCGTATATGCGGCATGGTAAAAAATGAGGGCGAGCCTGGTGGTGGCCCGTTTTGGGTAATAAACCACCAAGGTGAAACCAGTATTGAAATTGTAGAGAGCGCCCAAGTAAACACAAGTAATGCAAATCAGGTACGCATTTTTAAAGGTGGCACACATTTTAATCCAGTAGATCTAGTTTGTGGCATAACAGACTTTCAGGGGGCCAAATTTAACCTTGCAAATTTTTCAGATAAGGATACCGGTTTTATTACGGCTAAATCGTTTATGGGCGAGCCTATTAAAGCATTGGAATTGCCTGGCTTGTGGAACGGTGGCATGGCATACTGGAACACCGTTTTTGTAGAGGTGCCGTTACTTACCTTCAACCCTGTGAAAACAGTTAATGATTTACTTAAACCAGCACACCAGCTATAATGGACATAGAGCAAGTACATAACGAGGTAAGTTATAAAGCAGTTACGAGCAGTGGTCCTGGTGGCCAGCACGTAAATAAGGTAGCGACTAAAGTGGTTCTTGAATGGAATGTACGCGAAACCAAAGCCCTCACAGCCAGAGAACACGCGCAGGTGCTTTTGCTGTTAAGCAACAAGATGACCAGTGACGGTAGGCTCATTATATCCTGCCAGGAATCGCGCAGCCAGTCCAAAAACAAAGAACTGGCGTTTAAAAAGCTGGTAGATTTATTAGATAAGTCCAGTAAACCTGTTAAAAAACGTTTGAAACGAACCACGCCAGCAGCGGTTAAGCGCAAACGACTCAACGATAAGAAAAAGCAAGGTGAGAAAAAGTCAAACCGCAATTTCAGGCTTTAAAGCAGCTAGAGAATTATAGAGCTTGCGATTGCATGCTTTATGACAACCGCGGTATAAAAATTAATGATGCATTTGTCTTCGTACTCTAGGACATAGGTTTTACCTTTGTAAAAAATTTATATTATGTATCCAGCAGAATTAGTTCAACCTATGCGCGACGATTTAGGAGTCGCAGGATTTGAGCACCTATATACTCAAGAAACAGTTAAAGAAGCTATTGCTAGAAAAGGTACTACCCTTGTAGTTGTAAATTCGGTTTGCGGATGTGCGGCAGCAAATGCTAGACCAGGCGCAAAAATGTCTTTACAAAACGACAAAAAACCGGACCACATCGTAACCGTTTTTGCAGGCGTAGACCGCGAGGCAGTAGATGCTGCAAGGGCAGCAATGATACCTTTTCCTCCTAGCTCGCCATCTATGGCTCTATTTAGAGATGGCGAACTTGTTCACATGCTCGAGCGCCACCACATAGAAGGCCGCCCAGCAGAGCTTATTGCTGAGAACCTTAAAGAAGCTTATAACGAGAACTGCTAGAAAGCAATCGCTATAAATTACTATGCGTGCATACTGATTGACCCTTGAGGTCAGCTGGTATGCACGTTTTTCATTTTATATTTGCCACCATGCAAAAACTCATCGCTTACCCGCTTACGGTCATACATTTGTTAGTGTTCTTTATCATGTTGCTTATATTTCATCCCGTACAAGTTTTTTGTCATAATGTGTTGGGTTACGATGCACACAGAAAAAGTGTGTATATACTCAACTGGTTTCTGATGAAATCACAGTTGTTTTTAGGAACTACCTATGCTATGGATTTTACCGTGGACCTACCTGTAGGCCCATCTTATATTTTTGTAGCAAACCACCAGAGTATGTTCGATATACCACCACTCATATATCATTTGCGACACTACCACCCTAAGTTCATTGCAAAAAAAGAACTCGATCGGGGTATTCCTAGCATCTCGTACAACCTGCGTGTGGGAGAAAATTGTTCTATAGACCGTAAGGATCCTAAACAAGCCCTAATCGCACTCATGGCATTTGCAAAAAACGTGCATTCAAAAAAACGCAGCGCGATGATTTTTGCTGAAGGAACAAGAAGCCGTACCGGTGTCCCTAAAGCCTTTCAGCCCCGCGGTCTTAAAACCTTATTTAAATACATTCCAGAAGCCGTGGTTGTCCCTATTTCTATAAATAACTCGTGGAAGGTAGACCGCTACGGCAAGTTTCCGTACGGTGTTTTTAATAACATACAACTTACCTTGCACAGCCCCATTCCCATAGCAAATCGTGACCATGAAGAGGTGATACTCGAGGCGCAAAGGGCAGTGCATAACGGCATAAACGAAAAAGCCCTTCTATGAACCTAGGTTAATAAATTTGATTAAAAGTCTAAACTAACTTTAAAGCACTTACCTTTACCTAAGTAGCTACCCTAAAAATAGCAAATAATGAACATTCCCTTAAAAAATATACGCATAGAGGTTATGCAGACCCTAGAAAGCAAAGTATCCACATTTATGGATGATTTTCTTATTCCTGCAGACACGATATGGCAGCCTACAGATTTTTTGCCGAATTCTCAAAAAGACACTTTTTTTGAAGAAGTAAAGGAATTACGTGAGCTTGCAAAAGAGCTTCCTTATGATTTTTGGGTAACCCTAGTGGGTGACACCATTACTGAGGAAGCATTACCTACATACGAGTCCTGGCTTATGGATGTAGAAGGTGTAAACCAAATGGAAGGCAAAGGAAATGCTTGGTCTAAATGGGTGCGGCAGTGGACAAGCGAAGAAAACCGCCATGGTGACGTTCTTAATAAATACTTATATCTTTCTGGCCGCGTGAATATGCGTGAGATAGAAGTCACCACACATCATCTTATTGCAGACGGATTTGATATAGGAACAGACCGCGATCCTTACAAAAACTTCGTTTATACCAGTTTTCAGGAACTGGCGACGTACATTTCCCATAATCGCGTTGCAAAACTAGCACGTAATTACGGGAACAACTCGCTTTCTAGAATGTGTAGGATTATTTCTGGAGACGAGATGCGCCACCATAAAGCATACTGCACCTTTGTAGATGAGATTTTCAAAATAGACCCAAGCAACATGATGGTTGCTTTTAAAGAAATGATGGTTAACAAAATTGTGATGCCAGCGCAATTTTTAAGAGAATCCGGTCAGAGCATAGGAACTGCCTTTGAAGATTTTTCAGACAGTGCACAGCGATTAGGTGTTTACACTGCGCAAGATTACATAGACATTATGCAAAAACTCATAGAAGTATGGGATATTGCCAGTATAAAAAACCTTACCGACGAGGCCGAGAAATCTCGCGATTACCTCATGAAACTTCCAGCGCGCATGCAGCGGATTGCAGAGCGCATTAAGATTCCACAGGAAATCACCCGTTTTAAATGGGTTGAAATGGCTTAAAAAAATGTACTTTGAAAATGTAAAGTCCCAAAATAACTTGGGACTTTTTTGTGGTCTATAACGAGGTTTTTAAGGAGTTCGCTTTCGCGAAAGCAACACAAAAAAAGAAGTTTGCCCCGAACTTTAAATGATACTAAAAGGAGATAAAATAAGTTGACAGGCACGCATTGCGATACGAAAGCGCGCAGCAAACGAGCATCGTAAGAATTTTTAATACCACTATAAATTTTAAGTAAACATACTGGCACTCATTATTTATTGTTTAAACGCGTGCTACGCCTCGTTTTAAGACCTACCGTGAACTGGCTTAATTATTGCTATTTTTACAACCTATGAGATTTTTGAGAAACAGCCTGCGCAACCGTATATTCTTCTCTATGATATTGCTCACGCTCATTTCAAGCGTGCTTATTGCCGGCATCTCTATTTACCAAAGTAGGGAACAAGCGCGAGACTACCACAACAAACGCCTAGAGCGCAAGGAACAAAGTGTTAAAGAAAGTATTTCCTACACGCTAAAAAAAACCGATTTCCCAGTTGTTACTGAGATGATTCCTTTTATTTTTAAAGATGAGATTTATGATATAAGTGATATACATAAAATGCCCATTGTTTTTTATGACATGAAAGGCAGGCTTCTCAAAACCACGAAAGGGGACCTAGTCACGGACAGCTTTACCAATCAAATAAATGACACCATACTCAATGAACTGCGCCAGTCAGATGATAATAGGTATGTCGTTAAGTTTGATGAAGCTGGCACAAACTTCAGGTCGAGTTATTCATACATTACAGACAATAAGTTTAAGAACATCGCCATTTTGCACCTGCCCTATTTGGAGAATGATGATTTTATGAACTATGAACTGCGAGAGTTTCTCTTGCGCTTGTCCGCGGTATACGCGTTTATGCTTATGATCTCTATCGTGCTTGCTTATTTTTTATCGCGGTATATTACAAAATCGCTAGAAAACGTTAAAGAGCGTATTATCGGTTTTAATATAGCAAAACGCAATCGAAAAATACAAATAGACGCTGCAGGTAGTGAAGAGATAAATGCACTTATACGCTCTTACAATAACATGGTAGACGAGCTAGAAGAAAGTGCCGTTAAACTTGCTACGAGCGAGCGGGAACAGGCTTGGCGAGAAATGGCGAAACAAGTAGCGCATGAGATAAAAAACCCGCTTACACCCATGCGACTAACGGTGCAAAGTTTTCAACGCAGGTTTGATACAGCTGCACCAGACGCTAGTGAGAAATTAAACGAGTTTTCAAACAGCATTATCGAGCAAATAGATATTATGAGCCATATAGCGTCTACTTTTTCTACCTATGCGACGATGCCTGCACAACAGAAAGAAGAGATCAACGTACCGGCAATAGTACAACTTGCACTCGATATTTTTAACGAGTCTTATATACACTATGCTCAAGACGCAGAGAATATCTATGCGACCTTCGACCGCACACAATTAATACGTGTTGTCACGAACCTAGTTAAAAATGCAACGCAAGCTCTGGATTCTCAAGTTAATCCTAGAATAGACGTAGCAGTAACGCACCATGTAAACAGCGTATTCCTCAAAATCACCGACAATGGTGCAGGTATACATCCGGATTATATACAGAAAATATTTGACCCTAAATTTACTACAAAAACTAGCGGTATGGGACTAGGTCTTGCGATGGTAAAGCAAATTGTTGAAAATTTTGAAGGTGTCATTACCGTCGACACTACATGGGGCGTAGGAACAACCTTTACCGTAACCTTGCCTAAATCTACCAAGGAAGGGTTTTAATTAATATTGTAAATCATTAACTTTACTAAAAAAAGCCATGGACTTTAATAATATAATTACGATTACCCAAAACCACATTACAATCATCACCATAAACCGACCTACAAAACTTAATGCATTAAATAAGGAAACCATTGCAGAGTTGAGCCAGGCTATAGGCGCAGCCGAGGAAGATGAACTGACACGTGTGATTATACTCACTGGTTCTGGTGAGAAAGCCTTTGTCGCAGGAGCAGATATCGCAGAGTTTGCACATTTTACTACAGATGAAGGTAAACGACTGGCTGCTTACGGTCAAGAAACCCTTTTTGACGCCATAGAAAATTGCGGGGTTCCCGTAATTGCGGCTATAAACGGTTTTGCGCTGGGTGGTGGGCTGGAACTTGCCATGGCAGCGCATATAAGAATAGCAAGTGACAACGCTAGAATGGGGTTACCGGAGGTTTCGCTAGGCGTGATACCAGGCTATGGCGGTACGCAGCGCTTACCACAACTTATAGGCAAAGGGCGAGCTATGGAAATGATTATGACCGCCGGCATGATAGACGCACAAACAGCCCACCGCTACGGACTTGTAAATCATGTAACAGCGCTAGAAGGTCTTATGGAGTTTGCTATAAACCTAGCCGGTAAAATAATGAAAAACAGTCCCGTCGCCATTAGTGCAGCGATAGATTCGGTAAATGCCGGTTTTATAGACGGTGTGGACGGCTACCAGGCAGAGATTGATAACTTTGGGAGCTCGTTTGGGACGGAAGATTTTGTAGAAGGCACTACCGCGTTTTTAGAGAAGAGGAAACCTGCGTTTTAATTTAAATAATTCATAGGTCCGAATCGTGTTTGTAAACTAGCATCGTTAATTTTTAAAATAGCTCTTAAATATTTGGTAATATGTTGCGTATAAAATCATAAGAACTTGTTTTTAAGTCCTTTTGGGTTAACAATTAAACATATAATATTAAAAAAATAGTATTACTAACGGGTTTAATAATATGCAGCTGCACGTCCAATGAAGAAATACCTACAGTTGTTGAGGTTTTGACTGGAAACGAAATTTCGCTAGCGGTAGATGGTGTGCCAGTAACTAACAGTATTGTTTCCATAAGTGCTTTTTATTCTTGTAGACAACGTTTTGGTGTTTCTGTACAGTCTAATAAATTAAATGTTACTTCAAATTTATTCAGTATACGTGCAATGCCCAATGGAGGTGCTCTGTATTCAGAGTTTATGGATAAAACAGGTTCTTTTAATAAAGTCTACCGCACAGCAGACTTTATATCTTTCTCGACCTTAACAGTAGCGTCTATTCGTTTTATAGAAGATGAAAAACTGGACATTGTCTTCTCGGGCAGCTTACTCAAGCTTATGGATGCCCTTTCTGCACTTGAGTAGCGTATAATGATACATGGTGATCGAGATTAGAAAGTTTGGCAGAAGCGACTGTAGTTCCTTTAAAGACTTTATAACGCTAAACCGCGAGATTTGTTTTTTAAATATCTCAAGAATTCAGCGAGGTACTGTAATTAGTTACGAGTCTACCTCTTTAAAAGACGGATGCAACAAACGGCCTACAAATTTAGCTAGTAGTTTTAGAGAATGACCAATGGGCACCTATAGTTTCGATAATAACACCATAGCCCATGAAAAAATAGAGTTCCTAAAGCATTTAGTAAACTATTTATACCTTGCGACTGGCAAAATATGAAACAGCGGGTAGCTTTACTGTCCCAACATTTGAAACTGCATTGTTAGAAAAGAGGTAACAAGCTACGCGCAATTTGCATTAAGAAATCAGTAATAGATAGTAATCATCAAGCAAACGCAATCAGTACAAGGCAATTAGCAATGGGCAATCAGGAGCTACCCGAGTCCTACATCCAAACACATCATAATAATAAAACCACCTATAAACCCTAGCGTTGCTATGTCTGTATATTTATCGCGTTGTGTTTCTGGAATTACTTCTTCTACTACTATAAAAATCATCGCTCCTGCCGCAAAGGCAAGTGCATATGGTAAAATAGGTTGAAAAGTAAGTACTGCCCAGGCGCCGAGGACACCAGCTACAGGCTCCACTATTGCGCTTAATTGCCCGTACCAGAAACTTTTAAACCTACTCACACCGGCACGCCTTAACGGCATAGCTACTGCAAAACCTTCTGGAAAATTTTGTAGTCCTATTCCAATAGCAAGTGCTACAGCACCGGCGATACTTGCGCCTTCGAAACCTGCTGCAACACCACCGAAAAGAACGCCAACCGCAAGCCCTTCAGGGATGTTGTGTAAGGTGATGGCAAGTACTAATAAAGTGGTTTTGCGCCAGTTTGTTTCCACGCCTTCAGCCTCTTCTTTCTTAAAATTTATATGCAAGTGTGGCAACACCTTATCGAGTCCGAAAAGGAAAAGTGCACCAGCACCAAAGCCCACCGCGGCAGGTATGACCTTAACAAAACCTTCACCGGCAGACATTTCTATTGCAGGCGATAGCAAAGACCAGAAACTAGCTGCAACCATAACACCACCTGTAAAACCTAGCATCCCGTCTAGCACGCTGCGTTTTGCAGTTTTAAAGAAGAACACGAGCGAAGCTCCTGCTGCAGTAAGAAGCCATGTAAATGTGGTCGCGATAAGCGCACCTAGTATCGGGTCTATGCCTTCAAAAAACGCTAAAATATCTTCCATAAGTGTTGTTTAGTTGTTCTATTAACTGGTTTACTTTTTATACCCGCTTGGTATAATCCATAGCTTTGAAGCGATTGCTTCTGATAAATTAAGCGTGCCGCGTACCGTTAGTATAGTGCAAGAGTTATCCAGTGCCTCTCGATAATGCAGTGTAATAATGCTGCCTATCTCTAGTTTGTTCCTGTCTAGATATTGTAAAAACAGCGCGGAGCTGTCTGCCACGGCACTAAGTGCTCCTGATTCGCCATGTTGTAGCTCGGAAAGGGTTTTGTGCGCTGGCACAGCTATTAAACCGCTAGCATTGGGAATGGGGTCACCGTGTGGGTCGTGCGTGGGATAATCCAGCAGCTTGTCTATCTCGTTGATAAGCTTGTGGGACTGT
>Ga0222708_1000263_pt1 | contig 14435 bp, 9 predicted proteins | sample AntAcemetage1576_FD_179806 | JGI IMG/M metagenome (GOLD analysis project Ga0222708, IMG submission 179806) | Saline water microbial communities from Ace Lake, Antarctica - #1576 | ecosystem: Environmental > Aquatic > Non-marine Saline and Alkaline > Saline | place: Antarctica: Ace Lake... | reverse complement strand
CCTATCTCATAAAAGAAACTTTCGTCTACTGTTATAGGTATAGTTTCAAATATGATGTTATTATTAAGTTCAAGTATGTTCATAGAGGTTACAGCCCTAACGCTTCCGCTACCTCCGTAGTTTGCGCTAGAAGAAAATACCATAATCATTGGATTATTTGGGATAAGTCCTGTGTATCTCCCATCAATAGTAGGCTCTGCTTTTGGATTACCTTGTGTACCTCTTCTAAAAACAACTCTATCAAGAGTAGTTGGCCAAACTAAGGAGTCTATTATATTATCTCCGTAAAACCATTCCTCTATGTTAGCGTAGTTTCTAGTGGAGTTAAAAGTTTGTACATAGGCTTGCCTATTTGATACATTAGAATCTGAACTCGTATCGTCGTAGTCTATAGTTATACTAGCACCTGCTTTAATAATCTCGTCTGGTAGAGGTTTACCTGCGTAAGCTACAATAGCTCTTCTTTTTAAACTCCCAGATGTGCCGTCACTACTGCCACTCTTATTCCACGCGTTAGTAACTGCTACAGCTTTAGCAGATATAATCCAGTTATCTGAATCTAAATGTCCTGTACTGTTAGAAAAAGTTATACTTAGCCCTTGTTCTAATGTTTGCGAGCTACCTGTTATAGCTATATTAGAACTCCAATTTGCACCATTGTCATTACTCCATCTAAATTCATCTGGTAAACCTAAGACTGAAATATCTACTTGATACCTTACGTCTGTAGTACCTGTGTATGTTCCCGAAATTGTTATATCATTTAATCCAGTACTACCATAATAAATAGGTAGTTCATAGTACGTTCCAGATGCTCCGGATGCTATCTTGAAATTAACGTCGCTAGCTCTACTACGGAAGGCTACACCCGCATATTCATACCTTTGAAAATCTGCCTCGTTAAGTCTAAAGTTTGTAGGTTTTATTTTAAAATACCATCCTGACGGTTCATTAACTGTGTCGTCTACTCCTCTATCTAAAAAGTTTACTGGTTGGTCTACAATATCTAATACCCTTGTTTGTATGGCTGTAGGTAGTATCTGAGAACTGTCTGATTTAATATATAAAAAATCTCCTACTTTAAATTTGTCCCTCTCATCAGCTTCTACTTTAACCCAAGCATATATACCGTCTTGATAAAAATTAGAGGGTACTATAGTCTCATACTCAACTCTAGTTTGTTTTAAAAAGAACCTGTACTTAGTTGCCCAGTAAGGAGCCTCGTTTATTATAGTAACTTGTATAGTGTTACTCTTGTTACAATCTTGGTTTGGAATATAGGTTGTGTTTGTAGCTGTAGTCAATACAGTACTCATACGTCCATCCTCGTCTAAGTATACAATGCCTATCTCAACGTCTCTATTACTTTTCATAGTCTTAGAGGCTATACCGTTAGTCACTGTTGCTGATTGGTATCCTACTGTAAAATTTATTCTTATTTTGTCTCCGGCAGTATTTACGATATCGTAACCCTCTGTGTAGTTACCTAATATTATCCTGTTGCCGATTAGCTCTAAAGCTTTTGCGCTCAAAGGTACTGCGTCATATAATCTTTTTAATTGGTCTTCCGCTAATGCTACGTATATTTTACTGTTTACAAAAGAGAAAGTTTGAGTAGAATTGTTAGCCCATGTTAGTTCTGCTTTGTCGAAGTCTTCTACTACATAGACAACATTACTGTTAGACTCCTTCATAAGGATTTCTATTTTTACCACTTCCGCAGGGCCTGTGTTAAAACCTATATCGGCTCTGTTGTACTGGTTTACCATACTTTCGTTAGAAGATATAGTATAGTCATAGCTAAAATTCTTTGGTAAGAAAGCTGTTTCTGTAAAAGGAGACATCGCGCTAACCTCTCCGTCTGTGTATATGTATCTGTGAGAAAATCTTAAAAATCTTTCAGAAATGTTGTTTTCCTCTTCTGTAGCGGTTGTAGCTAAAGTAAGAGTTGGAGGAGCTAAAGGAGGTCTTTTATATAGGTTGATTAATCTATTACTAAACCCGTTTGGTGCATAGGCCTTAGCCGTAGCTATGTTTATAGCACGTATTGGGTTTAAGTCGTCTGTCCATGTAAGTATTCTTTTGTTGTTATCACTATCAACTATAACGCCTACACCTGTAATTAAATAGTTAGTACTGAAATTAAGTACTCCTAAGCTAGTATCTGCAAGTACTATTGCAGAAGTTTCGTTAATAGTGTCGAACTCTATAACATAATCCCCTTGCTCGGATGTAGTGAACCAATATACCATAGCTGCGCTACCGTCAAAGAATGCCCCTACGGTTTCTACATTAGTACCTAACGATAATGTTGTCATTACTTCGTTAGATAGTATGTTTTCTATTGCCCCTACGTCTGAGCCGGACGAACTACCTAACTTTACGTTAAGCGCGTCTCTATACTCTCCTTCCGGTATTAAACGGCTATCAAGGTCTTTATTCATTCGACCCGATAAAAATACATTTTTAAATTCAGCCATGTTATTAGTCTTTTATCCACTTAGTAGACCCTTGAAGGGTTTGTCTAACGTTGTCATAAGTTATTGGCGAGATACGTTTTTTGGCTAGTCTTCTTTGGTTATACCAATCTTTCTCCGCTCTCATTTTTTCTCTCTCTGGTACTGACCTTTTCCTTTTTACTAGGTTTAAGTATATGTACGCGTATAAGGACTCTTCTGCAAACTTGTGTATCCTTATATCAGTATCTGCTCTTTGGAACAGTCCATCACTTAAATAGTCAAGTACTATTGTCTTCCCTGTAACTATAGATGAGAATTGGATTACTCCTTGTGTCTTATCTATTATAAAGCTTCCGTTCTTAAATATTTTAGATTTGTCCACATTAAAGTCCATCGCTGTATAATTATTAAACAGTTCATTTTCTTCGTGTGCAAGTATTGGGTTATTCTCTACGCTATTTTGTACGTGACTACCTTTAAGTATATCTCCGTTTGCATCATAAAGAAATGCAAAGTCAGCGTCTTGTAGGTACGATTGAGCTAAGTTAAAAGACTTATCAATAGCTAGGGGATGTTTTTTACCTCTTTGGTCAACCCAAGATATTCTCACGTAATTAATGTAATCATGCGGTAAAGCTATAATAAGTGAGGGGTCTAAATCTAGTTCAAGAGAGATTATCTCGTTAACTACATCATAGTACAATTCTCTTACGCCCTTCTTTCCAAACAAAGCCACTCGGGCCCTATCGGAATGTGATACATAAGAGTCATCATCCTGCTCGAACATAAAGTTGTTAACTATCTCTTCGAGGGTGCTGTATTGGTAATCGCCAAACTGAGAGACATCATTATAGTAATCATCTAAGTTTGTAAAGTTGGGTAGTGCCATTGTTTATATTTTTAATTTTCTTCTTTTGCGTCTCTTTTATCTTTCGCAATCTGCGCGTAGTCAACGATTTCTTTTTCTCTGATATTAACTCCGAACAAGGATAGCATCTTCATAACGATATTACTAAACTCTGACGTATGTAATTCAAAGTCTTGAAAATCATCTGCGTCAGGGTTGTAAAGCTCTACGCCCCCTACTACTGTGTATGTCCATTTAGGGTCTAAAGGCTTTCTTAGATATCTACAAGTTACTCCACTTACTATTGTAGGCGGGCTTATTTTTAATACGTTTCCTTCTTGTTCATAGATAGGGAATGTTATAGACGGAGAGGCTAAAGATTTGCCTAAGAAGGCTACATTTTGCCCTTCCATTTCTTCTACTACTGTACCATTATAATCTACTCCGAAATCTTTGATGAAATATAAATCATCTGGTAGGGTGAAGTTAGGCGTGTTAAAAGTTAGTGTGGCTTTCTTAGAGAATTTATCTATTCTTTGTCTTTGGTTTAACGCTAAGTTTGCGTAACCTTTGCTAGATAGTCCTCTTGTTTCTTTGTATTTATCTCTGGCCTCATCTTCGAAATAACCTCTGATTATATCTTCTTGTGCTTCTTTTGCTATAAGGTTGTACTCTATAGGGGTAACATTACCTCTAAGCTCTTTGTTGAGTATAGTTTTTAGTAAATCGTAGACAGTGTTTATCATCTTTATATTGGTTTTCTTATTTACCAAAGATACTAAAAAAAGAAAAGCCCCCAAAAGGGAGCTGTTCATATTTAATAGTTATTGGTTTATCTTTTAGATATCTCTACCGCCACTTGTAATCCATCTTCTGTTCCTAAGAATTTAGAGAAGAACTCTATATGACTTTGTCCCACTGGGATTATACAGATTGTAGCTTTGTTGTCTGACCATAGCACTTTACTACCATCGGCACTAACTTGGATTACTCCTGAATTAAATGCGTGTTGTGTTATAGCTGCTCTTTTTATCTTAATGTCATCAAAGATAGTTATTTCCCCTGCGTCGTCTATGAAACGATTAACATTCTCGTCTATCAATTGATAAAGAGTGTTTTTAATTTGAGGGTCTTCCATCTTAGATGCTTCTGATACGTTACTAATAAGTACAGATGTAATTATTCTAAGTTCTTCCATACCAGAATCTTCTTTGGCCTTAGTACGGATAGCTTGTTTAACGTCAAGTTTTAATTCTTCTAAGTCAGCTATTTCGGTAGCGTCTCCTGCTACGTCAACCAATTCAAATACACCACCATTTTTAGGGTGTGCTTCTAAGAATCTTTGAGTTAGTACTTCTGTTGCTTTTAAAGCTAATAGACCTCTTAGAAAGATGATAGGTACGACAACGGCATTCTGAGACTGCTCGTCTACGAAAATAGACTTTTCTCCGGGGCAATGTCTAATTGCGCGGTTCATCCCTGTTTTATCATCAAATACTAAAAGTGAGTTTTCTCTTCCAACCTTTAAAGTGAAAGTAAGTGGTTGGTACTTTAACAGTCTGTATTCTTTCGCTGTTAATTTTTGTTCGCTAGTTTTCCTAGCTGTTGTAGCTGCTTTTGTTGCCATTTTATTTTAAATTTAGTTTAAATTACTTGTGTAAATATAATAAAAAAAAGGGGAGCTATAAAACTCCCCTTAATTATAACTGTTGTTGGTTATGCACCTTCAAAAATCATGTAGTTGTTCGCTCCTACTGTACAAACTCCACGGTCTGCTAAGTGGTGAACTCTCATGTGGTCATTACCGTCTGTTGGAGCGTTAGTCCCAACTGAACCTGTAATCCAAGTTTTGTGACGTCTGTTTTCCGCACCTTTAACTCTGTACTTGATAGACAAGTAAGGTTTAGTGATACGGTCAGCCATTGGGCTAGTTCCGTCATAAACTTCTTGGTCTCCGTAAGGAACTAAAAGTCCGCGTACTTTACCATCTGCTGCTGCTACTGCTCCTAAAAGAGTAGGGTCGTTTAAAACTTTCCAGTCAGACTTGTAGAAGTCATAAGTACCTCTTCTGAATCCTTGGAATCCAAGGTTAACGGCCATGTCTTCGCTGTTGTCAAACATACCGAAAGAAATACCACCAGAGTATCCTGCGTTTAATGCCCCTAAAAGGTCATCAATAGCTAGAGATTGGTCTCTGTCTACGTAGAACATATATTCACGGATTTTACCTTGTGCATCGAAACGCTTTAAGATTGTATCCCAGTCTGCTAACGTAGTAGCTAGACCATCAAATACGTTACCTCTAGTACGAACAGACTCGAAAAGTCCTTCTGTACCGTCAAAACCTGCTGCTCCGGCTTCTGAACCTGCTTCTGCTGATTCACCTTGTAGTAAACCTAATTCGATTCTGTCTTCGAATCTACGTCTACCGTCTAATTCTGATTGTAAGTACCATACGAAACCTCCTTCGTCTGTTTGAATCCAAGAGTCTTGAGTGATTTCAGAACCAGATGCAAGGTAGTTATCTCTTTCGATGATAGTCTTGTTATTAAGTACTGTAAAGTCAGTCTCTAAGCTTCCGTCCATAGGGCCAGAACCTTTTAAAAATTCACTGTGAGAGATGAAAGCTTTGATAGCTGTTGTCCCTACTGACCAACCTGCTGCCTTGTAAGGTAGAGCTGTGAAAGTAGTTGCTGTTACAGCCGTGATACGTCCTAATTGGAAGTTAGTGTTACCAGATAAAGCTACTACTTCACCTACACGGAATACGTGACCGGCTTGTGTAAATACGTTACCTGAACGTGCTACTGCATCGTAAGAAGTATGAAGACGTCCTTTTTCTGTCCAGATGTACTGGTCAGAAGAAATAGCTTCTTCGCTACCTAATTCGAAAATCATACCCATAAGGGATTGGTCTCCGTAGATAGAGGCTAATTGCTCGTAAGCATCCGGAGCATACTGTGAAGTATAGTCGAAGATGTCGATGTAATTAGTTTGGCTAGGCGCCTTAACTGCGCTAGGGCTAATTGAATAGGTTGGTGTTGCTGCTAATGCCATTTTTAATAATTATTTATAAGTTAGTGTTTTCTATTTTTTTGCTCTGAAACGTAACTTACTACCTGTTTTCTTGCCTGTAATACCAGACACAACTTCTGATACGTTTCCTTTTGCTGTTGAAGCGGGTAATTGGTTAGGGATGCCGTCGATTGTAATATTACTACCGATTTTAATCCTTGACTCAGCCCCTACAGATTTTCCTTGTTCGAAAGCTGCTTTAATTATTTCATTAAAGTTAGCTACTTTGGCAACATCTTTTACAACGTTTTGATGATTGTACGTACCATCTTCGTTATACCAATGTGGCATTTCTGCTGCCAACTTTGGAATGTTTTTTCTTGCTTCAACGGGTATACTGTATTTGATTGTTAAATCATTAGACAGTACTAAATCTATTCCTTCAAGGCTAGAAGATGCTTGGTTTATAGCTAAGTCATAAATCTCTTGGTCTTTTTTATTAGACAAAGTTTGTGACCTATATTTGTCAGCTAGAACTATAGAATCTTGTTGCTCTTGTGTTAGTATGGCTTTTTGAGAAGAGTTTGCCAACTCTAATCTATTAGCTTCTAACTTACCTCTACCTTCGGCAGCGAACTTTTTAAGTTCAATGCTTTTTTTAATCTTCTCACTTTCGTCGTCAGTATCCTCATTATAAGAAAACTTATTCAACTCATAGTTTATCTCTTCTTTCGTGAAGGTTGGATACTTTTTAGCAAGAGTCTCTCTAGCTACATCCATGTCTTCCATCTTAGAAAAGTCCTTACTGTAATTAGACCATTCTGATAAAGGTAATCCGGTTCTTTCTTTCCACTCTTGCAACTGTTTTAACTCGGGGTCGATGCTAGCCTCTTTTGGAGTTAGCTCTTCAAAATTACTAACCGTTCTACCTAGCTTCTCGCTAAGTTTAGCTAATAATAATTCTTCCGTAACTTCTGCTGTTTGTGGAACTACTGGGTCCGGTACTACATCTAAAGGAGGTTTTGCAATCCCTTCGATAGGTGGTTTATTTTCAACAGGAGGTGTAACAACTGGTGGTACATCGACTGGTGGTATGTTATCAACGGGAGGCGTAACAACTGGTGGTACGTCAACCGGTGGTGGGTTGTTTTGTTGTGTTTCAATAGGTGGTGTATTTACTCCTTGTGGAGTTTCTACTGGGTCTTTAGGGGCCAATGCGTCTAATATCGCACCCGCTCTGCTAAGATTGTCACCTTTCTTTTTGAATAATGCCATGTTTAATTTAATTTAGTTATACTTACTTATGTTACAAATTTACGAATAAAAATGTATGTTATTTTTTATACTCTAAAATCATCTAAGCCGAGCTCTCCTGTCATAGTAGTGTGGGCTGATTTAAAGTCTATCGCTTGTCCTCCACCCTCTTTACTTTGTTCAGCTTTCATCTTACTTTGTTGAGTCGCTTGTATAGCTGTACGAGTATCTTTACGGTCTTCTTTGTAAGCGTCATCTGCTCGTTTGTTGCTAGCTATTTCAGTTTGTATACCTGTTTGGTAGAAGTACTCATCTGCCATTAACAATCTCTTAGCTTGTAATTCTGCTTCAAGTTTAAGCCTGTCTGATTCTCTTCTAAACTCTTCTATTGCAAGTTTGCTTTGAGTCTCGAACTCCATTTGTTCTCTCTTAGCTGCTGCTGCTACTTGAGCTGCTTGTTGACTTGCTTGACCATTAGCTTCTATTTTCTCAAGCTCTCTGGCGTGAGCCTCTTTCATTCTCTTATCTTTTTTAACTTTAAGCATTTCATTAGCTACAGAGATATTTGATATTTTTCTGATATCTATACCATCTTCTGTACCTAAAGTGCCCGCAGCTATTTCGGCCTGTATGTTAGATTCTAACATTGCTCTATCTTGCGCGTCTGGTTTAAGCTTAATAGTTATACCAAAATCATGTAGGTGTAAATTACCTATAGATTTTAATACATCCACGTTAACCCTACCTATAGAATTTATATAGGCATCCCTTAGATTAGAATATTTAAAAATATCCTTTAGTCTTAAAGATAGTCCGTTAGCTAAGTATTGTGTCATTTTTAATTGAGCTTCTAATACGTATCTAGTGGCAACGTTTGATAAAGTTTGTTGTTGTTGTAGTGCTCCGTTAGAAGTTCTTGGGTCTGGTAATGCACCATCGGCTCCTTGGCCTATACCAAAAGAATCTCTAAATAACTGGAAATGGAAGTTGTGAGCATTCATAAGTTGCTCTAGTCCTGCCATGGCTCCGTTGTTTAATTCTTTTATAGGTAATGCACCATTAGTATAACCCCCGTCAGCTAGCCTAGAAGTACCAAGCAAGTTACCTGTTTGGTCATAGTATCTAATAAGGTCTAATGCGTCGAAGGAATTACCATCTCCTAAATCTAATTCTTGCAATCCGTCTACGTCAATCCAAATACCGTTTGGTTTAGCTTTAGCTACGAATTGTTGTATTTTTATTTGTATCTGTTGTAATTGGTCTACATACTGTATTACCCTATCTACAGACGATTGGATACGTCCTTGATAAAGCTCTGGTGCATAAACTACATAGTTAGAAGAGACTTTATTATTTATAAAACCTTCTGGCCTAACCATATTAGAGCATTCGCGATAGTTGAATATCATGTTTGTACCTAAGATGATAGAACCTTCGTACCAAACTTCTTGTACGTCTTCTAAGATATCGTAATCTTTAAAGCCTTGTTCTTCTTCTTTAGATACTTGCTCTGGTGTTTTTATATAATCAGAAGCTTTCTCTGTAATAGCAAACCCTCCGTTTTCTTTGTATTTTTTCTTAAACTTAGTAACTTTAGTTGTTTTAAATGTAAAGTCTAAAACATCTAACATCATATTAGGTAAGTCTTCTCCCCTATACCAAAACTCATTTGATATACGATTGTAGCCTTGCCATTCATTAGAAACGTTTTTATATTTTTCTAACTCTTCTGGGGTGAATTTTTTACCTGATAATCTTTGTACTTCGCTGATTGTCTGTCTTCTAACAGAGCCGTAGTATGTAACATTACTAAAATTACTCTTCGTTGGATAGGCCCAAACCATATCGGCAGGGTCTCTGTATTCAGCTATAATTCCTTTAGTCGGGTCGGTTCTGTGGTGCAATGCAGCAACTCCGATTTCAACTAAATCTTTTATCATCATCCTTTGAGTTTCGTCATACTCGTTCAACTCTAGGGTATATTTTAGTGCTTGTTCAATAGCTATCTCTATTGCAGGCTTGTACTTTAACTTCATGTGTAAGTCGATTTCTGCTGCACTATCAGGAATCTCGCCCATGCCGGCAGGAGTCATATCAATGCCTAACAAATCCTTTGCATCTTTAAGCATCTCTTTTGCATACATATTTTTTTGTAGTATGTCTTTGTAATCGTCTCTTAATCCTTGAGATATGCCATCAACAGCTTGAGCGTCTATTTCATATAGACGTTCTATCATTTGACTTACTACTAGTTTTATGAACTTAGGCAGTATTTGGATAGGCCTCCAATCGTAGTTAGTGTAAGAATCCCCGTCTACGCCATCTGTTATAAGTTTTTTTACTAACCCAGTATCGTGTTCCCCACGAGCATATCTTCTTTGTTCATCCATCCTAAGACGTTTGTCGTAGAATTGGTTAGAGGTGTTTCCACTTCTTATATTGAACCATTCATGCTCTATGAGTTTACCGTACTGTAGTCCGTATGCGTCATCGGCTTTCTCTTCGGACGTAGCAAAAGGGTTTGGTACAATCCTATGTTTAGCTACGTTTAGATGTGATTTTTTTATTGCCATTATTCTTTATGATGTTTACTGTACAAATATACTAATTTTTTCCTCTCTCTTTTTTGAAGGTGCTTGTAGTCCCTGAATTTGAATAAGTTCTAAGCAACGACCTATTCTTTATAGAATCATTGTTTTTTGGTTTTGGCACGTACTTCTCTTTATTACATCCCATTATGGCAAGTCCGCTAGATACTGTTGCATCGTGAGCGGTCCTCGCACTAGGATTAAATTTCATCCAATCTTGTATAGTCTCGTTAAAACACATATCTCCCATACTACCTTCTGGTCTGTATTTAATACCATCTGGTGCGGTTGACTCTCCTATGTGATGTTGTATAAAACTTCTGATACCGTTTTCGTGAGCATCAAGTATATCCTTACTTTGCATAGGTTGTCCTCCTAATACAAGGTCATCTCCGTCTATTTTAACTTTATCTACCCTGTTCATAGAGAATGGCCTAGACTGGTTATTAAACAAAGACCTTACAAAATCTCTTCTGTTGTTTTCCGCTAATATAGGTAGTCCGTAAAACCAAGCTGCCATGAAAATATCTTCGTTGAAAATATCTTGTGTAGCAGGTTTATCTATGTATTCGAATAAAAACTTATTTGCCGGAACGCCAAACGTGTTAGGTTTAGTATAAGCATGCGCTGCTCCTTTAGATGCTTTATTCTTACCTTGTACGTAAGAACCAAAACAATCGACACCTATACAACCGTAGTCGTTCATAGGAGTATATAAGTTTCTTATCCTTTTTACGTTGTTTCTTAGGCTTAGTGTTTCATCGATTTGGCTAGGCATCCACCATATCTTAAACCTTCCGTACTTATCTGGTACAAACTCTACTTTAGAGAATCTTACATCCCCTTCCCATCTAAAATTACCTCTAGTGTATAAAGCTTTGTCTATATTCTTTTCTTCGTTGTAATCCCATTGGTCAGTAAGTTTTGTTAAGTTGAATACACAAGCATCTGCCTCATCCCTCATAGCGTGAGCCTCTGTCATAGGGAAGGCTCGGTAAGCAGCATTTAAAGCTACGTCACCTTGGTTTTTTGCATCTGAGTAAAGTTCTTTTATAGCTTGTATAGAACCTTTTAGTATTGGTTCTCCAAAAGTGTTTAGTGTACCTTTAGGCGGGGTTTTTGTCCAACACTTACCATAAACATCTATACAGTCTTCATAGTTAGTTTGGGCAGGCATGAAGTAAGAGTATAGTTTAGTTGAGGTAAAACCAGAAGGCTGCCTGTCTATTACTTTAGAATTGTTGTATAATACTTTAAAATCCTCTCCACCCTTATCTAGCTTACCCATGGTAGAGCCTAAGAAAACTTTACCCACAACGCGACCACCACGAAAAGTAGTAGGCAGTAATGTGTTAAGGTGTTCAATATAAGACGCTCTATCCCACTTGGCGGACTCATCCCCAATATATAGCTTCATGTGCTGACCATCATAAGCCTTAACTTTAGTAGACTCAAAATCGGTTTCGCTGTTCACATAACCATCGGTAGAGGTATTCTTTTTCTTCTTCTCCTCTTTCGTGGCATTAGAAGGTTTACCGAAGTTTATCCCTGTAGGTGAATCCGCTTTACCTTTGGTTATAGGTTGAAAGAAGAATGGCCACTCTTGGAATAAGTACGATAATTTATTGAAAGCTTTTCTAGCATCATCATCTGTCATAGATGTCAATCCTGTTCTAGCTCCTTTTGTTCTTGTTATAAGCTCTAAAGAATCTGACATCATACCATAGGTATAACCTGTCTGACGAGACTTTAAAAATATTTGCCCCATAGACCTTTTATCGATGTAGCAAGCTTCTTTATGGTAGTATAGTAAAAGTTGTGCATGCCTAAAGCTTGGGTATATCCCATCATCAAACATCCTGCCCCATTGTAGTTGCATGTAATGTTTAGGGGATAACCAAGTAGGTGTACCGTTATTCATAAACCAAATACCTTCGCGTCTACGTCTGAACTCCTCCATTATGTAGTCCATGTAGGTATCAGCATTATCTGGTGTAAGTCCTTTAGGTATCTCTGCCCTAACCCAGTACTGCTCTCTCTTAGGTTTGTCTGTAAATAGTATCTTACTTCTGTCTCTGGGTACGTTTGGTAGTTGTATTTTTAGTCCGTCTAGCTCTATGATTTCTCCCCTAGAGCCTTTTGGGTCTATTACTATAGCATCTTTCTCTTGGTTGTACCAGTCAGTATAGTAGTTTTTTATAGGGAAAAACTCATCGTGCGCGAACTTTTCTGCTAGGCCTCTTTTAAATTCAGCTTCTTGCAGTATAACCGTACCTGTCTCAAATTGATGTCTCAGTTCTATAAGCGAAGCATCTAGCTCTACAATAGAGTTAAGTACTAGCAGTTTAGTTTGAGCTGCTAATTTATGTTTGTGCGTTTCTAATGCAGAGTAGTTTATAGGCGCTCTAAGAGCTTTTCTCAGTATTTTGATAGAATCTTCGCCAGAGCTTATCAAACGTTCAACGTAGAAGCTGAATTTGTGGTCTGACGGAGCATTAGGACTATTTACCCACTTAGATAGTAATTCTTTAGCAGTTCTAAAGGAGGTTAGCTTAGAATCTGTACTAGCCTTCATTTTATCTGGCTCTACTAAATCTATTTCCATCTTATAGTCGAGGCCTTCGATTACAATCTCTAACGCCTCTTGGATGTCTTTACTAAGTCCTATCATTATTTTTTAAATTATAATATTGCTAAAATGTCATTACTACGCATTTTATAATATGTTTCTCCTCTTAATTCATATTGGTGTTCACTATCTTGCTGAAAAGCTATAATGTCTCCCTGCTTAACTCCTTTGTTTGTAAGCTCTTCGTTGGGGTAGGCTACTTCTCCTATAAGTGGCTTCATGCCCATATAGCTTTCCTCTTGCACTTTTATACCATTAGGCAATGTTATTAGTTCTGCCGGAATAGGTTTTATAAAAACGAAAGGGGTTAGAGCGTTCCAATTATTTTGACCTTCTTTCATGTACATAAATATCTCTGTAACCGGTACAAAAAATATATCATCGGACATGGCAAAGCCACTAGGTCGTTTCTTACCTTTGGCTCCCCAAGACTCTCTGCAAATGTTGTGATGAAATAGGAGCAAATCTCCTTGGCTTACTATAGCTCCTTTAGGGGCCTGTATAACCTTACCTACGCGATTGACATGCTCTACGCTGTCTATAGAGTTGTTTGTCGATAGTTTTAAACCATTGTCTAGTTCTACGTAGTTGTTATAAGAATTTTCAACTCGTACTATAAAATATATTGTGGGTTTCATTTACTCGAAGTTTAAATCATATTCAGACTCTATTATCTGTTTTTCTGAAACAGTTTTCCATAGTACTTTAGCTGCGTCTCTGTCTGAGGTAGACTTAACGTATAAGTCTAAAGCTCCTTCTGTATCGCTAGGTACAATGTCTGTGATTTGTATACTTCGGTTAATGTAGCTTGCGCCTTTTACGTAGGCGATGCAGTTTGAGAAACTGTCACCTACGGTTATCTTTCTGTAGTTTTTTGTTGCCATTTTAGATTTAATTAAATTTATATGTAAAGATACGTTTTTTTATTAAGTGACAATATTTACATTCTTATATAACTCCCTGCAAACCTTATAGTAACAGGTTGTACTGTAGTTGTAGTTATGGGAGGCTGTATTTCGTAAGTGATTTTTATAAGTCCGCCTTGGAAAAAGGTACTACCCGTTTGACCTTTTATATTAAAATTACCTTGAGAAAAGTTTAAAGCTGTTTCTGAGAGTCCGTTTGGAAGTATTAATCCTCCGAGTTGAAAAGACGCAGAGTAGTTAACACCTTGTGTCATTGGTGGGGCTGTCATTGTAAAGAAGCCGGAGATATGAACTACACCGCCTACTATTCTTCTAGTCATTGGAACTGTTGTAGGTATGGTGGTAAAACCTGCCGTATTCGAGTTTACTGTTAGGGTTAAATTACCTGTAGTGTTTTCTTCTACTAAGGTTCTAAATTCTATAGCTGTGCTTGAGTTGTTTATGGCTAAATACCTACCCGCTTGACCAGAAAAAGAGTTAGGGGTGTCTGTTAATGCTGTAAATGCTGTTACTAAATCTGAAAATCTTAAAACATCATTAGATTGGCTTGCTGCTCCTACTCCTTTAAATAAAAAACTATTATTAGTTGATTGTGCGCTATCTCTTCTAAATACCTCTAAATTTTGACCACTTAAAGACGACTCTCCTCTAAACTCCCAGTTAGCAGTTGTTCCTGATATTTGATACCTCCTACTAGAAACTTCTGTTGCATTTGAG
>Ga0222708_1000262_pt1 | contig 14486 bp, 17 predicted proteins | sample AntAcemetage1576_FD_179806 | JGI IMG/M metagenome (GOLD analysis project Ga0222708, IMG submission 179806) | Saline water microbial communities from Ace Lake, Antarctica - #1576 | ecosystem: Environmental > Aquatic > Non-marine Saline and Alkaline > Saline | place: Antarctica: Ace Lake... | reverse complement strand
CTGTATTTAAAGAACCGACAATTAAAGTACCAAAACTTATACTACCAATTAATCCAGTAGCAATTTGTGAAAAAGCACTACCAAAAGACTTACCACTTTTTTCACCAGCTTTTTTAAACTTTTTTTCAATGTTATTTTCAACAGTTGAAAGCTGACCTTGTAGCTTGTCAAGCCTGGTGTTAAGTTCTACATCGTACTGGACGTTTGACATTTATTTATTTATTTATTAATCACCCTTAAGCACATATAGCTTGGATTTGTCAAGCTTGAAGTTTTGATCAGTAACTGCTAAATGTGGTAACAATTGCATGTGTATTTTTATCTGGTTGTCTATTTCTATTTTATTCAATCGATCAACCCATACCAGGAACTTTTCTTGAATACTTTTTTTAGCAACAAAACCATCCAACCTCCAAAAGTAGAGATCAGATGACATATTAATTAGGAAAGGCAAAGTATAAATTGTATTAATTTCTACTGTTGAAGAGCCTGTTCCAGGGAAACTAAAAAAGATGTAGCAAAACTATTAAGAGGTTCTCTTGCAATATCAAGAATTAGTTGATGTTTTAAACCTTTTGGTAAAGCTTTTAGCTCAGACAATGCTACTGCTGGAGTAACTTTGTCTTCTTGCTTTAATGCAATTGCTATATTTTCGAGTAATTCTAAAGTAATTGCTTTTAAGTTATTTTCAGCAGTTTTTATGTTTGCTCTTTGCTCTAAAGTAAACTTTTGAGTTTTATCCATCAAACTTTCTACATCTTTTACTTTACTTAATATCTGGACGATATTAATTTCAATAGTAGAAATTCTTTCACTAATACCTTGTTTGACAACCTGGTCATTAGTGTTTTTCAACTCTTCTTTTAGGTTTTTAACCTCTTCTTGGAAAGTTTGTAACTCACCAATTTCAGTCATTATTGACTTCTGTTCCTCAAGACTAAGGGGTAGAAAACTTGTATTATATGCTTTGAGCGCGTCTGTAAAGTCCATGTAGTAGGTAGTCATTGACTCTTCAGCCTCGTCCCCATATAAAATTAAAGAAGGTAATTCAAGATTAGATATTGTATACATACCTAAGTTTAAATTACCTTTCTAATGTTTTGTCAAATTATGATTTGGATACTCTGTAGAATCTGTAGGTGTTACCTTCTTTGAAAGGATATGTTCTAATTTTAATAGTGTGACTAACTTGAGCATCACCTTGCTCTGGTGTTACAGAAATAAGTTCAACTAAAGGAATATCCCAATTAATAGTAGTTCCATCTGCTCCAACTCTAGTAATACTTAGATTACCAGTGAATCCAGTTTTTAAGTTTTTGTCATCAAAGTAATTTCCTGTACTAGCTAACATGTAAATAATAGTAGGTATTACTCCATTATATACAGTTGAAAATGTAAAACCAATAACAGTATCATAATGATAAGATGTTTCTGAAACTCCAGCAATGTTTTCAGCTCTTCTAAGAGTTGTTCCATTCATGGAAACTGTAGCAACTCTACTAGAAACTAAACCAGCGATTAAAACTACACCAGCAGCAACTGCTAAGTTGTTATTACCACCATTTTCAGCGTTTATAATTACTGGTTTGTTTATAGCACCTCGTTTCAAAGTTTCACCTTTAGAGTTAGCTTCAATATTGAAATCTAGATCATTATACTTAAATTCGATTTCCAAGCTTTTTTCAGTAGGAGTAGTTCCTGTAACATAATTACCGCATTTTTGGTCAGCAGTGCCTAAAGTTTCAGTCCAGGTTTTAGTGTCTATACAATTAAAGACTAAATTTAAACCAGCACCTAAAAAATTACCAGGATTATTTCCTACATGGATTGAATCTAGTTCAATATTTCCTGCAACGGATAAAGTGCTTTCAGTTTCAGTAATCAAAGCTGGATTGAAAGTTCCAGTATCTGAAACTACTACTCCAACATATGTACCAACAGCAATAGGTGCAATATATCTTTTATATCCGTTACTTTCAGCAACAAAAGAAGTAGCAGTAAAGTCAAATACTCTTTCGTTTCCTGCAGTTGTTCTTAGAGTAAATCTAGGATTACCTACAGACTCTTTAGCTACAAACATAATAAATCCTGTTGGATCTACTGAGTATGTAATTCCTGTAAATGTTCTTCCTGAATTTACTCCTGTAGCAGTTACTCTTTTATTAGTAGTATCTGAAAAAGAAGCTGGTCTTTCATTACTTCCAAATTTAAAAACTGATCCGTTATTTTCATATTTTCTAGCTAAAATTGGTTGAGTATTTGAATCTGCAACAGTACCTGTAGAAACTGAAGTTCCACCTGTGAAATCACTAAAATAAATGATTTTATCTGCATTATCTGCGTTAGTGTTGTAACCATTGAAAATTGGTTGAATTGTTGTAAACTCCTGTCTGTCTGTTAGTTTATAGGGTTTTAAGGCTTGTCTGGTTATTGCTGGCATATTTATTTTTAATAATTTACCCTAAATGTATTTTTGATACAATTGTCAAGGTTATTGTGATAAAATTTGGTCTTTGCGGATTTTCACCTTCCATAAAAATTTGATTTTCTGTAATTATGTTTTGTCTTGGATTTAAAAATAACTGTAAACCAGCACCTCCTTGATCAAGATTGTTAGTGTAAATATTAGCATTATTACACAATAAATCAATCATTTCATCCTGGATATCTTTGATTAAATCGTTGTTTAATGGTGTTGCTTCAACAGTTACATTAACTTGATTTGCAAACCACCAAAAAGTAGTTACGGTTTTTTTATCTTTCCAATCACTAGGATACAATTCTTGAGTAGCTGAATCATAATAAGTTGTAATCAAAGTTGTAAAACTAGAATCAAGGTTTTTCAGTTCCTGGAAACTAGGGTGTAAATTAGAATTAAAAACTTTAGCAGTATTAACACTAACTAAACTACTAGTTGCTACCGCATCAATTACAAATTGTAATATAAAATAACTTAAAGCCTTAGTAGGTGGTTTGTTATTTTTTACAGTATTTTTTACAAAAGTTCCGTAAGGTGCTGACATATTTATTTTTTAGGTTTTTCAGTAGTAGCAGTAGTAGTTTCTACAGGTATTATTTTTTTCTTGGTTTACCTACGTCACTAACTTTTAAGTTAATATTTGCCAATCTTTTTATAAATCTACTTGCTCCTAGAACATCGTATTTTCTAGGGCCATATTTTCTTGAGCTACCTAAACCGTTTCTAGGTGCAAAATCATAAGGAGTATTTAAAGTTTGAAATCTAAATACTACTGAGCTAGCAAAAGCAAACAATTCCATATTTGAATTTGCTTTTAAGTGTTTTGTATCAACAACTTTTAAAAATTCTACAGCGTCTTGTATATCTTTAGTACCTTGATTTTCTAGATCACTTTTTTTAGTAGTATAGCTCCTAATAATATCACTTTGAATCCTCCTAGCAAATTCTTTTTTATTTCTAAAAGGCATAAATTTAATTAAAACTAATACAAAAGGCTTCAATTCGTTTTACACCTAAAATTTTGAGTGTTCCAGATTTTATTGGTACAAGTATTTTCAACTTTGTCATTGTAGTTGAATCTACAAAGCTTTTATTATCACCCATGAGTAAGTAATCAAACTCAACTATATCATCTGTCTTGACACTCCAAGAAGGCTCTAAATACACTAGGAACCTTTTTGACTCCTGTAAACCAGTTGGAAAGTACTTGTCAAAGTTAGAATTGCTAGAAATATCTACAACTCTAGCTAAACCAATATAAATAGTTTGAGTTGTTTGATTTACACCATCGCCTGGATTACTCAGACTCTGTGTTATCCTGGTTATCTTGATCCCCGTCTTTGGCAGTATCGTTGGCATCTTCTTGTATATAATTAGATTCTAGTAAAGTTTTAATTGTTTCTTCACCAAATTGTTTTTTAGCTTTTGCTCCAGTCATTTTTTCACCAAATGCTGTAATGTAAGTTGGATGTAGGATTATATAATTCATATTAATAAGGAAATTGAGAATTGGTATTGTAACTAGCTAATAGTTTCAGAAACTCAGCAATTTGGTTAGGTGTAAATAATTTAGTGGATTTCCAAGTGTCAAAAGCAGTACTTGAAATAGTTACACTTGAAGTTAGATCTTTTTCAGTCTCGACCATTTGACCATCAATACCACCACTAACTAAAAAGCTATAATATGCTGAAACACAAGTTACTAAAAACATTACAATCTGAGCTGGTATATTAGTGTCTAAACTAAAACCTTTTAAACCTGTAATTCTTACTTTCTGATTATTTCTAATAAGATTAGATAAGAATTTGATCTGGAAAATTGGGTATGGTCTTTGTGTATGTTTAACTAAAGAATAATCTTGATCTACTACTAAAGTAGTATAAGTAGGTGTTGAATTTCCATCTGAAATTTCTAAATTGGTTATACTTTGCCAAGCACTCGGTTGCAATATACGACCATTTAAAACAAATATGTTTTGCTCTAAGTCGTAAGTAAATATTTCACTAATACTATTTGAAGGATTAGCATAAGTATCTATTCTTGTTTCAGTTTCTATACTTTCCAGTAAAGAATTAATGTAAAATTGGAGTTCAGTATCGTAACTACCATCAGTATTGCCAACTGCTAATCTTAAATAAGATGGTGTTAATACTGAACTCCAAGACATTATTTTCTAAATTTCTTTAGTAGTTTCCTTTGTAGTTTTCTTTTCCAAATCATTTTCTGGATTCTCAACTTTTTTAGAATGCTTTTTAGTTTCTTGTCTAGTGTCAAGCTCAGCATATAAAGCTGTAATTTCTTTTTCGATATCTTCAGTAGATTTTAAAAAAGCTGGTAATAAACCAGTTACTTGCACATGATCCTGTAGTCCTCGACTATTAAATAAATCGTAAGATTCTTTGTCAATTTCTGTTCCTGCCTCTCCTGAATATTTACTATCTAGATAAAACGACTGTTTAATTGAATATTGCATATTAAATATATTTATATGTGGAGTTTGACCCCTCCACTAGGTTTTGTCAAATTGACAATTATGCTGGGATTGATGCAACATTCCATCCTGCTGGAATTAGTACTCCTGCAGCCATTCTTGTTCTAGCACCAATCATAACTGTTCCTTCCAAGTAAGAAGTTCTATCATTGCTAGGATCGAAAACTGAAATAGTTTCGAATTCTCTTTTACCACTAGCAATTCCTAATGTATCTAGTAAACCTAAAGTTACAACTGTATTTGTACCACCAGTTTGAGCAGTTACTGCTTTAGTTGTTGCATTTACTGAATATGTATTCAATATACCAGATGTTATGTATACAGGTATACCATCAAAATTTCCAACAAACCCTGAAGTTGGTCTTGCACCATTATTATAGGCTTTTTCAAAATGTCCTACGCTGTCTCGAGGTGCATTTATAAATGCTCCTGTAGTTGACTGTTCTCTCAATAATCTGCTGTAACCTCTTTGATTCATAAAGTAACCTAAACCAGTTCCTTTAAGAGTTTCTAATTCACCAAGATTACCTAACATTTGTACCATTGATGCAGTGATTTGTCCTTGTGCTAAAGGAGTTGTTTGATCAATATTAGGAACTGAAGCGTTCCCAGTGATACCTGCTGCTGCTTTAACATCTGAAAGTCTCAATTTTTCGTTTTGTAAAAGCTGTTCAAAAATTGCAATAGCTGAGTTCATATCGGGAGTTCGTGCTAACACGTCTTCTGCTCCTTTTATATCTGCACGCTCAACTTCCAAATTCAATGACAAACTGAAAAATTCTGAAACTTCGTTTTGAGTTATACTGTCGTATGGAAATCTCTGGAAAGTAAGATTTAATCCTACACCGTTGAAAACTACGTTTCCATCCTGGTCGTCTTTGTAATTTGCACCTGCTCCGATAAAGACTCCACCTGTTCGAGTTAATCCAACTATTGGAGTAACTACATTAGTTTGTATTAATCCACTACCAAGAGAAACTGCGTCTCCTCTAAAAGTTTTTGCATTTTCAATTATTGCGTCTGTAGAAACCTGGTCAAGAGATTTCGGATTAAATCCTTTGTTGACTAACAGTTCGTTGATTTTTTCACCAACTTTTTTGTAGTTAACGATTGAATTAATGTTTTGTATTGTTGGGTGTACCTGGTCTATGTTCATATATAATATAATATTTTTAAATTGAGATTGTTCCTTGTTGTATTTTAAGTGCGGTCATGTAACCGTAACTGTTTACCAAATCCTCAAAAGATCGTGCTGTTTTAGCATTTTCAATTTCAGCGGTTGGTGTTGTTTCTGTAGTATCTGAAAGATTTTCTACAGTTGGTGTTGTTTCCTCCTCAGTTTTTGCATTTTTAATTTCTTCTACATTACTTGACTTTTCTGAGTCTTTATTTGTATTTTCAATAAAATCTGTATCAGTGTTAGAGGTATTTTTATTGGCTGTCTCTGCCATATCTACAGTTTTTTCTTCTACTATTTCTTCTTCTACTATTTCTTCTTCAGTATGTGCAGAAATTGCACTAACTGGATTTTCATCTACTATTTCATCCTGTTCAATGTCACCTAGTTCCATGTTTCCATCGTTGATCATAACTTTCATTTTCATAACTTTACCATTAGCTTTGAATTCAGCTAATCCTTCTGTACCTGTAGGTGGCAAGATTTTCATTGTAAGATCAGTAATTTCAGTTACTTCACCGCTGGTCATTGATGTTTTGACTACTTCAAGTATTTTAGATTGGAGCTCTGGATACATAATTTTTAATTTATTAATCGCCCTTAAAGACATTGATTGACTTTTGTCAAGGACTTTGTAATTAAACTTTATTTTCTTAGAGATTTCTAAATCTTGAATTGGTATTAAACTTTTTTGATTATCGATTATTACTCCTGCATAAAACATTTTAGCATTTTCAAGAACTGCATCTACTTTGACTTTTTTGCCCTTTAACCTAGTTTCATTATTAAAGTTAAACTGTTCCAGTAAACTATCATCTGTTACAACAGTAAAAGTAGCTTCTGGATTAGCTGGATTGGCAGTTAAAGTCAACTCAGTTATTTCAATTTCAGTATCTATTCTTTGACCTGTTTTTTCATTTACTAACCAATTTAAAGTCTTCCAACTTAAAGAAAAGCAGTTTAATTTATTTTCCTTGATCATTTGGATTGCTTTTGAATCAGTAATTTCACATATTACTTTGACTTTCATTTTCAAAATATTAGGTGAATCTAAAGAATAGTCACTAGGTTCGTACACGTAAGATAACCACTTGCCAACTTGGTTAGCTCCAAATTCTTTACCTTTTCCATGATCAACTAAAACTGGAAATCCTTGTGATTTTTCTTTCCAAGCTTGCTTTATTGCATTTGGAGTAATAGTTAAACTTTCACTTTTCTTGCTATACAAAGAGCCTTTATCCCAACTGTTAGTTGTAGCAGTTCCTGCAATTATCAAACTGTTTTTACTACTAGTTTTTTGATTAATTATAAAATCTATTTGTTGCATACTAAATTATCTTTAAAAATTCTGATCTTTGCTTTCTTGCTATAATTGTTTCACCTGGTAATTTACTGTCTTTTATTGGATAATAGAAAATGAAATCATTATGGTGTAAACCCATACCACCAACTGAGTTAACAGTAGCTTGTACACCGTTGTATTTATTCCATTCTTGAATAGTGTTGATTTTATACAGTACTTGACTGGTCATTCCACTAGGATTTAAGCTATTTATCTTATATGTTGGCATAATGGCCTTGTAGTGATTTATACCTACGTCTTGACTAGCTTGTTCAATTGTCCTTCGAAAAAGCCCTCTAGGATGGGTTAATAAAGACAATTTAAAATCGTTTTTGTTAAACGAAACTAAATTAGCCTGTTCTTTTGCTAAAGTCAATTTAACACTTTGAGTTAGGTTATCTCGTACATTTTCTTTAACCCGTCTAAATGAATTTGAAAAGAATCCTTGGATATTAGATTTATAACCTAGCTCAAAACTGTATCTATTAAGTTGGCTGGTAACTGCTCCTAAACCTAAATCTAAAACTGATAAAGCGTCTACAGCTTTTGCTTCTGATTTATTGTTTAGTTGATCCATGGTTGCTCCTGTAAATTGCTCAACTGCTTTCAATTCCATATTCGAAAGTTCAGTTTCTACTAAAGCAAGCATTCTTTTATTGTCTTCAAAAGAAATCACGCCATCACTATTTATTTTATTGTAAAATTCTAGTAAGTTCTTTTTAGTGTTGTCTTCGATAACTAGTAAGGCTGGTAACAAAAATAACAAATATTCTCTTTCCAACATCTTTTCTTCCTCAGTAATTATATCCTGGTAATCTAGCTCAGATTGACTAGGAATTACATTACTTACTTTAGCATTTTCTAAAACTAATCCACCTAACCTAGCTTTTGTTTCTTTAAGAATTCCTAAAGGTTCGTTGGATACTACATATTCCAAATCACTATTAACTGCTCTTTTTTGATTTATATCTAACTCTTGATTAGCAACTATTCCTTGTTTAACACCATATATTATTTGTAATTTTGTTTTACCTGGTAATGATTTAAAATTTTCAATCATCTTTTCGTTGTCATTAATCAAAACCAAAGCTTTTTTTTTATCATTTGCACTCAGTTCAATTTTGTCATTATTTTCAGTAACAATATCATTAAGATCAGTACCGTTGTCTATATCATCTGTAGTTTGCTCTTCTTTTATAGTGTCATCTGTAAGTTCACCTTTTTTTAGCTCACCTTCTTTTACAATCATTGTTTTATCAGGAAACTTTCTAAATTTGTCATCCTCTTGAGTTTCTTTGTCTTTATAAAGTAGATATTTAGTTTTAAATTCATAAGCTGACAAAGCACCAGAATTAAAACCCTGTAAACCAATTTCAGCAATTTCAGTAAAACTGTTGACTGCCATTTCATTTGGCATAAAACTCAAACCATTAAACTCAAAATACTTTGAAACAAAATTATTAATAAAATTTGCTACTAAAGTTTGCATTGGTTTGATCGTTTCATCTCTAAAATTGATTAATGTACTTGTCTGTTCACCTTGCCCTAGACCAGCAGATCTTTTTAAAAATGTATATGGATAACCAACTGCATTACATGCAAGACTAGAAATTGTATCTTTTTCAGTGTCTGTTAGTTTAAATTGTAAATCTTGTTTGATCTGTTCGATTTTATCAACACCATCGTATACGGCCGCTTGGTACCTGGAGCCTTTTTTGTTTAGCTGTTTTACAGTCTCTTTTAAAACTGTAAAAGCTTCTGGAGTCATACCGTCTTTAGGAATTATTGCTAACCCCATGAAACTATTATTTTCTAAGAATTCATTAAAGTTTTGTATATCTAAATGTAAAGCATTAAGATCATCGTATAAAGAATTTAAAGGACTTTTACCAAAATATTTAGAATTTACTGATGGTAATTTATATATTTCAAAGTCTTTATCTATAGTTTTTATTTGGTTTTCACAGTGCCAAGTAAACCTGTCAATACTATAACCTTTAGCTTGCCAAAAAGTGACTTCTGTTGGTGATACAAACTGGATTGACTTTTCACCTTCACCTTCATTATCAAACATAACTGCAGTTGCCTGCCCAAAAATCAACATATGGGTAACAAACTCTTCAATCAATCGATCCAATTGTATTTCATACTGCAATTTGTTGCTCAGCAGTTCGTCGCAATAACCCTCACTATTGGTAAAGTTACCTTTTAATCCTGTGACTCTTTTAGCTATTCTAGAAATTGGCGTTTGTACTTGTGGAAAGTTCTGGTAAAACTGAAAATGTGTGTCAAACTTAGGAACTTCAACAACATATTTAGCATATTGACTAATTGTATTTTTTACACTAGAAATTGACAAATTGTCTTTTTTACTTGCAGTGATATTGGTAGTATTATATCTATTTACTCTAATATTCTTAACAACTTTAGAATTGCTAAAAAGAGACTTTACATTATCGATTAATGACATATTGAAATAATTAATTACCCTTGACTCTTTAAGACAATTTTTGTCAAATGAAAGACTTTAAAAAACTATACCTTCTATTTTTCTTTTCTCTGGTATAGTAAAATTATCTAATACACCACTAATTCCATCTACAAAATCATCTGCTGAGTTTTTATTAGGAAATGCTAATAACTGGTCAACTACTAAAGCTATTTTAGTATGATTTCGAGGTAAAAGTACAGAGCGTGATTTAAATCTATCAAAATGACCCTTAGAAACAAAATGTTTTGTTTTGTCACCATCAAACTTTACACCTTGGAAATTAAAATGTAAACCAAGTTCTCTTGTAATTTTATCAAACATTTCTTTAAATCCATCGTTGCTAACTGCATCGTAAGTTCCTCTTACAATTTTAGGAAATTTTTGAAAAAAACTAATAATTAAATAAATTTGGTTGAGCGGGGTTAAAGTCTTTGTAATTTCAAAATCTAAAATATAATATTTAAGGTCTATTTTGTTTTGACCAGCTACTGTTAGACAAAAGTAATCACTAGTAGTTTTAGCTGTATGTGTTGTATCAGCGTGTAGAAATAATTTGTCAAAGTTGTCTAGACTGTAGTTATCAAAGTATTTAATATCCTCTGGAGCCAACAAGCTATTTTCATAAACATCTGCAAATTCAGCTAAATATTCCTGTTGCCAAATATAATTAGCTACACTAGATTTTAATTTATCTAGATCCTGCTTATTCCAAAAAGGACTGTCAGTACAACTAAAATGATATTCTATCCAATCATCGTCTGTTTTTGCTAATTGACTCAGTTCAAAATATAAAGCACCTGTTTTGCCTTTAGGAGTTCCTACAAAGTAGGTTTGACAACCTTTAGTCATTGGCTGTAAAGTCCTTGACCATAACCCGTCTTTTTTAAGAATTATACCCGCCTCGTTTAAAATCATTAAATTATATTCAAAACCTTCAAGATTCTCTGGACGTTCAGCACTTCCAAAGTATATCTTAGATCCATTCGTAAAGGTTAATATTTGAGATTGTTTATCGTATTCTACACTGTTCCAAATATCACCTAAAATTGGTCTAAAATATTCGTCAATATATCTTTTAATGTTTGCCTGGACTGTATCTACCCAAAGTGTTTTATGATTGGATATTGAAAGTGTTTTCAATATAGCAAGCTGAGTAGCACCATAAGTTTTGCCAAATCTACGACCACATCTTAGAATAACATTTTTCTTTGTACTCCTAAAAGCTGGTTTTAGAATGTTTATGAAATCTAATTTAGTCGTCTTTGTCATTCAAATTAGTTTGAAACTTATATTCTGTTACTTTAGTGTCAACCTCAGACTTTACAGGTTCGTAACCACCAGCAAATCCTAACTTAATTAATATATCTAAAGCTTTCATATTGCCTTTCATGGAATGTTGCAATAAACTTGCAAACAATTTACCCGCCTTAAAATTCTTAAATTTGACAAACTCTTCACCATCTTTCGTAAAAAATTCAACTTGATCAACTGACATGATTATTTCGTCATCCTCAGTTTCCATCATTTTAATAAACTCTTTGAGTTTTAAAGGCTGTTTTGGTCGACCCTTTCGATTACCAGTTTCACCTTTTTCATACATTGTTAGCTTTCCTTTGCCGTGTTTTGGTATAATAGTTTTCATAATATTTTAGTTAAATACCATCTGTAATTAAAAAGTGGTTTAGTCTTGAAGCTCTTCTTTAGAAAATGGATTTGCTAATTGGTAAAAATCCCAGGTATCAGTATTTGCATCTGAGTAATCTTGATCATTACTTCCAAAATCTTGAAGCTCTTCTTTAGAAAATGGATTTGCTAATTGGTAAAAATCCCAGGTATCAGTATTTTCATTTAATCTAATGTTTAACTCTTTTTCATCTGATTCAGATAAATCAACAATTACACAATCAACCTCTTGCTTTTGGTTACTTTGTCTTGGATTATAGCTAGCTGGTATCAAATCTGATAAAAGCTTTTTTTCAATGATCATATACACTGTTTAATCTCAGTTACAATCTTTTGTCAAGCATGAATAATTTAGCAAATCATAAAATTGGAGTTATTTGACTGTTAATTCGTTTTCTTTGGCTTTCTGAAACATAATAACAAAAAACTAATTAATTTGTGATCATCTATAAATTCGTTAACAAACCGTGTGATTATCTAGTTAGCTTTTTGCTTGACTAATAAACATTAAAATATCCCGTCAAAAAGACGGGTGGTAGGATTGAATGAATAAATCAAACTGTGCCTGTTCCTTTATTTAATCTTAAAATCTAATTGGTAAAGTCATATACTTGCTTTGTTATTAATAAATGTTGCGGTGCTAAACATAACAAAGCCGACTGGCAATCTGTACATAACTTTACCAATTAAGTTTCAAAATGTAAAATGGTTGTAAGAGGTAGGATTCGAACCTACCGACCCGAAAGAGTTTACCTAGTTGCTCTAATCCACTGAGCTACCTTACACATTTATTAATAACAAATTTATTTGAATTGTCAATAGTTATTCATTTACAAGTCTAAAATTTGCAATATTGTAACCGTTGGTTGAGTCATTTGTATGAGTATATTCGTAACTCAAGCATGTTGAGTAATTACCAAAAAGTATTTTGACATACACCTTTTTAAACATTAAAGACATCAAGTTTTTTATTTTAATTTTAGAAATAACCTATAATCCTATTTGACAGGAGTAAACATTATTAAGTTAATCTATCTAATTCTATTAAGTTTAAATCTTCCTCTCTTCCTCTCTTCCTCCTAATCATCCTTCCTACCTTAGTTTATCAACTAATTTTTCAACTGCTGGTTAGAAAGTTTTGAGTTCAATGAGTTCACCCCCCTTACCCCCCTATAGTTTTTATAGACAAGTAAGAAGGGTGAACAAAAAACACTGCTGTATAAGTTAAGCCTTTTCGTTTTTTAAGTCTTTTACTACCTTATAGATAGAAAGTGCTGAGTAATCCCCTATGCTACTCAGATTGACGAATTAAGTTCACCTTCACTATTATCTATAAGATTTCTTGTTTTGTTTATTTTGTCAAGAGATAATTAATAAAATCAGTTATGGACTCCTAGATTATTTAATAATCATACAAAAAAAACTTGACAAAATCTTTAAAATTAGCAATATTTATATTATGGAAAATTATACGCAAGCTGGCTTTGTAAAAGCAGTCAAAATAACAAACAGACGAAGATTTGCACAAACGCAAATAGCAAAATTACTCAAAACTTTTCCTAAAATAATCTGCTCTAGGGTAGGATATGGTAAGAATGGGACTTTTGTAATCCAAGCAACACCTGAGCTAATTGAAGAATTTAGAGCATATTATTGCTCAGTACATAAAAAACCTGGTCGACCAAATTCAAAATAAATACATATATGGATAATCAAAAAAGAGAATTTAAAGGAGTTTTTATTCCAGCTAAAATCTGGTTACATGATCAATTACCTTTAATTAAAAAATGTTTATTGGCTGAAATAGACTCACTGGATAATGCTTTTGGCTGTACTGCTAATAACAGGCACTTTTCAGAGTTTTCTGGACTAGAGCCTGAAACTATATCAAAACTAATAAAATCTCTCGAAAAAGACGGGTGGTGTACGATTACGTACACTAATGACAATACAAGAGAGGGTAGAGTTATAAAAATCAATCAAATAAAATACCAAGGGTTAGACTCTACCCCCCCCGTCGTAGAATCCACCCCCCCCCTTCTACAGTCCACCCCCCCCGTCGTAGAATCGGAACATAAAGAACATTTAAATATCCATTTAAATATACCTATTACAGAAGATCAAATTTTAGCTAAAATTACTGGATTTAAAAACAGTCCATTATATCCAAAATACAATGCTGAATTTGAATCATTAACCAACTTAGAAATCCAAAGAAAACTGGAAATTTTCTTAAATGACTATCCAAGTACAACTAATACCACTATTTGTGGATTTTTACATAAAGCACACCTGGATAAAATTAACCAGGAAAAAAGACAAGGAAAGAAACATAACAACACACCTTTAAGTACTCCTAGTGAAGTGATTCAATACTCCGAGCAAAATAACAAAACAACTAAAATTATTAATTTAGACTAATTATGAAAATTACTGATACCTGGTTTTACAATACCAGATTAAAAAACAAAACTGGTCTATTAAATACTTTAAATAGTAAACTTGAAACTAAAATAGACAATACTAGTACAATTATGGCTGGTAATCCTGGTATAGGAAAAACTACTCAAGCTTTACTGGTATGTAGAGATTATATCAATAACAATATTGATCAGTGGCACAATTCATTAGAGCCAGATTTTATCACTTTTTATGATTTGGTTAAAAATGTGAAAGATAGTATGTTTTCTACACAGCCAAATATAAAATATAATGCACGTGTTTCATTACTAGATTTAGAAACTACTAAATTTTTAATTATTGATGATTTTAAATGTGAAAAATTATCTAATTACGAGGATAAAATGATCAACGATGTACTA
>Ga0222708_1000261_pt1 | contig 14545 bp, 14 predicted proteins | sample AntAcemetage1576_FD_179806 | JGI IMG/M metagenome (GOLD analysis project Ga0222708, IMG submission 179806) | Saline water microbial communities from Ace Lake, Antarctica - #1576 | ecosystem: Environmental > Aquatic > Non-marine Saline and Alkaline > Saline | place: Antarctica: Ace Lake... | reverse complement strand
ATCGTGGAGATCATCCGGGGCGTGCCGGTGTTTATGGATCAGTCTGGAGTCGGGGATCCGGTGATCGAGCGTCTACAAAACGCGCTGCGCAAAGAGCGGGCCGAAGTGACGGGCTTCGTGTTCACTTCGTCTTCAAAGCAGGGGCTGATCGAAGGGCTCGCGATCGCCATCGGAAGCGAAGAGATCCGATATCCGGACGGTGTAATCGTGCAAGAATTGGAGGACTTCGGCTACTTCTACACTAAGACGGGCGTGCGGTATGAGGCAATCCACGGGCACGATGATGCGGTTTGCGCTTTGGCGCTTGCCTGGCGTGCCTACGAACAGACGATCCTGTACCGCCCCGATCCATCCCCTGTTAGGGTGGTGACTGGCGGCCGGGCACCTAAACGAATGAGGCACTAAAATGAATTGGATCCAAGCGATTGCGAAAAGGCGGGGCGTTGATCTGGCTGAGGGTTTGGACCTTCCGGCCGAAGTGAAGGTTAAGCCGGTCAAGGTTTGGGAGGTCTTCGCGGGCAACGTTGTATTAAGCGATGCTGATCAACCCGGTGAGATCCGGATTGAACCGACCTATCGACGAACTTTTACCGATCCGGTGGCCTATTCGATTCGGCCGGAAAGTATCAATATGACCAACGGGGCGGTGAGCTTTGCTGATCGAATGGAGGTGGAAGAGGGGGACGACGGATCGGGCTATATGAACGGGATCGCGTACCGCGGCCCGAACGGCGAAAAGGATATTCCGGCACGATGGCGCGGCAAGGCCCGAAACTACGGCCTGGCGCATGAGCTGATGAGCCAATCCCCCGTATACCAGCGGGCGATCTTTGATATCTATTTTGCGCTGACCGGTGCCACGCGTTCCGTTGCTCCGGCCGACGTGGACGGCGCACTAGAAGACGCGGCACAAGATCAAGCCTGGGCGATTGAAGATGTTTTTAACTCGCTTGAAGGCGGCTTTGATCAATTCCTGGCCGAAGCGGTTTATAGCCTTACCGTGCCGGGCTTCGGAATCTGGCTCAGAATTCATTGGCCTGACGGTAGATTGCGGCGGCTTTCTTTCCGGCGGCCGAATACGCTGATCTCGGTGATCTTGGACGAAAAAGAGCAAGAGATCTTGGCCTTTGGCTTCCTTACAAGCCAGCAAAAGGAATACCAGATCGACGCCGCGGACTGCTTGGTGATCTCTTTTTTCTCGCTCGGGAACGATATTGAGGGTTTGTCCCCGTGGCGGGGGGGCTGTGAGTATGAAAGAGGTAAGCAAATGATCTTGGAGATTGCCTTTGCCTCGCTCGAAAAGCACGGGGATCCGCGTGACTACTTCACGAACGACGGCACACAACTTCTAACTGAAAAGGACGAAGAGCTTCTGGGGCAAGCTGCGGACAATAAACGCGCGGGCGTGTCCGGCACGCTGCTTTTGCCGGCCGGAATTGGCATGCAGACTTCTGCCCCGGGAGGCACCTTTCCCGGCTTTATGGAATTCGTGCGGTACTGTGACGAGATGGAAGTCCTACCCCTGAGTTCTGAGGGGTCGCTTTATACGGGGACCTCGGGAGCCGGGAGTTATGCGGCCCTTGAAACAAAAGATCGGCAAAGACTCGGTGTTGCCGAGGCGATCGGGCGGATCATCGTTGCCGCCGTCAACGGGGATTCTCGGAAGCCTTATCACGGCGTGGTTAGGGCATTAGTGGACGACGCTGGCGGCCCGCTTGAGCCGGCCCGCTACCCCGCGCTTGCTATTAACCTGTTTCAAGATGAGGTCGCTTCTATCGCCGACATTATCGCGGCCAAAGCGGCCGGCCTGGTTCAAGGTTCGCGGCGAGTGATCGAGGCGATCCACGAACGTCTTAAACTTCCGATGCCGGACGAGGTGCAAGAACCCGCGCCGTTGCCCGTGCTTTCTGACTGCGGACACGATCACGACGCGCAAGAACTAGCCCTAGCGCTGGCCGAACAATTGGACCTGTTTCGCAAGCCTTTTGACGTGAACGACGGCCAAGCGTCGATCGACGCGGCTAACCTCCGGGTCGGCAAAGCGCTTGAGGGTGTAGCCAAGCTACACCGCGCGGATTGGGTGGCCGCTTCCGAGGGTGCAAGTTACACCGAGTTGATGGGGATCCGAGAAACCATGCGCGCATCTTGGCTGCCGGCCTACCGTGCCGCGGCCTTGCCGCATGTTGCTGAACTGACGGCCAAGGGCTCAATGTCTTTGGCTTTTGAGTTGGGCTTGATTACGAAGATCCCGGCTCGGATCAAAGATGCCCCCGTTTCAACTGTGGCCCTTGGGATTGCGGATCAAGTCGCGCTGAAGTCCTACAATATTGTGGAGTCCTACTTACTACAGGCGGCAACGCTCGAAGCTAACGGGCTCCCCGAAGCCAAGCGGCCGCCAATGCCGACGGGTAGCGCGTTCGTGAAACAGGCCGCGGCTTTGACCGCTCCGGCCTTTGCGGTAACCCGGAACGAAGCGGTGGAAGAGCTTTTGGGCGCGGCGCGGCGGCTTTCCCCGCCAGGCAAGAAGCCGAAGATCATCGCGGAATATTCGAGTGTCATGGAAGTTGACACGTGCGCGCCTTGCGCGGCTTTGGACGGTCAAAGATGGTTCGTCGGGTCCGCGGCTTACGAGAAATTCAAGCCCCCTTCGGTCTGCCTGGGCGGCAACCGGTGCCGTTGCATAATGACTTACCTTGCAAACGAGGCCGACTTTGCCGATATTTACGAAGAACTTGAGCGCGGTTTCTCGCGTGCGGGTAACACGGCTCTTAACGATTCTCCTGGTGTCGGCCCAACTTGGACACTCGCAAACTTGGCTTGGTCTCAATATGAAAACTAAACCTGAAAACTTCACGTTTAGGCTAGCGTTTCGCGACGGGTCGAAAGACGACGCGGCCAAGCGCTCAAAGGTTCGGCTCTTGCCGATTGGGCCGATGGTTTACCGCGGCAAGCCCCTAGACTTCACGCTTGCCGATCTACAAGAGATCATGAGTGAAACAAAGCGCTTGATCTCCAATTGCAAAGAGTACGCGAAAAGCAGTGACGGCACGCCGGATCGTAAAGCGTGGACGCCCCCGATCATGATCGAGCATATCCCGAACGGGGATCGAAAGGGCGATGCCTTCGACTTCGAGATCCTGAACGGTGAGTTGTTCGCAACGTGTAATTGGCGGGAATCGGCCTGGGCCGCTATCTTGGCCGAAGAGTATGAGTTCGTTTCGGTGCAAGTTGTCGGGCCTTACGTGGACTTCAAGGGCGTGGAGTATAAGCGGGTGGTGTGGGAAGTGTCCTTGACCGGGCAACCCGTAAGGAAAGATATAGGAAGAATTCAGGACACGATGACGTTGGCCGACGTGCCACCAAACTTGGAAGAAATAATGGAAGAGCAGATCAAAGAACTACTCGCAGCACTTGAAGCAATGAAGGCCGAGCATGAAGCGCTGTTGGCGCGCATTGCTGAGTTGGAAGCTTTCGCGGCCGGAACCCCAAAAACGGAAGAGGCCGAAGCGGCCGCGGCAATGGCCGAAGCTGTGAAGGCCGTTGAAATGACAAAGCTTTCCGAAGCCGTGGCGGCCTTGGCGATTGCTCAAAAGGGCCAGGCCCTGGCGATGGTCGCGTTGAGCGAAAAGGCGCCCCGGATCACTAATGAGATCGGGAACGGCGGAAGCCGGCCTTCCGGCTCGGAAACGAGTGTTAAGGCGCGTGCGGCTGCGGCAAAGGCTGCGGGCAAGTCGGGCTTGGAAAGCCTGCGAGACCAGATCCTTGGCACCTAATCGACGATCCCTGTTACGTTTGACCGCGCTTTGCGCAATTTTCTGAGGTTATTTATGCAAGTTATCATTTCAAAAGAGTGCGCCGCGGCTGTTAGCCAAGGTCACTTCGGCAAGTTGTCGTCTGGCAAAGTTGTGCACGTTGCGGCGTCTACTGACGCCGTTTTTTGCGTTTTCCTGAATAGCGCGGCCGCTGGGCAACAAGTCGCGTGTATTGTCCAAGGTGAAGCCGACGTACGCGTTGCAACGGTTTTGACTGTTGGCGGCTCAGTGAAGTCGGACGCCAACGGGCGCGCGATTGCTGATGCGGCCGTTTCTACTCACGTAGTCGCCGGCATTGCGCTTGAAACTGGCAAAGCTGCCGTGTCGTCCACCTACAGCACGGCCAAGATCATCTTGCCCGTGTTCAAAAGGGTAAACGCCTAATCTCGCCGTGTGAGCGGTCAACCTAACGCGCCGTGGCGCATCTTTGTGGAGTATTTATTATGGCTGGTTTTGACTTGCAGACCTTGGGAGATATCGACGTCTCCGGGCTCGTGAAAGATCATGAATCTGAATTTTCGGCGTACATGTTTGATCGGATCACCGTTGATGGTGAATTTGACGGCGCGGTAAACGGTTCAATCCGCCGCGTGGAATCCCCGATCGGGATGTTCTCGGACGGTGGCCGGGATGCAAAACACGCCCCTGGTGCTCCGACGCCAAAGGGTGAAATCGCGATGGGGTCGGTCACGTGCGCGCTTGAGCCGTATTCGTGGGCTGAGTCGATTAACCACTTGGCGAGAAAAGAGGCCGAACGGATTCCGGATCTAATCTCGAAAATGGGACGCGCTGGCGGCCATATGGTGATGGGGTCTCTTGATAAAGAAGCGGCGCGGATCCTGGGCGGCGGCGGTGCGGCTGCGACGTCGGATAATTTGGACGTCTACACCGCCGGTGCAGCTTGGGACGTTATCGCGACCGATGCCCGCGCCGATCTCGAAGAAATGGTGGACAAGCTTCGAGGTGGAAGCCAGGGGCTTAAGTTCATCACTGGTTGGGACGTGTTGCGCGATCTGAGCAAGAACACTTCGATGATCAATGACACGCAAAAGAAGTCGCTTTCTATGGAAGCCCTTTTTGATGAGCTGCGCGGGATTGGGATCGAAGAGGTCGTGGCAGATTACGTGGTTTCACAAGATGGGGCACGGACGGCGCCGCGAAACTACAAGGGCCTGTTCAATGGCCTTGCGGCACTGACTACGGGATCCAATCTTTTGCGCGCCGATCTTGGCCCGCTCGCTTACGATGTTTATTACGATGACGATACCCGGACCTGGTTCTTCCGCGCTGCGCGGGACGCCGATCTTGTCCGGGGATACGCGGGGCACACTTTGCGCGTATCGGGCAATAAGACTTAAGATCTACGCCAAGGCGTGGAAGGCTCCCCGCGGCGACTCGGGGGGCTTTTCGCGTGCAAGCTCTTGGCATACATAAACAAAAGGTTACTAAATGTTGAAACTAAAAGGCGAATGCGTTGTCTACATCGGAAAGAAAAGAGTCGATCCAAACGAGTGGATCCCGTCCGGAAGGCTTACCGCTGCTGAGTTGGCGCGGCTCAAGATCCTGGGCTTCAACTTCGACGCGATCGGGGACGAAGGCGCGGACGACGTGGAAGAAGCGGTGGCAAAGAAAGCCGCTCGCGCTTTGAAAAAGCTGACCAACGCAAAGGCAAAGGCGGCCAAGGTCGAGCTAGACGAAGATCAGCGGGCGCCGCTTTCGCTTGAAAAAGGCTACGACGTGGACGGCTCGGACGACACGGACGAAGACGAAGACGAAGACGAAGGCGGATCGGGACTTGATGTTGCGGCGCGGGCGCAAGCCGCGATCGACGCTCAAGACTATCATGCAGGCGTTGAAGTCGTGTCCGACGCGGGCTTGAAGCCGGCCAAGGGCAAAACGGCGCTCTTTACGCAACTTGAAGGGCTGGTGGACTAATGCCGATCTACACTTTCGGCACAACGATTGTAGACGTTGAAGCGGACTTTCCGGACGCCAACCCTGAGCCTTTCGGCCAGTCGGGCGCGCATGGAGTCACCCGCTCTGCGGTCACTGCCTGGCTGGAAAGAGGGGCGGGGCAACTTTCAAGCATCGTGCGCGCTAAGCTTTCGATCGATGATCTGGCGGCTCTTGATGCCTCCGACACTTCGACTTTGGGCGGGGCGTGCGTTTCCTATGCCGTGGCCCGCGCGCTGTTCAAGCTGCGCCGATTCGACGAGGGGAAAGTATATATGGACGACTTTCAATCTGTGAAAGCGCAGTGGGAAGATCGCGCGGCCGGGATGGTTTCGACCGCGGAAACTAATCAAGTATTTTCAACCGTCCCCGTTGCCACGCCTTTGGTCTGGGGCAAGGGGCACAAGTGGTGATCATTATGATGAAACAAATTTTCGCGGGCCTGATCGTCTTCACGGACGGGACCGAAACGAACCTCGGGGACGAAGTAGAAGCCGGGCTGATTACTCAGGATCTTGCGCAATATTTCCAAGAAGTTGGCGGCGCAATACCTCATGAATCCGATGACGGCGCGGGCGTTGAGATCGAAGCAAGCGAGATCCCAAGAGATCCTATCAAAAAAAAGGCTAAATAATGGACGCGCAGATTTTGAGCTTTTTTAAATTTGAACACTTGCCGCCTGGCGTGCTCCAGATCACTAGCAAGAGGTTTCACGATCTGGCCTTCGACCTGGTATCAACGATCCCTGCGAGCTTTGAGCGTACGGCGATGCTTCGAAAGCTTTTGGAAGCGAAAGACTGCGCGGTTAGATCCTGGCTGATGCCGGCCGACTTGATCGCCCCACGATCAGGTGAAGACGAGTGATCAGAATTACCATCGGCGGAAATGACGCTTCGGGCGTCGCTTCAATGGACCGCTTTCTTGGCGTTGCGCACGAGGTTGTTGGCGATATGCGCGGGATCTGGGCCGAAGTCGTCCGGCCTTTCATGCTTGAGCATATGGACGCGCAGTTTAACACGCTCGGAAAGCACGGCGGATCGCCGTGGGCGTCGCTTGATGGGGAGCCGATCTATAGGGCCTATAAGGCTCGCCTTCTTGGTGAGTCTTTGGCCGCAAAGGTGCTTTGGTGGTCTGCGGATCGTGAGCAATTGCGGCCGTCATTGGTGAGCCCGACGCACGGATCGCAAGTGTTCAACGCTGACCGCAAAGCGATGTTTTTTGGCACGAAGGTTCCACACGCTGGCGACTTGATCGCGGGTGGCGTTGGGCCGTTTGGTGAGCCCTTCCCCGGCCGCGCGATCTTCGCGATGACGGGCGCGCAAAGGAAGGGGCTCGTGACGCTAATGCAACGCGCGATCGTCCAGCGTGTCGAGGCTCGCGGCTTTGCCCGCGCAGATATGCGGGATCAACTATGAAGATCCCGAAGTCGATCGCAACGGTTGAAGCAATGCGCCGCGTGGTTTACGTCTTGCGCCAGAAGCTTGGGGAAGAGCTTAGCGCGATCGGTGAAGTTCAATTGCGCTTGGCCGTCCCGGTGGACGCCGCGTATTTTATGACTTCGAGAAAGATCGACGGGCCTTTGATGACGCGCTTTCCGGTGGTCGTGGTCGTTGAACAACCGACGCCCGCTAATAACGCAATGGACCTTTCACGCGTTGATACTGAGATCACGGGGATAGCATCTCTTCCCCTTCGGGTCCGGCTCGCGTTCCTGGGGCCAACGTCGTTTACCCCGTTGCACGTCCAGGGGAAGGTTCAAGAGGTTGAGGACTTCTTGTTTTTGAGCGCGGAACGTTACAAAGGCGCGATCCTCGAAGTTCTGTATGCTTACGCGGTGGACGATTACGCGATCCTCGAAATTGAAGTGACTTCCGATCTGTCGTTCAACGATGTTCTGCCTGAGCAGGGCGGGGCATTCGTTGGCGGGTGTATAATTGACGTGCTGGTGACGCAAGAAGTTGGCGTGCCGGCTTCACGTAGGACGAGCTAAGATGAGCGTTAAACAACTAAAGCATTTCCTTGTGGCCATGAAGTCCGAAGCAACGCGCGGCGTTGATGCCTGGGGCGCATCGGCTCCTTCCGCTGGGGATTGGGTGAGCGCGTACGAAGCCGACGCGACGGAAAAGATGGTCGAGGTCCAGGATATGAGCGTGCGGCCGTGGGCTTCGCAATTGCGACACTCTGTTTATGGTTCGCACGTGGACGTCTCTTTGCAGATCCCGGTAAGGGGTAAGTCCGGGGCGGCCGGCACGGCGGCAACTGCGGCTATCGACGCCGCGATCAAAGCAGCGGGGAACAGGGCGGTGGTAGCGGCTTCAACGTCGGTGACGTATGGGCCGCGCACGTTTCACACACAAGCGCTTTGCCCGTCGGTGTCGTTGTATATTGCCTATTTCTACACGGACGGAACTGTGAGGGTACACCGTGTTTTGGGGGTCGTGTTCAACGAATTTAAGATCGTGGCGGCCGCAAAGGCGCCGCTAATGTATTCGTTCGTGGGCAAGGGGAGATATGCCGAACTTGCGGCCGCGGCTTCGGCTGCACCGACTAACCCCGCTGCCTACAGTGGCGGCAAAGCGCTAATGCTCTCGCAAGGCGGGACGCTTGTCGTGGGTTCCGAAACGGGGATCGCGTTTACCGCGTTCGAATTAGCGAGCGTTTGGGATCTAAACGCTGACGAGACGCTTACGAGCGCGATAGAGACCAAAGACTTTGACTTGACGCGCGGCACGCGGCCTTCTGGGTCCTTGGCGTTTAAGTCTTCTGCACACTTGGAATACTTCTTGGCGCAACGTCGTTTGGCGTCGGCGCTTGCGCTTTCGGCGGTCTGGTCGAACGGAAGCGATACGATCACGATCACCGCCCCTGCGGTCCAGCTCGGGGAAGTAGGCAAAGCCCCGGGGAATATCTGGTCATTCCCGGTGCCGTTCTACTGTTGCGCGGGGACCGAAGCTGGGGATGATGACTTCGCTATCAGGTACACTTAACCCCAGGGATCTAAATGTCTGAATTCACCTTTGGCCAAACAACCTTCGAGACGACGCAAGCAACGGGCCGCGCTTGCCGCGCAGTGATGCCCGCGTTTTCTTCGATCCAAGCGGGGCTGACGCGGTATAGCGTGCAACTTCGAATGTATAGTCTTTCGGAAGATCGGGATGCAGTGGCGCCGCGCTTGGTCTTTGATGAGGACGATATGGACACGTTGATCGCCTTCATATCGGCACACACAACGGTTTTGACGTGCGGTTGGGAAAAGGGGCCTTTGGACTTCTTGCAATTCGAAGAGCTGTTTCAGTTGGCCACCGCGATTATGAAGCCGGCCGACGCGCTTTCCGAGGCGATCAAAAAAAAGTCGAAAGGTGGATCGGGCACCTAGTAGACGAGCCTTGCGAGTGCCCCCGGTGCTCTCTTGGAATGGATGAAGAAGGCGCCTTGTGTCTGGTCGCTGATATTGAGCCCGAGATCCGGAGCCTTCACACGCACTACTTGGTGCTTTATGGTGAACTCGGGGACGGCCATACAAGATCCCCGCTATGCGATGCGCCGTCTTGGTGTGTCGAGATGGCAACGATGACGCTTCAAGCGAAGGCTCGCGAACGCAATCGGAAGGCCGACGAAGACCGCCAAAGGGCGTTGATCGAGGGTAAGTCGTGAGTGAAAAAGTCGGCTTTGAATTTTCGGTGGATTCGTCGGCCGGTGAGGCGGGGCTTAAAGCTGCGCAAACGCGCGTTGATGCGCTCAAAGATTCGATCTCCAATTTAACGGGTGTAGGTGAAGACGCTTCAAAGTCGCTTGACGTGACGACGGGCGCGGCCACCGAAACGGGCAAAGAGGCCGAAACGGCTGCGGGTGGCGTGGGCGGCTTATTTGGGGCGATGAAAGCGCATCCCGTTGCGATGGCTGCAGCCGCGGGGCTTGCCGTTCTGACTGGTGCCGCGGTCGCGGTGGCCGCGGGGCTCCGGGAAGCGATGGGGGCTTACGAAGAGCAAGCTCAAGTTAATAACTCGGTGGAAGCGTCGGTTAGGAATCTTGGCGGGAGCTATGAAGACGGGAAAAAGGCGCTTGCCGAATATACGGCAATGGCCGGCCGGCTTGCGGATCTGACTGTCGGCACGGGCGACGAAGCGATCTTGGCCGCGGCGGCTGCCTATAATGACTTGACGCAAGAAGTTCATTCGGCGGCCGATATGGAAGCGTCCATGGCGGTGATCCTGGGGATTAGTGCGACTCGAAAGAAGGACGCGGCCGCTGCGTCAAAGGACTACGCAAAAGCCTTGGGCGGGGATATCGGCGTCACGAAAGAGCTGATCGGACTTACGAAAGAGCAAGAGGCCAGTCTTACTAAGATGACTGATGCGGGTGAGCGCGGGGCAAAGATCCAAGAGCTCTTAACGGCCAAGTTTGCTGGGGCCGCGTCAAACGTCCATCCCTACTTGTTGGCCACCGATAATCTGTCCGAAGCCTGGGGAGATCTTCAACAAAGCGTGGGCGGTGCCCTAGTTGAAAGCGGGGCCTTTGAGCCGGTGGCCAAAGCGGTAACGTCGGTACTTCGTGAGCTTGAAGCGATGGTGGGCGATAACGGGGAAGCCGTCCGGGATCTGGTTTTCAACGGCATGGACAAGCTGATCGAAGGCACATTAGGCGTGATCGACGTGTTGGCGTTTCTAACCCCGGTATTCACGGGCCTAATCACCTATCTTCGGCTTACTCAAAACTGGTTTAGCTTGGTCTTTGATGCCACCGTGATCGTGGGCAAGGGTATGCTTGTTCTTGGGAGTAAATACATTAGCTTCGTCACGGATAAGCTCGGGGACTTCTTGAGCGCTGCGGCTTCGGTGGCGTCCTACGTTGACGAAGACTTTGCGGCGTCGTTGAAGTCCGGGGCTGATGCGCTTGAGGTCTTTTCCGGCAAGGCCGACGGCTTCGCGTCGGGGCTCTTTGATGAGCTGATCGCTGATAGCGTTGCGGCTGGGGACAATATCGACGGGATGGTCGCGGCTTTTACAAACGCCCCTGCGGCTATGGCGGCAATGGACGCCGGGATCGCTGCGTTGCGCACGCGGATCACCGATATGCGCGAAGCTTTGGCGGTTGCAAAAGACGAAGCTGCCACCGAAAGGCCAGGGGGCACGCTTGGGGGCGGGATCGGGGACAAGACGCGCGAGCTTGAAGGGGCCGAAGCGGGCTTGGCGAATCTCGAAAAAGAGCGCGCGGCTCTTGAAGCGCGGGACGAAATAGCGCGGCGGCAATTGGCGATCTTGCTTGAGTCAAACGAGGGCGAAAAAGCGCGACTTGAATACGCGTTGAGCAACCTGGAAAGCCTTTCAAAGAGCCTAACGGAAACTGAACTAATGCTTGATCTCAAGCGCAATGATGTGCAGCTTTCGACGGCTCTTGCGGATATCGAAAAGGCTAGGCTTGAGGCCCAGAAAAAGCGTTTTGAAGACGCCAAGAAGGCGCGAGCTGACGAGCTTAAGGGTTTGAAAGACTTTCAAAAGGCGCAAAAAGAAGCGCAAAAAGAAAGCTTCACAATGTTTTCGAATATTTCCGATCTGGCGGCCGGGGTCTTCGAAAAGGCTGGCATGAGCGCGCGCGGTCTTTCCGCGATCCGTGCCGCCCAATACGCCGCTGAGGCTATCGGGGCGGGGCTTTTTGGCAATCCACTAGACGCGATCAAGGCGGGGATTGCCGCTGGGCAACACGCGGTTATCGCGCTTGGTGGCGGTGGTGGCGGCGGCGGTGGTGGTGGCGGTGGCGGTGGCGGCGCGCCCCCTCCGGCACAAAAAGACGTGGACGCGCGCGAGATCGGGAAGACGATCGCGGACGAACTTAAGGCCGCGCAAGCCGGCCCAAGCGCGATCTATGTGACGGTGGATCAGCGGGGCGCAACACTACTTGAAAACGATACCGTTATTGCTCGAAGGCTGACCGATATCATGAAGACGACGCTACGGCTTGAGGGCGTATCACTGGGGGGCTTCTAATGCCGGGTATCAAAGGGCTTCTAGATCGGGACCGATTCTTATTCAAGATCACGCTGACTTCATCTAAGACGCTGCGCATTATCGAGGCGAGTGTTACGCGAAATTGCACGATCGCGGCCGGGTCCTACTATTTGCACACATCTGTAAACGCGACCTACCCGGGACTGTACGCGGCCCTGGTGACGGCAATTAACGCGGCTTGCGCGGATGATTTCGGTCTCTTTGCCTGCACGCCTTCACTGTCAACCGGGGCGCTTGGCGGCGGCCTTGAACTTAGGCAAATAACAGGGGCTCCGGTGGCCTGGCATATCGATTGGGCGGGGACGACGCTAGATCCCCGGATCCTTGGTTTCGGCGCGGGGGTAACGGGGACTTCGGCGCCCGTTGGAACGTCTTTGCGCAGTCCGTTTACTCGGTGGGGGGATTGGATCCCAACGCGGTACGCGACAAGTAAAGACCGGGATCAAGTTCGGACGATCAGGGCGTCCACCGGGATCGTAGAGTCGCTTCACTTTGAGCAATCGGATTATGGGACGCGAATCTTTCGGGATTTTGAGTATCGGCTACAGCCAGCCGCTGCGGTGATCGACGTTCAAGACGCGGTTTATCAAGAGGTGGCGGGATTCGACGCGTCCGAAAGAAACGCGGCTTTTGAGATCCTTTTCTCCGAAGGGCTTTCCAAGCGGATCGCGGTCCTTGTAGTCCACGACGTTGGGGATCTGGATCTAAGCTTGCCGGATGGCCAGTGGGAGGCGGTCTTCTTGCGGGAAGATCAACAAGCTAAAAGCCTTCGGGCCTGCGTTAAAAAAGCGAACGTGGGCGGCGAGCGTTACACGGTGGCCTTCTCCACGGCCGTTGGGCTAGGGGGCGGCTATGGGTATTAACACGCAATTCCTTTGGGGCGTTCACGTTGAGGGGATCGGGGTCGATGAGGGCGTGTCCACGGTTCTCTCGGGGGCGATCTTTTACGAAGGGCTTCACGCCCCGCCCCCGTCTTCGTCCTTTACCTGGCATCAGGTGTTGGCGCCGATCCCCCCTTCGATTGATCAACAAGTCGATCTGACTACGGGCAACGTTCGGGGATCGTCGTTCAATTTCACGGTGGGCCTAAACTCGATTACGGCCGCCCTGCTTGAATCTCGCGGGATCGTTGCCGTTGGCGAGCTGACGGCCGCGCTTGATTCGGCTTCGAGCTTCGTTGCGCTTGGGCCAGGGCTTGCCAACACGATGGTTTATATTGGGGATGAAAGTATAAAACTACTTCACGCAATGACGTCTGGCGGTGATGACGGGTATTTTGCGGGGCGGGGCTGGTTCCAAAGTTTTGCGTCAGACCACGCCGAAGGCACGGCCGTCTACAGCGCCCCGGAAAGCATAAAAGACCGAAAGGTTACGCTTTACCGGCTTCGACTGTCCAACGGTACGCTTGACACTCGGTGGCAAGGTTACCTGAATGACGTCACGTCCCCTGATCCCGGCTCGCTTGTGCTGCAATGCGTGGCCGAACTTGACGCGCAAGCAGGGGTAGTCAAGAACCGCAACCCGACGGCGTTTGACGGCACCTTTGATCAGTCTTCGATCGGTGTTTTCGGCGGCGGCTTCGGACCGTCTTCGGTTTTTGCTGTGGGCTCAACACACACTTACACCGCGGTGAGCGTCGGCGGTGGCGTATCAGAGGCACGGTGGTTCCCGGCCAACGGGGGCGGGATCCTCTTGACCGCTTACGATGACGGATTCCTGGATCATGCCACGAATAATAGGGTCTTTCCGATGCGGCTTGGATCTTCGTGCGAGGTTTCCGAGGGGATCGAGCGCTACAAGCCCGCGATCACGGAGGCAATGATCGTCGATCGACTGGGCGATCGGTCTGGCCGCGCAGTGTCTTTCACTCAAGCCCTGGCCGCACCTTATCATCCCCTATCTGCTTGCCTGGCTTTGCTTGTGAGTGACGGCACGTGGGCACCCGCGTCCTATAAGGTGTTGGCCGAAAATATCGGGCTTGGCCTGATCACTGTGGACGTGGCGCAATGGGAGACAATGATCACGTCAACCCCTGAGCTGGATCGGGCGGTGGATCAGCTCGTGCTGTGCTTTGACGCGGCGACCTTTAAGCCTCTTGAGACGATTCGGCAAACGCTCAAGATCTACGGATTTTTCCTGACTCAAGCCGCGAACGGCAAGATCACCGTGAAAAGAGTGACGACGTTGACGATCGGGGGCGTGTCTGCGGCTTTTGATCTGGGGGTCGCTCCGATGGTGGACGGCCCGCTTGAGAAAAAGAATTACCTTCGAAGAACAACGTCAAAAGTTTTGGCCCACGTCGGCGGGCTTCCTTGGAATCAGCCGGCAACCGTTGAGGTGCTTTCCGTCACGGATTCAAAGCGGGCGGCAATGTTTGATGATGGTTCGCTTGATTTCGTTGTGCCGACAAAGAAGCGGGGGCGGGCGGCTTCGGTGGCCTATGGGGCGAGCGCCTTGGCTGGGCTCTTGTTTCATTCTTTGCCGCGTGCTCGGGTGCGCGTGCCGTCGGCGTTTGTGACGGGCACGGAATGTGAGCTGTTGAGCGAAGTGGCGTTGATCGACGTCCCGATCTTGTCGGGTTGGTGGATCGACCGAAACGGGGACCGAATCACCGGGCCGGATATGGAAGGCCTGGTGGATTTCGTGGGTCTTGTGGAGTCTAGGAAAGAGCTCACGGAATCCGGGGCGCTTGAGCTTGAGCTCTACCTGATCGGGTATCGAAACGGGGACTTTTCGCGTGAGCGCGCCCCGTCTTTGCTGGTCCAATCCGTTTCG
>Ga0222708_1000260_pt1 | contig 14646 bp, 21 predicted proteins | sample AntAcemetage1576_FD_179806 | JGI IMG/M metagenome (GOLD analysis project Ga0222708, IMG submission 179806) | Saline water microbial communities from Ace Lake, Antarctica - #1576 | ecosystem: Environmental > Aquatic > Non-marine Saline and Alkaline > Saline | place: Antarctica: Ace Lake... | reverse complement strand
AATGTTCTTAATGATACACCCTTATCCTCAAATTTCCTATATAATTTGAAATCATAAGAAATATCAATTAATTTTTGGAAATATTTTTGTGGTGCTTCAAAACGTACTCCTATTTGAACTGGTTTAGGTTCGGTAGGTAATTCGTATTGTTCTGCTAATTTTTTACCAAAATCAATACCTGATTTACCTACAGCAAATATTAAGGTGTCATAAAATATTGATTGACCCATATCATTATCTCCAGGTACCGTACATCCAACTTGATTAGAATCAAAATCAATTCCTTTAACTTCAGTTTCCCATTTAAAATTTACTCCCTTTTCAACTAGAAATTGATACCATGCTTTTGCAATATCATGGAGGAAGTTAGAACCAATATGCCATACAGGGAATAATCTTAATCCAAAATAAGGTTTAATAAAGTCTGGTTCTTCAACAGGGTTTGAACAAAATATTTGTTCTGGTTTAGGATGGAATCTTCTAAAATTAGATATAACTTGGTCCATTAGTTCCATTGCTTTATCCTCACCACAATATTTTGATAAATGCCCCCCAATTGAAGTATGGTATGTTAATTTACCATCACTCCAACCCCCACAACCCAACCAACCAGTCATTACTTCAGAAGGTAATCTATTATAAGGATCCTTACCCTTATCAATAATAGTGATTAATTCTCCAGGGTAACCATTATCAACTAATTTGGTTACAAAATTAGCTCCTGCTACTCCCCCCCCTACAACTACAATTCTTTTTGTATACATACTTTTTTTACTCATATTTAAATTTAAATCCATGACATGTTTTTTGTCTTCCATTACAACAATCCTTTATTTGTTTATCTACGTTTTTTGAAATTTTAGGTTTTTGAATTAATAACCACTCCTTTGCTTCTCTTAAACATTTGAAATTAGTTATGTAAGTCCCCTTTAAACTATAACATTCTACTATTTTCCCTTTGGATTTTAAATTAGCTTTGGCTAAGTTAAAAAGGTGTTTTTTTTGAAATGTTTTTGAGACTCCTTTCAATTTTTGCCTTATTTTATTTTTTACTTCTTCAGTATAATATTTAGAGTGGTTATTTTCTAAAAGGGTTTTTGATATTTTCTTACCTCTTTCTTTATTACTTTTAATTCTTCTAATCCTCTCGGGGTTAATTTTTATTTTTTGCTCTTCAGACCAAACAGTTGGACCACCACCCCCCATGTTTTTATTTTCTAATTGGAAACCCCAAGTTATAAATTGCTCAATCCAATATGATTCCCAAAACCCCCACATATTATCTTTTACTTTATCTATTACTATAAAATCTCCACCTTTGTGTATTTTATGATGGGATTTTCTTTGGGATAAAGTATTAGTTTTACCTACGTAAAAAGGAACTCCCTTTCGTTCAAGAATATAAATATAAGTCATATTTTATTATAAATATGCATAAAAACCCGGTGAATTTCTACCATTACTACATTTTTACTATCATTTACTCTTCATATTTATTGTTCCAACCATTTTTAGGGTCAGTAGGATTTAATACTCCTCTATTAATAGATTCTTTAAATAAAGTTTTATCAGGATTAGAACAAGAGCACATATCAGTATGACCACAGTAACATATCTTATCACCATATTCATCCTTACTTGCTTCTCTTAATTTAATCCATTTTTTATACATTATAATATACTATTTGTTTGGGTTTTTTATATTTTTTACACTTATCAAGTGAATCCTTTGTACCTGGTGATTTACCATCCCAAAAAGCTATTACAGCATCTGATTTTTTTATTATTAGTGTATTTCTATTGAAACCAGCTAATGAATTATATAATTCACCTTTTGCATTTCTTTTTATTAAACAAGGTTCAGATAAATCGTCCCAATCGGCTTCAAATACTATAGGTTCCTTTTTTAAGAATTCCCTACACCATTTGGCTCCTAAAGAATCTGCACCTTGTGCACCTCCACTTACTATATCTGTAATTTTATTTTTTAGGGAATTTAATGTTTCTTTTAATAAATTGTAATCATTAAAATCCCTTCCTCCAATAATCGCTATAACCATATTATTAATATATGAAATTTATTTAGGATAACCAACAATATTTTTTGCGAGTTTCAAGATAATCTAAATTATCTTCATTAGAATGCGCTTCTTTTTCAAAGATTATATTTTTATAAGCATCATAACGGTTATATTTAAATAAGTTTATTAACCAATTAATACCATATATTATATAAAATGGTAAGACTAATATTTCTAATGCTTGTTTGAAATGTATAGTTTCATGATTAATAATTTTTTTTAATTCACCAGCACCTATTAAATTTTTCTGTATTAAAATAAATGGAAATAACATTATTCCATTTATCGGATATTTAATCCAATCTGTATATATAATTTTAGGTTTCATTATTCAATCTTATATTGTTTACCACCCATTTTTAAAGCTAATAAACCATTAACATTTATCATTCTATAACCTTCTGGACCATTACCAATTTTTAAATCATAAACAGGTATTAAACCTTTATCAGATGGACTATATTTTAATTCACCACCTGACGTATATTTTCGCACACCTGTCATACCATTAAGTACTCTACGGGTACCATCTTTTTTAGTAAAAATAGCAGTAAAAATTCTACCTTTATATGACATTAATTCACGAGCCTCCTCTTTAGATATAATGTTTATTTTTGGGTCTACTCTTTGTTTTGATGGTTGTACTGGTGGTTTTTGTGTATCTCCGCGATCTTTACCAGTACTCTGTGGGGAGTCTCCATCTTCATCATCAACAGTAGCTGCTGGTTCTTCATTCTCTTCATCATCTATAACATCTGGGATTTCATCCCCATCTGTATCACTAAAATCTTTTAAATCTTCAGGATCACCCTCTATTGCTATATCATTATCTTCATCCTCAACATCTTCTTCATCTTCTTCATCTTGTTCTTTAAGGAATGTTTCTAATAATCTATCATATTTCATTAACTCATATCTTTCCATTATGAGCCCCTCAACATACCTTAAGTTATATTGATCTTGAAGACCTGATTGTTCAAGTATTAATTTTGCTATTTCTGTTATATTAATCATTAGTATATTTCTATTGATTTTGGATATCTATTAAATTTTTTATAAAACCTTTGTGACCATGGTATTTGTTTCCAATCATTAACACCATTTGGAGTTTCAGCATCATAAAATTTATCTTGATATTTTATCCAAACATGACCAAATGTATTACCATCATGATCTTCTGAACTCCATATTTCACTCCCTGGATATTTTTTTGCTAAAATATTAGCAAATATATCACAAAACCCACTATTACAAATTTCAGGAGTAAACTTTTCCCAATTGGGAACTACTAAATCTTGTTCTTTCTCCGTTTGTTTTAATATTAAATTTATATCATTTGGTGTTATATTTTCTAAAAGGTTAAATAATTTTATCATGATAATTTTAAATATATAGAAGATTCTTCTAATTCACTACTAGCGTACGAAATAATATCTGTTATAATTTTATTTTTTATATTTTTAGAAGATGACTCAATTTTAGTTAATAATTGCAAACCCATTAATTTTGAGACCTTCCAATCAATATTTTTCTCCCCAATAAATATATCAAAATCCTCCATTGATATATCATTTATATATTTTCTAAATAAAAATAATAAAGATTTTCTCATTAAATATTCATGATTTTGGAATCCTTCTTTAATCATTTGAGGTTTTTTAATTGGGTTAATTTTATATTTGGTTAAAATTTCATTAATGGCTCCCCAACCAATTTTACCATGGGATGCTGTTTTTCCTAAAATTTCTCCACTCCAACCACTAGCAAAATTAAATGTTCTAAAACAAATACGTCCATCGTTATATTGTAAAGTAATATCTTTTGATTTATTAGTTGAAACATGCCCTTCATAAAAGTATTTTGTATTTTTAGTTTTATCTAAATTTTTAATTTCAATTTTTGGTTTTTTACCAACCTTTTTCAAACTAACCCCAATTAATTCGTTATGTAAGAACATACTTTCTAATTGGTCATTTAAATAATAAATTGATTCTGAAAATTCTGTGTCTAATATTGATGGATTTACTAACCAAATATCAGCAGGATTCCATTTATCAGACCTATATTTTAATCCACATTTTTTATATGCTTCATATACTTTCCCTATTAATTCTGAATCCCTATGATGTTGAAAATTATTATCAATAATATGAGAATATATAATATTTGAGGATGTTAAAAATGATTGTAACCATGTTGGATTTTTAGCAAAATTGTAAACATCTTCTAATTCTGTAGTAGTTTGACAATATTGATATGAACTAGATATTGTTTCAAAATTAATATCATTTTCATTAATTAACCCATCTTTAATATTATATACTAATGCATTAAATACTGCTTGTGTTGATTCTTGAATTGCTGTGTTTTTTGAACCCGCTCCAATACCACCATTTGAACCAAACTCAGATGTTTTTTTAAATCGAGATAAAGTTAATAGACCATTAGTTGTTTGAAAAACTGCTTTACCCCTTCCTAATTTGTTATATTTTTTATTTTTTAAAAATTCAACTCCTAAAGAATCAGGAAATATAGACAATTGAGAACCATCTAATAATTCAAATGATTCTCCTTTTTCTATTTTATCTAAAAATTTTTCACCTCTGTCCTCAAAAACATTATAATACTCATGCTTTGGAGTATATGGTTTTTTGAGTTGAGCAGGTGACAACGCAACTGCCATATTATCTTACTATTTTAAATTTTTTTGGAGGTGTTGGTTTTACTTCTCCACCTTCTTGTAATTCTTCTTCATCTTCTGATGTATCTTCACCACCACTTTCTGGTTCTGATGTTAAATCATCAATAAATTCATCTTTTTGTTCTAATTCATTGGTTTCTTCTTCACCAGGGCCTTCTGAATTTGGAGGCATACCTAACATTAATAATGCAGCAATAGCTTTAATTGCGTATTCCTGTTCTTGTAAATTAATTAATTGATATCGTTTTCCTGATATTTTAGCTTGGTAACCTTTTGGGTTATAAGTTAAAAAGTAAAAATGACCATTATGAAGTAATACTTTAAATGTTGTTGGTTTTGGGGCTACAACAAATATCCCAGTAATATAATCTCTAAAAGATTCTGTCATTAATTCCTCCATTATATCTAATAATGATGGATATTTACCTAATATAAATTCTAAAGGATTTTGTTCAAAAAGACTTACTTCTTCTTCCTGTTCTTTTAAAATCTTTTTAACTTCTTCGTTTATTAATTTATTCATTATCTACTATACTAAATGATTTTGCTCCTCTTGGAGTTGGTATAAACCTATCAAGTGATTTACTTATACCACCTTTTGATTTTACTATTTCAATAGCTTCCTGATGTGAATTTGCTTCAACCGTTACTTGATTAAAATCATAATCATCATTATGTTGGAACCAATATTCAACTGTATATTCACTTTTAGAAGAAACTTCTTCATTAATACCACTTAAGGCTATTTCCGTAAATCCGTCTGATATTGCAAATCTTAGAGATGTTCCATCTAAATCAGGAAAAAAACGGGTGATAGATTTGAACATTAAATCAACTCTACTTTTTGCTGCTTTATCTGCATCCATTATATATATTTTTGATATAAATATTAATTAAATATATAATTCAGTAATTATTTGACCTCCTTGAGGCCTATGATGTAAATCTACAAAAGATGCATTAATAAATCTAGTAGAATCACTAGTTACTTGGAATATACCCCTATTAATATAATTATCTCCACTACTTCTTCTATTATGGATATGTCCAAATTGGTGAATTTTTAAATTAGGTAATTTTTGTATCCTTTTATATAATGAAAGGTCACCTAATTGTTTATCTAAATCATTATCTAATATTGATTTTGGAGGACCATGAGTAACTAAAATATCAGTATTATCTGGTATTTGTGTCCAATAATTATGTAACTTATCTCTTTTAACATTAAATGCCCAATCATGAAATAATGGGGTATAAGGAGACCCAAATATATTTAGACCTAATACTTCAACACTTTCATGTTCTAAGTAAGTAATACCATTTTCCTTAATAAATTCTTTTGATATTAATCTTTTTTCAATTGATGTATCATGATTCCCAGCAACTAATACTTTATTTGGTATATCCAAACATTTATACCATTCAATAAAATTTCTTGCTTCCTCTTCATTAAAATATGGGTTTTTTACATTAGTAAAATCACCTGAATGGATTACTAAATCAATATCCTTTGGTATTTCTACAAACATATGTTGGCAATGAGTATCACTAAGGTGCCATATCTTGATTTTCTTCATTAATTTATTTTTTTGAATCGTACTCTTTATTCATGTATTTACATGAGAGACTAGTATCGGTTACTGACCTTAATACAATTCCTTCTACCATATTACCTTCAAAATACCCTTCACATTTCTTACGTAATGATTTTTCAGTACGGAATGTTTGTATAAATAAAGTCTCTACCATTGGTATATCATAATCTCTACAAATTTCTACTACATCACGCATTGGTAATTTTCTAGTAACACCAGTAGAGTAATCATCTAATCCATATACTAACATACTTTGAGACTCCTTAGCATGTGGGTTATTTTTATTGCCAGATCCTTTAAGACCAACTCCTGAAATTTCACCACGAGCTACTAAAGTTTCATTTCTTTCCTCATGAATTTGGATTAATTTGTCAAGAACAGGTGTTCCTAATTTAACCCAACTATCATCAGTTGTTCCTAATATAGCTGTAAAATTACTTGGTACATCTTTATAAAAATTACCTGTACCTTCATCTAACCAACCTAGATTTTGTGAATCTCTATCAAAATGTTTTCTAAGTTTATTACCTTTATCATTTTCATATCCAATTATTATTGATTGATCTAATTTCTTTTCAAATGAACGTGAACAAATACCTGTTTCACCCTCAGAATTTACATAACAAGTAATAGATGAACCATCCACTTTAAGTGTACCAATTAATTTAATAGGATATTCGATTTTATTTTTTATATTTTCAAAATTATTTTCATCTGTTTTATACATACCTAAAGGCATATCACCTTTAGCTTGACCAGATGAACCTTTTTCAGGCGCTTCATATTTAAATACACCTAATTTACCTGCTAATTCCTCAGCATCTACTTGTTTTAATAATGCATTAGAACCACTAAATACTTCTCCATAAGGTAATAAAATACCCATAGAGTATAATGTTTGGTTATCTCCTTTATGAAAATTAAATTTAAGTGCTTTAATTCTATTCCCTTTACCTAATCTAGATTTGTTAGGATCCCCACCTGGTGCTGTAAAACTTTGAAATAATTCTGATTCATCTGGTAAACAGTAATCAGGTTGGATATAAACTGCTTTATCACCGACTTTATATAATCCTTTTTGTGATATTATATCAAAACCTGTTTCCTCAAGGTTTACTAATTCAATATTTTCTGCTTTTTCTTCTCCTTTAAATATTGGAGTTAATTTTGCAACTGTAACTATTTCTACTGGATTCATAACTTGTAATATAATTTTTATTGTTATTTAAAATATATGAAATGGAATTTAAATATCCTAATTTCCACCACCAAAACCATTACCACCAAAACTTTCACTAAACATTACTTGTAACCACATATTTGGGGATTGAGAAATATTTCCAATAGGATAATAATTGTTATTACTACCACTTAAAAATGTATTTAAATTATTAATTAATTCTATATAATTACTCCCTGTTATAATATCGTATTTTGCCATGATAGTTTAATTTAATGAAAAAAAACCTTTAACCCCCATTATTTGTTTAATAGCATTTAATAAAATATTAGGTATTTTATCGGTAGATACTTTTTGTTTTATATATGGGTAGGGGTCTATTTTAATTGTTAATTTTAATTTATAATTTCTTTTATCTTTAGGTCCTTTAATTTCTTCATTACGAACAACAGTAATACCTGATAAACTTCTGATACTAGATAAAATATCAGTTAATTGAGATTTTTCTTCATCAATAGTTAATATACCCTCTATTATAATTATATCTTCTACGGATGATTCTTGTAATTTCTTTTTGGGATTTACATCATATTTACCATAAAATTTATTATCACTTTTATCTGTATCAAGTCCTTTTAAATCTGATACATGATATGATTTAGTAATACCAGTATCATCTAAAGTAACAGCATAAAATGGATGTTTTACTAAAGTAATATCACCCTCTTCACCAGTAGAAGTAACTATTTTATCCCCTTCCGAAAATTCTTTAGTTTCTTCTAATAGTTGATAAACAGTTTCTCTAATTAAAGTTTTTAACTGGTATTTATTCATCTTTTTCTTTATCTTTTGATGCTTTTTCTGATTCAAGAGATGCGTCTAACCTTTTTAATAAAGATTCCTTACGATCTAAATTCTTATATAATCCATCTAAATCCATTGCAACTGAATCTCTTTGTCCTGGTTCAGAAATACCTTGTGATGTTTTGGCTTGAATTTCCATTTTACAATCTTCAATAGCTTGTAATAAATCTTTTCTTGTATTGTCACCAGTTTTGATAGTTTCTTTTAAATCTTTATCTCTTTCCTTTATACAACTAGAAGCAGCTCTACGAGCTTTATTTTCCATTTTGTACATACCTGCAATATCAGCTTTTGTAATTTGTTGATTTGCCAACATTTCAGCTAATGTGAAAACATCTACTTCTTGAACAATATCTTCTTCAGTTGATTCTTTAATAGCATTTTTTACTACCCAAAAATTACCAATTTGATCTTCAATATTATATTCAATTTCAGGTTGATTTAATAACTCTTCTTCTTCTAATGTACTATGTTCTCTGAAAGTACCATATTCATACATTTCATCTGGTGCTGAACCAGCATTACTGAATGTATCAGCAGCATGTTGGAAACCTGCATCTGAAGCTCCTCTAGAAAAGTTCTTTACGAAATCAACAAATACCTTATCATTAGTACTAATCCTTTCGTAATTATCAGATATAGCATTTTTCATTGCTTTTTCACCTAATGACCAAGCGACTCTTTCTACTCCTTCTTTAATTAATTTCCCTTTCTTAAAAGTTCCTTTTAATTGGGCTTTCAATTCTTTTTTTATACTTTCAATAAGTTTGTTTTTATCTACTGCCATTATGTGTTGTTATATATTATAAATATTAATCTTTTTGTTTGTTTTTTTCTTTCTTTATTTTTTCTTTCATTTCAATAATAAAGTCTATATCTACAGAACCACCTTCCCACCTTTCTTCATCACCATTTTCATTTATGAATGTATTACTACTACTATTCATATATTCTTCCATAATATCTTCTAGTTCTGTTAATGCGGATAATTTATTTTTATCCATTAAACTATTTTTATATTCTTTAAAATTTCCGGATATTTTTAGTTTAGTTTCTTCTTCTATAACACAATCTGAACATTTATTATGGATAATAAACATTTTTTTATTTAAAGTATTATATTTCATTGATTTTTTACAACAAGGGCATGATATAGGAAATTGGAATAATTTTTTCATACTATCTAATTTAGATATAGTTTGTTTTATTCCATCTTTTATAGTCCAAGTTTTACCTTTCTCTTCCCAAACATCTCCTTCAACGTGTTGTTCATTTACTTTTTCAAAACCTACAGATGATTTTGTTTTATCTCCATATTTACCTGTTATTAAATTTCTAATACGAGATAAATCCTTTTCTGAAAATTCTTTTTTTAATCCTCCTGACATTAAATTCCAAGTTTTTGTAATTCACGAATAATTTCGTCCATTCCTTCACCTTTATATAAAAATCCAATACCATTATTAGCTTTCCACCCCATAATTATTTTTTCCCTATCATCAATTAATATACTATTTGGAGTTGCATATTCTTGTTTTTCTGATGAATAAGAAAATTGTATTTTATAATTACCTAATTGATCTTCTACCCAACCAGCTTTTCCTATTCTAGAATTTTCATGTCTTGATGGGGATGTTAATAATGTTGGTTTATAAGATTTAATATAATCCCACAACATTTTACCTTCTGGCATCCAACTCATTCCTCTCCAAAATCTAACACCAACTTCTTCATCAATTAATGACCAAAACTTTTCCATTCCTTTATCGTTTCCATATAACTCAAATGCTCTAGTTCTATATTCATCAGGACTTATACCTGAAAAATGTTCAAACCTTGCATTAAAATCACATAACACACCATCTAAATCACAAAAAATATTATATGGTATTTTATTTTCTATAATCATAATTATCTATTTTGTTTTGAATTATATTTACCCAAGATTCGAGAGTTCTTTTTAATTTCCCATCTTCAAAATATATATCCTCCATTAATATAATTTTTGCCCTAATTTGTTTTCTATATTATGAAGTATTTTTTCTAATACGTGTTTAAATCTTGGATCATTTTTAAAAGACTTAAATATAACAAGTACAAATCGCATTCTACTAAAATCATTTGAATTTATTATTTCAGATAGTTTAGAATCTAATAAGTCCCAATTTTTATTACTATAGTAAAATTCTAATAAATCAGAATCTTCATGTAATTGACCTGTTGATGTTCCTGCATAAGATATGGGTTCTATATTGTAATTATTCATAATGTTTATTCAAATATTTGTTATATTTTGTAATTTCATATTTTATATTTGTTATTTTATAAAGAACAAAAAATCATGAGTAAATCTCAGGATATTCCTTTCCAAAATTTCTTAGGACTATACCTGCATATGAATTAGCTTCATTCTCCCATTTATCTCCAGTTTTACCTGCACCTATACCTAATTCACCATTTATATTTTGTTTATGATGAAAAATTTCATGTGCTAATGTTCTCATAATATCAGCTGTATGTCTATTTTTTGTTACAACATATATTCGTTTATCCGTTGGTGAATAACCACCAAAACTTGATTGGTTTTGGCTGTAATCTTCGTCGTCTATTAATTTTATATCAGGAGCATCAATATTTAAATTATCGCAACAATATGCGACTAATTTATCAATTAAAGGTTTTTTTTCTTCTGTATAGATTTCCTTTAAAATTTTAGATTCATTTATTTCATCACCATATGGTTCTATTTTTTGAAATTCAGTATCCATCCATTCATCAAAATCAACTTCTTTTTCCTTCCAGTAAAATTTAACTAATGAATTACCATTTAATTTTTTAGCATCTTGTAAATAATGGCTATCCATAATTACATCTAATATTATATGAATTTCTTTAATAAAATTATTTACATTACTTAACCTATTTCCTTTTAAAACAAGTCTTTCTTCACTTTCATTTTGTTTATCTCTATCATTATGGTCATCATATTCATCTTTATAATAGAAAAATGGTTTTATTTGATTATTATTCGATAATTTATTACCATCAAATACCATCCTTGCACTAGAACCTCCTATATTTGGATTTTTTTTATAAAGTAATTTATCTCTTGTAAATGAAATAAAGTATTCGTTTTCGGTATGACTTTCAGTGTCTTTTTCTTGTCTAAAGAATCTGGCATCTCTATCTATTTTACTATTAACATCAATCTGAACACCATTTAGTTCATTTCCTTTAATAATACTATCTACATTTGATATTTTGGTAAAATGATATAAAGTACCTACTTGTTTACCCTCTTCAAGCTCAATAGTAGCTAATTTATCATAATATTGTGGGTCTTCATATATGTGATCTAATGCAATTTCATGAGCTACATCTGGATTATTAGTATGTTCCATTTCCACTTTCACACCTTTATTTAATTGTGATAAAATTTGTGATAAAGATACTTTATGCATTTGTGCTAAATCTTCAACTGTAATATGGTCAGCTAAACCACCCATAATAGATTCAGTCTTTGGGAGGTATTCTTTCCCCAATGGAGTTATTGCATTTGGGTCTTTTCTTTTAGCCATTGCAACTAACTTATCATGATATTTACCCTCATGAACACTAAAATTATACATGAATTTATCAGCTTGAATACCTTCTGGTAAAAATGTTTGGATTTGATTTAGATTTCTTTTACGAATAGCTTCTCGTAAATCAGTAGAATGAATATTTTCAAAATTACCCCCATTAACTACCTCAACATTATTATATTTTTCCTTATTATTAATTATAGATTCATATCTTGATTCTTCCCCTTTACCATAAACTACTAAATAATCACTTGATTTATCTTTAATAATTTCATATATATCTGCAACCGGAGAAGCTGTTTTAGCTATTTGAATACTAACATTCTCAGGTAAGAATTTTTTATATTGTTCCCAAATACGTTTTGATTGCTCAGGACCAAATTCATCTTTATATTTTTGGGAAATAATTACAACTACTTCATCAGCAATTTTACAAGCTTCTTTAACAACAGTAAAATGGCCTTTATGAGGTGGTTTCATTTTTCCTGGGAATAAAGCAATGATGGAATTTATATTCTCATTAAGTGTTTTTCCTATTTCTTCTCCTATTTGTTTCCCTATATCCATTTTATTAATAAATCGTGTATTTCTTCTTTACTTTTTTCTAATTCCTTTATTGAACTATAAATTTTATTATAGTCTTCATCAATCTTATCTAAAACCCTAATAAATTGTTCCTCCTTTTTATTAATTTCTTCTTCTGTATATGTTGTTGACTTCTTTTTAAATGAAGAAGTAGTATCATATTTATTATTTATGGTTTTTATAATATTAGAAATATGATAGAGGGATGAATTATTTAATTCAAGTTCTTCAATATTAGAATAACCATCCCATATATACATATCACCACTTTTAATTAATTTTTCATATTCTGTTACTTGAGAGTATACTTTATGCCAATTTTCTAATAAAATCGTACGAGGTAGTGTTCTTTTTCGCAAAATATTGCGATTAAATGCAGTAGCAGGATGACAATATATCATTACTATTTTAAATTCGTAACTAGGATTATCATCAATTAATTTTTTAATTGTTTTAAGATTTGCACCAGTAGTATCAAATATAAAATCTCTTTCATCTGATAATATTAGTGGGAATATTTCTTTTTTAATATACCTTGAGGCAGCTAGTGGATTATTATAAAATTCATGACCTTTATCTTCCACATAAAAATCAGGATTAATCCATTTAACATATTCAAATTCATTATTATTTTTATATAACTCCTCTAAAAATGTTGTTTTACCACTACCTGCCGAACCTATAACTATTATACCTTTATTCATAATTTTTAATATACGATTATTCTTTACGTTTTACAACTGTAGGGAAACTATTATTATAAGGTTTTGCTTTTGGATTTTCCAAATCAAATAATAATTTAACAGCTTTAAATATCTCTAAATTGGTTTTTTGATTACGTGATGGTTCTTGTAATATCCAATTTTTACCTTGGACCTTTTTCCCTGTTCTATCTGGTCCCCTTGAAGATGATTTTAACCATAAGATAGCTGTTCTATCTACCTTTCTACCATAACATTCTTCATAACATTTAGCATATATAGAAGTTTGAACTTCATATGTTAATTGGAGTTGATTAGAGGTTTTAAAATCTATAATCCATAACTCTCCATTTATTTCACATACTAAATCACAAGTACCTGCTACTTTTAATTCATCTGAAAATAAATGTACTTCTGCTTCTAATAGTGTGGGTTTATGAGTTTCCCAAAAATCAACGAAACGTAAAAACATTTGCCATACATTTGGTGGATATTTAGGTTTATCCCATTTATCCAAAAACTCTAATATATCTCCTAATAAGTATTGTTCAGCTAATTCATGTACCTGTGTACCTTCATCTGCAGCCTTTGCGGCAATATATTCTGATGAATATCCATGTTTTTTTAACCAATCTTCATAGTGTTTTCCTTTTGGATAACATGATAAAACGTGAGTAATTGATGGGTAATAATGACCATTTCTCTTATAATACCTTGAATCTGGCATTGTAATTTGAGCATGGTCATCTGAGATTAATAATAACCTTTTATAGGTCTTATTTTTTAATTTCTTCATAGTTCCATTTTAAGTTTTATTAAATCCGTATAGGTAAATGGATTTAATTTTTGAGCAATTTTTGTGAAATTTACAAAACCTATTTCGGATGGATCCTTCTGATGTAATTCAAAGAAGTATACTTTTTTTCCTAAATTTATTAATTCTTCAGCTATTATTACTGATTTTTTTATAGCATCTTCATCTAATGCAATATAGATTGATTTAACCTTATTTAACATTAGTTTATTTTTCAATTTTTTTGATATACTTTTACCAAATAAAGGTATAGCATTTCTTTTAATTGCAATTGCATCGAAAGGCCCTTCACAAAGTATTATTGGTAAATCAAAATTAATTAATGATTCAAATCCTATAATATTTTTATCTGATTTAGGTGCATCTAATTTTTGGTATGGATTTTTTTCAAAGGATCTAGCTACAAAGTAATCTAAATTACCCTTATTCGAATATGATGGGATTATAACTTTGTTAGCATATTTACCTGATTCACAGTAACCAATATTATGTTTTAGAATATCATCAAATGATATATCTCGTGTATTTAATAAATAATTTA
>Ga0222708_1000258_pt1 | contig 14715 bp, 7 predicted proteins | sample AntAcemetage1576_FD_179806 | JGI IMG/M metagenome (GOLD analysis project Ga0222708, IMG submission 179806) | Saline water microbial communities from Ace Lake, Antarctica - #1576 | ecosystem: Environmental > Aquatic > Non-marine Saline and Alkaline > Saline | place: Antarctica: Ace Lake... | reverse complement strand
AACTCTTCTATCTGAAGCATTGAGGCCCCACTTTCCATGAACGAAGTGCCATGTTTTAAAGTCCCTTCCGGTATTGTTCCTTAGAAATCTAAGGCACATATTCAAATAAAGCGAAAACCTCTTTTCATCATCGGCCATAGTTCCTGCGTTAATAAGTTCTCTTATCTTCGCATCCCTTGCCGGCTCCTCACTTCTGGTAAAATGCTCATGATGAATGTGCAGCTGAATGTCCATCTTTGTCTCTTCAGATATTTTCTTTAGAATTTTTCCAGAACTAATCGTGATATCATTTTCTACAAACCCAATAGAGTCATCTTCAAAGAAATGGCCATAGCCATCATCTTCGTCTCTAGATATTACAGCAAAAGTTGGTCTAAAAAATAGACTCATCTTTCTAGTATGTTTCTGAGAATTAGATTTCTCTATGAAAGAATCTATATGCCTTTCCTCAATAATTTTATTCGAGTCTAACGTTGTTGGTTCAAAATGATCTATATGAAAGCATAATATTTTCTTAATTCCTCTTGAATATAGTAAATCAGAAATTTCTTTATCCGTGTACATTATATTATTCCGTTTATACTTCTTAGCAGAGAGCCGAAATCATGGTTAATTTCTACTCTACTCTCTGACTTTATCAGTGACGCTGACTTTTCAACCCACTCATCTACATCATATATATCACTACAAACAGAGCTATCAGGATATAGTTCGCTCCATCCGCAATTATTAGAAACTAAAATATTTGAACCTGCCATAATTGCCTCCTTAATAACGTTCGGAGAGGCGTCGTAATATGATGTGCAAATAACTAATTTTGAATTTTGAATTATTTTAATAACTTCAGTTTGATTCATCAGGTTATACTTTTTGCAGTTACTAACTCCTGCAAAAATATTGCTCCCTTCACCTATAACTACTTTTTTATTGCTTTTGAACGATTTATTTGACATCAATTTTAAAGCCAACTTTGAATTTTTAACTGGCCTATTTAGATTAGAGCATATGAACGCTATGTCTATTTCCCTATCTGAGAATTTTTTCCCAATTTCTATTTTATGATTAAATGCCATAGATGTATCTATCGGTTGCTTAATTTTTTTATTTTTCCCGTAGTTCTTAATTAGTATTTTTGATGCCTGATGGCTATTGGGAATTACTAAGTCTGCCTTTTTAACACAGGATGCCTCGGGAGCAAAAAATAAAGGTTCCATTCTTGATTCTGTATAGCTGACGGATGATATATTTCTAGATGATAATTCAGACATCTGTGGCGAACCTGTTACTAGATAAACATTTTTTACCCCAGGAAACATAGGCCCTGAAATAACCGGGGCAGCATAGTTTTTTGACAAAATTATATCAGGAGTACCCTTCAGATACTTTTCAATTATCTTTACAGCCATCTGTTTACTGTCTCTATCGCCAATTCTAAAAACTCCACCTATGTTGTCTATATCTACAACCACGTCTTTGTTTTCAAAGAAAATACAGGCAACGGTGTGGCCGTGAAATCTTAGATACTTTACTAAAGCATAAGAGTTTGTAGCTGCGCCACCATAATAAGGATACTGAGTGCTAGTAATTAATATTTTAGACATTATATTTTTATAAACTCGATAAAAGCTCGACTTCTTAATTCCCATGACCAATTCTGTTCTATTTGGTCTCGAAGATAAATTCCATTTTTAGAAACCTGCTCACTGGTGGTTGAAATGATGGTCTTTTTTAATGCAGCTTCTGTTGAGACGATTGCTATGTCTTTATTCCTATTAATTAGCTGAGGAACATTTCCAACATTGGTTGATATAATGTTTCTACCACATGATGCCGCTTCAAGAATTGGATTTGGTGTTCCCTCGGAAGTGCTAAAGCAAATTAATGTGCCTATCGAGTTATAAAATTTATTCATTTCTTGACGGCCGTATCCACTCTTATGAGTCGCAATCTTAAGTGTTGATTTAACATCTTTTAATGCAAATATTTTTTCAATTACATCAAATCTCTTCACATCCCTATCACGATTTCCAACCCAACCAAAAACACTAGCATACTCTGATGGATCGCTGATGGGCTTAAAAAAATCTGATTCGACGCCAAAGGGAGTATTAAATATTTTTATACCAAGGCTAGCGCATGGCTGCTTAAACTCATTATACAAATAATTACTCGAAGTACTTATTGCGTCATATATAATAAAAGACTTAGCCATCTTATCAGCCTTCGGTCTTCCGACATGGCTTGATACGGTAGTAATTAACCTATAGGATCTCTTGCCTCTGGGATCTAGATACTTATTTATAATTCCATATATTGGCCAGTTTAGAAGATAAACTATGTCGAACCCGTCTAGATCGGACCTTGACTTAATCTCTTTAAAGTGAGTTATTTTGCTTGTATGTTCAGGAAGGTACTTAACCAGTGCATTTGCCCTGCTTGATAATGCCCAATTATAACTATCAACTACATAGAGTACATTTTTCATACGGCATCGCCAAGAACTGACTCCCACGATGATATAAAATCCTTGATGTGAAAATGCTTAATAGCTATTTCGCGAGCTGAGTTGCCAAAATCATTTCTCATCATAGATGAGCCAAGAAGTCTCTTTATTTCCAGAACTATTTCTTTATCATCATTTGATAAAATAGCGTTCTTTTTATGAGCAAAGTACTTAGATATTTCGTAATTATTTGTAGATACAATTGGCATTCCGCACATAGCTGCTTCGGCTCGACTTCTCGGCATGGCGGAAGAGTGAGTTGGATTAAAATATACACTGTAAGAGTTATATATTCTTATCAGCTGTTCAAAATCTTCAGCCTGTCTATCTACTTTATATAGATCCAGGTTGCCATGCCCAACTACGTCAGCTATCTGAAGTTTGGAAGAAACCCTATCCCATAGCGGAAATCCCATAACATGAGATCTTGACCTGAAAGCATTTGCTACTGTAAGAATTCTTTTATTTTTTTCCAAATTTAAATTACAAAATTCTTCAGGATCATATCCATGAACTATATAATAGTGCCTTTTATCTGGAAACTTTTTGCTGTAGTTAGTCATAACATCGAGAGAGTTCCACACAACATGCCGACAGTAGCTAGGTATGTCAAATGGGGTGGTGGTTTGAACTACCGCTATAGGAACTGCACCTTTCTTAACGAAGTATGAAACTCTTTCACGCTGAACTGGAGATCTGACAATAACTACATCAAAATTTTCATCTCTTAGGCTTGCCTCATCGGATAATGTTATATTTTCATTAAGAGGTCGGTGTTTTTCGTTCCAGCTTGGAATCTTTTTATTTGCACCAACCAAGCATATATCATGATTTATTTTGGCAAATTCTCTCTGATGCCCCTGATGAACATACCAGTCTAAAATCTTAAGTCTTGTCATATTTTTATAATCTCCATCTCTATAAGTTTTGATACATTTTCAACGCTCATAGAATTTGCAATTTCGGAACATAAAGTACCTTTATCTTTATATTTTTTATGATTGATATATACATCTTTTAGTAATTCGGACAAGTGCAACTCGCTTGGATATGCCCACCTCTGATAATTTCCATATAGGTGGGACCACTCCATATCTGATACGGGGCCCAGGTTATGATTTATAATGTGGGCAGAATTATTATCCAGGTATTCCGTAACGCCGCCATACTTGGTTGTCACAATCTGCTTACCCATTCTCATAGCGTCATGAATGGGCATGCCCCAGCCCTCACCATGATGCGGGGCAACATAGCAGTCTCCAGTATTATGAAGCATCTTAATAAATCTGCTGGAAATAACCTTGCTTGAAAGATATATGGGTGGATAGTATTTTAAATTAAGCTCTCTCTTTAAATTTATGATATCTGGCCTTATCAAGTCTTCTGTGTGCCCGGCTATATTTAGAGGGTTTACTTTTAATATTAAGATAACATCGTCTTTTTTAGAAAAAGCTTTATAGTACGAGCGAAGTAGGGTCTTCCAATTCTTTCTATTCTGCCATTGAAATATTGAATAAAATTTATAAGTCTCATCGCTAACTACGTAATCTCTTGAAAAGCCTGACGGAATTTGAATTTTCTCTTTAGCTGTCCAGTCGTTACATGGCGTTGGAATTACTTTAATCTCACCCCTGTACTTTGAAGCTATGCAGGCTTCTTTAACTAATTCGCATGGAACCCACAATTCGTCGACCTGATTAATACTATGAGACCACGACCTAGGAAGCCTGTCAGCTTCCCAATAAAAGTAGCCAACCTTATAAGAATTACTCTTATGCCTGTTATATGGTGGGCAGTGAAGATAAAAGTCTATTTCAGTTTTTCCCTCATAATTATTTAGCTTAGATATGACCGAATTTTTGTCACTTACGGGTGATAGTTGAAATTTTGTATTTACGCTCGAAATAGCAAAAGCTTTTGCAAAGTTAGCAACAGCGTTGCCATAACCCGTATGAGAGCTTAATGGGCCAAAAAATCTAACCGCCTTCATTGCCACCTCCTATACATATTCGCCTTGCAATATATCTATACTTTTATCGACCTGTGTATATCGTGTCCCTACGGATTCGAGAATGTCAATAAAGCTTTTCTGTATTGTTTTTATATCGTGATTCCCTGCAACATAATTTCTTGCCGACATAATAACATCCAGCCTATCTATGTTTTTCAATATTAATTCAGCATCCACTTTGGCATCCCCAGATATTGCGAAACATGTTTTGCCATCAGTGAGTATGTCCGGAATGGCGCCGACCATATTTGAAAAGACTGGAACCCCAGAAGACATAGCTTCCAATATTGATATGGGTGTCCCCTCCATATTAGATGCTAAAACGAAGGCATCAAAAGATGGAACATATTCGTGAACATTATTTTTATGCCCTAGAATTTTAAAGTTACTTAGATCTTTTGCTAAAATCTTTAGCGATTTTCTTTCGGGTCCATCACCTATAACCACTATGGTATCGTTTTTTAAAACTTTAGCTAAGTCTATAAGATACTCTATGTTCTTTTCTTTAGATAGCCTGGCCACAGTTCCTATAACACTCCCATTGAAATTTGATAAGTAATTATTTTTTACATCAGACGGATAAAATAAATCAGAATCTATTGGTATTGGCAACACAGATCTCTTGAATTCCCCACTTATGTTGGCGGCTAATGATTTGGATACCACAATCATATGTTCAAGCTCTTCTCTCGATGTTACCTTTGATAAAGAGCCTGACCATTCAAAATCGCTGTGATAAATCTCCATCAGGTAACTTGATATTTTGCCCTCTTTCTTAAGAGCAATCATCCTTCTATAAATATCCTCACTGTTATAATACAGAACTATATCATAGTCATTGGATATCATGTGACCTGGCAAATGCACCGGGGACTTTAATAGTACGTGAGATACATTATCCTGCGTGATTAAATTCTGAAGATTGTTTTGCCTGAGATAGACAATCACGAAGTCAATCGAGTTAGTTTCGGAAATTAAGTTCTTAATATATATCTCTGCTCCGCCACAAATTTGATACGGAACAATAAAGCAGACTTTTCTTTTAAACTTTTCTGATGCCACGATATCTAATACATGGGCGTTTTTAGCTATTTGTGGTTCAGACTCCTTACTTAATATGGCTTTTTTTATTTTTTCAGCCACGTCTTCTTCTTGAGATATAATAATTCTTCCTATCTCTACGCTTCCGTATATATTCCTGTCTCTAGATATTCTAATTATACACTGCCCGTAATTCTTTTTGACATTCATACTTGCAGAAAAATTGGCCAAACTTGTGCCAAAATTAATTTCTTGGCTTAATATGATATCATTTTGCCCACTAAGAATCTCTAATAATATCTTGCCATTACCGGATCTCTTTTTGCCCATGATTTTGATCATATGCTGGCCTGATTTCAAATTAATATCATGATAAAAGCTAGAGGACTTTAGCGCAAGAATACTGTTGCCTCTAATTTCAAAACTTTTACCAATCCATTTTTTTGCATCTATAGAGTCAAATACTTTCATGATAATTCCAGTATCTTTCTTGCGGCGTTTTCCCAGGTAAATTCATTGACCGTTTTGTCCGCAGAGTCTCTAAAGTTTTCAAATAGGTCTTTGCTTTTATATGCGGAAAGCATAAGCTCTGCAAGATGATCTTGCTTAGGGATAAATGTTTTTGCACCCTCACTGGGAATCCAATACTGGTATCTTGCGTCTGCCTCTATTTCAGAAACATCACATAGTAAAGAATTTGAATCATTAAGAAAGTCTAATTGGCCTGTACACCTTGGCGCTATAACTAGCTTCTTTGCGGCCAGTGCTTCCAGCATTGGCATACCGAAGCCTTCTGATGATGAAGCGCTGACTAGAGCGTCACAGGCATTGTATAAGGGTGTCATACTCGGAAGCCTATCACGAACTACCTCTACAGACGGGAGGCCTCCTGGCCTGCCCATATGCCTCTTCTGGGCAGAGATAATTATATCCCTAACATTAACCTCGAATTGATATTTTCGCTTGCTGGGTTCAAGCTTGGTCTTAAGAACTAGGCAGGTATCGTCCTGGTCTGAAAATGCAGAGTAATAAGCGTTAAGAACTACGTCGATATTTTTTCTATAATGAGGTATCGATATATTTAAGAATTTAAATCTACGCCCTGAGCTCAGCCTATACTCAGAATTATCTTTAAAATCCTCAATATTAATTCCATGTGGAACTACTATGCATTTTTCCTCAGGCCATCCGGCCTTGGTAAAGACTTCCTTGGAGAAGTTACTTGACGGAAGAACGAAGTCTACAAATCGGTGACTACCTTTCCAGTGCTCGGGAAGTATGTCGGTCTCATAGTTATAAATAGCCATCTTATTCTTGGATGACTTTCTAAATCTAGATTCAAAATTTCTAGGAAGTGTATAACAAATATCTATGTCTGGGTTACTAAGCTCTTTATCTAGTCTAACCATAAGTTCTTTTGGAATTAATGAAGTTCCATTGGTTGATTTTAAATACAAATTATGATTTAGCCTTCTAAACTGAAGCAATATATTTCTCATGACAACCGACCATGAGTGGTCAGTCCCCAGCATAGTACAAGATCTTATATTCATCAGGTCCACCTTAAGACAAATAATACCTTGGCGGCCTAAAAAACTCTAAAGTACTTTAGTACTTTTATGGAAATTTAAGCTCACAGTCGAATGGCCCCTCTACTAGAGTTCCGGTAGCGGTGTTTCCAACTATGAAATAGCACTCATCTTCTGTTATTGGCTGCGTATCAAAGCAGGTACCAATTCCCACTCTTGATAGCTCATTAATTGATATCTTGATGTCCTGATTCTTGAATCCTGACTTCTTGAGGTAAATTCCAAAGTTTAAAACAGTTCTATTTACTTCGGATAACGCATCGAATAATATATTCTTTGTATTTAGAGTTACAATGCCCGTAGAAGAATCAATATTCATTCCAACCTTGTAAACAACCCCAGTTGTCTCATCTAGATACTCTATAGTTAATAAGACGTTGGGCTCAAAAGTAAATTCAGAATCTGCGGTCTCATCAGGTTCGATTACAAGACCCTTTATGAAGCCGGGAAGATGTCCGCTTCTTGATATTAGATAAGCGCTCATCGAAGTTATATCGATGTCGATTAATCCACCAACTGAAACTGCGCCAGGGGTAAATGACTTGATTAGCGATAAATCCTGCTCCAACGGAAGGTTAAATATTCTTCCGATGTTATCGGCATTTAGAATGCTGATTGGAATGATGTTAAATATATCACTTATAACACCGCTAGTTTGAGATGTTAGGCTTAAATTTGCAGATAATATTGAAGTTCTTCTCGGAAGCTTATATGGAAGAGTTATAGTTGCCCTATCTGTCTCGTTGGTTAGGCTATCTCTTCCGACGGTCATAGAGGTGGTTGCAACCACTGACTGATAATCAGAATTAACAATAACTTCCATTAGGCTGGAGACGAATGATAGACCTGGCGTTGGAGAGTTTGATTGAGATACTTCATAACTAAATGAGGCAGTTCCGGTTCCTGGGTGCATATCGGGATTGGAACCGATGCGAACAAACTGCCCAAATCTATCAATTGAAACTTCAGAAAGCTTGCCCGGTATAATATAATATGCTGAAACTACATCATTTATTCTTCTAAGTCTAAAGAGAACTTCGTCTCCGGTAAGATCTGGAGCATCTATTTCGTAATCAAAGTTGCTTATAATTACAGAAAGATTATTCCTTATAACTCCAGAGTAGAATAATTTTGTGCCAAGGCTTCCTACGTTCTTCCATCCTAGCTTTAAGGTGGCGGTACTTCCATCCATATTTGTAATTATTACACTTCCAAATGCTTCAACTCTTCCATTAACTAGACTAGAAGAGTCCCAAACAACCCTAGAGGCTTTAAAATCTAATATAAAATCTCCGGAAAATGACTGAATGTCTACAGGGCCATCCAATCTTCCGAATCTATCACCCGAAGCCGAAGATGTTGCAAGATCTAATATTGCAGGCTCATTAATACCAACCGCATTAGTTATAGTTGTTATTGCATTATCATTAAAAGGATTTAGGGCCCAAGATGAAAATGAGGTGTAAGAGAAGTCAATGAAGTTTTCAGAGATAGATTCAATTGCGCTAGCTGCAATTTGAGAATTTTGGAATTCAGTATAGCCATCGGAATAGCCATCTACTGCGGCGTCTACAAATAAGCTACATATAGCTTTTGAAAACTTTATCCTTCCCTTGGATATGTCGGTATCAAAACCCACATCCTGGCAGCCAACGAGGGTTCCATCAGAGAACCTCATTGCATTAAAACCGGCGGCGGTCTGGCAAGAACCGTCTACCGACTTAATGAATGTGTTATATAAGTCTACCGAACAATCTTCTATTGATCCTGGCGGAAGCGGTATTGTGATATTCACATACTCGAAATCTCCGTGGTGCGGAACTCCAGGTGCGGATAGTATATCGCCAGACGGAAGATATAGGTCTCCTGGTAGATATGATTGATTCTTATAAACTGGAGAACAATCTATTCCAGGAAGACATTCCGGCTCGACACATTCGCATGGCTCAGATGACTTCTCTTCAACAAAGCTAGTCTCGACCATTCTTCTTAGGTCACAGACATCTACGAATCTTTGATCAAAAGCTGAGTCAACGAAGTCTATTCTATATTCAAATGGTGAATAAGGTATTCTAATTAGATTTAAGTTATCTGCATATAAGTTCACTTGGCTTGAACTAGTGACTACAACATTAAATCCAGATGAACCAATAAAGCTAACTGAATCTCCGTTGAGCGCAGTTACCGTTACAGAGACATTAGTTCCGCCAGGAGATACACTTCTTGAGGATATAACATAATCTCCGGCATCCAATGATGGAGCAGGTATGGATATAATATCATCTATCTGAATTGCCAATGATTCTTTTAGATCTGATGTTACAAATGCTATTTGAGAAGTTGCCGCAATAGAAGAGCCGGAGGACAGAGTATCCTCAAATATTATAGGATTATTATCTTCTTCAAATATATTCTCTAGATTTAGCCTTATAGCTCTTATTTCTTTGGGTATTGAGAAGTTTACATATCCGTCAATTGCGTCCTCTAGAAGCTCTATGTCGGTACCATCGACAGTCCCGTCATTATTAAGATCGGACTTAATGAAGTCTATAATCGATAGCTCTCCTCCGAAGATGGATGCCTGAGTTACCGTAGAGTTAATTGTATTTCCAACCAAATCCAAAAGCCTTGACAAATCGGATACAGTGAGTTTATCATCTGAATTTAAATCTCCAGCTTTAAAGTTAAAGCATTCGACGCTTGCTATTCTATAGAATGCGTTGCAGTTACATCCCGTATCTGGTATAATAATTCTATTGACCAGGTTTGAAGATAGCAATGATTGACCCGGATTTAAAATTAAAATCGAGCTAACTTCTGCAAGTCCTGGCTTGTCCATTGTGCCGGTTATTGGCTGCGCATCTCTGACATTCTTATCGGATACCTTGGCCAAGATAATCGGAGGATAATCTCTAGATAATACGGATAATTCTTCTGCTGTTACTACCGAGAAATATGGGGCATCAACTATTCTGGTATATACAAAGTTGTTTGTTCTGGGGTGTGTTCCGGGGTCTGTAAACTTTTGAACCTGATTCATAACTAGATAGTTAGTGGAACCTTCAGATACATTTCTAAGTGGTATATTTCTTCTATATAGTGGCGCTCTAGTTTCTCCTATAAATGTTTCAGTTTTTTCTAATGTTACGGCTACGCCGTTTGATGTATACGCAGTTCCATTAGTAACCTCAAGATCGTCAGAATAAACTATATGCCATAGTGAAGAATTGGAATCATTAACGAATCTCTTAGTGGCCGGATCATACTGAAAGAATTTTGACTCTTGCTTTAGGAATCTTTCAGTGACAGTTAGCGGTACGCCATCTTCTGACTTTTTAAATACCTTGTCAAATCCTAGGTCTATAACGATTGTTCCGGTTCTATTGTCTCCCCTTCTGCTGACAGAAAATGCATAGAATCTTCCGGGAACTAATGAAGGCTCTATGTTTGGGTTAGCAAGAAGTGTCCCTGCGAAATTAAAGCTAACAACTTGTGATGTCTCGTTTAGCTTGAATCCAAGAATTTCCAAATCGTTTTGTCCGACAGATACTTCTGCCAATGGAGTTATTTCTGGATCGAAGTCTATCATATCATTGGGTACAAAATTTGTAGAACAGTTGATTTCAGTCTGAAGCTCATAAACTGATAAGACAAGATCTCCTGAGAAATCTAGCTGCTGATCTAGTGGTAAAGACAGGTCTCTCTCAACTGCCATTAGAATGTCTATGCGCTGAAGGTTATTAGACTTTGATAAAAACTTTTGTCCGTAAGAAATAGATGACGCCCCACCTTTTTCAAATTTTATTTTTGACTTACCTTCTGTCTCAAGATACAAGTCTCCTATAGAGTCTGATGCGCCTAGCGCTAACTCAATCTCATCTCTAATCGTTCTAAGAGGGCTTGAGGTTACGAAGTTAATTAAATCTAAATTGGGGGACTCATCCTGGTATGTATTTCTGGAGTATGAAAAAGCCTTTAGAGGTTCGGCTTCCGTGATAACAATCTTTCCGCCATCGGATATTAAATTGAGATTATCTGCAGAAGATAAGGTCTCGGTTCTTCCGGATCCGCCAGAAAAATTATTGGTAAATATACCAATGACTCTTTGGTAGTAATACTTGGATAGTTTAGTTTTATTATCTAAGAATTCCATAAACTCTATAACTAATTCGGAATTAGAAGAATCACCACTGTAAGCTTTTCCAAGTATCATAATTTTAGGATGCCTTCTTCCCAAAATACTAACATTGGATGTCGTGACTTCAATTCTATTTCCAAACTCGGGGTCTGATGGCTGAACATCAGCTCTGATTACCTTGCCATCATAATTTCCGCTATTTATATCAAAAATAGAAGGGTTTGAAGATAATGGAGAGCTTGTATCTAGCAGAACTCTCATTGATAGTGGATTATCTTTTACGACACCACTTCCATGAAAATCTATAGCTAAGTTAGAAACTATAGAATTATTATGTATTTGCTCTGTATCTAGGTCCGACTCAGTAACCCTCTGGCCATCATAAATATTAACTTTCTTAGTTACAAGTCGTTGTTTTTTAAGCATTTAAAGCTCCGTACTTTTCTTTTAAAATTAATAGACGATATGCCTGATGCTTTAGCACTTTGGCTTTTTAAATCTAACTAAGGCATTGGTATGTGCAGGCTTAAGTCTATTAACTAAGTCTACAATCAAATCTTCAATAGCGCCATCATCTACTCCAATTACTCTGTCAAAATTATCGTAAACTTCTACATCAAAGTTATATATACCGCTAACTGGGTCAATAACGGTAGCAAAGTTATCTACAACATTTAGGCTTGCATCAAAATCAAGAATAAATGTGGTGGCGTCGTCAAGTATGACTGGAACTGCAGAGCTAAGATTCGAAGAGTATCCGAGATCAACATAATCACCATTTGACGCCCTGAACACATCCCTAATTACTCTGCTAAATCTTAAGTTATCTATTCTAGATCTGCAGTTATTATACCCCATCGTATCAGAGCCTATGGCGATTAATTTCAAATCATTGCTAAGTGGGATATTGAACTTTCTGGTTCTAATCTGGCCTGGCCTGGATATATACTGGCCATATACAAATCCTGTACCATAAACGATTCCAGTTCCGTACTTAATAAATCCACCCTCTTGGCCGTCAACAAACATTCTCATCGAGTCATTATCGGTTCCGGTTCTGTAAGTACACATTATTCTGTGCCATGTATTCTTTTTCCAGTCTACATCAACTGAAATAACATTATCTATGCCACCAGCAGTTATTGAAAAGACAATATTATTATCTTCAGTTTTAAATATCGAAACCCTATCTTTGCTGGAGCCTAGCGGTATGTAGGTTACAATAACATCTACATTATTTTTGGGTAGAGATTCCGCCAACTTAATGACCTTTCCATCAGCAGAAAGAACACTATGGGAGCCGAAGTTTTTCAGACTTCCGGTTCCGCCCTCAAGCCTTCCTGATAGTTTACTTCTTGATATTTCATCAAATAATATAGTTCCTCTTTCAACCTCTGAATAAAATTCTCTATACTCTGAGGATGAGCTAACTAGAGTGACACTTATAATTTCAGAGGCTGCGTTTGGAAGGACGATGGTATTAGAGTCTCTAGATATAACTCTCTCTCTTGATGCGGAAGATATATCAACATAATACCTTCTCTCACGATCCACAAATGTATCAACTGTTGGGCTGATCCACAATTCTATGGTTCCCTGTGGGCTTCTGAACTTTCCGTCATTATTAAGATATACTAAGCCACGACCAGTAGAAAAGTTTCCAGATAGTCCAAATTTAGAGTTAACACTCTTATCACTTCTTGGAAATTCATTAACGTTCTGATAAAAGTTAGCTGTATTGAATATAGGTCCTCCATCAGCCATATGAGTCTCGACATAAGCCCTATTAGAGTCATCCGGAGAGTATCCGAAGTTCATCATGGCTCTGAAAAACTCTTCATAGTTATTAACAAGCGGCAGCAGCGTATCCTTCTCCCTTCTGTTAAGGCCGAAAGATTCGTTTAGCTGCGTGTCTAGAAATCTTAGCCTTCTAAGTCTTCTTGACTGTAAATCGAAAGGACTATCAAATGGTATTAGGGCTAAGGTTTTACTGTCTGCGCAATATGGTGTGGACAAGTTAAAATCATCAGTTACGCTTCTAGTTCCCGATGTTTCTAGCTCAGCAACTCTGGTGTCAGATGACATTTCTGATATAATTCTGAATTGGTCAATAATTCCGCCGAAATTATTCATCCTTTTGTAATCCGACCCTATCTGAATCTTATCGCCAAGGCTATTGAGAGTTATATTTAAATAAGATGGGTACTCCACAGTGTAATATCCTGGTGGAATTTCAAATGGACTCTCAGAGTCAGAACCGGATACCGATAGAATAAAGTGACCGTTCTTATAATCATAGACTTCAGCACTTTCTCCTCCGTTATTGGGAGTGCTAATTGGGTCAGTCTCTATAATCTTAATCATTCCCGATTCTGAGTAATCGTTATCAATAGTTAGCAATGACCCATATACTTCATCAACCCTTATGAAGAACTTAGAGCCATCAATTTGGCCATTCTTGGATATCAGAAAGGTTTCAAAATTTGAACCATCGGTAGTCTCACCGGTTATGGTTATTGTACTGGAGGCTTCGGTGTATCCGTCATATCCATCAAAGTCGCAGAAGTCTACGTTATCAGAGTCAAAGACTACCGATAGTTTTCTTCCGAGGTTCTGTTTTATTAGTTGACCAGATTCTGAAGTTAGCTTGTTATATCCAAGCTCTGATTCGAGTGGAAAGTTAAAATCTATCAGGTATCGATCTCCAGAAATAATTGGCTCGGATGATTCTATAATTGTGTTCTCCATAACGATTCTTCTTATGGAGACATCTTTTAATGATATCGGCTCCTTACCTCTAGTTCTGATCACACTCATTTCATTAAATATATCAGATTCCTGAGATACGTATGATGATGTAGTTAATCCTAATGTAAATTTGCAATTTTCAATATTAAGACCGAATGTCTTTATGCTAACTTCTGCATCCGACAGAAGTACGGTTTGAAAATAATTGCAGTCTTCATCTCTTCCGATAAATTCTATAACCCTTGTATCAATATTGTACCTGAACTTTGGATTAGTAGCATTAAATCCTGATACGACGCTGTACTCTCCATCGACAACCTGATAGCCTACTCCGGCCATCTCCTCCTTGACTCCATCCTGAGCTTTCCTGAATATTGCAAACTTGACATTCCTCAAATCAGTCAAAATCTTATTGCTTAGTCCGGCAGTAGGTGGTAATTCAAATTCTATATCACTTGTAGATACCTGGAATGTAATTAGACTAAGGTTATCTCCAGAACCAAAGGTAACCTGGTTAGAATCGATAACACTTCTTATTATATATTCCTGTCCTATTAGAGAGCCTGCAATAGTTGAGTTTTTAATTATAACAGAGCGGCCAATCATATCCTGGCTGAATATCGGCTGTGGTGACTGAAAGATAGAGCTTCCTGCGGAAACAACGCCCATAGTGTAGCTTTTGCAA
>Ga0222708_1000256_pt1 | contig 14766 bp, 11 predicted proteins | sample AntAcemetage1576_FD_179806 | JGI IMG/M metagenome (GOLD analysis project Ga0222708, IMG submission 179806) | Saline water microbial communities from Ace Lake, Antarctica - #1576 | ecosystem: Environmental > Aquatic > Non-marine Saline and Alkaline > Saline | place: Antarctica: Ace Lake... | reverse complement strand
GGGTTATAATTACGTCCCTGTAAACGTCCCCAATATGCATCAATACTTTGAGTTGAACCGCTGCTTAATAGCTGATTAACAGTGGCACCAAAGAATCGCTGTAATGATTCAGTACGGTTAATAGCTGGTAGAAATTCACTGTAGTCCTGAAAGCTTTGATCAAGATTGACTTCTGAACTAGTAGTGAAGTTTTTTACATTTTTTGGTTTGGCGTTGTAGTCTGTAGTCATTAATTTGCCTTACAATGCATTAAGTGAATCGATAATATCGATGTCTTGTAGTGTTACGTCTGGTATAAAGAGCTCATTACTCTCTGGTGTAATTTGGAATAGATCGCCGAATACGCCGCTAGTTTGTATAGGTGCAATAACAATTGTACTTATAATACCAGGAAGTTGCTGATGAATATATGCACTTAGTTCTGTAAAATAAAATGTCTCACCAAAGTCCCAATTATCAAGTACAAAGAAAGCGTTAATTGCTGTTAAAACTCTTGATTTAATTTCATTATCTGTCAATGTGGTTCCTGACACCTTGATAATTTTAAATCTGCCTTGCAATTCAACATCAGCCAATTCACCAAACAAAATTTTGTATTCGGCTGCTCTGTAAATGATACTATCACTAATTGCTTTTTTGGTTTCAATACTATCAAACTGTGTTTTCAATTCAATTTCGGTCGGGGCGCGCGGCCGGGCAGTAGCAATACGACTGCCCGCAATCCACTCACGGAAGTTGCTGTCATAATTTTGATTGAGAACAAATATGTCAATAATGTTGCTAAGGCTGGGATCAATTCGATAGCTACTGTTGCTAATGCGACGCCAAACAAAACTAAGATCTTGGCGGCCGGTAACTTGCATGCCAGTGTTACTACGAACTGTGTATGTATATCCATCCTCAGTCACTGTGTTAAGTGCGATTTTGTCATTGCCAACCAATGTGGCAAATGCAAGTGGGTTATCTGGATAGTTATCATTATCCAAATCAGCCAATGTCACAATTACTTTGCGATCATCAGTGTAACCATCTGCCTCGGTATAATAACGGAAGGCATAGAACGGTAATGCTTCACCAATTGGATAGACACTGCCGCCAGGACGGGTATTAACTTTGTTAACTATAATGCGATCACGTTCAGGCTTATTGGTTTCAACATTGAATCGGCGATTGCCATTTTGATTATAAAATCGCACACGTTCGTTACTACCAAAGACATATCGTGTTCGTCGCGACACAAATGACCATTCACTTGCATTATATACGACACGTATGATCCAACTATTATCTTGGTTGCTATTGCTTTTGTTTCCTGCATTAGCAAGGCTGAAGTTTGTTGGGTTATTTTCAGTTATTGATGCAAGATCGCCGGCTAATACGATTACCCATCGACCGAGATTGCTATCATATCGTAGTCCAAATGTATTTAATGTATTTAACTGCTCTAGTATTTCATTTCGTTCATCCTGGGAAAAAGCAGTATGATAAGAGGGAAATATACGGCTAATTCGGGCAGTGTTGGGAATACTCTTGTTGAGAATAACTGCGCCTTGACCACGTGATGTGAGCCCAGTAGGGTTACCATTGCTATCATTAATACCTTGTCCATCATTGATAATATCAACTACGCGCGCCCAACTACGGGAGGCGCTGCTGGCAACTGCGACAACTTCTGCGCCGCTGCCACCCCCACCTGCAATTTCAATTACGACTGGATTCTGATAGCCTGAGCCACCATTTGTAAGTGTTACTGTTCCCACTCGCCCACCTGCAATTGTAGCAGTAGCGGTCGCACCAGTGCCTGTACCTTTGACGGTAATTGTTGGTACGCTGGTATAACCAGTTCCACCTTTAACAACAGTTAGGACTGTGCCTGGAATGCCCAAGGTACCACTGTTATATGGTGACTCCACAAACTCAACAATTGATCCTGGACGTGCTGTATTGGCATCATTAGTTGCTGAACTGCCTATTTTTTGAATAGCACTATTGCGTGTTATATATCCAGTTGAACCACGATATCCCGAAGTAATTTGCTGCCATTCATAACTGCTATTAGTGTTACTAAACCCAATGTTTTTCTCAGTATACTTGCTATAAAATAGGTTGATAATCTCTGGATTTTCAATTAGGTCTGCTAGGAATTTTTCAAAAATTTGTTCGCTTGAAAATGTTGATGGTAAATCCAGCCTGCTACGATAGGTAATATCTTCATTATACAGATACCCATCATCACTTATAATATCAACATTCTGATACTGTCCTGTTGGGTCACGTGGTTTAATAAAACGACTGTGCCCAGCATATGTGCGGTTGATTGCCTTGATCTTTTTTACGTTTTCACTCACTGACAATGGAAACACACTATAATCGCTAGCGGTAATCATTCTATCCTGTGTTGCAAAAACTCGACCAGCATTGTTCTTGATACTAGTAACACTTTCTTGGGCGCTAGCATTTGTTACTGGTTCTTGGAGTTCACAATTAAATGATACACGGTATTGATTGCCATCAGTTGCGTTATAATTGAATCCAAAGTTTGCTAACCCAATATCATCAGGGGAAAGCGTGTAGGTCTGATTGGCACCATTACGGAACCAAATACGTATGACTCCACGTGGAATTTCACTAAACACACCATCACCAAATTGAATATTAACATTGTCATTTTCAATAGTTTTTACTGTGTACAATTTACGGTTGTCTTGGCGTATATTATTGAATACCGTATTTGCACCAAACCCACTGTCAATTTTAGTCCAAGTATCTTGAACAGCACCAGCTGAATTAATGCCCTGAACCCAGATATCATTATTGTTGACATTGATTGATTGTATATCAACAATTAAATTGCTAATTGCAGTCTCAGCATTAAGGTCGGTAAATTGAAGATTTCCCTGCTTGAATCCCACAAAGAATCCAGTAGCGTTACTTCCCAATCCCTGTCCATCATTCTTGTAGACCAAATTGAACGCACTATTGGGATCGGGCTCTGATTCAGCTAAAATATTTTTAGCAGTATCGATTGCCAGACTATGGATTTCAAATGGTCTACGGATTCCGTTAATATTGCCATCAATATTGTATACAACACTGCGATCAGTAGTTACCTTGGTAGTGTAGATATCATTCTTGACACTTCCAATGCGGACACTATTAGTTGGTCTACCAAATTTATTGGAATCACTCAATACTTCATTCATAACTAGTAGAAAATTCTGATATGAATCTTCAAAATCCACTGTGGTATTCTTGAGACTTACGCCGTTTATGTCAAATACGTCCTGAGTGGTGCGGACACCCACAATTTTGAGTTGGCCCCTTGCTGGCTGGTGTCTGGCTGGTGTATAGCCAAGAAAGTCAGCAATACGCAGAACACTGGAACGTCGCTCAGCTGTGCTAAGGAAATTTTCACGACCAGCTTGGTCAATTCGAAATGCCAGACTGTGAGCAAGGAAAGATAGTGTTTCAATCAGTGCCACAAATTCGCTGGATTGTATCCAGTCGTTAAAGTTTTCTGGATATTTCTGTTGAATATAATCAACGAGGGCGCCACGAATAGTATCGTAGTCATATGCTTGGAAGTTTGCTTGTTTAAAGCTATCATAAACTACACGATAGTCTTCAGCAGCAAATAAATTTCTTTGTCGAATACTCTGGGCCATATGTTAAATCTCTTCCGATCCGGTATATTTTAAAACTAGCTGTTCAATGCTCAAGTCTGGAATGTAGCTAAGTTGAACTGTAATGGTGATACTTTGTTCACCTGTTGTTAAGCGGTAATCAATGAGGTTCCATCTTGGATCCAAACCAATAATACTGCGAACATCTTGGTCTGCTGCATCAATTATAATCTGTTCAAAGGGCTCGAATATTAGTTCAGGCAATATGCTACCAAACTCTGGTTCGCCCAATCGTTCACCACGACGAGTATAGAAATGATTCAAAAGATCACGAGTAGCCAACGCTTTGTCTTCCAGCGTCCTTGTGCCAGTTCGTTTACCAAATGTGGAGAAACCTACGAATGTTACCATACCACTATTTATGTATTGAAAACCACGTGTTTTTAGCTTGATGTTATGTTAGGGCTTGTGCAATTACTCTACGTTGACGCAAATTACTCATTCCTGGCAAAAATATACCCAGCTGTCTATAGTAAACAAATTCAGTCTGCTTGCGTACAAACTGGTCTTGTATACCAGCAACATAGTTCTTTCGCAATCTTTGAATTCCCTGCCTTGCTTGTTGTTCTCTATCCTTGGTAAAATTGTAGTCAGCCAATTGCATAACTCTTGCTTCTTTTCTGCGCATTTCTGGATTTATATTGCCTCTAGCAATAATATCAGCAGCTAACAACCAATTTGTATTTCTAACAGCGTCAGCCAAATCATATGTACCTTCATCAGCCTCTACAGTTCTCCAAGTGCCTGTATCAAGATACAGACTAAACAGTGCATCATATGCTGACTGAGTTATACCCACTAGGGGTATTTGGGTGCGGAATTTTTTTTGCTCATTGCGTACCCAACCAACCCATTCAGCATATGCCTGTGCCTCTGTATATCCCTGTACATCATCTATATCACCAATGCCATATCCAATTTCTTCAACACCAGTGTCAGCATTAATTGCTTTGGCGCCGCGCCAAATTTTATAACTAAGGATAACATTAATCATCCTGTCACTAACTACAGCAATACCTATATTGAGTATAAATTTAGCAGCAAAATCATCCTGGACTGTAAAGGTATCCCATTGGATGCGCTGGGTTGGATCTGGAAATTGCAATATCATTATGAGAAACCACCACCATTATGTCGGTTTGTTGAGGCACGGGCATAACCAGGTACGCTGGAGTTAGTATAATCACTGCCCCAACTGGCGCGGGGGCCATCACGGTTGTCAAAATGCAAGCTGCCTCCGCTATATACACCAATACCCTTAATTCCTACTGCGCTGGCAATAGCTACTAGATCAAGACGATCCTGGTTAGTCAATCCTACCCCACTAATATCAAGAGCCTTTCCCAGCATATGTTGGCTACGTCTTGCGCCGCCTGCGCGAGTATTACGGCTGGGGTCACGATAGCCACTAGTAACTGTAAGTGGCCTACCAAAACGTCGAGCAACCTCTGTAGCCATACGAACTAGTTCACCATCAACACGACGGTCAACCCCACTTGCGAAAACAAGAAACTGACCACCTTGAGATGGTGGAAAGTTGTTAAGATCAAACTCACCAGTCTGATCATTGTAGCTGGTGAGGTCAGTTGGCGTACCGTAGTAATAGCTGTTGCTATTTCCTTGGTCTCTAACACCGCTCGCTGAGTTCCTATCAAGCACACTGACATCCAAGTGCCCTGCCCAAGGCTCAGCTTCTGGTACTCGGCCGCTAGTACTTGCTGTAACGTTGGTATTTCCTGCAAGTTGATTGACGGTAGGTGTCGCAGCCGCCGCAGCCGCTGGACCGTTCATATCAATTCGTGCCGCAGTTTCACGATAATTTCCTGCAACACGTATGTTGCCATTTGCATCAGTTTGTAAGTTCATGTTGGATGCACATTTCATATTGAAACTACCACTTGTGGCTTCAAGCTTGATGCCGCCGCCGCCCAATGCCCTCATATTAATATCACTTCCTGTTTGCAAATTGAAGCTGCCGCCACAATGCAAGTTAAAGTCACCTTCAGTATGATAGTTGATACTGCTAGCTGCATAAACGTCCATGTCACCGTTACGGTTGAGTTCAACCCACACATTGCCTTCACGGTTCACAATGTATATCAATCCGTTTGTGTCATCCATGAGAATTTGCTGGCCACCAGCAGTTCTCATTCTCATACTCAAATTGTCACCATCTTCGCCTTCGCCATCATCCATGACTATACCATGTCCAGATGGGCTGCTCATACCGCTTACACGGCTTGACGGATCTCTGTCAGGTGAACTAAAATTTTGTCCACGGATACGGTCACCTGATAGGCCCTGATTTACCAGTGCTTCTGCTTGAGGGTGGGGTGGTGGCGGGTTACTTGAGCTACTTGCGGTTGAGGGTGTCTCAAGTGCAATTGTTGTTTCACCAGAGCTTGTGGTTCGTGTTCGCCCAGCACCAGCAATACCGCTTGATCGTTCAATATCAGGCAACACACCGATAATAATTCCACTATGCGTGTCCCCACCAAAAGCCACAAGAACTTCGTTACCTTGTGCTGGCGGCGTTCCAAATGCGCCATATGTAGTTTGTCCAGACTCACCAGAACCTGCATCACTTGGCATGGTAGTACCGCCAAAAGGTAACATTTGGCGGCACCACATTGCTCCGCGGTATTCACTACCATCCGTAACAGTACTAGGATCTTGCCCGGCTGGTGCAACACCATAAAACTTCATAATCTGTACTCTAACACGGCCTTTTCGTTCAGGATCCTCGTTATTAACAACAACTCCGCGATAAATTCCTGCAGGAATTTTGACACCCTTGTTCATTACGTTTTGATTAAAATTATCTCTAACTCGACGACTGGGTGTGTCTACACTTCTATTAATTGACATTATTGTGGTCCTATTCTTGCATTTTCAAGGAGTTGCGCGAGATCAATACTAACTTGCCCCAATGTATTATTGCCTGTTGTTGGTGTGCTACTATCACTTTCAAGTGCATTAATTGCTGTTGGTGTATTGGTTCCCAAATCACGAACTGCATTTAGGTGCATTGTAAATTGTCCATTTCTATAGCGGGAAATTACATCTCTCACAATATAAAATCCACTTACTTCATAATCTGGGTCAGGTTTGCGACGGCCCTGGCCATCTTCATTTGGTGGTGGTAGGTTGATATTCAAAAAGAAACCGGTTGTTCCTCTTTCAAAATCAGCTAGGTCGTCCCCATCATTGAATGATGACTCACTAAATCGGCTTGGGGTTCCAAGCCAGTATGGATCACCACGTACATGTAATTCAATTTGTAGCATATCTGCAGCATTGTCAATATTAGCCTGTAATGCACCAAATCGCAAATATCCTCCACGATTATCGTTGTCACTTGTAGGTGCTTCATCATCACTAATAACATCTTGTGCAAATCTTAAATGAGCTGCTATATCACGGGGGTTGAACCCCCTGTTGGTTAGTTCAGCACCAAAATTACTAACTGAATTGCGAAAAGTGGTAGTAGCTGTATTGATATTGGTTTCAAGTCCGCCTATTATGCTATTAATTACCCTACCACCTATACCACTAGGCAATGCATTAGCCCGCGCTCTTTGTTGGTTAAGACTAAACAGTCTTGATCGATCTTCTATTACGGTTTCCAACATTTGGGGAATTGTTCTACTACTAATAGATGCATCATTAGCCTGTGCTTGCACTGGGGTAATTCTGTTGGGATCACCAAGTTGTCCGCCACCGAATGGAGTAACATAATAATATGCTCGATTAAATGTCATATCAAAATCTAATACTTCTGTGTTCTTGCCGGTATAGATATAATCGTAACGTTTGCGCAAAAATCCGCCCCTTCGTATATTTGCAACACGTCGGTTTTGAATATTGCTATCATTTATACTGGTAATATATGCGGATGGGCTGATAATTTCATCAACAATAACATATGGGACAACACGATAGGTTATGGTTTTGACATATTCTCCACGTAAAATATCATAATCACCGTATTCCAAATTGGCAGTAACTTTGTGAAATACTGGTAATTGATCCAAATGGCTAGTTACATCCTCATGTGGTGCAGTGCGGGCAAATTCTTGCCCATTTCCACGCAGGACAATATTTTTATATTCAGCAGTCAATCCAAGTATTACGTTGACAAGGTCAGTTAGGTTGGTACCATTGTTTACGGTAATTTGCAATTGTCGTTCACCGCCTTGACCCACACTAATAATATTGACATTATTTTGTGTTTCCTCTTCCGTCAATGCCTGAAATTCCCATTGCTCCCAATTACTAATTGCACTATCAAATTCCACACTGATATTATCTGGATAAAGTTGATCTGTTGAAAATTCAATTGCTTCGGATGTTGAATTGTTAAGCTCAATATTAAACTTTTCAAAGAAATCGCCCACAGTGGTGGCCAAAATTGTAATTTGCTCAAATATAACGTTATTCAAATAACTATATGCATTAGTTGAATTTTCAACCGCAGTAATAGAATAGTTAGTGCCACCATTATCCACCCTAAATTGAAATTCACGAATCGTGACTGGATAATGAAATACCTGTGGATGCTTTCTTATAGCACCATTAGGTAACCTACCATTAAACTCAATTCGAATAATGTAGACAGCATTTACATGGTTAATTATTCCCAATTGGTCTGCTGCTTTGCGAATTGTATCCAAAAGAGTAACTCCATTTGGTTCTGCTATTTTGATGTCGAACTGATTGGCAAATGTAGACCTCACTCTGTTATGACCAACAACATAACTTTGCTCAAGTTCATTGATATTATATCTGGCTTCTCTTGCATTATCCGCAATCATTACAGCATTGCCACTGGTGATATTTTGTTCCAAGAATGGAACTGAGTCAGGGCGAATCATGAATAAAGACAAATTGTATGTGTAGGTATCATATTCATTGAGTTGGTTTGTCAGGTAGGTCATTTATAATCCTGTGATAAAATTGCGTGTTGGCACCAATATTGTAATTCCTGTGACAAAATCATTAATTGGATCAAGTATTTCATTGCGATTGTAGAGTGTGAATATCCACCAGTAATTACTTATCCCATAAAGATCATATGATAATAGGTCGGGCCTTTTATTATATTTTTGTACTAGCGTCATCCGTGTTGTTTTTGTAAAATCAGGAGTAAATGGTGGATTATATATCTCTGTATAACCGTTAACAACTGGTGTTTGGCTGAGATGACTGGTCTTTTTATATACCATTAAATAAATCCTCCATTGCTCGCCCTATAAGCATCTCCACGTGCTAAATCATTAATATTAAATCTGTTTTGCATTGCTGGGCTATATTGTGGTAACAAGTCTATTGCAATTGCCATTACTATGGGTATCTGAACTGCTTCTCCAGCAGTTACAACCTCAACATAATCAGTGTTGTCATCATATGCAAAGTTAAAACTACCAATTAATACTGGAATTCGATTAAAGTTGTAAGCACCATAGGCGCTAAACTCCAAAACTGGTGGCGGGGTACCTGCATCATCATCTTCAGCACCAAAATTCATTTTACTCATGACACGCAAAAAATGCATAACACCCACTGTGTAACGTGCTTCTTCAGGTGTTTGGCTTATAAATGTACCCATAACTTGTATCATTGGGTTTCGTGTCTTTGAATATGCATTCTGTTGATAGTTGGTGTGAACCAAATCATACTGGCTGTATTCAACTGCATGTGCAACTGTAATGTTGGGAGTAAATGGAAACTGAATTCCATTTGTTCGCTGTAATTCGTTACCAGGACCTTGGAAGGGAAGACTATAGCCGCTTGACCCGCCTCGGACTGTGCCTCTAGGTGATAGCCTTGCACGCAAATCTGATCTTGTTACCATCTTGAATCCTAATAAATATCTGCATAAATGTACCAACTTCCAGCATCAACACACTTGCTAACTGATATTTATCAGCCTGAAAACCGATTGACTTCAGTGTGTTAGCATATTATACTGGTATCAACTAGGAATGAATAATGGTAAGAAAAACAACTACAAAATATCTCAACAACAAGGACATGCTCAAGGAAATACACCAAAGCAAGCTCAGCTACTGTTCAGCGATTGATGATGCTTATACAAGCTTTGACATCATCGTTGCTAGTGTAGAAGAAATTACACCTGAAAATATTCAAGCAGCGAAGGAAAATCAAGCCAGCCGTTTGTCCAGCTTGGGGTATGAGGGTGGTATATCAGGTTGGCATGATACTGATGGCACTAGGACCAACAAGCCCAAGCAGGCTGATTTTAGAGTGGATCCCAGTAACATACCAGTAGAGGACCTTGTGTTCCGTGTTATGACATATAGCCATATACCCGAGGCGCCAGGACGCAAACGAAATCCCAAAACAGAAGCTGATTTGTATAACCGACTGAACTTTCCACCATTTAAGCATTATGCATTTATTGATAATGAGTGGCGTGAAGTTTTACGTAGCCACTGGGAAGGTGGTATTGGTAACGGCAACTTCCGTATGGATCAAGGCAAACTTACTCCTGAGCTGGCTAGAATGATGATGAAACTTGTTGAGCGGTATGCAATGCGAGGAAACTGGCGTGGCTATTGTGTTGATGAAGAAACTGAAGCATTAACACAACGCGGTTGGCTTAATATTGATAATATTACCACAGATGATAAAATTATGTCTTATGAAAATGGTGAAATGAAATGGTCAACTATCAAATCAATATTTAAAGATGATTTTGATGGACTTATGCATAAAATTACTACTAAAACAGGAATTGATATGCTTGTTACTCCTGGTCATAAGTTGGTTACAGAACGAGGCTTAATCAGAGCGGAGTATCTACTTGAAAATGACAGAATTGTCCTTATGGGCAGTGAAGTAGCAGGACCAGACGAAAAAGAACATACAGATGCATTTGTTGAACTGACAGGTTGGATATTAACAGAAGGCAATTATGAATACGATCATACTGGTATAAAAAATATCAGAATTTATCAAAATCCTGGCAAATATGCGGATCGCATCAGGAAATGTTTAGACACATTAGGGTACGAATATTCTGAAAATGCTAGCAAAAAAACAAATCTTTGCTTTACTATTTTTAAGAAATATTCTAAAGTGTTCCATAAAACAGTGCCTATCAAAAATTTATCAATGGAATTTATTCTATCGTTAACTAGTGATCAACGACATCTGCTTATTGAAACTATGATTGATGGAGATGGTTGGCGTCGTGGCCATTTGAAAAGTTACTGTCAAAAAGATCGAGAACATATTGATCTATTTCAAGCATTGTGTGTATTAACTGGGCAGAGGTCCAACTTTAAACTTAATGATATTATATCATTTGGTAAACCAACAACGTGTCATACTATGCATATATTCTCACCGCGAAAAAATTATACTAGAGGCGAATGCTTAGACTTTCATGGTGGCAAAAATAATGGGCGTAACCATATCGGAAAGGGTAAAGTAACTCATCCTAATTTTCCAACTAGCCATTATAAAGGCAAAGTTTGGTGTCCAGAAACAGAATATGGTTGTTTTATGGCGCGCCGAAATGGATCAGTATACTTAACTGGCAATACATATAATGACGAGATGCAGAGTGCAGCATTATTGCAACTGAGTGAGGTTGGACTCAAGTTTAATGAGGCAAGATCAAGCAATCCGTTCGCATATTATACTGCCACAATTACCAACAGCTTCACCAGAGTTCTCAACTTGGAGAAGCGTAACCAACATATCCGGGATGACATCTTACAGGATGGCGGATACATGCCAAGCTTTAGTCGTCAGCTAGATGATGAAGCTGCACAACAACAGGCACGTGACGAAGATAATATGGAAAAAGGCCAGCAAGAGCTAAGAGACCGTGGATACAATATCATTTAACTTCAACAGCATATGGTGTTATCATTGTGTGGAAAAGATAGCTTAAAGGCTATAAAACTGAAACAATTAATAAAAGACAGAATGGATATAGTATGACAAACTTATTTAACCACGTCGCAGTGTTTACCGATCTGCATTTTGGCTTGAGGAACAACTCCAGAGTCCATAATATGGACTGTGAAGAATTTGTTATTTGGTTTATTAAGGAAGCCCAAGCTCGTGGATGTGAAACATGTATATTTGCTGGGGATTATCACCATAACAGAGCCAGTGTAAACGTTTCTACCTTGAATTATTCAGTAAGCAACTTGAAGAAATTAAGCGATGCGTTTGATAATGTCTATTTTATAGTGGGCAACCACGACTTGTTCTATAGAGAAAAACGTGAAATCAATTCATTCCCATATGCAGAGCTTTTTGGCAACGTACACATTGTTAACGATGATATCATGCTGCAGGGCAATGTAAGCCTTGTGCCCTGGTTGATTGGTAATGAGTGGAAACAAATGAGCAAGCTGACAAGCAAATATGTTTTTGGTCACTTTGAGTTGCCACATTTCATGATGAACCAAATAGTGGAAATGCCCGACCATAATGAGCTCAAGAGCGAACACTTTGATAAACCAGATCTTGTGTTTAGCGGGCATTTTCACAAGCGCCAAGTAAAAGGCAAGATCCACTATTTGGGTAGCCCATTTGCTCATAACTATGCAGACGTATGGGACGACCAACGTGGTGCAATGTTCCTTGAATGGGATGGGGAGCCCACATATGTCAATTACCTAGGGCCACGCTACATCCGCCTAAATCTCAGTGATTTAATCGATGCACCAGAAACCTATCTAAATGACAAGACATATTGCCGTGCAATGCTTGACGTTCCTATTAGCTATGAGGAAGCAAATTTTATTAAAGAAACCTTTATGACCCAATTTAATCCTCGCGAGCTTAGTCTTATACCTATCAAGAAAGAAGATCTTAGTATGGATCCAGCTCTTGATGGTGATTTTATTGTTGAAAGTGTGGATCAAATTGTATTTAATCAGATTGCTTCAGTGGAAAGTGATATGATAAACACCAAGCTACTAACCGATATATACAAGGACCTATAATGACTGATCAAAAAAAACTAGACGAAATGCACCAACGTGTAACTGAATGGAGCGACAGTATTTGTCAAGATGATGCTGACCTTGACTACGAAACCCTAATGGCTGACAGCGAATTTCATGAAATAATTGGTGAATTGATGAAGCAAGATCAAGATTCACTTATGGTTTTACTTGGAATGTCTATCTCTGAAAACCAAGAAACCAAACCAGCATGGTTGAAGGATCTAGATGACTGATAAATTTATTACGCCCGGCATAATGCCAACGCCATACGAATCAGAACTCCTTGTTATCTTGATTGAAGAATGCGCAGAAGTTATTCAACGGGCTACCAAAGTTTTACGTTTTGGTATTGATGAAATACAGCCCGGGCAAGAGTTTGACAATACACAGCGCCTAAGTCATGAGACTGGTGATTTATTTGCTATTATCCAAAAATGTATCGATGCCGGATTGATTGACCATGATATTGTAGATAATCAAATTTCGCTAAAAATAGCAAAGCTGACAAAGTTCATGCAACAAGAGGCACCTGAATGATCCGTATTAAAAATATCACCATCAAGAATTTTATGAGCTGTGGAAATTGCACGCAGGCTATTAACTTTCAAGATGCAGGTTTGACATTGGTGTTAGGAAACAATTTGGATTTGGGCGGTGATGGGTCGAGGAACGGCGTAGGTAAGGCCCAGCCATTGTATAGTAAAATCAAAACACCATCAGGGTGGACAACAATGAAAGATATTAATATTGGAGATATTGTTTCCACACCTGATGGAGAAAATGCAAATGTAATTGGGACATATCCCCAAGGTGAACTTGACATTTATGAGTTTGTGTTTGCTGACGGGCGTAAAACTCATGCCTGTGGAAATCATTTATGGAATGTAAAATCACATTCCTTTAGGAATAATCAACAATATAAAACAATGTCAACTAATGACTTATTGGACCATACTGAAAAATATAAAAATTATACCAATAGATCTGGTACATACTTGTATATACCATTTTTATCGCATGATAATAGTGATGCAATTGATTTGCCAATGCAGCCATATTTTCTCGGAGCAATGTTAGGAGATGGGTCATTTAGCAAAAATGGAGTTGGGTTTTCAAACGCTGATCAGGAAATAATTGACAGGGTCGCGCTAACTGCACCATCATGCGTGTTACTGCATAAAAAGCCATCACATAAAATTTATGATTACGGCTTTAAATTAAAAACACGTACAAGGTTTTCGCCATTTACAACATTATTAAAAGAGCTCAAATTATTTGGAACACTTTCACACACAAAGTTTGTACCTGATATATTCAAAATGGCGTCAAAAGCCCAAAAGATTGAATTAATTCAAGGGTTGATGGATACTGACGGATTTGTAGGAACAAACGGTGCTTATAATTATACTACTGTAAGCAAACAACTTGCATTGGACGTTCAAGATTTAATACGTAGTATTGGAGGGTCAGCTATTATTAAGGCTAGTGTTAACAACACTTATACAAATAATTATGGCGTCGTCAAGGCATGTAAAGACGCATATACTGTATGTATTACATATCATTCGCCCAAAGATCTAGTGTCAGTAACTAGAAAACGAGATAGAATGCCTGGTGAGACATATCAATATAAGAATAAAGGCTTGCGTATTGATTCGATATCATATATTGGTCGATCGGACGCCAAATGTATTATGATCGACCACCCTGATCATCTATATATAACTGATAACTATGTAGTAACTCATAATACAACAATGATCAACGCCCTAAGTTATGCGCTATATGGATCAGCATTAAGTGCAATAAAACGTAATAATTTGATCAACAAAACCAATAACAAAGGCATGTTGGTTACTGTTGAATTTGAAGTCAATGGTGTCCATTATCGAATTGAGCGCGGGCGCAGTCCCAATGTGCTTAAATTCTTGGTAAATAATTTGGATGCAATTGAAGAAACTGATGAAGGTCAAGGAGAAGGGCGGCTCACTCAACATGAGATTGAGCGCGTTTTTGGTATGAATCACCTCATGTTCAAGCATTTGATTGCCTTGAACACTTACAATGAGCCTTTCCTTGCATTACGGGCA
>Ga0222708_1000253_pt1 | contig 14804 bp, 26 predicted proteins | sample AntAcemetage1576_FD_179806 | JGI IMG/M metagenome (GOLD analysis project Ga0222708, IMG submission 179806) | Saline water microbial communities from Ace Lake, Antarctica - #1576 | ecosystem: Environmental > Aquatic > Non-marine Saline and Alkaline > Saline | place: Antarctica: Ace Lake... | reverse complement strand
GGCGCTGCGCCTCATGTTCACGGCCATCAGACGCCAGATAGTCGGACGGGATGAACCATTGTGCGTCGTCTTTGTGGATGCTTGGAGGATCCTGCACCATGGCCAGAATGTCGGCTTCTGTCACGCTGGTGTAGGGTTTCCCGGCAAGGGCCGCCGTGTTGGGCTTGCCGCTGGAAAGCGTGATTGAATGCGTGTCGTATTGACCGAAGCCTGTGCAGAGCGGATTCACGGCGTCTCACCATGCTCAAAGCGGGCGGATCGGGCTGCATTTATCGCATGGAATGGCGCGTCATGAAGAGCGTCGTCATCATATGCGCATGTAAAAACGCGAGGGGTTTTTTCCTCAAGGGTCCACGTTTTGAAACACCAAGTTTCTTCTGTAATACAGTAATCTTTCCAAGTTTCTTCTGTAACACAGTAATCTTTCCAATTTTCTTCTGTGATATAGTAAGCATTCCAATTCCCATATGCTGAATATAATTTAGAGTCGGGAACCCCTTCTAATATGTGCAACCTCCCGACTCTAAACGCAAATGACCGCCATCTTTCAATGTCGTGAAGTTGGGACACTCCGCCTAATGGCTTAACTTCAAACCACCCAAGGTGTTGCACCTTAAAGTCCGGCAGATACCACCCAGCATCAGTTTCAAAGCCTTCAGGCTCATACTCCCAAGACAGACCAAGCGCATCAAAGAACACGGCCCAGCGCGCCTCAAGGCGGCTGCGGAACCGGTAGCCCTTGTAACGGGTCTCAATAGATTTGATATTAGTCATGGAAAAAGCCCTTATGTGGGCCAAGCCTTGCGCTGCATCGCGCGTCATGTTACCTAAGGCTTAGCGTTGTGACAGATGCACCCTACCGCCCTGCACCGTGCATGGCAAGCCCCCGTCCCTTAAACCGGACGGGGGCTTTACTTATCCAGCAGCATCCGCACAGCCGCCCGCAGATCAGGCATCAAATAATAGTGCTTCACCGTCTCGGGGCTTGTCGACGGCACGCATTTGTTGGCTACGTCCTGCCGCGACCATGAGTCGATGCAGCCCGCATCTTGCGTCAGGGCAACGGCGGCCCGGAGGATCACCTCGCGCCGACCTTCCGGCGACATTCTCACTCGTTTCATTGGTCAGACTCCTTTGCGCTACTATTGCCATTTATTGACCGTCTTGTCAAACGCCTTGATAAACAACGCGGCGGCTTGTGGCACGATTGCATTCCCATACCCGCGCAGCCGCATTACGCGGCGGGCTTCTTTGGTGCTTTGCGCAAGCGGGCTGTGAGCGCCGCATGGCACCACGCTTCCGGGAAGCCTTGAAGCCACGCACTGAACGCTGGATTTAACTGGCCGCCACTTTCCATCCCGGCAGAACAGCCAGTCAACATCGTTCCATCCGCCGTGATCCGTGCCGCTTGCGGGTTGGCTGACAGCCAGGCCACCCGACCCAGCAGCGCGTTCAACGGGACGTTCGGGCATTCCTTGCCGTCCTTGTGGTCTCTGGTCGTTGGCGTCGGCCAGCCGCTCAAGGCCGCATCCGGCGTCAAGGCCCCTCCCCCTTGGTTCGGCCCCCCGTTGCTGCCGTCCGTCGCCCGCGGGGTGTTCCAGCCGCTCAGTTGCGCCTCGTAAACCAGATTCATCGCTTGGCCCGGTCCTGATCGCGCCATTCCGCTGTGTTTCGCGTCCTGCGTGTTCGGTGTCGGCCAGCCGGACGGCACCAAAGAATGTTCGCTGTCGGATGTGCGGCGCCCCGACGCCCGCAGCCGGTATATCTGACGCCCCAACGGCGTAACGTGCGGCTTCCAGGCGGTCTGATAAATCGTCGAGCCAGGCCCACTCAGGTTCTGCTCCAACGCGCTTTGCAGACTTTCCGAACACAGCCGCGCTTGCGACTTGCTCGCCAAACAACACAGGGGGGCGGCAAGCCCCGACCAGACTGATAAAATGGGGGGCAAGGTGTCGTGCATCGTCTTTTCCTTCCAATTTTCCGGCCGCACTGAACGGCTGACAAGGGGGTGATCCGGTCCAGACCGGGCGCGTGGCAGGCCATCCCGCCAGCTTCAACGCATATGCCCAGCCCGCAATGCCGCAGAAGAAATGGCATTGCGTGAAACCTTCCAGATCGGCGGGCTTCACGTCAAGGATCGACCGGGAATCGACCACGCCGTAGGGAATCAGCCCGTCAAACATCAACTGCCGGATCCACGCGCAAACCTGAAGGTCATTATCATTGTAGTAAATCTTTGGTCTGGGCATACTCATGAGGCTGAGTATGCGCGATAGACTGCAACTGCTTCATCGGACAATTTGCCGAAGATGTTGGTGGCGTAAAAAGCCGCCATTTTCTTCCGCTTTGCAGGGCTGCGAACCTGCTGTTCCATTTCGCAAATAATGCCGCGCGCTTCGGCAGCAGTCATGAGGTGTGTTGCGCGGTTTTGACGGTGTGCGATGGTGTCGGTCATTGGTTTATCTCCGGTTGGTGTGTCTCTCTGCATCCTTATTGCCACTAATTACCTATCCTGTCAAGCACCTTTTACAGCGTCACTGCCACGCCCAGCGCCTCAGCCCGCACAAACAACCAACGGCGGCACTCGGGCCAGCCGTCACCGTCCAGCACGTGCGGCGCGTGATGCTTGGCCCACATATAGGCGTCCAGCCTGTCGGCAAACTTGAGACGCTCATATTCGTCTGGCGTCAATTCAGGCAGCCCCGGCCAGATACGGTCCAGCGCGGCCCGCTCCTGCTCGTGGATAACCGTTGCGCCCTTTGTCGTAGACGGAACATCCCCGACCACGGATTCCCCGTCATCATGCACCAGCGCCCAGTGCAGCAGGGCTGTGGAGGCATCAGGCCACAGCTTGAGGATGATGCGCGCCACCCGCCCGCCGTGACCCGCCAGCGTGTCGACGGTCTGCGCCAGATCCGGGTTGGTGTGCCAGCGCCGGACAAAGCTGGCGCGGAATTGTGAGTCTAGGTTCATCGTGTCGCCTCTCTCATACGGTTGGTTATCGCGTCGGCCTGTGCCTTTTGGATACGGGCCTGTGCAATGGCAAAGTATTCAGGGTCGCGCTCAATTCCGATAAAGCGCCGTGAGGTGTTTGCCGCTGCAACGCCGGTTGTGCCGCTACCGAGGAATGGGTCAAGCACTGTGTCGCCAGGGTTTGACCATGACAAGATGTGATCTGTTGCCAGTTGTAGGGGAAACGGTGCTGGATGGCTTTTGTCTTTCGGGTTTTTCACCGCAACCTGACGCCAAATACTATGCCTCTGCCCTAAGTCTGAAACAATTTTTTGTCCGCTCCCTGTCATTTGTTTAATTGTTCCGTCTTTTTGCCTTATTGTTCCCGTCATTATTTTGCCAGCGTGTTTGTTTATTTTGTCTTTTATAGGGTTAAAGGATTTCAACGGCCCCTTACTGAAAACAAACATATATTCAAAAACTGGTGCATACCTGTGCGCGAGTGAACCCACAGCACTGAATTCGCATTTGTCCCAAATCATCGTGTCGTGAAGCCTGAACCCACATTCCATTGCCCATAATGCCTGCTTGAAACTCGTCCCGGTTTCGCTGCCCTTGATGGTTGCGTCGGCAACCACCCAGACCACCACGCCGCCGTCAGCGGTCACGCGGTAAAGGTCTGCAATGACTGCCCGCCATACGTGTTCGCCCCATTGGTCATTGTTGCCGTTGTATGTGCGCAGGTTGTCATAAGGCGGGCTTGTTACGGTAAGGTCAACCGACCCGTCCGGTATGTCCTGCATCACGTCCAGACAATCACCCAAGTGCAACATGTATTTCATCCCTCAATTCCAGCGCCGCCCGCTCGGACAACCCCTGTGCGCTCATAACATCAGTCCCAAACCTGAAAAGGAACCGAGCCTGCATGACCCCATCCGAGTCACCTGCCGCCAGCCGCATCCCGCCCCACCGCTGCATGGCATCGGACAGGGAAGCTTGTGCCGCTTGGTTCCGCCTGTGCCGGGCGCGGATCCCCGCGACGACAATCTCGGACGCACCGTAGGGTATGGCAGGCTCGGCGGCTTGGATCTTGGCCGCTCCGGCGCGCAACGTTGCCAGCAGTTCCATCGACATCTCGGACAGCACGCCGTCCACCTGATCGGGCGATGACCGCCCGGCCGGGACATGCGCCGCCCCGCAATGTGGGCAGGTAAACACAACCGCCTCATATGTCAGCAGGCAATACGGGCAGACCCTGACCGGCACCGCGTCGGGATTGCCATTCGCTTTGCGCGTCTCGTCTTGCCATAGCGTCCACGTGCGCGGCGTATCGGGCAGGCCGTGCTTGGCCGCCATCCGCACCACGTTGCCCACATGGTCGATCACCCACCCGAATTCCTTGCCCTGCGCGGGTGTCAGGCACCGTGCAAACTGCTGGCAAAACAAACCAAAACTGGCAGTCGGGCGGGCCATGATCACAACATCACAAGACGGCACATCGACCCCCTCGGAAAATAGGTCCACGTTCGTAAGGACTTGCAATTCACCTGCCGCAAACCTGTCAAACTGCGACTGGCGCAGGCTGTCATTGCTGGTGGCATCCAGTGACGCGGCTCGGATGCCCGCCGCCACGAACCTGTCCGCAATGTCCCGCGCGTCCTGCACATCGACTGCAAAGACGATGGCTTGCCTGCCCGGAACGTGCCGCTGATAGGTTTCGACCACATCGCCAATTATTTCAGACTTGCGGGCGGCCTTGGTGGAAGCCTGTGTGAAATCGCCAGTCGATCCGATGCGCAACAGCGCCTCGTCAATCCCGGTCTGTGACGCGATGACCCTATATTCGCATACCATACCGATGTTGATCAGATCGCGCATTCCCGGCCCTTGCACCATTGCATGAAAAACCCCATGCTGGTCGGCGTGCAATGACTTCTTGTCGGCTCTGATCGGCGTGGCCGTAACCCCCAGCCCCTTGGCATTGGGAAACAGCGCGACAGCTTTGCCCCACTTGTTTTCCCGCAAGAGGTGCGCCGCCTCGTCAGTCGTCCAGCGCCGGATCGAGTTGCACCACGTATCGCCTAGCTTGAAGCGGCGGATCAGCGTGTCAACACCTGCCACGCTCACGGATGCACGCGGATCGTAGAAGTTCCGGCCCGTTGTTTTGACGTGCTGCGATATGCAGTAATTTATGACCGACTGAGGCGCGATGATGTTGTGGTAAATGCCGGTCAGCGCATAGGTGCGGCTGATCTGCCCGACCAACTCCTGCCGATGCACAATGGTGACAGATCGCTCACCATCCGCGTTCAGCGCGGCAAACGTCACGGTCTTGCCGCTGCGTGTCGGCATGACAGCCAGCACGTTTTGTGCCCCGCTGTCCCACTTGGCGCGGATGTCGTCGATCAGTTGCGTCTGGTATGGTCTGAGTGTGAGTGTCATGCGCTATTCATAGCCGCGCCCGACACGGTAGTAAAGGATAATTATAGGTATTTACAACCCCGCCCGCATCGGTTAAACAAATAAAACAAACCACAGGAGATAGGTTAATGACAGACAATATTCCCCTTACAGACGCCCCACGAGCACTGGCGGCACACGGACTCGCCACGACATACCACCGGCTTTGGGTGGCTGTTGTGGCGGGTAGTATCCCTGCCGAACGTGTCGGAAAAAAGTGGCACGTCCGCACCGCTGATCTGCCGATCATCGCTCAAATTCTTAAAAAATAACAACCCAAACCAGGAGATGAACCAATGCAGATCACCTTTGACCCCCACAACCCCGAAGACTGCCGAACGCTTGCAATCTTGTTCGACGCCAGAGCGGCTCGGATGGCACTGGCGGCGGCAGCGGCACAGCCCGACACGGCCCCTGCGGCACAGCCCGACACGGCCCCTGCGGCACAGCCCGAGACGGCACAGCCCGACACGGCACAGCCCGAGACCGACTGCCACGGCATGACCCACGACGACGCCATCCACAGCAGCCCGCCCAGCAAGAACGCGGACGGATCGTGGCGTGCCAAGCGTGGGCAGAAAGAAGCGTATGAAGCTGCCATTGCTGCCGCTACCGGCAATGATGCACCCGCCCCCACCGCAATGCCTATGCCGAACCCGGCCAGCGCCGCACCGGCAACACCGCCCGCCCCGATTGACTACAAGACAATGGCGGAACGGTTCATGGCAAAGATGGCTGACCCGGACGGCCTGCCCGCCGAATACGAGGCGATCTATGCGGCCTTGTCTATTGGCTATGACGATCTGGAAACGAACCAGACCAGCATCGCCCGGCTGTGGAATTACATGGATGCTGTGGACAACGGCGACGACCACGACGGATGCGTCCGGCACGCCATGAGTGCCTGAGCCACACAGGGCGGGCTGTAGCGGCCCGCCTTTTACATGCAATTGGAGATACGACTATGACCATCCAGATAGATAAAAACATTCCTGTCCCTGCCGAGACTGAAGTGTGGGGCAACACTAGATACCCGTGGCTTGAAATGGGTATAGGTGACAGCTTCTTTCAAGCACCCCATGGCAGTGAAGACCAGAAGGCTTGTCGCACGAGAATGGTGGGCGCAAGAGCCAATCGACGCAAAGAGCATGGTGAGGATTATGTCATCGCGCGTGTCACTGAAAACGGAATTGACGGAGTGCGCATATGGAAAACGAAATGACGATTGAAACCCGCCCCAGCGCCGCACACCGCTGGACGAAATGTTCCGCCGCGCCATTGTTTGCCAGCCGCGCCGGACCGCAACCGACCAGTGACGCCGCGCGGGAGGGCACCTGCGCGGCATGGGTGGCTGAGTTGATGCTGACTGACAAGCCCGTGGAAGTCGGGATGACCCACGAAAACGGCTGGGAAGTTGACGCCGACATGATCGGTCACATGCAAGATTATGCCGACATCTGCCGCGCGGATGGTGGCCAGATGTGGGTAGAGGAATATGTCACGCTGTCGAACCGCATTGCCGGTACGCCCGATTGCGTAACGCTGGCGGATGGCGTGCTTACCATCCGGGATCTTAAATACGGCTTCCGACTGGTGGCACCGCACAGCCCGCAATTGACCATCTATGCTGCTGCGGTCTTGATTGCACCGCCTGGCCCGATCCGAACGGTCCGCACCGAGATTTACCAGCCGCGCGGGTTCCACCAAGACGGCCCGCGCAGGTGGATCGACTGGACGCCTGATCAAATCCGCGCCAAGGCCAAATGGATCAGCGAGCGGGCAGAGGAGTGTTACAAGCCGGATCCTATCGCCACGCCTGGCAACCATTGCCTGTATTGTGACGGCGCTGTGGGCTGCGTGGCGCTGCAACAGACAACCGCAACCGCGCTGGCCATTGCCGAGACGACCGGTCACCGCGACCGGACGCCGACAGAGATGGCGCAGGCCCTGCATTTCTACCGGAACGCGCTGGAAATTATCACCGCAGCGGCAAAGGCCACAGAGGTTGAGGCCGAGGCGCGGGCCAAGCGGGGCGAACGCCTGCCAGGCTGGGGGCTTCTGCCCCGGTTTGGCAACACACGCGTCACAGCGTCACCAGCGGCCATCAAGGCCCTGACCGGAAAGGTCGCGACAAAGGTTGTGCCTATGAATGTTGGCGATCTTAAACTTGCGGGCTTGACCGAAGCGCAATTGTCGCTTATTACCGAACGACCAACCACCGGCCACAAGCTGGCCCCGCTTGATCAGGACACCCTGGCCCGGCAACTCAACAGGAGCACAAAATAATGTCACGCCACACAGAATACGGAAACAGCCCAGTCGGACGCCTTATCTCGGGCGATCCTTGGACCAAGCAGACCACCGACGCGAACAACCGCGAAATCCCGCCCGAAAAACAATCATTTTGGTTTGCCGTGGCGATTGAAAAGAACGCCCCAGGCATGAATGAAATGCTCGGCCTGATGTTCAAGGCCGCGCAGGCCGGATACGGGCAGTCCCCGCAGATCATGGCCCAGATCAATATGGGATTGGCGGCAACGGCGTTCAGTTGGAAGATTGCGGATGGCGACGAAATGCGCGCCAACCCAACAACCGGCGAGCAGGAACTACGCTGGAAGCACGGCAAAGGCTGCTGGGTTGTCAAATTCTCGACCACGCTGCCGATTGCCTCGGCCAAGTTCATGGGCGGCGTGCCGACCTATTGCGACCCTTCTGAAATCAAGCGGGGGTATTATGTCACCGTGCCGTTTTCCACATCGGCCAATGGGAACATGGACCACACTGCAGGGGTCTACCTGAACCCCCAGACCGTTTGCCTTGTAGGGTTTGGCCCGGAGATTGTCGGCGGCCCGTCGCTTGAACAGCAGCTTGGCGCAGGACCGGGTGCGTATATGCCCGCAGGCATGTCCCAGACCCCGCAACTGCCGAGCGGTGCTGCACCGGCCCCGTCCGGTATGCCCGCACCCGCTCCGGCCCCGTCCGGTATGCCGACGCCTGCCGCCAGTGGAACGCCTACGCCACAGACGGCACCCGCGCAGTATGGCGGCTATATGGCCCCCGCCGCAGGTGGTATGCCGGGAACGTCGCGTCAGGAATTGGACGACGAAATCCCATTCTGATACGACACAGGGCGGGCTGTCATGGCCCGCCCGTCACACGCAACCAGGAGACACGCACTATGACACAATTTAAGCCCGGCGACCGAGTGACCCACAACCCGACCGGCAGCGAATGGACTGTGGGCAGAGCCTATGGTTCCTATGTCGTCCCGGCAGGCGTCACTTCATGGCCGTTCCTTGCCGCTGACTGCACGCTGATTTGCGGCTGCACCACGACAGAAGATCGGGAAGCCTGCACCAGAGCGTGCGACACGGTGGTGCTGTGACCGCAATGCACAATGACTTTATCCATGACGTCGAATGTTACCCGAACGTATTCAGCGCGGTAATCGTCCACGCTGCCAGCGGCACGGAATGGATATTTGAGGTGTCCGACCGGGTGAACCAGTCCCGGCAGTTGCTCAATTTCATCCGCACGCTTGGCCAGCATCCAGGCAATCGGATGGTGGGCTATAACAACGTCGGGTATGACTATCCTTTGCTGCACGCCCTGTTGCGGTTTGACTCATTTACCGCTGCCGATGCCTATCAGATATCCATGGGCATCATCGAGACGCCGTGGAACGACCGGTTCCGCAATAATGTCTGGGCGTCCGACATGATTGTGCCGCAAGTCGATCTGTTCAAGATCCACCATTTTGACAATCAAGCGCGGCTGACCAGCCTGAAACAGATCGAGATTGCCTTACAGTTGCCGCACGTTGCGGACCTGCCATTTCCGCCCGGCACGGTCCTGAGCGACGACCAGATCCCGCAGTTGCTCGGATACAACCGGCACGACGTGGCAGCCACGCTTCGGTTCTGGCAAGAGTCGGCGGCAGCCTTGGCGTTCCGTGACGAGATGTCTGCCGCGCTGGACCAGGACCTGACCAACGCCAGCGATTCGACCATCGGATCCAAAGTGTTCATCTTGCGCCTCAACGCGGCCCAGCCCGGCATCTGCGGCAAGTCTGGATCGTGGCGGCAAACACCCCGCGCGCGCATCCCGCTTGCAGACTGTATTTTTCCATACGTGCAATTCCAGACGCCCGAGTTCAACCGCGTGCTGGACTATCTGCGCGGCAAGACGATCACCAAGACTAAGGGCGCGTTCGACGACCTGACAGCCACCTGCCACGGCCTGACGTTTGTGTTCGGGACAGGCGGCATCCACGGGGCTCAGGACGGCACCACATGGCGCAGCACGCCTGACAGGGTGGTGCAGGGCCGGGACGTGCGCAGCTACTACCCAAACCTCGCCATCGCAAACCGTGTCTACCCCGCACACCTGTCCGAAGTGTTCTGTGATATTTACCGGGACGTGTATGAACAGCGGATCAGCCTGCCAAAAAGCGATCCGCGCAACAAGGCCTTGAAGCTGGCGCTGAACGCGACCTATGGTAACTCGAACTCAGCTTACAGCCCGTTTTACGATCCGCAATATACCATGACGATCACAATCAACGGACAGATTTTGTTGTGCATGTTGGCCGAACGGCTGGCGGCCATCCCGTCGCTGGAACTGATCCAGGTCAACACCGACGGAATTGAATATATCGTGGACCGGGACAGGGTGGCAGAGTGTGACGCGGTGTCTGCCGAGTGGGAACGCCTGACCGGGCTGGAATTGGAGTCCGAGGATTACGCCAGATTCCATCAAAGGGACGTAAATTCATACCTGGCGATTGACGCACGCGGCGGCGTGAAATGCAAGGGCGCGTTCGAGTATCAACACGGTCTGGGATATGGCGACGGCTGGCACAAAAACCAGTCGTGCAAGATCATCGCCATGGCGGCTGAAGCGTATCTGGTGCGCGGCGTGCCGGTTGCTGATACCGTGGCGGCCTGTGACAACGCTTTCCACTTCATGCACACCCTGAAGGCCCAGCGCAACGACAAGGTGATGCTGGGCGGTGATCTGTCTGATTACGAATGCCAATGGACGCCACCGGACGCCAAGGGACGGCCCGTGAAGCGCAAGATGCACAGCGGCGGGGTGGCACAGCAGCGGACGGGCCGGTACTACGTCACGGCGCACGGTGGCGCGCAGTTGTGGAAGATCATGCCGCCCCTGCCCAAGCTGCCATCGCACGACCGGCCCCAGGCGATCCTGAAGGGTGAGACAGTGCTGATGTGCAATGATCTGCACGACTTTGACTGGGCGTTGCTGGATCGGGATTATTATGCGCGGGCCGCTCAGGATCTGGTGGACAGCACCGGCGGGTGATGGGGAGGATACACCCGCCGGGCTTGGAGACACCACACAACACGGACATTGTGCATTATTTTCTGCAGCGGCGCAATGGGGTGTTGACACGCGCGGTAATAGGTGGCAATAAGGATGCAACAGAAGGAGACAAGACAATGTTTAACACATACGCAGAAGCACAAAACTGGATCGAAGCGGGACAATCAAAGCATGGTAAGCGCGCTTTTACATCACGCCCCGAATACGCTGAGGCATACGCTGAAATGACCGCCCTCTTTCATGCGGAAAATCCAAACTACAAAAAGCCAAACCGCAAGAACGCAACGCGCATTGGCGCAGCTTCGGTCAACCTTCTTGCACACGGTCTGACATGAACCACACCGAACGGAGTAAACGACAATGGAAAATATCTACGAACAGAACGGATATGACACGCGCGCCGAATACCTTGACAGCCTTGCCGAGGAATACGGAATGGATATTGACGTGGTTCTGAACCTTGCCGAATTGCTCGGCCCGAATGAGGATTTTGACGGGTTGGTGACGACGATTCAGGACCACGCGCCATGACCATCAGCCAATTCCGCAGCAAACTCTATGCCCTCGCCAAGATCCTCGGAGACGTGCAGGCCGCCACGCACAAAAAACCCGGCACGGCCATTCCCAAGCGCATCGGCCGCCGTATCGCCGGGAAGATCACGGGCCGTCTCATGGGCTCTATATTTCCACCAACCAGATAGGACACTGAGACAATGAAACTCACACCCGACGAACTGGCAGACCAATTCTCAAACCTGAACAAATCTGATTTCCAGAAATTCTGGATGCACGTTTTGTTTTTGTGGAACGATGAAGAATCGGATCTTGATGCACAATGGTTTTACTACTCGCAAGGGGCAAAGCCTGCGATTGGAACTGTCATCAGCGCGATGCACTCGGCGGTTTATTCCGGGATTAGGTCTGGGGATGGCAAATGACACACCTTTACCAGTTATGCCACAACGCGCGCCGGATGGACCGGCACAGTGAGGCGGAGTTATGGGCACGGTTCAAAGCGGTCCGGCCCCAAGACGCTTGCGCTCTCACACCGGCCCGCCCTGCACCGCATCCGACGCCCGAACAAATCGACGCGGCGCTTAAATGGGCGCGCTGCACATCCTTCCCCGAACTGGTGTCGCAGGAAGACATCGACCGCGAGCAATACGGAAGCATGCGGATGCTCATATGGGTTATCATCACAACTGCCCTGGGCTGGGCGTCCCTCGTGCTGTGGTGGATCTTGTAAATATATCACCAAACCAAATCGACGCGGCGCTTAAATGGGCGCGCGAATACCTGTTGACGCGGTAGGTAATAGGTGGCAATAAGGATGCAGAGAGACACACCAATCGGGAGACAAGATTATGAACACACTCAACAAAACCGAAGTAAAAGCCATCAACGAAATGATCCAATCAGGTTTTACATTTTACGGCGATGCGATCTTCACCACATTTAAGCAAGCCAAGCGCTGCATCGACGGGCTGGTTCGCAAGGGGTATGCGGAAAAGTTCGACAACGAGTTTCGGGCAACCCCTGCCGCACAAGATTTTGTGAAATACGGTATCTGAAACACACGGGCGGCGGCGTAACAGCCCCGCCCACCACCAACCGGAGCCAACCAAATGAAAACCATCACACCCACACCGACCCCGACCACGTTTTTCCTGCCCGCCGATGATCTGCGCGCGGCGTTCCAGTGCATCAGCAATGAAGAGACCCGCTACTATCTCGGCGGGGTGTTTGTTGAGGCTGACAATCTGGTGGCGCTGGACGGCCACCAGATGCTGACGATTGAATTGCCGGACGGATGCCACGTCGGCACGGAATGTTTCACGCAGGGTATGGACGCGCCACGGATGCCGGGAGCCACAGGCACGCCAGCAGGCGCGGGGTTTATCCTGTCCTGTGACGCAACCGATAAGGCGTTCAAATCTGGCGGCAAGGCGGGCGATCTATGGGTTTATGGCGACATTGAAACCGGGATCCTGCAATTTGTGATCAACCACGGCAAGGCTGGCGAGATGTCCCGGACCGGCGTGCTGGAATTTACCGTGATCGACGGCACATATCCCGACTGGCGGCGCGTGGTGGCCAAGGGCGACGGGGGCGCTGCCAGCCTGTGCTACAACCCGACCGTGCTGGCGCGCCTCATCAAAGCCGCTGACGTGATCGACAAGGGCAATGGCATCCGGCTGACCAGCGGCGCTACGCAGGGCGATCCGATCCGGGTGGATTTTGTAGCGTCTTCCCGCCTGCGCGGCACGCTTTATTCAATGCGGTGGACGGGCGCGTGACCCTCAAAGACTGGCAAGCGCGGTGGGGCCACCACGTCCCCTCACAGGCGCTTGCCGAACTGGTAGGCATCCTGAGTCCCGTTATGCCCTTGCCCGCCCCCAAGGCCCGTCACAGTGAGGCGGCGGGGGCGGCACAGATACGTCTTGCGGCGGGCCGGGCTGGTGTGCCTATCTGGCGGAACAATCAGGGCGGCTGCACCGACCAGACCGGCCGCCTGATCCGTTTCGGGCTGGGCAACGAATCGCCCGCCCTGAACGCGCGTTGGAAGTCGTCGGACCTGATCGGCATATTGCCTACAGTGGTCCAGCCGTCGCACGTTGGCCGGACGCTTGGCGTGTTCCTGGCTGTCGAGACCAAAAAACCCGGATGGCATTTAACGCCCGGCGACAAGCGCGGCCAGGCGCAGGCCGCTTTCCTGCAATCTGTTCGGGGATTCGGCGGTGTCGGTGGGTTCTGTTGCACCGCCGACGATTTTGCAAAATTATTGCTTGACGCGGGTGGTAATTAGTGGCAATAGTAGGTTATAGAAACACACCAACCGGAGAAACCGACATGACAACCTACAAAATTACAAAAACTGAGCGGGTTTCGGGCACAGTTATCGAGGAGTGGACATCTACGGAATCTGAATTGCGCGATGAACTGGGGTGGCGCGCCGCAAAACTGATTGAAACCGGCAGCATGTTTATTCCGGGATGGGGCATCGACTATACTGCCACTGCTGCCTAAAACTCTAAGCCCCTCCCACACCACAACCGGAGACACTGACATGACCGAACAGCAATACGAAATGAACGCCGCAGCCATTGCAACAGCAATTTGGGAAATCAGCACTGGCAACGGGCTGGATCTGGACCGCAACGACTGGGACAGCCATATGCAGAACTGCCACGCCGCAGTTGCAAACAGATTCATCGACGGTATTACTCGAGCAGCATGGCACAACGCCGCGTTGGCACGGGTGACTGCATAACCCCACCAACCCAACCAAAGGAGAACACCACAATGAAAACCATCGCCTTCACACTCGTTGCCGCGCTTGCCCTTGCAGGATGCGCCACGGCACCGGATCAGATCGCCGCGAACTACGTCAGCCCGGTTGCATTTTCCGGCCAGACATGCGGCCAGCTAAACGCGCAGGCGCAACAGATCAACGCGCGCCTTGCCTCGGCCACTGGCCAGCAGGAGCAACAGGCGAACAACGACACGGCAATGACTGCCGTCGCATTGGTATTGTTCTGGCCCGCCGCATTCTGGATCGGCGGAAACGATCAAGCGCCCGCCATTGCACAGATGCGCGGTGAGGCTCAAGCAATCCAGTCCGCAGCTATTGCGCGGGGCTGCTGACATGATCCGCCAATGGATTGCCGACGCGCTCGGCATCATCGCAATCATCGTTCTGGTCTGGGCCGTCTATGTGGGGCTGCCATGGTCCTGATCGAACGCCGGGAGCACTGCAAGGCTGTCATCACCGCCCGCAACGGGCACAACCTGGAGACTACACAATGAAAAAGACACTTATGATAACCGCTGCCGCCCTGACACTCATGGCCGCGCCCGTCTACGCCCAAGGATGCAATGCAGGGTGTCAGATTAACCGGCTGGAAAACAACCCGCAGATTCGCACCGCTGGCAATATCGTCAGCGCCATGCGTGAAATTGACAACGAGGACCAACGGCTCGTCTCCGGCGCATATGACGCCGCGACCGGAACGCTGACCCTGCAAACAGAGGACATGCGCGCGGGT
>Ga0222708_1000249_pt1 | contig 15022 bp, 10 predicted proteins | sample AntAcemetage1576_FD_179806 | JGI IMG/M metagenome (GOLD analysis project Ga0222708, IMG submission 179806) | Saline water microbial communities from Ace Lake, Antarctica - #1576 | ecosystem: Environmental > Aquatic > Non-marine Saline and Alkaline > Saline | place: Antarctica: Ace Lake... | reverse complement strand
CCATTAGCTATGCTGTGGGTGGGTAGTTCACATGATTCAGTATTATACAAATAGTTAATTAATTAGTATTTATAAATATGAGCACAACATTTAGAAACAACTTCATTTTTGTAAAACAACATTCCACTCTTCCAGAGGTTAAATTTTCTATTACTCAAAGAATGAGAGAAAAATATGATATTACTGACGAGATGATGGAGAATGTTGCAGTCACCTTTTCAATGAGGGATTCAGAGACAGGAATATATCATATTGCAAATGATGGTGGTAAACTTATAACTACAGAAGGTGAGTATATTAATCTTGATGAATCTAAATACACATTAGCCTATAGATTCAAAGAAAATCAAACAAAAAAATCAGGTAGATATGATGGTGAATTTAAGTTAGATTTCTTAGGTGACTATTGTGGTAAGATTACATTTCCTACTGATTCTAATATTAATATTATTATTGGTGAGTCTTCAACAAAAACAACTATACATTAAATTTTTTTAATAATTTAATATTAACTATATTTGTTGATTAACAAAAAAATATGGTGGATAATAAATTTATAGTTAATTGTATTAGACCTTCTTCTAAGGCAAAAAAATATAATCTCCATTTCGAATTCAACAGAGAGATGATTGACTGTATTAAACTTTTAGATAGCAAAAATCGTAGCTATAAGGATAAAGTTTGGACATTAAATGTAAAAGGAGTCTTTGAACTAATCACAATGTTTAAAGGCTCAGATAAAGTTCACTTTGATTTTAGTAGTGAAGAAGAAAAAAATAGAATAAAAAAAGAATTCACTAAAGTAATTGCGGAGCGAAGAGAAAGGATATTAAAAATAGAACTTCTTGAAAAGAATAAGAAATATTGGCTAGAATCAAAGGCTAAGTATGAGGCTAATCCACAGAAATATTCTAAAGAAGTACATAAAGGTTTATTAGATCATATAAAATTATATCCACATCAAATTGTTGCTACTCTATTTTTAAAGGAAGTAAGGAAATCGTTACTAGCACTTGACATGGGGACTGGTAAATCAATTATTAGTATTGCATATGTTGAATTAATGGGATATAATAAAGTATTGGTTATTACTCCAAATTCTTTAAAGTTTAATTACCATCAGGAAGTAATTAAATTTACAAATTCAAAATCACATATAGTTAACTGGAAAAAAAATAAACATAGTATCGAAGAATCAAAATATATAATTGTGAATTATGAGTATTTTAATTCTTCAAATAAAGATAGGGCTATAAGCAAATATAATGATTTATTAATAGATAATAATCTTAATGCTATTATTTGTGACGAGTGTCAAAAACTAAAAAATACTAAAAGTAATATATATAAGAATTTTAATAAATTTTTTGGTAAATTAGATATAAGTAAAGTATTTATGAGTGGTACTCCTATGAATAATAGAGTTTATGAGTTATATACAATTTTAAATCAAATAAATCCTATTGAGTTTTCTAGTAAAAATAATTTTTATGAACAATATTGTGGGATGACATATGATTTAGATGGATATGGTTGGACTCAAACTGGTGATGTTCAATTTGATAAATTATATGAAAAACTTAATCCATTTATGTATAGAAAAAGAAAAGAAGATGTACTGAATGATTTACCCGATAAAAGATATGAAAATATTTTAATTGAATTAACAAATAAAGAATTATTAGATTACAAAAAAATTGAGAAAGGGATTATAAAAGATTTTTTCGGTAATGAATCTAAAATTAATAAATTAAGTATTATTATAAAATTAAGACAATATTTATCTGAATTAAAATATTCGTTACTCTATGACTTTATTGATTTATTAATTGAAAACGAAGAAAAGGTAGTTATCATTGATGTTTTTAAAAATAGTTTAAATAAAATTCATGAAAAATATCCATCAATATCTGTTTTACATACTGGTGATTTTAGTGTTGAGGAAAGATCAAATATGGTAAATGAATTTCAGGAAAAAAATAACAATAAAATGATATTTTTGGGCAGTGTAGCAACAAGTAATTTTGGATTAACATTAACTGAATCAAATAAAATGATAATATTAACACCACCATATACTGTGGGTGAATATAGTCAGGTTGTTGATAGAATATATAGAATAGGTCAAAAAAATAATGTTACAATATATCTTCCAATTGTTGAAGGTACTGTTGATATAGATATTTTTAATATGTTAATGTCTAAACTAAAAGAAACTACATTAATTTTAGATAATAAAGAATTTAATATCGATTATAATGACGTGGATATTAATGATATCTTAAATAAAATAATTGATAATGGATAATAAAAAAAAATATAATAGTTTTATTGATAAAAAATCTAAGTTCGTAACAAGACAAGAATGGTTGATTAAGAATAATAATGGACTTTATATTGAAATAAATAATTATTGTAAAGTTGACTATCCATTTAAAGAAAAGGTATTTCTTTATAGACACAAAAAAAAAACAAGACCAAAATGTATTAATGATTCATGCAATAAGGAAGTTAAGTTTAAGTCATATACATGTGGATATAGGGACTATTGTTCAACAAAATGTAGCGCAAGTTCAAAATATCTGCAAGAAATAAAGCAAAATACTAATATGAAAAGATATGGAACTAAAAGTCCATTTCAATGTGATGATATTAAAGAAAAAATAAAATCAACTAATCTAGAAAAATATGGTGTTGAAAATGTTTTTCAATGTGATGATATTAAAGAAAAAATAAAATCAACTAATCTAGAAAAATATGGTGTTGAAAATCCAAATAAGTTAGATGAATTTAGAAAAAAAATTGAAAAGACTAATATAGAGAGATATGGATTTAAAACGTCTTTATTATCAAAAGATGTTAGAGTTAAAATAAAAAAAAGTTTAGATAAAAATTATATAATTAAATGGGCAGAAATACTAAAAATTAATATTAAGAATATTGAGATTGTTAATGATAATATTAGAATAACTAATTATTGTGCTAAACATAATATATTTACGATAGCTAAAGATAATTTATATTCTAGAATTCATTCTGAAAATTTAGATAATATTTGCACAAAATGTTATCCAGTAAGTAAGTTTAATTCGTTCGGTGAACTAGAATTAATAAAATTCATTGGTGAAAATATTAATAATTTTGATACTAATAATAGAAAATTATTAATGGGAAAGGAAATTGATGTACTAATTAATGAAAGTAATATAGGTGTTGAATATAATGGATTATATCATCATTCTGATCTGTTTAAAAATGATAATTATCATATAGAAAAAACTTTACTTGCAAAAGATAAAAAAATAAATTTAATTCATATATTTGAAGACGAATGGTATAACAAAAAGGATATAGTAAAGTCATTAATTTTGTCAAAATTAAATTTAATTAATAAAAAAATATATGGTAGAAAATGTACAATCAAGGAAATTTCATCCACGGAATCATCATATTTTTTAGAAAGCAATCACTTACAGGGAAATGTAAATTCATTAATAAGAATTGGATTGTTTTATGAAGATGAGTTGGTTTCTTTAATGACATTTGGTAGGAAAAGAAAAGCCATGGGTAGTATATCTGATGATAAATCATATGAGTTATATAGATTTTGTAATAAATTAAACACTACTGTTATTGGTGGTGCATCTAAATTATTTAGCTATTTTACTAAAAATTATGAATTTGATGAAATAATATCATATGCTAATAGAAGATATAGTGTTGGTGATTTATATTATAAATTAGGTTTTAATTTTGTTTGTGAAACAAAACCCAATTATTTTTATGTAAAAAATAGAAAAAGAGAAAATAGATTTAAATATAGAAAGGATATTTTAATAAAAAATGGATTCAATCCAAAAATGACTGAAAAAGAAATAATGATAGAAAGGGGATATTTAAGAATATATGATTGTGGTAGTTTAAAATTTATAATGAAGAAGATTTAGATTATATTAACTTTGAAATGGAAGCAGATGATACATATGATTATATAGAAATAAGACTAAATAAATTTATTCTTATAAAAGCGACAAAAAAACACTTATCTTTAAAGAAATAAAAAATGGATAATAAAAAAATAATTAATGAAATCAAGAATTTTCTTGATGGTAGTAATGATGATCTAAGATATTTAGTTCATGTTGAAACAGATAGAAAAAATAATAAAGCAACATGTTTTATTCAAGAGCCTAATCAAGAACCAAAAGAAATTGAGGTTAGATATACACCATTTTTATATGTAAAAGATTTAAAAGCACATAATCGTGCATTATATAATGGCAATAAGGACTTTGCTATTAGGATGATGAAAAAATACGGTATCTCTATGAAGAGAATGAAAACTGGTAATCATCCAAGATTAGAAAATGGTTATCCATATAAAGTAACTAGCACTGATTCATACGACTCAATAATTCAATATTTCAAAGAAGGTGGTATTGATATATATTCTGTTATTCGTGACACGAATGGTAATCCTGTCCGTGATAATAAGGATAAATTAACTTATATTAATCGTAACTTATTTTTTAATGTTTCACCTGAAGAGCAATTCTTCATTTCTACTGGTTCTAGATTATTCAAAGGTATTGAAGAATATAAGGACTTAAATAGAATGACCTTTGATATTGAGACAAGAGGTTTAAGACCTGAAATTGCACGTATGTTTTCAATTGGGGTTAAAGATACTAAAGGATTAAATATTATATTAGAAACTAATGACCCTGATAGTGATGAAGAAGAACGTAAATTAATTATTGATTTTTTTAATTTAATAGTATTAAAAAAACCTGCAGTAATTTCTGGATATAACTCAGAAGAATTTGACTTTATTTATATACTTAAAAGGGCTGAAATATTAGGTATTGATCTTAAAGAACTACAGACAACACTTAGTAAAACTAAAGTAATTCAGAAAAAAAGAGGTACTGTAAAGTTTGGTAACACTACTGAAAATTATAGAAAAACCATTATGTGGGGTATAAGTGTTCTAGATATTCAACACGCCACAAAGAAAACTGCAGCAGTAAACACTGAGATTAAAAGAACAGGTCTAAAGTATATTACTAAGTTTGAAGGACTTGCCAAACCTAACCGTATGTATATTGATGGTAATGATGGTGGTATTGGTAAAATGTGGGATGATAATAAAATTCATATAATAAATAGTGATAACAACAAGTATAAAGAAATTCCTAAAGAATTTCAAGAAGCAGGTGAAGACTTTATATTAATACAACAAAAGAAACAAACACTATCCGAAGAAAAATATAAACAATTTAGAAAATATCTATTGGATAATAATTCTGATTTTGTTAAGTGGCTTAGAACTGAAACACCTAAATTATTAGATGAAGAAAAGAAAGGTCAAATAATATTTATTGAGGGTAAAGATATTCTACGTGAATATCTATTGGATGATTTATGGGAAACAGAACAAGTTGATAATTTATATAACCAATCATCATTTTTACTTGCTAAAATAGTACCAACTACATATAGTCGTGTTGCCACCATGGGTAATGCAGCAGTGTGGAATCTTTTAATGACTACTTGGAGCTATGAAAATGATTTGGCAGTACCATATGCAGATGAAAGAGAAAAGTTCTCAGGAGGGCTTGCACGTTGTTATAAGAAGGGATGGACTAAAAGAGTAGCAAAGATAGATTTTGCATCACTTTATCCTATGCTTCAGCTTTGGTTAGATATCTTTCCAATGTTCGATGTTACAGGTGTAATAAAAAAGATGCTATTATATATGACTACAACTCGTAACATATATAAAAAACTAGCAAGTAATTCACCATTAAAAGATGCAGAAGTTGAGTTAATGAAAGAGATTGATCATGATGCATACGAAAAGTATATTGGAGTAGGATTTACAAAATCTGAACGTGCCATGTTTAAGGTTAAACAGTTACCAATTAAGATTTTGAATAACTCACTATTTGGTGCATTGGGTTCTGCATTTTCATTTAACTGGTCTGATAATATTTGTGCTGCAAGAATTACATGTAGTGGTCGTCTTGCATTAAGACAAGCAATTAGTTGGTTTAAAGACTTTGGATTAGAACCTTTGCTTGCAGTAACAGATGGTATAAACTTTGGTATTCCAGAAAAAACAACAATAAAAATAACTGATGAGGAGACAATATATAACCAACCAGAGGATTACATTGAGAATATGTGGCAATACGGTGGTGAAGTTGGATTAGGTGCTATTATTAATAAGTTTAATAGTGAAGAAATGCATTCTGATTTTATGAGTGTTGATAACGATGGTGAGTTTAAAGCATGTCTTAATTTATCTAGAATTAATTATGCATTATTAACTGATTCTGATAAGATTAAGTTGACAGGTAATACTATTAAAAGTAAAACTATGCCTGAATACATAGAAGAGTTTGTTGATGAGGCAATGCGTATGATTTTAGAGGGTCGTGGTATTGATTTTGTTAATTATTATCATGATTATTCTGAAAAGATATTTTATAGGCAAATACCACTTAAAAAGATAGCTTCTAAGTCTAAATTTAAAACGACTATAAAGGATTATTTAAATCGTGGTACAGATAAGAATGGTAGAGGCAAGGCAAAGCAAGCACATATGGAGTTAGTTATTAATGATAGAGAAAAAATAGCTAGAGAAGTATTTGAAGAAAAATATAATGATATTATAGAATATAATATTGATATATTAAAGTCAAAGGATAAGACCAAGGAAGAAGGAGAAATTAGTGATAAAATAAATAAGAGTATTGAGTCTTTAAAGGAAAAAAATATAGCTGACTTCACAATTGAAGAGATATTTGATTTAGCTGATGCATTTTTACCACCACCACCTGCATTAGATAGTATGGTTTACTACGTAAATAATGGTGCTCGTAAGTCTCATGGTGATGTTAAGACTATAAAAATTAAGGATGAAAAAGGTAAAGTTATTGACGAGAAAGTAACAATTAATGCAACATTAATTAATACAGAAGACTTAGAAAATAACCCTGAATTGATAGGTGAATATAATGTAGATAAATATTTAGATGCATTCAATAAACGTGCTGAAGTACTACTTGATGGTTTTAATGAAGAAATTAGACAAGACATATTAGTATCAATCAAAAGGAAAAAAGTAAAAGATGCATCAGGTAAAAAGATTGAAGAAATTACGTTAGAGAAGAATGAGTTCACCTCTAGTGATTTAGAACTTAAAAACTTTGACCATGATAAGTATGCAACTTCGATGTATTTGGAAGAGAAAGAATTAGAATTTTGGAATAGAACTGGTTATAATCCAAAATATATTTGGGATGGTTTTAGTGAAAATCCAAATGATTTAACTCCACAAATATATGATTTTGTACTTAATTATTTAAGTAATAAAATGGAGGAAAAGGGTAAATCTAGATTGAAATCTATCAATGATAATATAAATAAAGGTGATTATGTTTTAATAAAGAACTTTAATAAATATTCAATTGGCTATCATAATGGTGATTTTATTGAAATAATTAATCCTGATGTTCAAAACATTCCAGAATCACCCGAAGAAAAGGTGATTAGAATCGAGAAAGACAAATTTGAGAATGAAACTCTTGAAAAACTTAAAGAGGGTATTGATGTTACAATTAGTGATGAACTAAGAGAAAGATTATTAATTAAAGAGGAGATTAATGTATTATTTGTTGAATTTAAAGATCAATATGGTCTTGATTTATCCATATCTCAAAAGCAGCTATTTGATGCAGAGCCGAATGCCAAAATAGCTTTTGATGATTTTGTAGAAGCTAAAAAACCAAAAGAGCCTAATGAAGAATATATGTACTATGAGAATGATTAATAAGTAAATGTTTCGTATTTATAATAAATTACAAATATGAAAAAAAGAGACATTAATGAAATCATAGATGGCGATGATAATTTAATAGGTGGTAGTAACGCACCACAAACTGGTGCTAATATGGATACCATGGCAAATAAAACTACAGACTATAATGCCAATGTACATGGTCAAAACTTCAAAAACGATTTTTTAGGAAGATTTGGTTTTTTTGGTTTTGAATCAGAAGAAGATATTTCAGATGTAAAAGAAAAGGTATCCAAGATGATGTATGGTAAATATCTACAAAGTTTAGATTATTATCATTCTAATCCAGATATGTTAAAATCTGACTATGAAAAGCATTTAAGTGGTGGTAATATTGACTTCTCTAATAATATGAAAGAGATTGATCATGAATGGGCAGATGCTATAATGAAGGTGGTTAAACCATTTATGAAGGATCAAATTGATGAAAGTAAAGTATCTGAAGATAAAATAGTTGATAAAAATAAGAAAGCTCAACTGAAGAAAGAAAGGGATGATGATCATGAGTTAAATTATAAGGCAAAAAGAGTTGCAGATTTAATTAATAAATTACCTGAAAAAGATAAGAAAAAATTAAAGGACATATTAGAAAATAAATAAGTATAATGGGAGTATTTTCAGTTAGAAAAACAACAGAATCTTTTATTGAGGAAGCCAAAAATAAACATGATAATAAATACGACTATAGTAAAGTTGACTATAAAACTACTATGGATAAGATTATTATCATATGTCCAATACATGGTATGTTTACACAAACTGCCATGTCACATACAAAGGGTTTTGGCTGTAAAAAATGTGGTGTTGATAAAAGAGCTAAAAATAGAAAATCTTTATTAAAAGAATTTATATTAAAGTCAAATCTAATTCATAATGACTTTTATGATTATGATAATACTGAATATAAATCAAGTGCTGAAAAAGTTGAAATTAATTGTCCCATTCATGGCTATTTTAAATGTAGAGCAGGGGATCATATTAATAAATCCTCTGGTTGTCCTAAATGTAAAAATAAAAAGCTAAGTTTAACTATTGATGACTTTATATTAAGGTCTAATGATATACATAACAATAGATATAGTTATGATAAGGTTGAATATATAAACTCATATAGTAATGTCATTATAACGTGTAATGAACATGGTGATTTTAGTCAACAACCGAGTTCACATTTGAAAGGTAATGGATGTCATCAATGTGGTAGAACCATATCTAATGCTGAAATTGAAATTAAAAAATATTTGGAAAGCCACAATATTGATTGTGATAAGGGGAAAGGTTTTTTAGATGGTAAAGATGTTGATATTATCAGCAAAAAACATAAAATTTGTATTGAATATAATGGGTTATACTGGCATAGTGAACTATTTAAAAGAAAAGAATATCATTTAAATAAAACAAAATTAGCTGAAAATTTGGGTTATAATTTAATTCATATTTTCGAAGATGAATGGAAGGAGAAAAAAAATATAGTAAAAAGTATATTATTAAGTAAATTTGGTAAAATAGAAAATAAAATATATGGTAGGAAATGTATAATAAAATCTATCTCATTAGACGAGTGTAAATTATTCTTAAATGAAAATCACTTACAAGGATTTGTTAAAAGTAACGTAAAAATAGGTTGTTTTTATGAAGATAAATTAGTTGCAGTTATGACATTCGAAAAACTAAGAAAGTCATTAGGTAATAAAAATAAATCGAACGATCAATACTTATTAAATAGATATTCTTGTAAAATTAACAATGTAGTAATAGGTGGTGCATCTAAATTATTAAAATATTTTATTAATCAATATAAACCTATTGAAATTATATCATATGCAGACAAAAGATATAGTGATGGAGGTATTTATAATAAATTAGGCTTTAAAAAAATACACGTTACTAAACCTGATTATAGTTATTTTTTTAAAAATTCAATAAAAAGATATCATAGATTTAAATTTAGAAAAGGAAATCTAATGAAAATGGGTATTTTAAAAGATCATCAAACTGAACATGAAGCAATGCTAGAAAATAAATACTTAAGAATTTATGATTGTGGAAAAATAAAATATAGTAAGATAATATTCAAACAATAATGAATTCTAAACTCTACGATAATGAATATCAAATTCCAAGACAAATTCTTGATGCTATAAAAATAAAACTTTATGCTTCTTCTGATGCTGAGGGGATTAAACGTGCTAAAAATTTAGTTAAATCTGGTAAATGTACATATCAAAATCTTAAGAGATTAAAAAATTTCTTTGATAACTTTAATCCTAGTAATGAATCTATTGAACAATTTGAGCTTGCAGGTGGTAAACAAATGCGTAATTTTGTAGACACAACATTACAAAGAGAACGCAATAAAGTAGAACATAGTCAAAATGTGAGACAAGATATTGATGTTAAACTAAATGATCCAAATGTCAAAGCCCAAAATGGTAGTGTAAACCTTAGAGAACAAGAAGAAGAACCAAAATATAAAAACGCTATAGGTATTATATTCAATGTTGATAATGAAATACTTATCTTAAAAAGATCATCATATAAAGAGCAATGGATGCCAAATAAATTTGGTTTAGTAGGTGGAGGTATAGAAGAAGGGGAAGAACCTATTGATGCACTTAAAAGAGAGGTTTTAGAAGAAACTGGTTTGAATATAGATAATTGGTTAGATAAAGGTTGTATTCAAAGAAATATGGATAGTAAAGAATATTTATTTCTTACGTTATATAAAGGTAATAATAATGATATTAAACTCAATAAGGAGCATACTGATTATGTTTGGTCTAATTTTAATTTATTAAAAAATCATGATTGTGTTCCAAATCTAGAAGAATATGTAAAGCTCACAGTAGAAAAGTATGATTGAAAGTATTTATATAAAATAAATCATATTAATTAAAAACAAAAAGAAATGAGTAGATTATTAGAAAATTCAGATGAATTTAGACAACGTAACAAATCTCGTAACACATACACAGAGAATGATAATTATGTTGTGGGTCATCCAAATGCAAAATCAGATGGTGACGAAAAAGGTAAAGGATTGAATCAAGGTCAAGTTGGTAGTTTAACAGATATTGCCAAAAGAAATCAATTAGAAACAAAAAATACATTTAATAGAAATAATCCGTATAACATCAATAATGCTTAAAGAAGATAGATTAATACGTGATAAAATCAAAGATTTTAGATTGCTAACAGAATCGGTAAGTAGAAATATAATTATCGATGCTGTGAACAATACTCATGTGTTAAAAATCTATTATGATGGTGATGAAACAATCAATAGAGGTTGGAGAATAATAGAACCGTATGCTATTGGTACTCATATTAATACAGGTAAAATAGTTGTAAGAGCATGGCAACAAGCAGGTGCAACAGATACCCCATATGATAGTAGTCGTAACAAAGGAATATTATCACCACCTAAAGGAGCATGGAGAATGTTTAGAATTGATGGTATAACATCTGCCTATGAATATCCAAACAAGAAGTTTGCAAAAAATGGCGTTAGGGATGGATATAGAAAAGATGGTGAAGACAAACATATGAGTAATGTAATTGCAGCTGTTGTTGCTGGTAGTGACAATATGACTATTGATTTACAGGGTATTAGTTCATACACTGAACCTGATATAATAAAAACCAAGTTATCTAAGTTTGATCCACAAGCAGAGAAATTTAAAAGTTTCTATGATGCTTCTGAAAATAAACAAGAAGTCATTAAAAGAAAAGTTAATGATTTCTATACTATGATTAAACAAAATAAACAAAATCCATCCAATTATCTAGTAACTGATAAAGATGGCAAAATGTGGTATACTAAAAAAACTAATCAAAATAAATTTAAACCAGAAGAAATAGTGGGTGACCTTAACATATTATTTCGTAAATATTTTGAACCCAATCAATTTAAAATTAATCAACAATTTGTTGATAAATCAAGAAAAGGTTTTGAAGATAACTTAAGAAATATTTCACAATCGTAACTTTTTTAGTTTTTAGAGTATTTATAAAAAATAATAAAATTTTATAAAGAATAGTTGAGATGGATTTTCAAGGAATAAAAAATAGAGTAGAAGAAGAAAGAAAAAGAAGACAAGTAGAAGGTGTACAACGTGGTGATATGTCAATGTTACAGGCAAATGCACCCAAAGATAGTCTACTACATGAACTTCAAATATCATTACGTACTGGTAAGCCAACTCAGATGGTTGAAAATATGAGACAAGTCGATAGAATGGCAAATACTAAAGGTGGTGCTTCAGGTAAACCACCTAAAATAGGTGGAGGGTTAAATGATGCATTATCAAAACATATTAGTGTACCACCTAAGCAACAACAGTCTCAATATCCACAACAGACACAACAACCTCGTCAACAAATACATGAACATGATAATTCTCGTGATAATCAATTTGATAAACAATTTGAACAAAGATCAAATTCAAATAATAATTCATTAAGTCAACAATTAGGAGAAATTAGTGGAGCTAATAATGGACAAATGAATCCACAACAAAAGATGATGGAGTCATATCAAAAGATGAGTGGAACACAACAACCAATGCAACAGTATACTCCAAATCAACAGCAACAATATAACCCAACAAACATAAATGAACAGGTTAATGAGGCAATAGGTCAAGTTGATTTTGCTTCGCTATTACAAGAGTCATTAAAAAATACAATAATGGAAATGTATGCAGTTGAAAAGGTTCAAAAATCACTACTTGAAAATAAAGATATTATTAAGAAAATCGTTAGAGAAACACTAATTGAACTTTCTCAGGCAAATAAAAAGAAAACTACTATTTAATGAGTATTTACTAATAAGTAGTCAACCTATAGTTTAACTACTATAGGTTTTTTTATGTCAAAAAATATGAGTATAATAAGAAGAGAAATATGGACGTTAGACGAGGATTTTGAACTACAAGAAGATTATCCTTCATCTTGGGATAAAGAAAAATTTAAAAATCTAACAAGTTTTGCTACTAGAAAAAGATATGCAGATGAAAATCTACAAAAATTAGGCTCTGGTAGTTCAAGACACGTATATTTAATTGATAGAGAAAAAGTATTAAAATTAGCTGCAAATCAAAAAGGATTGTCTCAAAATTATGATGAACAAAGTATTTCTAATGTTGGATGGCATGACGATATTGTAAGTAAAGTTTTTGATTCACATCCTGATGACTTTTGGATAGAAAGCGAATTAGCATATAAAACAAAACCAACTAGATTTAGAAAACTAACAGGATTTTCAATTGAAGATGTTGGAAAATTTCTAAAACAATATAATGAAGAAAGAAATGGAAGGAGAGTTCAATATGGTAAGATAAGTGATGAATTATATGATGAAATGATGAATAGTGAATTCATTGGTGATATATTATCAGTTATTGATAATTGGGATATATATGATTTAGATAAAATATCATCATATGGTGAAGTAAATAGAAATGGAAAACCTCAAATAGTATTAATTGATTATGGACTAACTCAACAAACTTTCTCAAGCCATTATGTGAGAGAGAGTAATAAATTTCCTAGTTTATATGATAAAATGGAAAAGGTGGGTATAGATCAAAAAATGATAAATGAAATAATGAAACCCATCATTGACCAAGGTGATTTAGAAATGGGAGTGACCGATAAGCAAGAAGAACCTCCACATAGAGGAGGTTATAATGGTTTTGCATTACAACCTGATAGTATATCACAGGGTGGTCTAAATAGTGATATTAATGAGAGTGAAAGTATAGATAAGTTTTCTAATGTAACTAAGGACATTATTGAAAAAGCCATAAGAAATATTAAATCTTTTGATTCTACTAAAATGATTGATATTTATAAAGACACCGATTTAAAAAATATATATAATAGCTATATGATTACCATACGTAATCTAGAAAACGTTTTATCTAATTCAAATAGCGATGTAAATTTTTATGAAAAAATACTTACAGTTCAAGACTTTCTAAAAAAAACTAATATTGTAAATGAAAATCTAGAGTATAGTCATGTAACCAACGCATCTCCTGAAAATGATAATTATCAGATAAGCGAATACGAGCAAGTTATACATAATGAATTTAAAGATGAAACAATACATCAAATAGCTAATGATGCTACAGCTAAACTTGGGTATAATAGTAAACCTATTTACATAGGTCAAGGAGACAATGGTTTTGCTTATGACTTGGGTGATGGTAAAGTATTAAAGATTACTGGTAGTGAGGCTGAAGCAGCAGAGAGCTTATCTTTAAAAGGTAAGGATAGTAAACATCTAGCTAAAATATTTAATGTATTTACTATAAATAAAGAAGATACTCAGTTATATGCAATTCATCAAGAAAAAATAGATACAACTAGAAGTAATGAAATGAAACAATATATTAATGAATTAAATATATTGTTTAGTAAAAAATTTAATAAGGGTATTTCTAAAATATTAATGGCATATTATACTGATCCTAATTTATATAATATGGCTTATGCTGATAACATTGAAAGAAGTATTGAATCAATTTCTGAAGGTGCTAGACAATTCTATTATGGTATAATAGGAGTTATGAATGAGGTTAAAGAGGCTAAATTAGACACAGTTGACTTCTTTTTACCAAGTAACTTAGGATATAAAAATGGTAATCTAGCATTCTTTGATTTTGGTGGTAGATATGATAAATCATTTGGAAAGAAAAAACCAAAACAATTAAATATTGGTGAAAACTTACAGCAGATGGAAAAAGATTATATTAAAACTGGTTTATTTACTGATCTAGATAAAGATATTAATGCTGGAGGTATAAATGAACTAGGTGGTAGTTCAAAATTCATGACTCAAAATGGCTCTAGGGATGAAGATTTCCAAGACGATGAGAATAGTATAGCTGATTTTATTATGGAGAGAATAACTAGTTATATGCCAAAATCTAAAGAAGTTAAAGTAAAAAAAAAATGTAGAATAGGTGGTAATGATGATGGTACTTCAACAGCTTGTAACCAAGGAGATATTTCCAATTTGGAAGTAACTGAAATAAATGACGATAATGCTCATAGGAGAAAGGATAATACTACAAATGTTGCCGAAGAAAAAAATAATTATCTTGAAAATATAATCAAAGAAGAGCTAAATAATTTAATAATTGAATCTAG